>JABUBO010000014.1_pt1 | contig 48652 bp, 59 predicted proteins | sample 7240361 | NCBI WGS metagenome assembly JABUBO01 (sample SAMN07256346, study PRJNA390944) | subsurface metagenome | isolation source: Methane hydrate marine sediment | place: Pacific Ocean: Eastern North Pacific, ODP site
CACTGCCAAGGCGGAAGCTACTATCAAAGGAGGGCGTTTAACCCCCACCCCTGAACCCTTCACCTTTTTGTCATTCTGAGGGAGCACTTTGGTTTCGCTCAGTGCTTCGGCTGACTCCTCAGAGTGACAACCCTTCTCCTTTGTCACCCTGAACGAAGTGAAGGGTCTCTGGGATTCTTCGCTACGCTCAGAATGACACGAGGCGGAAGACTCAGAATGGCAAGAAGCAAAAGGCTCAGAAAAGGCTAAAGTGGCTAATGCTTGTAATCTTTCCACCATCGTATTGCTGGGATAGGAAACAAAATACTCATAGGGCGAGAAATCGAGTTCGGGGAACCCGTGCAAATTAGCTGAAGGCGGACACCAGGCTTGAAGTTGCTCCTGGAGCTTCTTAGCTCCTTCGGGTTGAGCAGTTATTACCATTAGAGGCAAGTCGAGTTCTTCATAGAGGGCAGCTACGAGATAAGGCTCGGCGGCATCAAGCACTATTACCTTATGCTCGTCTTTAGTAGTAAGTAGCCCCTCAACCAATTGCCTATAGACGGGCACTTCTTTAAGCAGAGAAAGCAAGCAAGAGAGATTCATCACCAAGCAACTGTAGTATAGCAAGGTTTTCTTGAGTTGTTGACTCTGCTTGCTATTGATATAATTCGAGATAATGTCTTATCACCGCATAGTAGTTAAATTTGGCACCAGTCTCCTCACTTCAGGCACAGACCATCTTGACTTACCGGTTATGACTAACTTGGTACAGCAGGTAGCCCAACTTCACCGCCAAGGTAAGGAGATAATAATAGTTTCCTCGGGAGCTATTGCTGCTGGAAGGGAGAAACTCAGGGGAATTCCAGAACGTAAGAACACACCCTTTAAACAAGTTCTGGCTTCAGTGGGGCAAAGTCATCTTATGCGCACTTATGAGCAGCTCTTTAGCCAGCATGGCATAATCATAGCTCAAGCACTACTTACTAAAGCAGATATGTCTGACCGTAGTGGCTATCTTAATGCTCGCAATACCTTACTAGCTCTCACTGAGCTTGGCGTAATCTGCATTGTCAATGAGAATGATATCGTTGCTCTCGATGAGATCGAAGAATTTAAGTTTGGAGATAATGATAACCTTTCCGCCATGGTAGCCAACTTGGTTGATGCTGACCTTTTGGTGCTGCTCACTGACATAGGAGGCTTATATACTGCCGACCCAAGACTGCAACCTGAAGCTCAACTCATCCGCCGAGTGGATAAGATTGATACCGAAATCGAGCGCCTGGCTAGTAGTACCACTAGCCATCAAGCAAGGGGAGGCATGGTAACTAAGATTGAGGCGGCTAAACTAGCTACCTCTTCAGGTGTGAGCGTAATCATTGCTGATGGGCGAGATCCTGATGTTTTGGCGCGGATTAGCAATGGCGAAGATATTGGTACGCTTTTCCCGGCGCAAGGGGGTAAGGTGGAAAGTAGAAAGAGGTGGATGCTCAGTGGACTGGCTTCTAAAGGCAAAATGGTAGTGGACAAAGGCGCCACTTTAGCTCTTAAGAAGCGAAACAAAAGCTTGCTTCCTGCTGGTGTTATAAAGGTGGATGGTGATTTTCAGCGTGGTGATATTGTGGATATCCTGGATGAGGGAGGCGAGCATATTGGTTGTGGCATCTCCAACTATAGCTTTGCTGATATGGCTATTATCAAAGGAGCACATTCTGATAAGATCCTCGGCCTTCTGGGCCACGATTATGGCGATGAGGCAATTCATAGAAATAATATGGTGATAGTGTAGCTTTAGTAGGGAGGTAAGAGGTGAAACGAGTGCTAGAGAACGTTGCTAAACTTCGTGAAAAGAGCAGGCAATATGGAGACGAAATCAGTCAGTTGCTGGGTATCTTACCGGACGTGTCACCCCCGCGAAGTGGATGTTTTGGAATGATCTTCAATCATTTGACCGTTACCCTAGAATTACTCTCGTATTACTACTCTGTATGGAGCAGCCCATCTGTTAAGGTGAGTTCTGTTGAGATGAGCACGGAAGAAAGGGGAAGGATAAAAAAAGAAAACGCGGAGCGTTGTGTGATGGCTCTCAAGTGGTTATTTATAGACTCCTTGTCAAGTATTGAATACAGTGCCAAAGTATCTGTGGCTTCCTACGGAGAAGGTTCTCCCGCGAAGAGTCTGACAAAAATGAAGAAGGGACAACATGTCTATCTTAGTGATATTATGCGTAATTCAAAGGATTCTAATCTAATAGACGATGATGAGTATGATGATTGGCAGAATCTAATATTCCTGCGGAATTGTATAGTACACAACAATGCGGTTTCGGAGAGTGACAGGATTTTCGATATCGCCGGCATAAGGGTAGCAGCAAGTGCAGGCGAGATGATTCAAGGCAAACTTGATTTCTTTGCTATCGTAACTGGAGTAGCAATTGAGAGGTATTTCGCTTGGGTAAAGGCTCTTATTAGAAAATTAGGATAGTTACAAGGTATTCGGCTACCTCATTGGCATTTCCAAGGAGGTGGGGCTATGGATACATTGAAAACCAATGTTTTGTATTATGGCGATAACTTAGAAATCTTACGCAAGTATATTCCTGACAACTCTATAGACCTTATTTATCTGGATCCACCTTTTAATAGTAAGAAGGACTATAACATTCTATTTAAAGAAAATGGTGGGGTTGAGTCTGAAGCCCAGATAAAAGCCTTTACAGATACCTGGCACTGGACTCGGACTGCGGAGAATACCTATCACGATATTGTCACTAATGGACCGCTAAAAGTTGGGTGGTTGATTGGCGCCTTACATGATGCCATAGGCCAGAATGACGTCATGGCATATCTGGTGATGATGACGACTAGGTTAGTAGAGTTACACCGTGTCCTCAAGCCCACTGGCTCTCTTTACCTCCACTGTGACCCCACCGCCAGCCACTATCTCAAGCTAGTGCTAGACCAGATTTTCGGGCCGGCTAATTTCAGAAATGAGATCGAGTGGAGAAGAAGTCAAACCAGGTCTTCCATTAGTAGAATATTCAAACGCTCTCATGACACAATATTACTTTATAGTAAGTCGCCGGCCTATTATTTCCGAATCCAATATAAAGGTCTGTCTGAGACGTCATTGAAGCTGTACTCAAAGCAAGACAGCAAGGGCTTTTATCAGCCTGTACCACTTCTTGTCAGTGGTAAGAGAAGAGGCGAGACCGGGAAACCCTGGCGAGGAATAGACCCTAACTTACGAGGTAAGGGAGGTTGTCATTGGATAACCACGCCACAGAAATTGCACGAATATGATATGGCAGGTCTCATAATTTGGCCTGACAAAGAGGATGGTTTACCACGGCTCAAGTACTATTTAGAAGATACCCGAGGTGTCCCTGTCACAGATTTCTGGGATGACATAGACTTGATTCCATCATCGTCAAAAGAGGCTCTTGGTTACGAAACCCAAAAGCCCCTCGCCCTTTTGGAGCGTATCATTAAAGCCAGCTCTAATGAAGGACACGTAGTTCTTGATCCCTTCTGTGGCTGTGGTACAGCACTTGTTGCCGCTCAAAAACTGAATAGACGCTGGATAGGCATTGATATTACCCATTTAGCTATTACCCTGATGCGCAACCGTCTCCGAGATAGCTTTCCTGGCATTCAATTTGAGGTTGTTGGTGAGCCGGTAGATTTGGCTTCAGCCAAGGCTCTAGCAAGGCAAGACCGCTACCAGTTCCAATGGTGGGCACTTGGCTTGATTAAGGCCAGACCACTTGGTGAGAAAAGGAAAGGTGCTGATAAAGGAATTGACGGCGTCATCCAGTTCATAGATGACCCCACTGGCAAGCCAAAGCGAGCCGTTGTTCAGGTAAAGAGCGGGCATGTAGGCGTTAATGCCGTGCGGGAGTTGAAGGCAGTTGCTGCCCATGACGCTCTAGGCATCTTTATTACCTTGGAGCCACCAACCGGGCCAATGCAGACTGAAGCGGTAAGCGCTGGCTTTTACCACTCGCCAGGCTGGAATAAAGATTATCCTAAGATACAGATATTGACTATAGAAGAGCTACTACATGGCAAAGCTGTTGCCATGCCACCACAAACCCAAACAAATGTTACTTTTGCCAAAGCGCCTAAGGTCTCCACAAAGGAACCAGCGAAGCAGTTAGATATGGGCAGCGGCTAAAATATGCCTTAAATTAAGGAGAGTGAATTATGGAATTAGCTATAAAAGAGCTAGAAGAAAAAGCTAAAGCTGCAAAGGCAGCTTCTAGGAAGCTTGCTTTTCTTTCTACCGAAACTAAGAACAAGGCTTTGGTCAATATTGCTGAAGCGCTTATTGATAAGCAGGATGAAATTCTAGCTGCCAATAAGGTTGACTACGATGAGGCTAAAGCTTCAGGGATGAGCGAAGCTATGCTTGATAGGCTGATGTTATCGCTGAGCCGCCTTGAAGCCATGTCACAGGACGTGAAAACAGTAGCCGCCTTGCCTGACCCCGTTGGCGAGATATTCGAGATGCGAACTTTACCTAATGGTTTACAGATAAGTAAGAAAAGAGTTCCTCTCGGTGTTATCGGAGCTATATATGAAAGCCGCCCCAATGTAACCATAGACATATCAAGTCTGTGTCTTAAATCGGGCAATGCTGTTATCCTCCGTGGTGGTAGAGAAGCTATAAACTCCAACAGTGCGTTAGCTAAAGTAGCTCAAGGAGCTTGCTACCAAGCTGATATGCCTGAGGGAGCAATTCAATTCATGGAATCTACAGAGCGTGCTTTGGTCAACCATATGCTCCAGATGAAAGGGGTGATTGACCTGATGATTCCCCGTGGTGGTCCTGGGTTGATAAAGCTTATCTCAGAGAATGCTGCTATGCCGGTGATCACCGGTGGAGTGGGTGTTTGCCATACCTATGTGGATAAAAGTGCTGACCTCAATAAAGCCGTGGCCATTGCCTATAATGCTAAAGTTCAGCGTCCCACTGTGTGCAATGCCCTCGATTGCCTTTTAGTCCATAGTCAAATTGCTCAAACTTATCTACCTTCCATTGCTGAGGAGTGGTCCAAGGCTGGAGTTGAAATGCATTGTGATGAGCAAGCTATGGCCATCCTTAAGCCTATCTCTTCCTTAAAATTAGTCTCGGCGGTGAACGAGGATTGGGGGAAGGAATACTTATCGCTAAGGGCGGCAATTAAAGTAGTTAGTTCTTTGGACGAGGCTCTGGAGTACATCGAGAAATACGGCTCGGGGCATTCTGAAGCCATTGTCACTGAAGACTACTCAGTAGCGATGAGGTTCCTGAACGAAGTAGACGCTGCTTGTGTCTATGCTAACGCCAGCACTAGGTTTACCGACGGTTCGCAGTTTGGCTTAGGCGCTGAGATAGGCATAAGCACCCAGAAATTTCATGCTCGTGGTCCTATGGGGCTTAAAGAACTCACCAGCTACAAGTGGATCATCTTCGGCAGTGGTCAGGTTAGGGCTTAGAAAGCGTGCCTTCAGTATCCTGACTTTTTCCCAGTCATACTGTCTATTTCAATTTTAATGATCGCTACCTTATTAATTTTATTTGCCGAATATTCATGGGAGTTACTCGAGTAGTGTTCCACAATAATATTCAACGCCCTTCTTTTTTCCTCGGGGCTATCAACGAAAAAAGCTTTCCCGAAACCGATAACGCTATAATATTTCATACACCACTTACAGGGCTTTTCTGATTTTACTAGTTCACAATCAATATCCAACTCAAAGCAGACATTATTGTTTTGTTTAATAATGTCAATTTTCCTGCCTTCGGGGGCGGAATGAAAATACAAACAATTATCTTTATAACCAAAACTAAGAGGGACAATATATGGAACATTGTTTTCAGATAAAGCAATTCTGCAAACAGTGGCCCTTTTTATTATAGATTCTATTACCTTCTTATCTTTAATTTCTTTATCTTTTCTCCTCATTTTTACTCACCACTTCTTGGTGTGTTTCCATATAACGTTTTGTGGTTTGTGAAGTACGAAGCGAACTGCAAATGCTGTTATGCGATGCCCGTTATTCCAGTATTTGTGCGATAATCTCTGCGGCGTCTTGGACAAACTTTGGGCAGAGAGTAGTGGTGAGTTTCCTCTCTTTTATAAGCTTCATTCCCTCGGGGGTGCTTATATCATACCCAAGCAATTCTCGACATACAATTGACCCATTGCGAGACTTGAATCTGTCAACAAATTCCCTAACGAGGCTGTAAGCCCTCTCTTTTGCTTGCTTATCCTCAACCCTTGCATTTCCATATTTAAGCCCTATGACCATAAACGCACCCGTCACCGCTCCACATGTTTCGCCCATGCGACCCATTCCACCTCCAAAAGCCCCAGAGACCTTTAAGGCAAGTTCGTGGTTTAAGCCAAGTTGTGGCCCGTAAGTTGAAAGCAATGCTTGAGAACAGCTGAAACCTTCTTTAAAACAGGAAACCGCACGTTCAACTCTGTTCATCTTTCGAACCTCCGGTTCTTATTCTTAAGCGGGTGTCGTGTGACATCCATATAGACGAACTCACAACTCACCCGCTTTACTCACTATGAAATATTACTACCTTCTTTTCTTAAGGTAAAGCTCTTAGCGTTTCCTTTTGAATTTTGAATAGCTTTTCTATTCCCTGCTGGGCTAAAGAGAGCAGTGAATCAGCAGTTTCTCTGGAGAAGGGTTTGCCTTCTGCAGTTCCCTGAATTTCCACAAACTCATTTTTGTCGGTCATGACCACATTGAAATCGACTTCAGCTCGATAGTCCTCTTCGTAGCAAAGGTCGAGCAGCATATCGCCGTCTACAATGCCAACACTGGTGGCGGCTACCGTTCTATGTAACGGCATAAATGGCAAACTACCTTGCTTCCTCAGATTATGGAAGGCCTGAAATAGGGCGACGTACCCACCGGTGATGGCTGCCGTTCTGGTGCCACCATCTGCCTGAAGCACATCACAATCCACAATGAAGGTTCTCTCTCCCAGGACTGATAAATTAGTTGCTGCCCTTAGACTGCGACCAACAAGTCGCTGGATTTCCTGGTTTCTTCCTCCTGTCTGACCACGTGCTGTGCGGGTAAGGGTGGAGCGAGGCAGCATAGCATATTCAGCGGTAACCCAGCCCTGGCCACTTCCTTTAAGGAAGTGGGGCACCCTTTCTTCCATGCTCACGGAGCACAGCACCCTTGTCTTCCCAAGTTCTATTAAAGCTGAGCCTTCAGCGAAGCTCTGATAGCCCAGTGTTATGCGCACTGGGCGAAGCTCGCTACTTTCTCGACCATCTATCCTCGCCATCTCTATTTACTGAAGTATATCATCGCCTACTTTTATTAACAAAAGGATTACCCTCTAGCGCGCCACTCTCACCCATAGTTTTTCACCATCGGTAATAAATTCAATAGTGCCATTCTCTGATGTTAGATAAACCTTATCCGCGCCTAGCCTATCAACTAGCCTCTCTACCACTTCAGCGCCGGGGTGGCCAAAGGGGTTATTTGCTCCGACCGAAATTACCGCTACCTCAGGGTCAACTACAGCCAAGAACTGTGAAGAGGTAGATGTCTTGCTGCCATGATGGGCAACTTTCAGCAAAGTGCTTCTTAAATTAGCTCGCTGCCTGGTAAGCTCAAACTCTGCTTCCTCTCTGATATCTGCGGTAAACATAAAGCTAACCTTGCCCCAACTCAGCTTCATTACTACGCCGTTGTTATCCACATCATGGCTGGTTCCCTGAAGCAATTCTGCTGGTGGGTTGAGCACCTCTATCTTAATTCCCTGGCCCAAATCAATCTCTTGCCCAGCCCTGGCTATGTTATGCTTGATTTGCTTATCTTCCACGAGTTTAAGCCACTCCTGATAGATGGAGGAGTCATAAGGCACTCCTGGCTCAAGCACCTGTTTTACCTTATACCTCTGAAGTATCTCCACCAGGCCGGTGATATGGTCAGCTTGAGGCTGAGTGGATATCATAAGGTCTATCGTTCTATCCCAGAAGGGAAGCTTCTTACTTAGTTCCAAATTTATCTTCTGGGGGTCAGGTCCGCCATCAATAAGTATGTTTTGGTGGCTAGGAGTTTGAATCAGGATGGCGTCTCCCTGTCCGACATCGAAGAAGCTTACGTGGAGCTTGTCATCTGGCATGGTGAGGGTTACCAACCAAACCAGAATGGCAATTATCAAAAGAGGAGGTATAAGCCACTTTTTAGGAAAGCGTGACCAATCCATTTTTCTTCCTTTTATTTTCTATGGCTAACGAGTGCCATGGCTATTGCGAGGACAACATAATATCCCCATACTAACCAGGTGGGGACAGTAGTCACCTGAAAAGATGAGAAGGGCAAGGCATCAAAGCTCTGAACTACTAAAAGCAAATAGCTGAGGAAGAGCCAGGCTAGCCAGCCAAGTATTTGAGCCGCAATCGGAATGAAGAGTCCAGCGAAGGCGACCAACGCAGAGGTGGTGATAATAGCAGGCAAAGCGGGCAGGGAGAAAAAGGTTGCCGGCAAAGTGACCAAAGAAACAACACCGAAGTTATAAGCTATAAGTGGCCAGACTGCTATAATAGCTGCCAAGGTTACGGCGAGGCAGTCGGTTACCATGTTGCCAGTATTCACCATCACCTCTTTATCCCTAAATACAGCGGTAACGCCTTTTCTTCCCCATGTCTGGAAGTAAGGGAAAAAGAAGATAAGCCCTGCCATTGCTAGGAAACTAAGTTGAAAAGAGACGCTCCACAAAATCTGGGGCTTAATTCCCACCATCACTGCGGCAGCAAAAGCCAGGGCAGTGATGGTGCTTCGCTGCCTCCCTAAAAATTCAGCCAGCAAAAATAAGCTTCCCATAATTGCTCCTCGAATCACTGGTGGGCGCATCCCGGTAAGCAAGGCATAAAGCCAGATAGCTACGAGGGCTAGCCAGATATATATGTAGCGCTGCCTGCCAAAAGCCAAGATACCAAGGCTAAGAACCATGCCGATGACAATAGCAATATGTAAGCCAGAAATAGCTAATAAGTGTGCCGTCCCTGTCTGGGAAAATGCCTGGTAGAGGGAATCAGGTATGTGGCTCCTTATGCCGAGCAAAATACCTTGAGCTAGCGAGCCTTGCGGTTCAGGCAATGCCTTAGCTAAAGAACCAGAAAGGTGCTCTCTCAAGGAATAAAGCCACTGCAAGGGCCTAAAGCCTTTGCCTGTATCGAGGACTTCTATTTCGGGGTAATAAATAACAGAGTAAATCCCTTGCTGAGCTAGATAGCTTTTGTAGTCGAAATCGTCAAATGAAGCTGGCGTCTCTAATTCCCCGGTTACTTGGAGTACATCCCCATAATGATAAGCAGGATACCTGGGCACTCGTATTAGAGCAGCTCCTGATACCTCCTCTCTTGTGCCATCTACGTTTATTTCGCTAGCCGAAAATTTTAAAAAGCAAAAGTTGCTCCTCACGTCGGGCTCGTCTGCTATCATTCCCTGGATTTCAGTTGTGCCTTCATCGTTGTAGAAGCAAAGAGTATGCTCATCTATTTGGGGCAGGCTTGATGGGAAGCGTAAGCTGCCGCCGAGGAAGGCTAGGAGGCATAATCCAGCCACTATCAAGGGTTTCCTGCTGTTGGGGAAAAGAGGGATAAATAAGAAAGGGAGAAGTCCAGAGAAGATGGCAACAGGTGGCAAGCCGACTTTGGAACCTAGAAATACACCAACTACCCAGGCACAGCTAATATATAACAACCACATAAAATAACTTTCTAATCTGAAACTGTCACACAGCCAGGCGCTGTCAAGAGCAAGCCAATAACAGCAGGAGCGGGTACCCCATAGAGCCATTTGTATTTTTCATTACATACCTCCTGTTGTTACTAGACAGTTTATCAGTTTGCGTTGCATCAAGGGTAGCTCTAATTAGCTTGGTTATGATAAAATGCGGTCATATTGAAGCTTCAGCAAGCGCTACGATTACTAGTTATATCACACACCTAAAAAGTAGGCCGTTTAAAAATGTAGTTGCCCAATTTATTGGGCGGCTGTGCCTGATTAACTAAGGCAACTACGAAAATTTGGGGGTGAGATACCCTTGAAATGCCTGAATTTGAACGAGAAATCAAAATTAAACAGCTTGGAAATTGAAGGGTGTTTAAAAATGTAGTACGAGGCTTTAGCCTCGTGCACGACCCTAAAGGGTCGCACTACGAGAATCTTGGAGGTGAAGAGTATTAAAACTGTATGAGGCAAATCCAGTTTTGAAGCTGAGGCAAAATTAAACAGCCGGAATTGTTGTAGGAGGTGAAATTGTGAGTAAGATCGAAGAGAAAGATATCGAGGAAATAAGAAAGGTGATAGAAGGGGAGTTTCCAGATGACTCAGCTTTACAGCACGTCCACATTGCGAGAAAAATCATTGCTAAGGAAGCCGGACTCGAAGGATTGAGTTTTCTTGAATATATCAAATCACCGGAGAAACAGATTGAAGATGTTCAATAAAGGCACGGCGTATAATAGGGTGTACAACAACTCAGATTCTGCAAGCGCTACAATTACGATAACCTAGACAACTGCGCCTTATGAAGGAGGTTAAATAATGTTCAAGAAATTAACCATAGGAAAGATAACGAAGTTTAAGAAACGGAGAAATGTTGTAATAGGGCTCGGGTTGGGTATTCTGATGCTCTCTATACTGCTGACTGGCTGCCAAAAATCTCCGGTCACAATAGAAACACTTCTAGTGCCTGAGAAAGCCGATGCGATAGCCAAGGTTAGAATAGCTGAAATGCTGAACGACGAAGATATTGCCGACCTCTACGCCCGGTGTGCTGTGATAGACCCAAATGCCCCACAAACACTCAGCCTGGCATTGGATGAGCTTAAAAACGAAACTGGCGTTGACCTTGGGTATGTTAATGAAGCTGTATTATTTGCTGATATTGCTCCGATAGAAGTAGTTGCTGATACTGCTACGATAGAAGCGACAGGTCCTTATGTTGGAGCTATTGTTGAATGTGACATTCCAGCAAAGCAAGTCTTTGAAATCCTCCAGCTACTGGGAATTAAAAATTATGAAGTATACACGTACAGTGACTATAAAATCTATAGCCTTGCTGATGATATTAATATTGCCTTTCTCAGTAGTAAGTTGGTGGCAATTGGGCCTAGAAATGTAGTGGAGGATATTATCGATGTGGGTCTTGGTAAGAGTACGCCAATTAGTGCGGAACTCTATCAATTATATGAGTCGCTTGGTGACCCTTTAGTAAAGGGAGTATACAAAGTGCCACCATCAGTCACTCAGGGAATCCCAATAGAAATTCCCATAGATATGGCTGCTTGCACTTTCACTAAAGATAGTTCAATTATGTATCTCCAGTTACAACTATACTTTGCCAGTAGTGCAATAGCTAGTGATAGTGCCGATATTATTCAAGGGCTTATAGCCGGAGTTAAATATATTTACCCTCAACCTGAGATAAGGAATATGCTCAACAAGGTTGACGTAGCGACGTATGATTCCCGGGTTTCATTGCAAGCTGAAGCAACGGTAGATGAGGTCAAGGACCTAATAAGTGTTTTGGAAGATGTCCTTTGAAGTGAGATACCTGGACAACTGCGCCTTTGCCTGATGAGTAGTTCAGCTAGGATTTGCAGAGATATACGAGTTAGTGCTCTCTTATCCACTGAATAAGGTCTTCTATTCTAGATTAGTTTGGGGTATAATAGAAATTTGGGAGGAGCGTATCAGTTAACTGCCACAGAGGTAGTAGGCCGGAAACATTGTTATTTGGGCAATTTTATGCCTTACTATGACCCTACAAAATGGATTGCTGCGGATGACCAACTCTTGTTAGATATAGAAACCAAGCTGAAGTTTGAGAAGCAGTCTAGGTCGAGAAGGGCTAAATACGGGAGGTCCTTTTTACCTCGTGCGTGTCTGGAGTTAGATGTCGACGTTGACGTTACGCACGAATTGCTCAGATTGACAGAGTGGATAGACCAAATGGGTAAGGTATACATAGAGCTTAGCTGTGGTGAAGATATGTGTAGAAAGGGACATTTTAACAGGGATGAGTGGCATCATAACCCAAATGGCGCTAATATACCTCCCCCTCACCACATGCATTTTCCAACAGTAGCATACCCTAACTTAAAACGGAACCCCAATTACGCACATCCAATCAAGGCAAACAATGACTGTATCGATTACATCAATGCCCTTAAGCGGTTTTGTACATTTGTTAATATTACATTACAGGGAGTATCACTTCCTTTGCTACAGAGGTGAGAAGTATGAATGACAAGAGCTTACTCAATATGTTGCGTTCTGAATTGGTCGATAATCTTAGGATATCTCCCACACACGAGGGTTTCAATGTCAAGCTACCGTACAATGATTACATGGGTGAGCCAATTGAGATGTCCATAATAACTACTCCTACCCAAATCATATTGGAAGATTTAGGACACACATCTGGACTTCTGTTTAGCTTGGCGCAACATGGTGAAGAAGCCCCAGGTCATCAGTTAGTTAGGAATTTGGCTGATGCTTATAAGATAACTATGGACTATGACCGTGGTGTTCTATCACGCCAATTGTCCTTTGGAATAGAGAATGGAATCTTGGATTTCATAAAGGTACTGATTTCAATTCAGACAGTTATACCAGAATTGCAGCGACGAAGGACTAAGGGCCGAGTAAGAGGACGTTTAGCAGCGCGCCTCGGTAGAGAAATCAAACAGTTGCGATTACCTGTGCATGTCCAGAGAAGGGTAGAAGTAAGTGGGAAGCATGAGACGTGGGTTGTAGATTACAAATATGTTCGTGGTAGCGACAAGGAGGCAGTGGATGTCATAATCGTTACTGCGGACTTAGGTGGACGGGAGCCTAGGAGAAAAGCTGAACATGTCCTCACGCTGGCAACAGATGTCCTTGATATGGCAAACAAGAGTGACCTGCGAGTGGTTTACGACCTCGATGGCAATGGTGACAGGGCTGCAGCACTAAGGGCAGCAGGTTTGATTATCGATTACCAAGATAAGGTTGGTTATAAAGCATATGACTACTCTGATATTAGTCAAAAAGTTGAGCTTGCCTCTCGCACAATACAAGAACTCTCACCACTTGCCTACGGAGAGCATGGGACGACGGGACTTGTCTAGCTTGATAAGAAAGTAGTTCATCGCCGCAGAAGTATTTTTGGCATAGCTTCAATCGTCTGACAAAGCTCAAACTATCCTCAAACTTCACTATGCGCTTTGGTTTCAGCGATGGAGTTGGTCTAAGACTGCCTCAAAATAGCTCTTGTATTTGAGGTCGGTTGGAGTATAATAGATTTTAGGAGGCGGTTGGGGTGAAGAGGCCAATCGTTTTAGCCAGTTTTGTAACACTACTCGCACATCTACCCGTATTGGAACTTACTTACAGCACCACTTCAATTGGCGATACCACCATTCCTGATGATCAGGTAGCCAGCAGCGTGGGTGAAGCGAATAGTTCCTCAGTAAGTGCTAAAATTACGATTAGGATGTTTAATATGCCTGAGGAGTGGTTAAGTCAGGTGCATTTGAGGAGGACAGCTAACTGGAAAGTGGGTCACTGAAGGAGGTGAAGCTATGCCATTTTGTCCTAATTGTGGAAAGGAAGTAAGTGAGGATGCAAAGTTTTGCCCCAAGTGTGGGAAACGGCTTATCAAAACACAAAGCGAGCAGCCAGCTACTTCTGCTTTGTACAAGGAGGTGAGTGCAGGAGAGCTGGGGAAGCGTATGAATTGGTTTGAAAGGCACTTAAACTGGACTATGGTGCTAGCGTGGGTAGGTGCTTATGTAATAGCTTTTGCTGTCGTGTTCTTTGCGGCGTTAGTAGACCCTAGCATATCTGATGAGACAGCGGAAGGCATAGGAGTTGTTATTGCATTAGTAGTGAGCCTTGCAGTAGGTTACTGGGTTCTCAGAAAAAAGAATCGGAGTATGTGGTGACTATTGATTTCTGGGTCACCCTTCTTCCTGCTTCTCAGCAATAAGAGTCCCACCCAAGTGCAGGATAAAGGAGACTTCAAATCTGATTAGGACTTGATGAGCGTCTAGGAGGTGGAGTGATGCCATTTTGCTCTAATTGTGGCAAAGAAGTAAGCGAAGATACTAAGTTTTGCCCTCATTGTGGCAAGCGCCTTATCGAAACACAAGGCGAGCAGACAGCCACTTCTGCTTTGTACAAGGAGGTAAGTGCTAAGGATGAAGATTTGCTGCCTCAGACTATTGCCAGCAGTACATCTTCGGGAGCGCAAGAAGAAACAAAAGCTGCCCAGCTAGAAACACTAGGGGCTGAGATGAAGCGCGACCTCCGCGGCTGGGGTTTCGGTCTTGTCGGGATTGGAATCATCAGCATTGTGTTTTCAAAATTTCTAGACCCAGTATGGGGTGGCATTCTCATTGTCCTCGGCGTGCTGTGCGTCTTTATTAAACGACGGGGTATGTATATTGCAATTGGAACAGGGCTAATGCTGGCTGGCATTATGAACATTTTCGGCGGAGAATTTGGAGGCTGGACTATATTTGGTGTTTTCCAGATAGGTTTCGCAATACATGAGATTCGCAAGTTCTGGAAATATGCTTGAGTAAGCGGATTTGGAAGCGCTGAGCTAACTGTCGTAGGTGAATCGGATAAAGGAGGTGAAGCTATGCCATTTTGTCCTAATTGTGGAAAAGAAGTAAGCGAAGATATGGAGTTTTGTCCTGAGTGTGGCCAGAGGCTTAAGCAAGGATTTACACTCGAGGAGAGAAACAAGTATATTGAGGAGTTCAAAGCTTCCGTTGAAGGGGGGAAACCGCCGAAGAAGACAGAAATAACTTTAAGAGTCTTCCCAATAGATGTACGGGGTATATGGATTTATCATTATTATGATATGTATTTTACAAATAAGCGCATTGTAGCTAACGCAGTAGGTCAAGGTGAGAACGCAAGGGCTACTACCATGGCCACTAGCGTTTTTCCACTACCAGTGCTGCTGGAACGGATGTACGAAAAGAAGGGACCTTTTTCAGATGCGGAGCAAATCCTGAAGGCAGATAAGAAAAACTTTGCCTGGGATTATAAAGCGATATTATTTCGATTGAATTTAAGAGGAAAACCGGCTGGTGGGGAGGCCCTCCAGCCATGATGATAAGGCTTGCCCAGGGCGAAAAGAAGTTTTGCGTCTTTAGGAAGGAACACTTCGAAGACCTAAAATCTCTTTTACAGAAGGTGGCGGGCGAAAAATTAGTTCCCAAATAAAAGGCTTAATCTTTTCAGGATTTGCTTTGTCTTTCATGCCGTTGTCACCTGCCAACTGATTTCATTCTTCTCTTAAAGCGTAAACTCCGTCATGCACGAGTACTGAGTAAGAGTGCGTAAAACAGGAATGGTAAACCCTAGTAATACTGGTATAATGCTGGGGCAGAAATGTGCTATGGAAGTGAGAAATGGTCAAGTGCCCAAAGTGTGACAGTGAAAACAATGACAAAGCGTTACGTTGTAGCAAATGTAATATAATTTGGATTAGGTAGCCCAGCAGGAGATTTGGAGGCAAAAACTACGGCTAATAAGACATTAAGCTCGATTTTGGTGGGGATACCCGCTTTTGGATATCTCCTCTATTTCACTGGTAGAACATATTCCGCTGCATATTACTCTACCATCGGGGTTCCCAATGGTATTGTCAACTTTGGCTTCTGGGATTACATATACTTTGGGGCAAAGGATTTCAATGTTCTGATACCTTTGGCATTTGCCACAATGTTTGTTGGCTTCGTTTTGTATTTAACTGAATCCGCCCAGTGGTATTACAAGGACCATTATTCTCTGTTGGAATACGGTTTCCCCATGTTCTATTTAGTCTGGTTTGCCGCAGTGTTGCTATTGCTGGTCGTGATTACTTGGCTGAATCCCACATTAAAGACCAATCCCGCATATGTGCTCGGTGCCCTGGCGTCATGTTTATCCGTATCAGGGTTTTCAATTATCATGCTATTTGATAAGACGCTCTTAGTGAGGATAAAGGAAGGAAGAATCATTTCGCGGCTTTTTTGCGGTGCAGTTGTGATAACGCTCATCTTTTTTTCACATACCGCTGCTGACGCCTCAGGGAGGTTCGAAGGAATGATGGCTACGGATAGTCATCCGCTTGTAGAATTGCATGCACCATACCAAGTAATTGATGACATCCAGTGGGAAACAACCAGCACCGATTCCTTCCGGACAGTGGACGATTTGCGCCTTGTATTCAGCAATCAGCAATATCTTGTCGTAGAGTCAGTTACAGACAGATATAGCTTATACGTTGTCCCGATTGATGATATTCTGTCCATCAAGATTGTTGACTCTGGATAAATAGAGCAAGCATCACGTGTCCTCCTTACGGGCTTTGCTACAGGCTTCGAGATCATGATTTGGATGCGCCTTTAGGCGGAACGTCAATCCTCCGATAAAGCCTCAAACCATTCTCAAAATCCACCATGCTCTTTTGTCTCACAACGGGATTGAGTAAGACCGCCTCAAAATAGCTATTCCCTTTATGGCGTCTTCTATTTGAGGTTGGTTGGGAGTATAATTTGGATTAGATAGTCCAGCAGCGGATTTGGAGAGAAACCTATGAAGGCACTAACTGACCTTGAACTTTGGGAGAGGGTAAGGAGTCTCCAAGGGAGAACGATCTATACTATTCAACAGCGAAAACCTAATACAGTATGTCAAGTAACAGCTACCGAGGTGAGGCTGTTAAAGAGCACAGGGGAGCCTAGACCATCCACTCCTCTTAAAAGAGACATTGTGAATACATACTGCTATTTCGTAAAACATGTGCGGGTGACAAAAGACGACTTCGATAAAATACCTGAGAGCCGTCGGTGGGGCTTTGTAGGTTATATCGTTTTGGCTATTCTTCGAGATGCCGTTCCAGAGCAGATAGAGGAATTTCGTAGGAGCAAAAGGGAGCCTCTATGCGGCATCCGCCTCAAAGCAAACCAAGACTGTGTGTAGTAGCTTAGTAATATTCTTGAAGCCGGTGGATTTGGAGTGTGTTAAATGCGATTACTTGGACAACTGCACCTTTGCCTGATGAGTAGTTAAACCAAGTGAATTTGGCTAAGATAAGCAGAGAAACGTAACTAAAGGATGAGACCATGGAGACAGAAGAAGAGCTTAAGAAGCAACTTAAGGATATCGTGATCAAAATAGATAAGGCTGGGAGGGAATTGAAAGCCCTGCGAAGACATCCGACGGAGCTCTCAAAGGGGAAGACAAGAGGCAGCTTCATCACAGGTAAGGAGCAGATGGTTGAGGCTGCGGAAGTTGCAAAGCAATTGGATAATCTGAAGCGTCGAGAACAGGAGATTCGGGACAAGTTGCGGTTACACAGCCAGTAACTTGGAATATGTTGGGTGAGTAAGTGAAGCCCAGCAACGGATTTGGAGAGCTGGTCTCACAGCTAGGAGCAAGCAAATGAATGAGTTATCTGATACAACAACTACCATTCTACGACTTAAGAAACGAGTTCAGAAGTTCGTTGAAGATAGAGAGTGGGGGAAATACCATAACTCCAAAGATCTTGCTATCTCAATTACCATAGAAGCTTCAGAACTACTGGAACTCTTTCAATGGATAAGAGAGAAGGACTTGGAAGAGCTATTGAAAGATGCTGATAAGTTCACTAGGTTGGAAGAAGAACTAGCTGACATCATAATACTATGTTTCAGTTTAGCTAATGCCACAGACATTGATATATCTAGGGCTGTTATGAAAAAGATGGAGAAAAATGAGGCCAAATATCCTGTAGAGCTGGTTAAAGGGAACTATGAGAAATACACCAAGCTTAGAGATGATATAGCGAGCTAATAGATTTGGAGGGTGAATGTCTATGGATATTCTTGAAGTAATTAAGACTAGAAGGAGCATCAGGAAATACAAGCCAGACCCCGTCTCTGAAGAGGAAATAAACAAGATTCTGGAAGCAGGCAGATGGGCACCATCCGCGAATAACAGTCAGTCTTGGAGGTTTATAGTTTTACGAAGTCAGGAGATGAGGAAAAAGCTGGCGGACACATTGACTTGGGGGAGATTTCTTTCGCAGGCTCCTCTCGGGATTGCAGTAACCGTAAATCCAAGAGCCTCAAGCCACCCTGTCGAAGATGGAGCAGCAGCAACGCAGAATATGCTTCTTGAGGCCCATTCCCTGGGTCTCGGAGCCTGTTGGATCGGGACTTACGGTAGCGGAAATGAAGCTAGTGCAAAGAAGGTGCTTAATGTTCCCGAAGATGAGAGACTCCTTTCCGTTATCGTCATAGGTCACCCAGCAGAATCTTGCCAAAAGACAAGGAGAAAACTAGACGAGGTAACTTTCACCGATAGGTATGGGAGCCGATAATGGAAATTTTCGTTGAGCCCAGATTGCCTAAATGGCATCATGCTTAAGCCCAGCCAGCGGATTTGGAGAGGCCGAAGGAGGTGCTAATACGGACTCAAGACAGGTAAGCCAAATATGCAAAGGAGTTTCCGAATGGCATCCTTTTAATGAGGAAAGCGTGAAAAGTGCGCCCAAACAATATGGAATTTACATATTTCGCATGGCTCAAGGCAAGCGTTTGGGGCGTTTAAAAGGCGAATCAGACATCCTCTACATAGGCAGTGTAGAAGGTAAGCACGGGTTAAGAGGGAGACTTCAGCAGTATTTACGCCCAGGACCTACGCAATGGACGAGCAAACGAATCCATGAGATGGCCAAGAAATATGATATGGAAATTGCTTGGTGCCTATGTGGGGAAGCAAGCAACCTCGAACACCAATTGCTTCATCGATACTTTGATGACCATGACGAACTTCCCCCACTGAACCGTGCAAGCAAGATGTTACTAAAGAAACTCTTAACAGGAACTGTGGGACTTAAAGGCACGCTGATCCTCGAACATAGAGACAAAGATGGAAACCTTATAAAGAGAATAGAAGGCTAGGGGATAGGTAAAAGAAAGGAATATGAAGCGACACCCTGCCGAGGCTGAGTATCAAACTGTCTTGTGGCAGGGTTTACTAAACTGAAAGGGGGTAAAACGAATGAGAGTATGGGCAGGTAAGCAGAAGAAGGGATCGGTAGTTGAAGGCAGGTGGAAGGGAGCAGAACCACTGTGGAATATTGGTATACACATTAGGTCAGAGGAAGTTCAAGGGGGGTTAAAGGTAAGCGAGGTTGAAAAGGTTATTGTGAATGCACTCGAAGGCAATTTCCCATCATACAGGTTAGTAATAAGCCCTAAGGCGAGAGAGGTTTTAGAGGGAAAGCATGATGGTCTTTCTAGGGGGTAACAAGCTGTCTTGTGGCGGGACTTGCTAGAAGATAAGAAGAAAGGCGAGCAGCTGGAACTGGAAGCGCCCAGTAGTCAGGATTAAAGTGAACAAGGGGAATACTACCACAAGGATTCTAAACAAACTAAGACCACTACTACTTATATTTGCCCTCTCCCTGGTGGGCCTAGGAATTAGCAGTTTCGTTGGAAGTTCTATTCCCTTTTGGATGCTACTAAGTTTTTCCCTCATCTTCTCAACCGAAAGGTGGTGGAGTTACTACACCCGAAAGTATAAAATAATTGGTAAACTATACAGACTCGCCCTAAACCTCTTAGTACTGTCATCCCTAGGCTGTCTTGTCTGGTCTGGCAGCCGTCTAATCCACCAACGATTCCTTACTACACCACTACTTAGTAGTTTGGTATTCGTAGTAGAACTAATCTTCTTCATCTGGCTATGCAGAATTATCTCTAAGAATAAATGGAGATGGCCCAGTATGAAACTAACAGTTTTCTCACTTCTAGTTCTCTCTACCATTTTCACTTTCGCTGGTGTCCAACCCCTATCAACTTACAAGGACAACCTAGTAGTAAAATGGAAGACCTACCAGACTGAACAGACAGTACAGAGAGAGCCAGCGGGAGAAGAAAGACAGGAAGAAGCAACTAGTAAAACTCCAGAAGTCTCTAAACCAGTAGAGCCACCAACAGAAACCCCAGTTAGCAAGCTACGCAATCCCACTTGGTCAGAACTAAAGGTTTTTCTAGCTTCTGATGATACAGATAAACATCCTTATAACTTCCCAACATTTGTATGTGCCGACTTCGCTAGTACACTCCAAAAGAATGCAGAGGCAGCAGGTTGGAGATGTGCTGTAGTATCCGTTAGACTAAGTGGATATCCCGACTGGTATAACTATGGTATACCCTCTAATACCAGTCACGCCTGCAATGCCTTCGAGACCACAGATCGAGGCCTAGTATATATAGACTGTACCAGGCCTGCTCTGACCTCATTCACGGGAAGTGCAGACACAACTGTAGAGGTTAAAGTAGGCCAGTCTTACATTCCAGTCTTCATATGGCCTACCCCAGGATGGTTCCCCCAAGGTCTAAACATGGGTATAATAGAGGGAATCGAGTCTGTAAGATGGTAACTACCAATTCCGTCTCAGGACAGCATAATGCTGTGCAGGCTGTCATTCCAGTCAACCTAGACTCCATCGAGCGTGCCGAGCGGGAGCGAGCTGCTGAGGCTGAGTATCAGGCGGTCTTGTGGCGGGATTTGCTTAATTGAAAGGGGGATTGAGTTGCCGGTAACATTCTAACTGTTGCCATAAAATGGTGAAACAAGAAACAGGAGGCAAGGGATGCGTAAGAAGTATCTAGGTTGGGTTCTCTTTATCATCGGGTGTCTCGCATTGCTAAATAGTCTTATCTTGCTGAATTTCTTGATGAATTGGACTCCCTCGTGGTTTATTTCTATCGCCTTGATAGGACTGGGGGCATGGTTGCTCAGACTGAGAATCAGGAGCATATTCGGTATTCTCTTTGGGCTATTGGCAATTGCTGGAATCGTGTACTGCATAGTCAGTTTCTCAGCGACTGGGATATTTGGAATAATCATTTTTGCGATTCTCTCGTGGGTTCTTCTGCGCAAGGGGTTGTTCAGAGAAGCTGTCCATTAGTCTCTATAGGGTTGCTCAAAAAAATGTAGCACCTATGATGACATAGAGGAATAAGCAAATGCGTATGTTTGGAAAAAGGGATTCTATGTCTTCACAGAACTGGGCTGAGTTAATTCATCGTGTTGGCGTGAAGCGAGCGTGCCGAGCGGGAGTGGGCTGCCGAGGTCGAGTATCAAGCGGTCTTGTGGCGGGACTTACTTCATTGAAAGGGGGTGAACTATGGATAGGAAAGACTTGCGGGGAAAACTTTATAAGAGAGATGGGACAAAATGCCACTATTGTGAGATAGAGGAAAAGGATTTTCCTGAGGCATGGGGAGACCGTTTCTATGGTGGGGCTACGAAAGGTTGGACACTAGAAGTAGACCGTAAAGACAATAGCCAGGGGTATACTCTTGAAAACTGCGTTCTGGCTTGTGCTCTCTGTAATATGGCTAAGAGTAATATCTTCGAGTATGAGGAGTTCAAGAGAGTGGGTGCTGCGATAAAGGAAATATGGCAGCAAAGAATAGAGCGAGGGAAGCGAGGACAAATATGATGGGACACCCTGAGGGCACAAAGAGCAAGAAGGTAGCCCAGCCAGCGGATTTGGAGAGGAGGGTAGAGTGGAAACAATGCAACAAGAGGAGGTGAAGCGTGATGCCCAACAAGTATGGCGTGCGAATATATGCCATGCCGGATTCAGACGTAATTCTAATTAAACAAACCGTTAAGAGACCCGAGAGCCCACGCTATGTCGTTGATACTTTAGAAGACGGGATGCACCGAGAGAAATATATAGGTGTGGACGACAGTGCGAGTATTGCAGATGCCGTTCGGGCAGCACTGAGGGGAGAATTAGGGGGCAATTGATATGAAACCGCTGCTACTGTATTTGCCATTAGCTATTCTTTGGGTTGCAGCGCCAGGTGCGCTAATAGGTTGGATAGCGGGATTCTTTGAGGTGCATCTTATTGCAGCTATAGGGTGGGGATTGTTTGTTCTTTTTACTTACCCACGTTCTAGGGTAAGGTGGGCGGGAAGGGCAGACGCGCTTACCTACTTCTTGGCCTTTGTTGGAGGGTGTATAGGGGGACTGGCTGCTTACTTTGCGGGCGAACTTTTACATTAGGGAGTGAACTCATCATTATGACCAAAAAGATTGTTGTTGGTGTAATCATAGCTAGCGTTGCTCTTGTTATTTGCCTTGCTCCTATCAAAACAGCAGCTTACACGGAGATGGTGGAGTATGAGGATACAGAGACCTACTATGAGGATGAACCTTACGAAGATACGGAGACCTATTACGAAACAGAGCCATTAACTTATGAAGTAGTGAAATCTTATACAGACACAGATTCATATAAGGAAAGGAGGCGAATAGTTATTTGGGGGGTTGTATTTCAGGATGAGGTTGTGGAAGTATTCTACCCAATAGGTTGTGTTACCCTGCAAAATACAGACAGCGTCCGTGAAACATTCACGGTTCAATTCACTTTTTATGCGGTGAATAAGTTGGACGCTGGGACACTTGGTGGGCACCCTGATTTTAAGTTTGAGGACTATCTCGCAGCCGAAGACCCTGATTCTTACCTTGACAAGCTAGATTGGGGAAAGCTGGATTGGGACAAGATTATGATATTTTGTGAGGAATATAACAGGCAGGAGAATATCACCCTTCAACCAGGTGAGACGGGGACAGTTACAGCCAGCGTTCAAGATATTGACATAAATAAGATGGCGTGGAAATGGAAATACACAATCACTGAAGCCACAAAGACGGTAGAGAAACAAAGAACCGTAACTAAATACAGGCAAGTAGAAAGAGAAAGAGTTGTAACAAAGCAGCGTCCTGAAACTCACTATAAGAAGGTAACCTTGCTTGATTATTTACTACATTACTAAATTTGAAGAGGTAGATTTGGTTTCGACAAAGGCTTTATCTTGGTAGCCTTCAGATATGATTTAGTTCACATGATTGCTAGGCTACCCACAAGACTTTTCTATTTGAGATTGGCTGAAAGTATAGCTGATTTGGGAGCTTGAGCATTTTAAGAAGGATAAACATCCGTGGTTTTTTGTTGCCTAATTAAGGAAGAGATGGGGTGATTAGAATGGGTAATGAAGAAGTTCGCATAAGCCGAAAGTGTGAGCAGTGTGGTGCAGAATTGAAGGAGAGCGATAAGAAGTGTCCAAAGTGTGGCTCTAACTCGATGTATGCTGTACAAGCTGGTGGCATACTCCCAACGCAGGGGAGCCTTGATAGGGAACATGAGGCTCACTGGAGCTCTAAATCTTGGACCATTCTGTTTGGGGGGATACTGGCAATTATACTGTTCCTTTTGTATTTAGCCTATGAGCTGCTCCCACTATCTTCTGGGCTAAAGATTACAATAGTAATCATAGTCTTGCTAGTGCTAATATCAATCACTTACTGGAAAAGATATCGTGTTCTTATGTTCATCCGATGGTTAGACCGCAAGTTTACAGCTAGGAAAACGTATGGTGACAAGAAGAAGCCCCGTTGAGCATCGGAGACTTCCCACAAGTATAACTAGATATGATTTGTGGCAGTTCATGTTTACGACAAATCTTTAGACTATCCTCAAACTTCACCATAGCCTTTGCTTTGGGCGATGGAATTAGTCTAAGACTGACTCAAAATGGCTATTCACTTTACGGCGTCTTCTATTTAAGGCTGATTGAGTGTATAATTTGGATTAGATAGCCCGGCTGGCTGATTTGGAGCACAAGATGTATTATTTCGCCTATGCCTCTAACCTCAATCGTAAGCAAATGTCAGAGCGCTGCCCTGACGCCCAGCCTAAGTTTACAGTCAACCTGCCCAACTACAAGCTGGTATTCGCTGGAGGGTCTAGGAGATGGCCTGGTGGAGTTGCCACTATCAAGAGAGCTCAAGGGAGCAAGGTCCCTGGTGCTATCTACGAGATATCGGATAAGTGTTTGAGGTCACTCGATAATTATGAAGGGTACCCAACGGCCTACACTCGTATCAATGTAATTGTGTTCACAGAATTTGGTGACCCAATAGAAGCCATCACATATACTAAGAATCCACCGTTTGAGGAGATAAAACCTTCACGGGAATACTTGGCGGCAATTCACCAAGGGTATGAAGACTGGGGGATTGTTTAGGCGAGACAGATTTGGCAATGCAGCAGGGCTTATCCCCCTGAATAAGCCAAAACCAGCCAAGGCTGCCCCAAACTAGCTATTGCCGTCTACAATGTCTTCCATTCGAGCTTTATTAGGAGTATAATAGACTTAGGAGGCGGTGGAAGTGAAGAAGCTGGGTATATTAGCCATGCTTGTAGCAGTACCTGCAGGTCTACTCTTATCGGAACTTACTTACACCACGACTTTAATTGCTGATAGTAACGCTTATCGCCTCATCGGAGGAAGAGGAGGTGATGCCTATGAGTAAACATAAATAATGGGTGGGGTGGTGGATAAAATAAAAGAAAGGAGAATTAGATGAAACACAAATTAGTAATGGTGATGTTATCAGTGGCACTTATTGCAAGTTTGGTTCTTGCTGGCTGTGTTGAGCCAGTGACACCGCCTGAAGAAACAGAAGAACCAACACCGACACCAGAAATAACACCGATTAGGTGGGGAACATCAAAAGTAGGAAGCACTGGCTATATGGCACTTGTAGGTGTAACGACTATACTAGGCAAAGAGATGCCAGATTATAGTTTTAGTGTTTATCCACAGCCTGGAGCCATAGCAAGCATGAAGGCCCATGCGGATGGTGACTTGGAAGCATGTTATGCAGCGGACGTAGGCTTTACTGAGATGTATAATGTCGAAAAGAGATTTGAAGGTTTTGTAGCTAAAAGAATGCCTGTTCAAACCTTCTGGTCCTACACCCTGGAAACTACGCTTGCAATCCATGCGGGGAAAACGGATGCCTACAAGAAGTGGGGAGACATTACTGGCAAAAAAATATTTGACGGTCCTCTAGGATGGGATGTTAGAGCTAACCTTGTGAAGTCTTTGGATATTTTAGGCGTTACGTTTGATCACGTCGAAGTAGACATTAAAACAGTGGCTGACGCTCTTGAGAGAGGTGATATAGAAGCCACTCTCGTATATACAACTACAGGTGCGTCTCCCGCCCCATGGATAAGAGAAGTTGAAATCGCCACAGACATGGCTATCCTAAACCCAAGCCCGGATGAAATTGATAAGCTGAAGGCTGCTGGAGTGTGGGTGATGGAGATTGACCCTGAGAAAGCATATGCCACCGATGTTCACGTAGACACGATCTACGCCTGCCCGTTCTACTACGGCTTTCATGTTGGAGTAGAAATTCCGGAAGAAGTGGTATATAGAATGCTCACGGTACTTGATGAGCATAAGGAAGACTTGGCTAAATATGACCCAGGCTTTGAAGCTCTTGCAGAAGACTTTGTTGGAATGCAGGTTAGGGGTATATCATCCGTTCCAGACGTTCCAGTACATCCAGGTTTGGCTAAGTTTTTGAAGGAGTATGCGGCTTGGGAACCTGAATGGGCAATCGCAAGCTAGACTTGGCTGAGCTCCTCAGTTAATTGACAAGCAGAAGGCTCGCTGCATTTTAGCAAGTTAGGTTTTTAGATATGGGAATTCGCAAACTAGATGCAGATAATATCCTCAATTTTTTAAATTTTCTAGTTCCAATACTTTTTACCCTGTACATACTCAGCTACTTTCTTACAGGTCTCGGCGGAGCAATAAAGCTGGCTGTAACTCTTGTCCCAGTCTTAGTCATAATTAATGTGTTGGCTTCTCTGAGAGAGAAGGGGCTTTATCCCAGGTTCGGCCGCAAAGCCAATTATGTTGTAGCTGGGGTTTACATAGCTTTATGCATCTTGGTTTCAGTATATATGAACCTGGTTTTCGATGACATAACCTATGTTAGGATGGGATCCTACATTACTCTTGACGTGGTTGTAGGTGTAATTGCTCTTGTTTTAGTTATGGAATATGCGAGAAGATGCCACTTTACTCTTTTTTGCTTAAACCTATTTCTCATGTTTTATGCTATCTGCGGATGGATATTTCCAGGTTTATTCAGACATGCGGGAGTCAGCGTGAGGAGGGTTCTGACACTTTGTAGCATTGAGCTTGATACTGGTGTTTTCTCAAGTCTATCACAGCTTGCTTTAACTTTGATTGCATCTTTTCTCTTGTTATCTGCTATAGCATATGGTTTTGGATGTCAGGAGTCTCTGATTAGGGCGTCTAGAAAAATAGCAAGTAAGTCTGTTTATGGAGTTCCAGAGACAGCTGCAATAAGCTCTTTTGTAATAGCTACAGTAAGCGGAAGTGGAGCAGCTAACGCCGCAATAACCGGGAGTTTCACCATACCCTTAATGAAGAGGCATGGGTTTCCAAGTGTAACTGCGGCGGCTGTTGAAACGGCAACTTCAATTGGTGGGCAGCTTATGCCGCCGTTAATGGGTATATCTGCTTTTATCATGTGTGACCTTCTCGGCGTAACTTATTTTGACGTTATTGCTAGAGGTGTAATCATTGGAATTATCTACTATCTCGGTGTGGCTTTTGCTATCTAGCTCTATAGCATTAAGGTTTTAGGCCCAAAGCCACCAACACTTGAGCGATTTAAACTCGAGCTTTTAGATAAATTTAATACAGTTATCTTCATTTGTGGCATATTACTCTTGGTTTACTTGATGGGTGTTAGAAGGATGAGTGCTATGTATTCAGCCTTTTTAACTTCCGGGCTGATCCTAGCTGTCTTTGTTACGCTGAGGATTTATCTCCTTTATAGGCTCAATGTAAAGAACAAGTTAAAGGAGCTTGTCGGATGTTTTCTGAGAAGTGTAGAGAGGTTTACAGCATTAACTTGCGATATAGGGTTGCTTCTGGCAATCCTAGGAATAATGGTTGGACTATTTACGGTTACAGGTATCCCAATTAAAATAGGCATAGCTATGACTGAGGTTGGCGGAGGAAACTTGCCCCTTTTGATTGCTCTCGGGTTTGCTTTTGGGTATATGGTTGGGCTTGGAATACCACCATCAGGTACCTACATAATGATTGCTGCTGTCGTTGTACCTGTCTTAATTAGCGTGGGATTTAATCCTTGGGTGGCACATTTCTTCGCTTTCACACTGGCTGTTGCATCTGAACTTGCGCCTCCAACATCTGTGGCTACTTCTGTTACGTCAAGAATTGCTGGAAGCCCCTTTGTAAGAACTGTGTTTGAGGCTGTGAAGATGGCTTTTCCTCTATACCTGTTAATATTCAGTGTGCTTACAAGACAAGATTTAGTTATTGAACCTGGCTTATCACAGATTCTAGCCGGAGCATTGGTTCTTCTCGGAGTTTTAGGGTTTGTAACATTTATACATGCAACTTATAGTAAGCGCCTATTCTTAAATATCCCACTGAAAGTTTTAACTCTCATCTTTGTGGCTTTAACTTTATTCCATCCAAATATAACTCTAGCAATAATTGCTGCTATTGCAACATTAGCGCTAGTACTATTCGGTGTTTTTCAAACTAGGAGGATTTCTGCTAAAGTCGCAGAGACATCTTATTAAAGGGGAAAGATGGAAGAATATATTAAGATCAAGGTTGATGTTTTGCAGGAATTCACTGTCAATGTATTTAATAAATTGGGTGTCCCGGCTGAAGATGCGAAAATAGCAGCCGATGTATTGATAACTGCAGACCGAAGGGGTGTAGGCTCCCATGGTCTCCAGAGGCTTAGGAGATATACCAATGGCTTGAAAAGAGGAGTAATAAAGCCAATTGCGAATATAAAAGTCTTGAAAGAAACGCCAAATACACTCCTTATTTCTGGTGGAGACGGGCTTGGTCAGGTTGTAGGCTATAACGCTATGAAGCTTGTTATAGATAAGGCGCTTAAAAATAATATTGCATTTGCCGTGGTCCACTCTTCTAATCATTACGGGATTGCTGGGTATTATTCAATGATGGCGCTCGAGCACGACCTTATCGGGCTTTCGCTAACAAACGCTGCGCCACTTGTGGTACCAACCAATGGCAAAAATGCAGTGATGGGGACAAACCCTATTTCAATTGCTGTTCCTGCGGGTAAAGAGCGACCGTTTGTGTTGGATATGGCGACTTCAACTGTTCCAAGGGGTAAGCTTGAGGTTTATGAGCGTGAAGGTAAAATGATGCCAATTACTTGGGCGATAGATGAGCTGGGAAATCCAACACAGGATATACCTAAGGTACTGACAAACATAATTGATAAGAGGGGTGGTGGATTGCTACCACTGGGTGGTGCAGAAGAAGAAAGTGGCGGTCACAAAGGATATGGATTGTGTTTGGCTGTAGATATATTCTCAGGAGTGCTCTCCGGTAGCGTATTTGGGCCAAATCTCTATGCCAGGGAAGATATGCCTGCTAAGGTATCACATCTCTTCGGTGCTATAAAGATAGCGGCATTCATTGAGCCAGCTCTGTTTAAGAACATGATGGATGGGTATATAAATATACTTAAAAATTCGGAGAAGGCAGCTGGCAAGGATAGAATATTCATCCATGGGGAGAAGGAATTTGAGCTTTATGAGCAACAAAAAGAAGAAGTGCGCATTTACTACAAAGTAGTTGAGGAACTGAGAAACATTGGAGAAGAGGTCAACATAAAAGCACCGTTTTAAAAGTAAACCTTCTTGGGAAATAACCCAGATGGTCACAGAAAGGAAGTTTTAGGAGGATATGGTTGATCAATAATCTTATAACCGAGCAATTAAGGCGCTACCAACAGGCCCTCACAGGAAGAAAGCAGGATAGCGGGCAACCAGCGGGAAACGGCATCTGGTCTTTTGTTTTTCAGCCAGTGTTTACCTCCTCGTCCCGTGTGGGGTGCCGCTGTAATCGGGGGTCTGGTTGCCCAATAAGGAGGCGATGTCCATGGATAATTGGCGGTAGGGAAAGACCAATGGCAATGGGAAAGACTAAATTCTCAAGAGAGGGCGGAAAAGTATGAGTGGAGGTTAAAGAAATGGCGAGAGATTCAAAAAGGATATATCGAGTGTTATATGAAAAAGGGCCGTTGTCTATGCCTCAAATGAGAGACTTGCTAGATTCAGAGGGATTTGAGATGGCATGGATAGGAGCTCAAAACTCACATCGAAAGTACAGGATAGCAATTGTGGTTACAGCCACGGGGAATTATTATGGTTTAACCCTCGCGGGTAAGAAACAGCTCAAGTGAGTGGGAAAAGTAGCCCAGCCAACGGATTTGGAGAGCAAAACCTGACCTAAGTACTATTGACATGGCTTTGCTCTAGTGGTAGAAATATGGGAAATCTTGAATAAGGGGGGTAATATGGCAACAGCTTATTGTATGAAGTGCAGAACGAAGGTAGTGATAAGGAACCCCAGGCAAATTACACTCAAAAATAATAGACCAGCAGTTCAAGGTGTCTGCTCTCTTTGTGGCACAAAGGTATTCCGAATAGGAAAGCTTTAGATGCCTGATGAGTAGTTCGGCTACTTGGATAGAGCAACCTAGAAATACTTCAGCATTTGTATAGCCCAGCCAGTGGGTTTAGGGGGGTTTTCTAGTTAGTGTGAAGGAGCTAAGAGCGAAGAAAGCAAAAAGCAACAGCTTTTAATCTGACACAGTTATGTAATCTTTTATTTTGTTAAACGTCCCTTCGCCAATGCCTTTCACACGGAGCAAGTCCTCAATCCGTTTAAAGGGGCCATTTTCATTGCGGTGGTCCACAATAGCCTGTGCTCTGGTTTCACCTATACCTGGCAAGGCTTCAAGAAGCCAGGCTTCTGCTCGGTTAATGTCTATCTTCTGAGGGGATTGTTTTTCACCTTCCCGTGGAATGTGAATCTTGATGTGGCTGAGGTCGGCGTCAGGTTCAACTCCAGCATCTGAGAGAAGAGCTTGTATGGTGTCATCTTCTTTTAGAGAGTAAATGCCGGGATTAGCCACAGCGCCGCTAATATAAACCTCGCCACTTGGCTCAGGAGGCGTAGTTTGTGATAAAACGATTTCCACAGGTTGGCTCTTACTATGCTTGACTATTAGCATCACACCGCCAACTATTATGGCAATAACCAGGAAAACGGTTATGAATAAGTAAAGTCTATCGGCACGGCTCATGATACAACTCCTTTCTTTGACATTGTTTTTAGTGATTTCCTCTTTTGTCATTCTGAGCCGCAGGCGAGGAATCCTTCGTATTGCTCAGGACAACGTCTCAGAGATTCTTCATCCCGTTTTCCCTTCACTTTGTTCAGGGCTTCGGCTCACCCATTCAGAATGACAACCCTATATTGCAATGGTAAAATCTTCATATGGCAAAAGATTTCAGAACGATAACTGTTAATCGCAAAGCTTATCATGATTATCATATTCAGGAAATAGTTGAGGTGGGCATTGTGCTTAAGGGTTCTGAGATTAAATCAATCAGGGAGGGCAAGGTGAACTTGCGTGATGCCTATGCCAAGCCGGAAAATGGGGAGCTTTGGCTATATAACAGTCACATTGCCTCCTATGATGCTGCCAGCTATAATACTCACGAGCCCACCAGACCTCGCAAGCTTTTGCTCCACAAGAAAGAGATTGATAGCCTGGCAGGCAAGGTGATGCAACAGCGGTTGACATTGGTGCCACTTAAGCTGTATATTAAACATGGAATAGCTAAAATAGAGCTGGGGGTTGCTAAAGGAAAAAGGATTTATGATAAGCGTGAGGCTATTGCTCGCCGCGAGGCGGGAAGGGAAATAGAGCGAGCGCTGAAGGTCAAAAGGAGGTGATAGGAAGGCAAGGTTAGCAATCTGGGGGTGCGTGGGTTCGACGGGGGAAGGCCTACAGAATTGCAAGTTGAGGTGCCATTTACCTCATAAAACAAGTGGCAAAAAACAACTGGCGAACCTGTTTTCGCTTAATGTAGCTTAATTAAAGCTGCACATCCAACCTGACTTCTCCTCGGCGGGTTGGGATTGGGTGTCACAAAGTCGAGGTGCTCCAATCCTGATGTTGATAGGGATTGGCTAAGAAAAAATCGGCTGGTCTAGCGGGATTCGGTCAGCAGATGAAAGCTAGACAAGATAAAAGGAGCTGACTAAGCTTGTAGGATATTCTAGCAACCTTCTTCTGGACGGGGAGTTCAACTCTCCCCCGCCTCCACCAGAGATTTAGCAGCACCAGCTTGACCAAGCTGGCGCTTTTTGCATCTGCGTTAAGGTTGGCGAGAATATAGATTGATTTAGAGGCAGTCTCCCCTTCCATTTGAGATGATTTGCGGATCAACATTAGGCACTTTCACGATTGCAAGTGTTCAACCTCTCGCTTGAAGCCCGATACAGCAAAGATTGCTAGTCGATAGACAAGGAGCAGACGCTCAAATCCTAGTAAGTTATAAACATGAGCGAATTACACCAATACAGCTATGTTTCTCATTTTCCCCGTACATATAGACAAGTAGTATAAATCCGCTATCACTATTGGCGCGCCGACTCTGCACCATCTTCACTGGCAGCGACCCCTCGTATGTCCGGCGGAACATAATATCAGGAGACACGGCCAAAGCAATACCCCATCCAATCAATAACCTTGATTATTACCGCCAGTAGGAGAGTCTGAAAACCAGCTCCTAAGGGGCGTCCAAAACAGGGGGCGGATCCTATTTCCTTAAGAAGCTGATTCCCATAATACGACTTCTTGACGCTTCTCAGTGACGCTGCGTATCTATAGCGCGTTTCCCAAAGCTTTCTCCAGTCAGGCTCTATGTCATAGATAGCATTTCGCAGACCACCTACCCTCTGTGAGACCTTGTAACTCTCATAGTAAATGATGGCATGGTCAGGATCGATTGTGTCTGGTATTAACTCCTGAGGTATCGCAGCAAAGGCCTTTTCCAGAATCTCCCTTTTGAAGAACCTCGGCAGAAAAGGCCCTCTAGTTGGGTCAAAAGCACCCGGCTTCTCAAAGCGGGCATTCATTAGCTGCTTTAAGGCACCATGTAGTTTCGGGATAAACCACTCAGTGTTGTGAGACAGTGTCTCGAAGACGACCATATCGTAGTCATCCATCATACCTGCAGCCCTTTCAATAGCTGTAGGTTCCAGGATTTGGTCGGTATCCACAAGGACTACATATGGCCCTTTGGACTCCTGCAAGCCTAGATATCTAGCGGCGAGCAGCTTTCCATCGCATAAGACAACCCTAGCCTGATAACTGGCCGCAATATCTCTTGTTCTATCTGTTGAGTGACTATCAATCACAAGGGTCTCAATATTTGGGTAGGTTTGTTTAGCAACTCCTTCCAGGCAGAAAGGAATCATCTTCTCCGAGTTGTAACTTGGGATGGTTATTGATACAAGCGGTAAATTGTCTATTTCGCACCTCTCAAACTGGTTTCCCAGGCAGATCCCCAATGGCGACCCCGATAACCTTGTCGGCAGCGCCATAGTATAGAACCAGTTTGTTTTCAAGGACGGCTGCACCACAGGAGAATACTGCATTTGGGACACCGCCTGAGAGTTCATAATCCTCCACCGGCTCCAAGATGGGCTCCTCACATCTCTCAAGCACGACTTCGGGGTGGTCCCTATCTAGCAGGGCACAGCCAAGGCGATATGTCCATGTCTCGGCTTCGACGCCGTGGTAGATTAGGAACCATCCCTCTTCAAGCTCGATGGGCGGTCCAGCCACCCCCACCTTAGCATCGTCCCAGTACCCAGGACGTGCCTTCAGAATCTCCTTGTGGTCGTACCAGTGGATTCTATCGTAGGAGAACGAGAGCCATATGTTCTGCGCCATCGTTACAGGTCGGTGTAATAGCGCTAACCTTCTATCCAATCTTCTCGGGAAGTAAGTGGCATTTCGGTTATGAATGCCAATCGTTATGGGCATGATGAGTCTGTGTCTGCTCCACGCCCATCTACCACCCAAGAAGTCAGCTACAGAGATGTAGGACTCGCAGACACGGGCCATATCTTTGTCCTTACCGGCATAAAGCATAAAAATTTTGTCCCCGATAGCAACCAGCCGTGCATCCTCCACCCCGTCCGGCTCAAACCACTCCTGCGGCATGAAGACAGGGTATGGCAGGCGCTCTTCTACTTCGTCTATACTTCTGAGTCTGGCATAGCCGAGACGTGAAATCGCATCTTCGCCGCGGGCGGTGTATATAAGATGAGCCTTGTTCCCTAGTTCTAGGACTCCCGCGTTGTAGACACGTTTATTCTCCCACCACATCACCGCAGGACCTAAAATTGGGTTGTTTTCGTTTCTTTTGAGTTTAAGATTAAGCTCCATACCTTACTTCACTCTCCACCACCTTCACTGGCAGTAACATCTTTTCCGTGTCGCTGATTGAACTCCGTACGTAGAATGCCCATTATCAAGTCGTCATAGTATTCTCCCCTGGTAAAGCTGTGGTGGCGGAGAATTCCCTCTTGAATAAAGCCGCATTTCTCGTAGGATTTTAACGCTCTGGTGTTGTAGCTTTGGAGATGCAGGTAAACCCGGTGAAGACCTAACTCGTTAAATAGGTAGTCCAAGAAAGCTATCATTGCGTCAGTGCCATACCCTTTTCCCCAGTACTCCTTTTCGCCGATCAAGATACCGACCTCTGTTCTTTGATGCTTTGTGTCCAGATGTTCATAGAAGATCTGGCCGATAGGGGTACCTTCTTCGTTCTCAATTATGAACTGTTTGCTAGGGTGGTCAGCCACTTCTTGCAACCTAGTAAACCATTGCTCAACCTCAGGTAGCGACTGGGTATTACCTGGCGCAGCCCAAAACCACATTACCTCCTCATCATTCAGCCATTCCCAGACTTTTGCAAGGTCGCTTTTCTCTAAAGCACGCAAGCGTGTCTTTTTCCCTGCTATCATTGTTGTGCTCCTTACTAAGTTACCTTCAGAGAGTTGCTCTCAGGGTCAGTTCTGGAGTCAGGACACATTCGCCTTCAGAGCGCAAAATCAGCTGACTTTTCTTCGTTGCCAGAGTTGAGATTCTAATCACAGTGGTCCGCATCTAACCTGATTAAACTCGATTTAACCCTGGTACCATAGATCTACCGGCCGCTTTATCCCTTTTGGTCGGAAAGGAAGTGCCACCTTCTGACCTGTACCAGCAGAGTGGTATGCAGCCAGCATTATTTCCAGCACTGCACGTCCGTCCTCTCCACACTCGCTAGGTTCTACATCTTCGCGGATACATTCCATAAAGTGTGCTATTTCCTGGGGAAATCCTCGTTCCCAAATCCACTCATAACCGCAGAATGGCCATTCCTCGTTACCTTGCCCTATCTCTTTCTCCGTAAAGCACTGCAGCCCGATTCCTCCAACGAGGTCAGCATGGATAACCCCCTCAGTGCCAAGGATTTCCGCTCGACTTTGGCTTGGGCCCTTCAACGCCCAGCCACTTTCGATTAGCGCTGTTCTACCCTGCTCGAACTCCATGATGACAATGGTGTCATCTTCTAGCCCAGAGTCGTTACCGTGCCGATGGGTGTCTAACTGTGCGTAAACGCTTCTTACTGGCTGCTTATCCATCACCCACCGGCAGAACTCGATACCGTGGCATGCTATATCTACCAAGGCACCACCTCCTGCCTGTGCCTTATCCCATGTTTTGGCCGAGGTGGGGCCACCACATTTTTCACTGAGCCTAACGCCATAGATTTCTCCGATGTCACCGGCGTCTGCCAACTGTTTGGCTCGCATAAACTTCGGAGCGAAGCACAGTCGCTCCGCATAACAAAGTTTAACACCCTGTTTATGGCAAGTGTCAATCACTAAGTCTGCCTCCCCCAGGTTAAGGCACAGCGGTTTTTCACAGATAACGTGCTTGCCAGCGCGGGCTGATGCCATTATCATTTCAGCGTGGAGGTAATTAGGTGCTGCAATATGCACGACCGAAATGTCATCGCGGCTGATAAGCTCATGCCAGTCTACATGACAGCCCGGCACGTCATAGTTATTGGCAAAGCAACTCAGGCGGTCTTGGTCACTGTCGGCTACAGCACGGAGTGCAACACCCGGCAAACGCTGGAAGCACTCAGCTCGCACAGAGCCAACCCAGCCGGCGCCTATTAGGCCAACCTTTAACGTATCTTTCACATCATTACTCATAAGTCACCACTGTCGGTTTCTTGAGTATAGTCTCACCACCTTTCATAGCAGTTCCTGGACATTTGCTTTTATCTTAATAATAGCATCAGCTATGTCATCCATATCTCGCTTCGCGCCCAGCAGCATCGGGTGGTGGAGGCATACAGCCTCGCGATATGCTGCGCGCTCAGTCACCGGGCAAGAGACCTGTTCCGGGTTATATTCCTCCCCGTAGCGCCTTCGTGCTTCGGGGTATTGACTGGCCTTCAAAGCGAACAATGGGCTTCGGTGTACAGGCAAGTAGAAAGACTCACAGGGGATACCCTCAGCCCCGAGTGTCTCGATAAACTTGCCACGAGGTAAACCCTTAAACTCCTCTGAACTGTAGCGGAAAAGGTATCGATAGTACGCCAATCTGGTCGCTCTTGGGTCATGAACAAGGGGTCGGACCCCGCCGATCTCTTCAAGCCGCCCTGACAGATATGTTGCGTTCTCCTCCCGCAGGCGTGTCTGGTCATTAAGCCGCTCTAGCTGGGCTAAAAGCACAGCCGCCTCAAACTCTGTCATCCGATAGTTCCATCCTAACATCCAGCCATCAAAGCTGTCATAGCCGGGCTCTTTATGCCCCACGTTGACCAGAGACTGACAACGCTGGGCTAACTCTGCTTGATTGGTCAGAATAATGCCTCCTTCGCCTGAAGTTATTACCTTACTTGACTGGAAACTGAAACAGCCTATGTCCCCGATTGAGCCAACTCCTTTACCCCTCCAGCGACCTCCATGCATATGTGCACAGTCTTCGATCACCGTCAGGCCACGCTGTTCTGCGATTTGACCTATCCGATCCATGTCTGCAATGCACATAGCTAAGTGAACTGGAATGACGGCCCTAGTGCGCTCAGTAACAGCACCAGCGAGACCATCTGGGTCCATACAGTAACTATCAGGATCGATATCAACAAAGACTGGCACTGCGTTAAGGTAGACGACGGCAAGGGCGGTCGCTACCCACGTATACGCTGGCACAACTACCTCATCACCAGCCTCTATGCCCGCCGCTCTTAGAGCAACTTCTAGAGCAGCCGTCCCGTTCACTACACAGATTCCAAACCTTGCATCTTGGAAGGCAGCGAAGCGTTCTGCAAACTCTCTTGCTTTAGTGTTGGGGGATGGCTGCCCTCCCCAGTTGCCTGACCTCAGCACCTCTTCCAAGGCATTTAGCTCTCTATGGTCGAACTGTGGCCATGGCGGGAACGGATTTTTCCTGACACTGTCACCACCGGTGATAGCTAACCTTCCCATATGCATCTCCTAGCTCCCCTTTGTCGGTCAGCTTCACCAAGCTCCAACCTAAATAAAAGGGGCACCGTCCATCACTATACTATATCAATTATATTACAGCAACTTTCTTTGGTCTTGGTAATGTGCTCGCAAAAAACAGCCAATTTTGCCACCGTCATAGTGCCCTCTTGAAGTAATGCGCATACATGCAGCGCAGAATTTAACCTTAGGATTGATGAAGCCGTGATAATCAATCAGGTCGATTGAGGGGCCATCGATCTTGGTCGTAAGGGCTGGATGGCAATTCAACCTATGGCCCGCCACCGACTGCCAGATAAAAAACGAAGCGTGATGCTGCTACGCGGAGCGAGGTAACTTTCCTGATAGCACAGCCTTGGCCCAAGCTACGTTAGCGCAATATCACCGCCAAAGCCCGCCGCTCTCTGAGGTTGTGGAAAACAATTTCGGTATGGTGTAGTTCGCCTCTCCCCTGCCTCCACCAGGAATTTCAAAAGCGCCAGCGGCGAAAAGCTGGCGCTTTTTATATTTGCGTCAGCTTTGGTGCTGATGTAGATCGATTTCGAAGCGGTCTCCCCCTCCATTTGGGGCGTTTTTCACGAACCTTCGTTTGGCATGTAACTATACTCGATGGCAAGGTTGGCCAGTTCACCGAGTTCTTCGTCATTCAGGGTGGAGAAGATAGATGAGCGCTTGAGAATCTGAGCCTTGTCGCTATGCTGCAACCTACTGACTCTCCTTCAAAGGTAGCTTTCTGTATGGAGTATATTCCCGTGGATGGCTTATAGCACAACCAATTTCTGGTTTGCTCTCAATCATTTTCGATGCTCAGAACCCGTCGGTTCGAGTGCTTTTAACAGGAAATCTTGGCATCTTCCATGGGCAAGTGTAGGATTCAGCGCTTATCAGTGAGCTTTAAACCATCTCTATTCAGTCTCAAATACCAGACCTATTTCTTTTCCTCGGCCAAGTATTTCTCCTGATTCTGGTCGAAAGTCTTCTTACAACCCATAGCGCAGAAGTAGTATTTCTTTCCCTTGTACTCTGAGGTAGCTGCTGCCTTACTCTCCTCTACCTTCATCTTGCAGACAGGGTCAATCGCCATTGTTACACCTCCTTTGATTAATCTACGAATTTGGCTGGTTTAAACCTTCTTAAGCGCAGCGAGTTGGATACCACAGTGATAGAGCTAGCGGCCATGGCTACCGCGGCTAGAATCGGATTCAGAAATCCATAGTTGCCCAGGATAAAGTGAAGCCCTGAGGGAACACCGGTCTGTCCAAAGGCAAGGTACAATACTCCGGCTGCTACCGGGATAAGGGCAGTATTATAGGCAAAAGCCCAGAAGAGGTTCTGCTTAATCGTCCTCATGGTACGCTTGCTCAGTGATATGGCAGTTACAATCCCAGCTAAATCACCGCTAATCAGCGTAATGTCTCCCGTTTCCATAGCTACATCAGTGCCGGTGCCGAGGGCAATGCCGATATCAGCCTGAGCCAGGGCTGGAGCATCATTTATCCCGTCACCCACCATTGCCACCACCTTTCCCTCATCCTGCAGCTTCTTGACCTCTTGAGCCTTATGGTCAGGGAGCACCTCAGCCAGGACGCGGTCAATGCCCACCTCTCCGGCGATAGCTTCAGCGGTGCGTCGGTTATCTCCGGTGAGCATCACCACCACAATACCCATCTTGTGTAGCTCTTCCAACGCTTCTTTGGCGTTGGGCTTAAGGGTATCAGCCAGAGCAATGATTCCTACCACCTGGCTATCTATACCTAAAAACATCACTGTCTTACCCTTGAGCCAGAGTCGATTGGCTTCTTCCTCCAGTCCGTTCAAGAGAAAATCCCTATCCTTTATCAATCTAAGGTTACCCAGCAGAAGCTTCTTACCTTCGACTGAAGCCTCCACACCGTGTCCCGGGATAGCGTTAAAATCTGAGGCTGGCGATACCTCCAGCTTCTTCTCTGAAGCAGCCTTGACTATAGCCTCACCCAGCGGGTGCTCTGAACCATGTTCAGCAGAGGCGGCCAGCCGTAGAACCTCTTCTTGGGAGGAAGAGGGGATAGCAATGATATCAGTTACTTGTGGTTCACCTCGGGTCAGAGTGCCCGTTTTATCCAGCAGCACGGTCATTATCTTGTGAGACCTTTCCAGTGCCTCAGCACTCCGGATAAGAACACCATTCTCAGCTCCTTTGCCGGTGCCTACCATAATAGCGGTTGGAGTCGCCAGTCCCAGGGCACAGGGACAGGCAATAATAAGCACGGCGATGAAGTTAAGAAAGGCAAAGGTGAGGGCGGGGGCTGGTCCCACGAAGTACCAGACGATGAAGGTAATAATGGCAATGCCAATCACTACTGGCACGAAGTAGCTGGCGATGACATCAGCCAGCCGCTGAATAGGAGCCTTGCTTCCTTGGGCTTCCTCTACCATCCGAACGATTTGAGCCAGGGTGGTATTTTTGCCTATCTTGGTCGCTTCAAATTGAAAGCCGCCTGTCTTATTAATGGTGGCACCGATAACCTCATCTCCTATCTTTTTCTCCACCGGGATGCTCTCCCCGGTAATCATGGACTCGTCAACACTGGAGTAACCGTGACGAACTACACCATCCACGGGCACCCGCTCCCCCGGTCGCACCAGGACGAGGTCACCCACCTGGACATCATCGACAGGAATTTCTACCTCCTTACCATCACGGATAACCAGAGCTGTCTTTGGCTGCATACCAATAAGTTTCTTTATTGCCTCCGAGGTCTGTCCTCTGGCCCTAGCCTCCAGAAAACGACCAAGAAGAATCAGAGCAATAATCATAGCTGAGGTATCAAAGTACAGATGGGGTTCCAGCCTACCGGTGGCGAAAAGACTGGGGAAGAGGATAGCTACCACGCTGTAAAAGTAGGCAGCCGAGGTGCCTACGGCAATCAGGGTATTCATATCGGCGGTTCTATGCCTTAATGCCCCCCATGCTCCCCGGTAGAATCGCAAGCCCGCCCAGAACTGCACCGGCGTAGCCAGAGCCCACAGTAGATAAGGTTTCCCGGCAAAAGTGGGACCAAAGCCTAGAATCATAATGAATAAGCCGAGGGCGGCTGCCAGAATAAACCTGTTCCTTATGTTTCGAATCTCTCGCTTAGCAGCAGTAGTGACATCTTCTAAGGTCTCTGCTTCTGAGCCCAGTTCATAGCCAGCTTCTTTTACTGCCCGTCGCAGGTCGGCTATTTCTGTACCCCCAACATAATCTACGGTGGCTTTCTCTGAAGCCAGGTTGACATTGGCTGAAATTACCCCCGGCACACTTGACAGAGCCTGCTCCACGCGGGCAACACATGAGGCGCAAGTCATCCCGTTTACCGGGAAGATGGATTTCTTAGTCGCTGTCCCATAGCCCAATTGAGAGATGGTGTTCTTAATCTTGGCGAGGCTTACCTTGGTGGGGTCATACTCTATAGAAGCCTTCTCCGAAGCGAAGTTTACGTTAGCTTGCTCCACACCAAGAGTCGCAGCCAGACCCTTCTCGATGGTAGCAGCGCAGGTAGTGCAGGCCATCCCGGTTATGTGGATATGAGCCTTTTCTGTTTTCTTACTATTAGGAGTAGACTTTCCCCCCATTACGTTCCCCCGGAACCGTGTCTAAACCCAGAGTTTTGTCGGACTTCTATGCCATAAATTCAACCACTACCTCTTTTACATCCCAGAGGGGTTCTATCTTCTCCGTTATCTCTTCCTTTATTGCAGAAGCAAACTGGTGGTCTGGAGGTAAGTCGATCACCACTCGGACAGTTCCGTCCTTTACCTCAATGTCTCGCACCAGGTTTGTACGCACTAGGTCTAACCCAGCCATAGGGTTCATAACTTTCTTGAGGCGCTTACGTACCACCTCTGCCGTGGTCGGATTTTTCTCCTTAACCAGACCATGGCGCTCTTCATAGTTTTCAATGGCCGAACGTAAACCTTCTATGGCAAGTACTGAGCAATGGACTTTGATTTTGGGAAGCCCTCCCAGTGCTTCTGACGCTTCCTTCCAGGTAATCTTCTTGGCTTCATCCAATGTCTTTCCCTTGGCCAGTTCCGTAATGATAGAACCAGTAGCGATGTTAGAAGCACAGCCATAAGATTCAAATTTGATGGCTGAGATAGTGTTCGTCTTTGGGTCAACATTAATATATACCGCCACCATATCGCCGCAGGCTGGACTGCCTTCTATCGCCTTTCCGTCGGCATTCTCAATCTTACCTACATTGCGCGGGTGGCGAAAGTGCTCCAGTACCGTTTCACTATATGGAAATCTCATCTCTAACCCTCCTACTCTTCCTTTTGTTTGCCCAGTGGGCTGATACTTCTCAGCTCCGGCACCACCTCAGCCAGCGTCTGAACCACGGCGTCGACGTCTTCCATAGTGTTGTAACGCCCGAAAGTAAAACGAATTGATCCGTGTGCCCTTTCGTGGTCACCACCGATGCCAAAGATAACGTGACTGCCCTCCAGAGAACGGCTGAAACAGGCAGAGCCGGTGCTCACAGCAAAGCCGTGCATATCCAGATGCAGGGTGATAGATTCACCCTCTATGAAGTGGAACGAAATATTGGCATTCTGCGGGAGCCGCTTCCAGCGATGGCCATTGAGGGTAGTATCCGGTATCTCGGCAAGTATACGGTCAATAATACGGTCACGCATTGATTGTAACCTCCTTATTTCCTCCGGCGTGACCAGTTCTACCGCTTTAGCGAATCCCACTGCGCCGGGTATGTTTTCCAGCCCGGCCCGGAGGTCGAACTCTTGAAATCCCCCATCTACCCACTTGCCTATTCTTGTCCCTTGACGGACGTACAATCCTCCGATGCCTTTTGGCCCATGGATGGTATGGGCAGATACCGTGATTAAATCCACAGGTATCCTCCTTACATCAAGGGGAACCTGAGTGAAGGTATGGGTGGCATCGGTATGAAACAGTGTCCCCTTCTCACGGCAGATGCGACCGATATTTTCAATATCCTGAATGGTGCCAATCTCCTGGTTGGCGTGCTGGATGGAAACCAGAATGGTCTCATTTGTGATGGAATCTCTAAGCTTGTCGAGATTCACAAAGCCGTCACTATCTACATCCAGATAGGTTACCTGGAAGCCTTGCTTCTCAAGGGCTCTTGCGCTGTGGAGTACAGGAAAATCCTCGATTTTTGACACAATTATATGCTTCCCTTTCCTATTACCAAGAGCCAGCGCCACTCCCTTCAGCGCAATGTTTGAGGATTCGGTGCTTCCTGAGGTGAAAATAAGCTCTCCAGGCGCCGCTCCCAGAGCCGCAGCAAGGGCTTCTCTAGCACTGCCCAAGACTTCTCGAGCCTCTATGCCCTGAGAGTAGGCAAACTCCGAGGTGGCCACGGCGTACTTATCGAAGAAATACGGCTTCATTGCCTCCAGTACCCGTTCATCCAACCGGGTGGCTGCTGAGTTGTCCAGATATACCTGTCGTCTGTCTAACATATCTCCCTCCTGTCTATATGAAGAGGGTCACACTTGATTCTTTAGCCTCATTTATGTAAGTACCCACCGCACAGTAATCTGATATCAAATCATCACGCAGGTCTTCTTTCTTTATCCCCATTATTTCCATGGTCATGTCGCAGGCAAGGATTTTTCCTCCAAGCTCCTTGAAGTCCTGCAGCAGCTTCTCTAAAGAGGCTACACCAGCCTTCTTCATTTTCCGCTTAACCATCCACTTGCCGAGGCCTAGCATGTTCATTTTTGATAGTGGCCCTTTTTCCAACCCGCCTTTCTTGAGGCGTTGAAGGCTCCAAAAGGTGAAGAAGAGTGATACTTCCATCCCCATCGCCAGTGCCCCATTAGCTATAATAAGGGCACTGTAAACCTTGTCCATATCACCGCTATGAACTACAATAGTAGCTTTATCAGCCATAGTTACTTCCTCCTTCTACCTGCGTATCCTTATTTTCCAAACTCCGTCTTTCTCCTGAATGTCTATAAGTTCCAGCCCCAGAGCTTTGACGGCCATTGGTATCTCTTTTTTAGAAGAAGGATGAGTTCCGATAACCTCCACAATGTCACCTTCTTTTGCTTTCCTCAAAGCCTTCCGGGTTTCAACTAAAGGGATCGGACAGGTTTCACCTGTGCAATCCACCTTTATCTCAGACATTTCTTATTACCTCCACGCAGGTTTAATTATACTATATTGATTTATTATTCACATTTTTACAATCTTAATTTTTTATCTTCTAAGATAACTATACGTCGGGAAATAAATATCTGTATATGACTTATGTCGTACTCCGGTACTATCAACTGACTGCTGTAGGTGAACTAGAGTTAGCTATTACTTTTGGATAAGATACAAGCAACTGCTGTAAATCCGGAATCAGTTGCTTCTTCTCGAAGGAAAGTTCGGGAACTGATCCGAAACACCCACCTAAGGGGATTCGACCTCCTTCCTTACAGACCACGATAGAAATGTCACGTGCTGAGACAAAATGCAAATGAGTTCAGTGGTCTTTTTCACTGTGTGGTTTAGAAGGGTTCAAATCACCTTCGGATTCGCCAAATATCCTTGGCTCAAATGAGACGTAATGGCTCACTGGGGGAAATATTTTACTGGCCAAACTATTGGAACAGCACCGCCAAAGCCCGCCGCGCTCCAAGGCTGTCGAGGACAATTTCGGTATGATAGAGATGGGGCCTCCCCCGCCTCCACCAGAGATTTAGCAGCGCCAGCCTTGCAAAGCTGGCGTTTTTTTGTATCTGCGTCAGGGTTGGTGCTGATGTAGACCGTTTTGAAGCGGTCTTGCCTTAGGAACGCTACTTTCGAGAGCTCCCCGTTTCGCTCTAGCACAAATACTTGACATCGCCATCAATTTGTAATACAATGTATCACAATAAGAGGAGAGATTGATTTGCATAGCATACCCATTAATTTGGTCTCAAGCGGTAATTGACAAGATTTGGCAGAAGCATCGTCGTGTTAGCCCTGAAGAAGTTGAGGAGGCGATTTTTGATGATAAACCGATTTGTCACAAAGGTGCGTCAAATTCATATTACATATACGGCCAAGCTGTGTCTGGACGCTACCTATTTATAGTTTTGGGAAAGAAAGGGAGGAAAGCACGATATAAAGTGATCACAGCTCGAGATATGCAGGACAAAGAAAAGCGGTATTATAAGAAGCATCGGACTTAAGGATGTCTGAGTGAGAAAAACAAAAGAGGAGAAAAATGAGTGCAGAGAAAGAACTTATACCTCAATTTGAGACAGAGGAGCAAGAAGCGGAGTATTGGGATACACATAGTCCTCTTGACCTTGTTGCTGAACCAGAGGCTCAAAGGGTGCGAGTAAGAGGTGCTAAAGACAGACCAATAACAATTCGCCTTGATAGCAAAAGCCGTTCGCAACTCGATAAATTAGCTGCCGAGCGGGGACTTGGCCCTTCTACTTTTGCCCGATCCATCCTTATGTCAGTTATTGAGCGTAGAGAAAAGCTGCCAAAGCGCATAACTCTAGATGAGCTTAAAGATGTGCTGGAGAAAAACCTGCCTCAATCAATAAAAGACCAGGCTGGATCTCTAGTGAGAGCTACATCTATAGGCGACCCAGAGAATCCAACCCTTCTTCTTATCGACGCCTCGCAGATGAAAGAATACGAGAGGTTCATGTGGTCATTCCTAAGCGCATTGCTTGCAATAGCAGGAGTTCAGGTCATCACCCCAGAAGATAGCGAGTACGAGAAATTGAAGTCCATTGTTGGTAGAAAGGAGAAAGGCTAAATGAGGAAAGGCGGAAGATGCACACCTGGCGTATATGTCATAAAGGGCGAAAAGGGAATTAGGGTTGGACAGTCAATATGTCCAGAGACAAGGGTTCCGAAAGTGGTCAGGCAGTTCGAAAGTTGCATCGGCAAAGCCAAAACTGTTCATGTCATTCCTATTATGGACAGAAAAACAAGGCTTCGTTTAGAGAAAACCCTTATTGACATATTTGGACCAAGGTGTAACCTAATAAAGAGATAAAGATGAAAAGTTCAGCCCGCTAAAAGTATAACCCAGAAGGCATGACGCTTGGCTAGGGCTTTGATTTTTGGTGTGAATGTAGTTTGACTCTCCCCCGCCTCCACCAGAGATTTTGAAAGCGCTAGCTTTGCAGAACTGGCGCTTTTTGCATTCTGACATGGTTTTGGTGATGACGTAGATCGGCTTGAGGTAATCTCTCCCTCCAGTCGGATGATTTTCAGATTAGCATTGGGTACTTCCACAATTGCAAGTGTCTAAGCTCTCGCTTGAAGCCTGAAACAGCAAAGGTTACAATGAATACAGAAGGAGTATAAGTTCGAGTCCTGGTCGGGGAGCAAGTTTCCCTTTTCCCGAACCTGATTAGATACAAACTGAGCTGAACTTTAAGCTATTTAGATCTGTGAGGGACGAACTGGGATTCAAACTCTCGCTTTGGCTGCTTTAGAGAGGTGTACAGGTGACACTAGTATTGACTGAGATTTCTCGGTACGGAATAGTGATGGGCGCAGATAGCGCTGTCACATGTGAAACTCAGCTACCAACTGGCGAGCGAGTCCCCCGAGTATTGATCGGAGTTCAAAAGCTCTTCTCTGTTCCTTACTTGAAAGCCGGGGTGTCGTGCTGGGGATATGGGCAGATAGGGGATATTGAAACGGATGTTTGGCTAAACGATTTTATCTGGCGCCTTGAAGGGCAAGTTGGGACATTGCAAGAGTTCGCTCGTCGCCTTCGAGATGAACTTCGAGCTATTATTGGGCCAGGGTCGGGGCAAGGCGAGTGTGGCTTCCATTTGGCAGGCTTTGTCGAAGAACAAGGCCCGCTTGTGCCTGATTTCTGGCATATTCACAATGGTCCCAGTGAATACTTTAGAGATATTGATGCGACAATTTTCAACGCCAATCACGATTTGGCGGTAGCTAGAGCACAAGGCCGATATGATCCTAGCAATCCGAATATGATCTACATTACGAGAAACGGGGACTACCGGTTCTACGCTGTATGGTGGGAGGCTTTTGAAAAAGTTATAGACAATTTTCTTCGAGCACAAGGCATTCAAGTGCCAAAGCCGTCGCTCCAAGGAAGGATTGAGTACGTGCGTTTCCAAATTCGCTCTATTAGTGAAATCTATAAAATGAGCACTCGTCTACCATCCATTGGCGGAGAAATAAGTACCTTGGCTATAGAGACGAGTGGTATTCATTCTTTTGATAGAAGAGCTTAAACTCTAAGCAGCTTAGAGAATATGAACCAGACAGCGACAAAAGTTCGGATTTTCCCTGCTCGGGGAGTGAATGCCCTTTCTGAATCTGGACAGATGCAAAATGAGGGAAAACAATGACAAAGATCGTAGTTCTTGGTGTTGTGTTTTTAGTTTTTGTGGCAAGCCTTCTAGTAGGCTGCGCTGGAACGCCAGAAAAAACCTCTGATGTGCCTGATGAGATTACTGCAACGTTTCCCCGTGTCTCTGATTATTGTACTATCGATGTAGATTATCCGTCTGAAAGGGAAGGGAACCTGCCTGTACCAGAGGGTTTCGTTACGGTGAGAAAAGGTGAGTCTGTCACTTTACCAGTAACGATTAAATCATTAGTAGACGAACCCATCAAAATCTGCCTTACCCTAGGCGGCGTGTACCCACCTGAATTTGTAGAGTATGAGTATCCTAAAGGTTACATGACGCTTAATCCTGGTGAGACCATTAATACACAGATAATAGTCAAGGCTTTAGAAAATGCCCAGACCGGAGACTATACATCAAGAGAAGAATCTATTTCCGTAACCGGATACTTGCAAGAGCCAGAACTTGGCAAGATATTTTCTTTATTTAACTTATCAATAGTTGATTGAAATACCTGAAGTGAGGGGGTTGCGTTGAAAAATAAAAAATTACTTTTTGGAATTTTGGCAATAGCAGTACTTGCCTCTTCTATTTGCTCATGTACAGAAAGACAGGCATCGGAACCACCATTTGTACCCCCAACACCTCCAACAGAACCAGCACCAGGAGCGCTAACAACCCAGGGGTATGTCTATGACGATAAACTCGGCTATGGTTTTGAGTATCCAGGTGGTTGGGAATTCTATATCAATGTAGATAAAGATATTGAACAATGTGATCCATCACTTTATTATGAAAATTATAATTGTGTAGATTTTCCAGATGAGAATATTAAAAAAGTCGTATCCTTCGAAAAGAAAATACCTAAGAACGGACAATTTTCAGTGGAAATCGGATTAATAGTAAAATCAGCCACTGATTTAGAAGAGGTTAAAAATGAATTCAAGAAAGAATTGGAGATGTCGGGTATACCAATCTTAGATGAGGTTACAATCTCGGTAAATAACATAAGTGGGTACGATATACTCTCTGGAATATCTACTTGGAAACTGAGACAGGTAGCCTTTTTCGCCGATGGAACGGCTTACATTTTCAAATATTCATCCCAAGAGGAGTTTTATCGTATGTATGAAGAGACTTTTAACAACGTTATAAATTCGTTTAACATTAAATAAAAAGAGAGTATGGCGTCCCTCGCTGGCTCTTCGTCGCTTGTCCGGGTAGCTAAGCCCCGCTACAATACTGAGGGTGAGAAAGGTTCTGATTTCCACCCGGCATCAAGATAATTCATTTGCAGCTTCCAGTATCTTGGCGAACTGGCTGGAAGGTGCAGCTTGCATCTTAGGCCGAACTCGATTCCCTTCGGATTCGCCAAATATCCTTGGCTCAAATGAGACGTAATGGCTCACTGGTGGAAATATTTTACTGGTCAAACTATTGGAACAGCACTGCCAAAGCCCGCCTCTCCCGGAGGTTATGGAGAACAATTTCGGTAGGATGTAGTTCGAGACTCCCCTGCCTCCACTAGAGGAGAATCAAAAGGCTTCCTTTATCTCGAAGGAAGCTTTTTAACTTTGCTGCAGAATAGCAATTGCAGTTGCTATTTCCCCTTTTTCTTGTAATCAGGGCACCAGGTAGCATTGGGGCGTTCGGGACGGTGGCAAGCGCTTCTCCAATTCCATTGGCAACTATCGCAGAGGAAGATATTCATGCCCAGGTTCTTCTTGACCTTGAGCCTAATTTTATCTATCCAACTTGGTCCTTCAGGGCTCATGAGGAGATTATAAAACCCTGGTCTGTGGAAAGGCAATAGCGTGGAACACAAACTGACCTTACTGGCATCATCTTGGTTATGGAAGGAACGTAGCTGAAGGCAAAAGGTAAGCTTATACTTCTTTGGATAGGGTGGCTAAGAACTCAGCGTTATTCCTCGTTTTGGCTAATCTTTCCAGTACTCTTTCTGTAGCCTCGGCGGGGTGGGGGGAATCGCTAGCTACCATGTTAACTATGCGTCTAAGCAACCACACTTGTTTTAAAGTATTTTCGTCTAGTAGAAGCTCTTCTCTTCTGGTGCCACTAGACACGATATTTATAGCTGGGAAAACTTTCTTCTCGGCTAATTTTCTATCCAGGTGAAGCTCCATATTGCCCGTCCCCTTGAACTCTTCATATATAAGTTCGTCCATGCGGCTGCCGGTGTCTACTAGGCAAGTGGCGATGATGGTTAAGCTGCCACCCTCGTCAGTATTGCGTGCAGTGCCAAAGAAGCGCTTGGGTGGATGTAGAGCTGCGGAGTCAATACCACCGGATAAAGTGCGTCCACTACCAGGCATGGCCAGATTATAAGCTCGGGTGAGGCGGGTGATGCCATCGAGGAGCATGACCACATCTTTGCCCATTTCTACCAATCTTTTGGCTCTCCCCAGGGCTAATTCGGCCACTCGAGTCTGGTTTTCCACCGGTTCGTCGAAGGTAGCAGCTATAACTTCAGCTTTCACCGACCTTTTCATGTCGGTAACCTCCTCAGGCCTTTCCCCAATGAGGCAAATCATAAGATGGATATCGTTGTAGTTGTTGATGATGGCATTGGCAATTTTCTTGAGAAGCACAGTTTTGCCTGCCTTAGGTGGTGAGACGATAAGCCCTCTTTGTCCCCTGCCTATAGGCGTTATCATGTTAATCAAGCGGGTGGATAAATCATTTGATGTCGTTTCTAAATTGATGAGTTTGTCTGGGAAAGTTGGTGTCAGCGAAGTGAAATTGCAGCGCTGTCTTGCTAGCTCGGGGTCAAGTCCATTGATGCTTTCTACTCGAAGCAAGCCATAGTATTTCTCACCTTCCTTTGGGGGCCTAGCCTGTCCGCCGATACAGTCGCCGTCTCTTAGGTTAAAGCGGCGGATCTGAGAATTGGACACATAGATATCTTTAGCACTGCGCAGAAAGGTATCCTGACGCAG
>JABUBO010000015.1_pt1 | contig 47042 bp, 44 predicted proteins | sample 7240361 | NCBI WGS metagenome assembly JABUBO01 (sample SAMN07256346, study PRJNA390944) | subsurface metagenome | isolation source: Methane hydrate marine sediment | place: Pacific Ocean: Eastern North Pacific, ODP site
TTGCCCTTTTTATTACGTCGATGTGTCCATTGGTAACCGGATCAAAACTCCCTGGATAAACAGCAATTCCCTTCTTTTTCATCTCTTTACTCCTTTTTTATGTTTGGCACGGCGGAAACCGTGCTATAAATCCCCGGAGTGTAAAACGTCCCGACGAGTCGGGATACCTCGTCAAGCTTTCGCTTGACACTCCAAGAAACGATTACAGGCACAGATTTCCCGATTGAAAATCGGGATGCTAAACTAATTATCCCACACTTGCCAGTCCGAATTTTTCTTTAAATTTCTCTCTAAATTTTTGCTTAATTACTCCGTTTTCCGGAAGAGTTAGAACAGGGTCTTTACTAATCAGATGGAAGGCTGCCTGGCGTGCCAGTTCTAATTCACGATGGTCAAAAACAATGTTACCAATTTTAAATTCAGGAAGTCCGTGCTGTTGAGTGCCAAAGAATTCCCCACCACCGCGTAATCTCAAGTCCTCTTCGGCAATGCGAAATCCATCGTTAGTTTCCAACATAATCTGTGCTCTCTTTTTTGCTTCCTCCGTCTTAGTTTGTCCGAGTAAAATGCAAAGGGACTGTTCAGTGCCTCTCCCCACCCTCCCCCGTAATTGGTGTAGAGTAGCCAACCCAAACCTTTCACTGTGCTCAATAACCATCAAACAGGCATTGGCCACATCGATACCTACCTCAATTATAGTGGTAGTAATTAAAATATCAAATTCCCTGTTCAAAAATTTCATCATCACCTGTTCTTTCTCGTCACTTTTCATCTGTCCGTGCAGGAGACCAACTCTCAAATCTTTAAACACAGTAGCCATCAGTCTCTCTGCCATTTTCACTGCAGCGCGTAATTCCAACTTATCCGATTCATTAATTATGGGATAGACAATGTAAGCCTGCTGTCCCTTTCTTGCCCCATCAATAACCATCTGATAAGCTTCTTCCTCAGAAAGCCTCTGGGTGAGAATCTTTCTCCTTCCCGGAGGTAATTGATCGATTATAGAAACGTCCAGGTCTCCGTAAACTGTTAAGGTTAGTGTGCGAGGTATTGGCGTGGCTGTCATTACCAGGATATCCAGGTTTTCCCCTTTCTTCCTCAACCTCGCCCTCTGCATAACTCCAAACTTATGCTGTTCGTCAATGACCGCCAGAGCTAAATTGGAAAATTTGACCCCCTGTTCAATTAATGCGTGCGTGCCGATAATTATCTGAGATTCTCCCCGGACAATTCTCTGGTAAACCTCTCTCTTCTTCTTCTGTCCCATTTTCCCTGTAGCCAATTCCACTTTGACTTGTAAACCTTCCAGCATCTGACGCAAAGTCAGATAATGTTGTTCAGCCAGAATTTCAGTAGGAGCCATCACTGCAGCCTGATAGCCATTCTCCACAACTAAAAGAAGAGCTGCCAGAGCCACTACTGTCTTACCGCTTCCCACATCTCCCTGGAGGAGCCTATTCATTGGCTTGGGTGACATAAGGTCATTAAAAATTTCTCTGATTACTCTTTTCTGAGCAGAAGTAAAATCGAAAGGTAGTTTCTCTTTGAAGGCTGTTAAAAGATTTTTTCTCAACTGATATTTCCTATTCTTGTTTATAACCTTCACCTGTCGCCTTCTTAATGCCATAGCCAATTCCCAGAAGAAAAACTCCTCGAATATAAGTCTTCTCCGGGCATCCTCTCCCTTCTCCCGGGTGGAGGGAAAGTGTATATTATACACAGCTTGTTGATAAAGCATCAGGTTATATTCTCTGAGGATAGTTTCGGACAGAGTCTCTCTTAAATAGGAAAGGTATGAATCGAGTGCTCTCTTAATCAGTGTCCTTAAGAAACGTAAATTTAACTTTGAGGTAACTTGATATATGGGAACAATTCTCTTAGTGTGAATTAAGTCGTCTTCTTCTCCTGCCAGTTTCTCGTAGGTAAAATTGGTAATCTGTAAATCGCGAAAGATGCTTTCAAATTTACCGTGTAGAACAACTGAAGTGCCGGGAGGTAGGGAATCTTTCAAGTAGAGCTGGTTAAAGCAGACCATCGTTGCCTTGCCACTGCCGTCTTCAAGGAGAATTTTCAGAAGGGGCCTTCCACCTCTGGTAAATGTAATCTTATGCTCACTAACTACTGCCAGGACAGTGGCTTCTTCCCCAGGGGTGATTTGTGCAAAGAGCTTCAAATGGGCGCGATCTTCATGGCGGAAAGGAAAATAAGTAATGAGGTCTCCTACTGTCTCAATACCAATTTTCTTCAATATTCTTGCTCTTTCGGGGCCCACACCCTTTAAGAACTGAACCGACATATTCAAATCTTTCATGATAAATGCCGTGCATGCGGGCTTTTTCATCCTGTAGGGACAGACCGCCGTGTCTGTCCATTAAAAGGGCTGACAGAGCCGTCAGCCCCTACATCCTTTCTTCCCGGCCGAGATGGCTCCCGCAGTGCTTCTGATACTAAAATATTCTTGCAATTATTTTTATATTTTGCTAAACTAATTAAAATTTTACAGGAGGAGACAATTGCCTAAGAAATGTGTAATCTGCGGTAAATCTGTGCGTACCGGTTCCAACATCAGTCACTCCCACCACAAAACAAGACGGAAATTTAAACCCAATTTACAAAAAGTGAACATAATTCTAAATGGAAGAAAAAAGAAAGCCTACGTATGTACCCAATGCATTACCGCAGGTAAAGTCGCAAAATCCGCCTGAAGTCATTACCAAATCAAAAAGGTAGACTCAAAGAACAGAGATAACTATAAACAGGAGACCCGATACCATCGAGATAATATCTCTTAAGGGAAAAATCTAAAATATACATATCTTCGATAAAACCAAGCCCCCAGGTATAACTTACTTTCCTCTTTTCACTAAAATTCTCACCAAACATTCCCCACCGAAGAAAAATATTGCGAGGAAGAACATACTCCAGGCCCAAGTGGTAAACTGCCAGTGAGTTCTGACCACCATTCTTTCTTACATAGAATCTCTGTTCAAAATCGGAAGCAAAAGTCAAAAATTCTGCTATATTCATCCCCATACCTACTCTAAGATTTAATGGCAAGCGGTCGGAACGGTAATCACTCCAGTAAATGTAGGCAGGACCATTCTCCAAGAAAATTCCCATCTTGAACAGTGGTGAATGAGTGTAAATTAGCCCCCAATCTAAACCCCACCCATTTCCTGTAGAGATGTTTGCCTGAGGTGAAGGGTCATCTTGAGCAATTCCCAGTGAGCCATGCAGATAACTTATATTCATCCCGAAAGAAACCTCTGGACTGTAGGGAATAGCAAAGGAGAGCGTGTATTTGTTAATGTTAATCTCTCGCTCTAAGTAGGATTTACTATTTTCTTCTCTAAAATTGGATAATGGTCGCCAGCTCAACGCTCCCAGACTACTACAAAAAGATAAATAAGTGAACCACTTACCCTGCAAGGGTTCTCTCTCTACAACATTCTCTCCTTTCGCTTTACTCCTTGCCAGGTCAAACATAAAAGTATATAGATTGCTCTCTAAGAAAATCAGTCCCGCAGGATTCCAGTAAGGAGCATCGGCGTTGTCCACTAAAGCAACAAACGCCTCTCCCATTCCTCCCGGCTTGGCTCCTATAGGTATACCGTCGAAAGAATTATACAGAATGGGGGAAGACTCTCTAGCAAAACAGAAAATAGCCGAAAAGAATATCAAAGAAACAGTAACAAAAATTTTCACTATAATCTCCTTAAAGTTATTTCCTCTCCCCTCTGGGAGAGGACTGAGGTGAGGGGGATTTAACTATTTTCTCTATCGTTCCTCCTCCCAGAACCACATCTCCATCATAAAAGACTACCGCCTGACCAGGAGTAGCTGAGCGCACGGCCCTTCTGAATCTGATTAACGCTTTGCCATCACCCATAGGAGATATTACTGCTTCCTCTCCCACGTGGTTGTATCTTATTTTAGCTACTACCTGCAGGTCCCCTTTTATTTCTTCTGGTGATATAAAGTGCAAATCCTTTGCAATAAGTTCCTCAGAAAATAGTTCCTGTTCAGGACCTACTACAATCCTGTTATGCTCAGGGTCGATGGAAATTACGTAAAAAGGTCTTCCATAAGCTCCGATTCCTCTTCTTTGACCAACAGTATAACAAGCTACGCCCTGGTGCTTACCCAGAACATTTCCCTTAACATCAACTATCTCTCCGGGAACAGAAGGGAAGTGGGAAGACAAAAATTTTCGATAATCTCCATCTATAAAACAGATTTCTTGACTTGCTTCTTTATCAGCCACAGGTAAACCGAATTTTTTGGCAATCTTTCGCACCTCTTCCTTCCCGTAACTTCCCAAAACCATTAAAATTCGTGCCATCTGCTCTTGTGTGAAAGTATATAAGAAATAGGACTGTTCTCCGTTCCCTTTTACTCCTTTTTTCAAAAGATATCCTCGGGAGTTCTTTTCTATTCTGGCGTAATGGCCTGTGGCTAAATATTGAGCCCCTAACTTTTCTGCTTTTTCCAATAGGATCTTGAATTTTATCTCCCGATTACAGAGAATACAGGGATTGGGAGTCCTACCTCTCCGGTATTCCTGGCAGAAATGGTCGACAACCTTCTCCTGAAATTCCTTCTGGAAATTCAGGACATAAAAAGGGATTTTCAACTTGAGTGCTACACTCCGGGCATCATTGACCCCCTGTAAACTACAACAGCGATTCCGTCGGAAGGATGGATGATGAGTCTCCTCACAAAAAGGATAGAGGTACATAAATATCCCGATTACATCGTATCCTTCGTCTTTTAGTATTGCTGCTGTAGTCGAGGAATCAACTCCGCCAGACATTGCCACTACTACTCTTTTCATAATACAATACTCTCTTAAAAATAGGATATATACGCTCCGATGAATCGGAGCTACTCCTTTTCTTATTAGTCGAACTCTACCTGAATGACCCCAAGGGGGCAGGCGGGTACACAGAGACCACAGAGGAGACATCTGTCCCGATCGAATTCCAATTTCCAACTCTCTTTATTCATAGACAGCGCCTTAGGACTGCACACAGCTATACATGCCCCACACGAAGTACATTCCTGTTCATCCAGTTTTATATCCTTAGCCAGTGGCTGGACATCAACTTTTATATCTTCCAGATATTTCAGACCCTTGTTAATTCCTTCCTTGCCCCCTTCCAACTCCAGCACCATTTTTCCTTCCTCTTTAGGTGTGACCTGAGCGCGCAGGATATTTAGAACTAAATCGTAATCCTTAACCAGGCGGTAAATTATCGGTTGGTCAACCAATTCGGGAGGAAAAGTTAACACTATCCTCTTTTTTGCCATGTAAACCTCCTCACTACAATGATGCACAATTTGAAATTGTGCCTACAACGATTAAGAGGAGTAGCAGAGCTTGCTCTGCGTTATTATCGCGAAACAAGTTTCGCTACTCCATTAACGTCTAATATCTAAAGGCTTAAATTTCTCATCCACCGGTAACCGTTGAATGGGCTCTTGTAAAAAAAACTTCCCTTTTTTAATCCACTCTTTCAGAACCTGAGCTATCTCCCTGGCTTTGTAAAGACTGGAGAGTGGTGCAGTGGGAACCCTCTTCTTTTTTATTTCAATTTCGCCGTTTCTTAACTCTTTATAACTTACTCTGCCCAGATTTGGTTTTTCTCTTCTGGGAACACTGTAATCAAGTATTGTAGTATATATCTCCTCATCGGAAATGGAGACAAAATGTGCCATCTCTTCATCGAGAATAGGAATGGGTATCCCCACCCCTACTGTAAGGGTAACACCATACTTGTGGAAGATTGCTGCCCTTAGAAAATCGCGGCTCATCTCTTTCAAATTGCCTATAAGACACAGGGTTCCTGCAGGAGCCACCGGTATTTTGGTTTTCTCATCCCTCTTCTGGCGGGGATTATGTTGTGTGCCTTCCCAGGCAATGTAACCCTGTGCTCCACCGAGAAATATCCTGGTTCCCACACCGATAGTGCGATATAAGGGGTCATTAATTAAAGGTGAGAGCTGTGAACAGTTACAATAATTTGCATTGCCAAAGTTGGGCAAGAGAATACCCATATATGTATAGATTGTTCTATCCGACGAGTTAGTAGCTACTGAATAATTTTGATAAGCATTCCTGGGATTAAAAAGAATTGCCTGATTTATCGAGTCTAAGGTAATGTAAGATTCGAATTCTTTTCTGGGATAACAATCCGTTCCATGCGAAGTAGCTCTAAGCCTTACCTTTTTGCCTGAAATCAAATCCTCAATCACATGTGCCCCGCCATATTCCATCCCTCTGGTTTCGGAAAGCTCAGTTGCTCCAATATAAGCATCAACTGCTGCCACCCCCGCATAAGCTAGAACATCATTCAGCCACACCTTCTGCATCTTTATAGGCGGATCGCTATGCCCAAAATTCAGTAAAGCTCCAGAGGAACACATTGGGCCAAAGGTAGCTGTGGTTACCACGTCTACTTCCTCAGCAACCTTTTTTTCTCCCTTTTCTTTTACAAGGCCGATAACCTCTTCAGCAGTTACCACCACTGCTTCACCATTTCTAATCTTTTCATTAATCTCTGCAAAAGTTTTAGGCATTCATTCCTCCTTATGTGAATCCCGCCCCTCCAGAGGGGCGGGGTGAATCCAGCCCCTGCAAAAATCAGGGTCTCAGGAGCTGGATGAATCTTTTAGTGGTTAATTTTCAGTCTGCCATTCCTGATGTCATCGATTAGCATCTCGTGTTTTTTGCAAAATTCGGGCTTGGCGAGCTGTGCATTTATTACCTCTTCCTGCCAGTGTGCGTTATAGAGTCTACATTTATTATCTTCACAAAAAGGTTCACCCGATATGTAAAAAAATAGAGCCTGTATACAGTAGCCTTTCATTACTTCAGTAAGCCGCGTGTCGTCGTAGTCAATAAACTTATCTTTAAATCTTTTCTTCAGGGTAATTGTATCAATTCCCCATTGCTTCTGTAAATAGAATTCCCTGGGTTTAGCTGGAGCTTCCACGATACCCGTAGTGGAAATAATAGTGGGAAACCCATACACGCTTACCCGGGCATGGTAACAACGGTTATGTTCATCCCAGGTTCCGAATAATTGGTCTGTAAAAATAATCGCCAGACAATGCCAACTGCGTTCTTCTTCTGTTATCAAGTCCTGATATAATGTCTGGAGCTTGAAGCCGTCATAAAGTATGCCAAAACTTTTATTCTCTGAATTTTGCAGTCTTCTTTTCTCGTATTCTACCTCAGCAGTGAGTGGATCAAAAGTAGAATGGTAACTACGAAGGTCTCGAATTTTACATCTGGCTATCTCTTCAGCCAACTCTCTCAGGGAGGAATCCTCCATTCCTTTTGTAACCTGACCAATAAAATCGCCTCTAACCCCAACCTTGGCGCCACCCGAGTTCTCCTTAAGATACCGGGCTATTTCCCTGATATTTAAAGATTGAGTCTTGCTGCCATCATAAAGGAAAATTTTCATCTCTTTTTTATACCCAACTTTTCCAATACTACCTCTGCTCCTCTCTTTCCCGAAAGAAGCATTGCTCCAAAAGTAGGTCCCATGCGAGGAAGACCATAAGTAGTAGCCACAGCCATGCCCACTACCACAAGGCCAGGATAGACTTCCCCGGTATGTTCTACTACCAGATCCTCAGACCTTTCTATCCACATTGCTCCCATACCTTTTATTTTTATTAGTCCCCTCTCTTCCAGTTTTCTCACTACCGAGGCATCGTGTCCAGTAGCATCGATTACCATTTTGGCTTCTAAGGCCACAGGGTCAACGCAGGTAATCTCACGAGGCAAAGAGGATATAGGAGTCCAATTAATTACAGCACCATTCACTTTACCTCCCTCACGGAGCACAAGGTCGTCAAAAACAGTCATATTGGCAAACTTCACCCCACTGTCACAGGTAGCTGCAATAAGTTTGGAACAAGCATGAGGTCCATCTGCTACATAGAGCCCCTTGCTTACTTCCTTATACGGCACAGCCAGTTCTTCCAGAACTTTCTGTGCGGGTTCTCTCACTGTTATTTTATTCATTAAGTAGCCACCAATCCAGAAACCCCCACCAATGTAATTATTTCTCTCTACAATTAAAACTTTAAGTCCACGAGTGGCCAGTTCCTTCCCGGCCATTAATCCACTGGGCCCACCACCCACAATAAGACAATCGCTTTCCACATACTGAGAAAACTGCTTGGCAAACTCATCTACAATAGCTCGCGTAACCTCTTTTTCTCCCACTGGTGCAAATAGTTTCTTTACCATATCTTTCTCCTTTCGCTTCGCTCAATCCGACCGGGGCGCTCACCGTCTCGCGCCCGTCGCCAAACTTGTCGCTCCTTATTCGTCGCGACGGCGACCCTTTCGCTTCGCTCAATCCGACCGGGGCGCTCACCGTCTCGCGCCCGCGCCTTTCCCTCGTTTTGCTCGGTCGTTGCTCCTTATTCGTCGCAACCGGCGCCCTTTTTGACTGAATTCTATTTCTCTTTTTGATAGATGGGCGACATACTACGCAACTTTTCCACTATCCCGGGTAAGACTTTAAGAACATAATTAACATCTTCTTCATTGTTCTCCTTTCCTAAAGTGAAGCGAAGCGAACTATGGGCCACTTCAGGAGAGATACCAATAGCCATTAGAACGTGAGAGGGTTCCAGGATGCTGGAAGTACAGGCTGAACCACTGGAAGCACAAACTCCTACTAAATCTAAATTCAGAAGCATGGATTCGCCTTCTACACCTTCTACGCTCACATTTACATTTCCCGGAAGTCTCTTTTTAGGATGACCATTAAGTCTGCTATTTTTGATGCTGTTCAATATATCTTCTATCAATTTATCTCTTAAATAGGTCAAGCTTTTTTCTTCCTCTGCCATATCTTTTTCAGCCAGTGAACAAGCCTCCCCGAATCCCACAATTCCAGCAATATTTTCTGTGCTTGCCCGGCGCTTATTCTCCTGTTCGCCACCATAGAGAAAAGGAACTATCTTTGTGCCTCTCCTGATATACAGAGCCCCTACTCCCTTGGGTCCATATAATTTATGTGCAGACATTGCCAATAGGTCAACTTTCAATTTATCAACATTTATGGGAAGGTGCCCCACAGTCTGCACTGCGTCTGTGTGAAAATAGATTCCTTTCTCCTTGGCAATCTCTGCGATTTCCTCTATCGGTTCCACTGTGCCGATTTCATTATTAGCATGCATTACTGATACTAATATAGTTTCATCAGTAATTGCTCTCTCTACTTCCAGAGGGTCTACCAGTCCATTCTTATCTACCGGAAGATAAGTAACTTTAAATCCTCTCTTTTCCAGAAACTTGCAGACATTAATTACCGCGTGGTGCTCAATGGAAGTAGTAATAATATGATTCCCTTTCTTCTGATTGGCCCAGGCTATCCCACATAATGCGAAATTGTCAGCCTCTGTTCCACCGCCGGTAAAAATAATCTCTTCGGGCTGTTTAGCCCCTATCAGTCGAGCCACTTTTGCTCTCGCCTCTTCCAGAGCTCCTTTAGCCTCTCTTCCATAAGAGTAGAGGGTGGAAGGGTTACCGAAATCTTTACTAAAGTAAGGAGCCATAGCTCCGGCTACTTGTGGATGGACAGGCGTAGTGGCTGCGTGGTCAAGATATATTCTTCTCATTCCATTCTCCTTCTTATTTTACCTCGTATCCCCTTGCTGAAATAGCCTCCTTAATTCTTCCCAAATCTACTTTATTATCATCGTAGTCAACTTCCACTCTCTTTTCTTTCAAGCTAACCCACACATTATTAACTCCTTGTAAAGAATTGAGAGCACTGGTGATTGTGGTTAGGCAATGTTGACAGACCATTCCTTCAACTCTTATTGTTTCTTTTTTATGCATCACTTTTAATTTTTTCTTCAATTTGAGCTTCGGCAAAAAATTTAATAAGATTAAGCCAAAAAGCACTACTGCTCCTGAAATTCTGACCCAGGGAGGAAGCATGCTCGACTTTCCCACTAATATCTGTTGATGCGCTTTACTAAAATATGACCAGAGAAAATTCAGCAACCATCCCATAAACAGCGCCGATAAAGCAATGGAAAGAAGATAGATTGTTACTATCCTCTTTCCAAGATTTTTTGCCATAACAGTTATAGTAATTGCATTGGTAGCCGGGCCAGCCATGAGAAAGACTAAGCCTGCCCCCGGAGATAGACCCTTGAGCATAAGACTGGCCACAATGGGAATTGAGCCTGTAGCACATACGTAGAGAGGGATTCCCACAATTAACATTGCTAACATTGAAAGAAAGTTGGATTTCAAATATCTCTCTATCAGACTGGCGGGAATGGTGTAAGAAATAATGCCTGCTATTAAGGTTCCCCAAAGCAGCCACTTGGTTATCGATTTTAAGAGATCAAAATATCCATAGGTAAATGTTGTACGCAATTTTTCCCCAAAACTATGTTTATGTTCACCTTGTTCATTATAGACCTTGCCGCTAATTACTTGGGGATTGGTTTTTTCTACCTTGTGACGTTGAAAAAAATTTACCAATGTGCCCCCCATCAATCCGCTAATGAATGTTGCCAGGGGACGAAAGATGGCAAACAGAGGGCCAAGAAGTCCATAACTCGCCAGAATAGAATCCGCCCCAGTGGCGGGAGTGGAAATGAGAAAAGAGACAGTAGCTCCATCAGAAGCTCCCTGTTTCTTCAAGGAGAGAGCAGCGGGAATAACTCCACAGGAGCAGAGCGGCAAAGGAATACCCAAAATTGCCGCATTGACCACTGACTTAATGTTTCGCTTACCCAAGTATTTGATTACTTTCTCTTCCGAAAAAAAAGCATAGAGTAATCCTGCTAAGAGAAATCCCAAAAGAAGATATACTGCCATATCTTGGAATATTTTAACTGATTCTAAAAATATTCCCACAAAAAGTTCGAGTATATTCAATTTTCTTAAATTCCTTTATCTTTTGACTATTTGAACAATTTTTGCTTCCTTACTCTTTTGAGCCTTCAATCTCTTATCGTATTGGTAGAGGAGGAAGAGGGTAGTAAAAAATCCTAATCCTGCAAAAATAATGCCTGTCCTCTCCGTTCCCAATACAGTTCGACCCAGAAAATATCCACCAATTAAGCCAACCAGGGGAAAAAGATAAATCAGAAATGCTGCCTTTAATACTTGTTTACTCTCTACAGAAACTAGTACCTCATCTCCCGAACGGACTCCTATAGAATCTTCTGCGTATAAAATCGGTTTATCCCCGGAACTCTGCAGGCATATCCCGCATCGTCCACAAGCAGAAGTCCGTTCCATCTCTACCTGAGCCACTCCATTATCAACTTTTACTACTCTTCCCTTCTCTTCCATTTCAAAATATCCTAAAATTTGTGCGTAGTGTAGCCCTTTATGGGCTCCCCGATTTATCGGGGCGGGGACAAGCTCTTGGGCGACCATAAAGGTCGCCCCTACGCGACCAAAACCTTTACGGGCATAAAGCCCTACACTACTCACTTAAAAAGGTCGGTGCTTAAATATCTATCACCAGTATCAGCCAGGATAGTAATCACTATCTTACCTTTACCTAACTTCTTGGCCACCTGCAAGGATGCCCAAACATTGGCTCCAGAAGAGATTCCCACCAATAACCCTTCCTCTCTCACCAATCTCTTTGTCATTCTCTTTGCATCTTCCTCATTAACTTTAATTACACCATCTAATAAATCCCTATCCAGAACTTCTGGTATAAATCCTGCCCCAATCCCTTGAATTTTATGTGGCCCAGGCTTGCCTCCTGATAACACTGAGCAGTCCTTAGGTTCCACGGCAATAATTTTTATTCCCGGATTTTTCCTTTTCAACAATCTTCCCACGCCAGTTAAAGTGCCTCCTGTTCCCACTCCTGCTACAAAAGCGTCTATTCTTCCCCTGGTCTGCCTCCAGATTTCCTCGCCTGTAGTCTTATAATGGATGTGGGGATTGGCAGGATTATTGAACTGCTGAGGCATAAAATAATCTCGGTTTATTCTAACCAACTCCTCAGCCTTTCTTACTGCTCCCAGCATCCCTTGACTTCCAGGGGTAAGAACGATTTTTGCTCCATATGCTTGAAATAATTGTCTCCGTTCGACGCTCATATTGTCCGGCATTACCAGAATAAGTTTGTATCCTTTCACTGCAGCCACCAATGCTAAACCAATCCCCGTATTCCCACTTGTAGGTTCAACAATAGTTACTCCTCTTTTCAAGTAGCGATTCCTTTCAGCCGCTTCCACCATAGAAAGTGCGATTCTATCCTTAACGCTTCCTCCAGGATTTGCTAATTCAAATTTTGCCAAGATATGAGCTCCCCGGGCAACTCCCAGGCGTTTTAGCTTAATCAGAGGGGTGGAACCAATCAATTCTAAAACGTTATCTGCCACTCTAAGACCCATTTTTCCTTTTCTCTCTTTCTTCAGCAAATTCTTTTTCTATTTCTTTCTTTTTCTTCTCTACATATTTATCTATTTCGCTAGTGATGCCTTCCAAATTCTCTACTTTACTCAGCCTCTTCTCCAACAAGTCCTGTTCTTTCAAAACAAGGCGAATAGCATCAGCCACCGGGTCGGGAAGTTTTGAGTGTTCCAGCGCCTGGATCTCTTTTCCACTGAAACCCAGACCAATCCTTCCAGGTATTCCTACCACAGTTGCTCCTGGGGGGACATCACTTAGAACCACTGACCCGGCTCCGATACGAGCATTGTCTCCCACTTTGATTGCTCCCAACAACGTAGCTCCTGTACCTACAACTACATTGTTTCCCAGGGCAGGATGGCGTTTCTTTTTTTCCAGGCTCGTTCCTCCCAGCACCACGCCCTGATAAAGGAGACAATTATTCCCAATCTCTGTAGTCTCACCAATTACTACACCCATCCCATGATCGATGAAAAATTTTCTTCCAATAGTTGCTCCCGGATGGATCTCTATTCCCGTGATCCAGCGACTAATGTGAGAAATTAAACGGGCTATCACATACTCCTTTCTCTTATAGAAAAAATGGGCAATCCGATGAAACCACAAAGCATGGAGTCCAGGATAGCACAGTATTACCTCGAGAATGTTCTTTGCCGCCGGGTCCTTCTCGAAGACTGTTCTAATATCCTCTATAATAGTTTTAAACATATCCCTCCCTTAGAAAAAGGGGTCAGAGTCATTTTTCACCTCCCTTTCGGGAGGACTCCAGACCCTTCCAAATTAAGAAATTCCTTAAGCGATAAACAAACTATTTTTTAATCTCTTTCTGTTTCTTAAGACAGTCCTCAATCGCTAATTTCAAAGCCTCCTCAGCCAACATAGAGCAATGCATCTTTACCGGAGGCAAACCATCCAGCGCTTCAGCCACAGTCTTATTCGATATCTCCAGCGCCTGTTCAATAGTTTTCCCCTTAACCAATTCAGTAACCATGGAGCTTGTGGCAATAGCTGCTCCACAACCGAAGGTCTTAAACTTGGCATCAATGATTATATTATCCTTAACCTTAATATAAAGTTCCATTATATCTCCACATATAGGATTGCCTACATGACCGACTCCGTCAGGATTTTCGATCTGTCCTACATTCCTGGGATGCATAAAATGTTCCATTACTTTCTGGCTATATTGTTGAGTTGCCATTTCTTGCTCCTTTTGTATAAACCTGGATTTCAGATTTGAAAGGGAAGGGGATGGACCAATCTGTGCTTTGAAAGTTTCATGCCCTCTTTACACAAGTCTTCTAACGTGGCGCTATCCAGCACTTCGTTTATCTTGTCAGTTAATCTCTTCCATAAGATATAAAGAACACAGGTAGAAATGCGCTCACATAAATCTTTTGAATTTTGCGGCTGGACACAACGTATTGCAGCTATAGGCCCCTCCAGAGCCCTAACAACATCACCAATTTTAATCCTTCTTGGCTGGGAGATTAATAGATAGCCTCCCTTTGGACCACGGACGCTCTTAATTAGTTTGGCATGCCGAAGACGGACAAATAGTTGTTCAATGTAATTCTTGGAAATTCCTTCCCGCTTAGATATGTCTTGGATAGAAATAGGTCCCTGACCATAACGGAGGGCAAGGTCGAGCATGCACCTTACTCCATACTCTCCCTTAGTAGATAACAACATAACTCTTTCTCCCTTCTATTTCTTCTTTGAAAACAGGTATTCCTTATCCGATTTTTCCACTATCTTTAAATACTAAAATAATTTAACAAATCTGACTAATTTTGTCAAGTATAAAATCACTTCCGCTAAAGCGGAAGCTTGGGTTACAATCGGGCGACCATCCCGATGTATCGGGATAAATTGCGGTCGCCCCTACGCAACTATGTGCTAAAGCACATAGTTTCCTTTCTTAGGTTATCAATTGCTTTCGAATCTTCTCTTCTTCAGGGATACCATATGTCTTAAGGATAATTTCAGAAGGACTGTTTATGCCCAAGCCTAATTCCACTGCTCTTTTGATTTGGGGCTGGTCCCAAACACTCTTCCTATGAATTTCCTCAATGGTACCCAGTGTCTTAAGTAATGCCAGTCCAGTAACATCATTAGCCACTAAATCAGAAGAGGCAATCACCAAACCGGGCCGAGCTATATCTCCATGAGAAGGTCCACCGGAAACGAAGACCTTTGTGGCATCCATCACCAGAAGGGAAGGCTTCCTTGCCAAGTGAATCTCGCTGAGCATGCTAGCAAAATAGTCTTTCTTTTTAAGATGAAGATATTTTCTGTCAGAAGGAGGTATCAAGCCTACCCAATTTTTTATGCCCATAGTGAAGTCAGCAATAATATGAGTCTTTGCTACTGGCAGGCTAATTATGTGGTCAACCTGTTTCACCAACTTGGGTATGCGAAATCCATTGGGCCAATGGTAAGAATTTTCTGGATTAACTTTTACATAATCTCCTTTACCAAAAACGATTACCTCCGCTCCTCCTTGGATAGCAGCTTCATATATGCCCACTTTCTTCATCGCTTTTAAAGTATCCCACCAGGGATTTGAACGGTCGGCAACAATTATTCTTTTGGCACCCTTCTCCCTGACCATGTTCACAACCTCAAGGACTACTTCCGGATTGGTTGTCCCAGGATGAGGGTCGTCGGAATTAACGTTTGGCTTAATCAGGACAGACTCTCCCGATTTGATGAAATCTAACCCACCGGCTAAGTTTATAGCCCGGCGAACCGAATCGGCTATTGAATCACCTCTGGCTATACCAACTAAAACAACGGAAGTTTTCGACCGCTGTTTTAAAGGAAAAAAGTTCCCCAGGAAAATGGTGGTTCCCAGGAGAGATACCATTTTCAAGAATTCTCTTCGGGAAAATTTTTTTTCAAAAATATTACTCATAATAATACCCTCAACCTGCTCCCTTCCCTCTTAAAAGAAGAACCAGGCTTACCACATTCAAAAGCGCCACCATCAAACAGACCACAGGAATACCCAGAATCGGCAGAAGAAAAACGCTCACCAAAAGAGCACCCAGGCAGGAACTGAAAAGGTCAACACCATAGGTAAGTCCCGCTGCCCTTACCAATCCTCCCCTGGATTGAAGATATAACTTATTGGCCAGGGGAAATTGGAATCCGCCAATGAAACCAGCAATTATGGGAAGAAAAGGCAGGATAATATTTGAACCCAGATATGTACTAAATTTTCCCGATGAGCCAGCAAAACCTAAAAATATGAGAGGGAGAATCAAGGGATAAATGCATATACAAATCTGAGCTTGTATGAAATTGAGAAAACTGCCCTGACCTTTTTCGATAATTTTGCTGGCCCACCAGCCACCAAAAATTAGCCCAATCATAAAGGATGTAAGAATTATACTCAACTTATAATAAACATAGCCGTAGATAATCTGGAAGGAAAGTAAAGTTAAAACCTGGAACGTTATCTCGGCAAAGCCTGTGGTTGCCACAGCAGTGAGAACAGCTACAGGCCGGACTTCATTTCTTGATTTTCTCAACCAGATGGGTAGAAGAATGGCGCAGTAGATTAGGATGGCAGCAACATAAATTCCTTTGGGAGAAATTTTCTTAAAAATTTTTGCCAGAGAGAACTTGAAATGTGTGGACCAGAGCACCATATCATAATAGTAAGATATGGGACGAAAGTCGTAATTGAGCATAACCTTTGGTAAAGGCAGAAGTTTCCCTTCCAGATAGTCAATCCTTTCATCCGATAACTCGCTCGCCAAATAGTATTCTCGGACATATTTTGCTTTCACTTTTCTCTCATTTAGCCTTTCCATAAGTCTCTGATAATCGAGAGTAAGAACTCCCTTACTCTTACAGCCCAAAAAGTAATTGGTATCTCCGGGAATAACTCTCACTTCAGCAAAAACTTTCTTTAAGGATTCATTGAGCGAGACCAGAAGATTTCGTTGCTCTTCACTGATGTAATTGGGTGAGGAAGTAATTCCAAAAAAGAGTATTCCTTTCTCTTTTAAGATTTTTCTTGCGTCTTTAAAAAATTCAACAGTATAGAATCTATTTATCTGGGCGGTAAAGGGCTGGGGAAGATTAACAATAATAAGGTCATACTTATTGGAAGTCTGCCTGATGAACAATCGACCATCTATATTTTTCACTTCCACTCGCTTATCATTCAAGACATACTCTTTTGTGGAATAGAGATACTCTTTTGCCAGGGTAATCATTAGAGGGTCCAATTCCAGGTAGTCGACTTTCTCTACAGGATGTTTGAGAATTTCCTTTAAAACCCCACTTACCCCTCCCCCAATAAGTAGAACCTTTCTTGGTCGTGGATGCTCCAGAAGGGCAAAATGTGCAATTCTCTCACTGGTCAACTTATCTGGAACGGTAAAGTTGTAAAGTCCGTTGTTGAAGAAACTATAAGTGTTATCTTTTTCCGTAACAACAAGATTTCCGTATATAGAATTTCGAGAAGTCAATAGATGGTAAGTTCTCCAACGCAATTCCAGAGAAGCCTGACGCAAGTCCTCAACTTTTCCAAAAGAAAAAAGACTCAAACCCAAAAGAATCAATATAGAAATTGGGAAAAGGAGAAGAGACCTCTTTTCTTCCAGGAACCACGTTAAGGAAAAGGCAACTCCCAGGTTAAGGAGAGCTATTCCCAGCATAATATAGAGTGGCGGTAGTACCCGGATTAAAAGAAGGCTGGAGAGAAGTCCACCTGCTGTAGCACCTATTGCTTCCAGCACATAGACATAGCCGATATGTTCTGGGCCTTCCCTGCTTTTTGGCGCATATATGCGACATCCCAGAACGAACAGAAACCCTAAAAGCAGGCAGGTGGGAGCAAGAATAACCAGGCTTGAATATGTCATAGGTAAGAACCCGATGATTTCTCCGGGTGAGGTCTTGAGGAGGAGAGGTATGGCTCTGGCAGCAAAAATACTTGCAGGAAGGAATAATGCTAAAAGCAGTTCTGCGAAAACAAAAAAGGTAAGTTTATGTCTGATTCGTTCAACAAAGAACCTGCCAATTCCCCAGCTTCCCACAGCTACCCAGAATAGCCACCCCGCGAGAGTAATGCCCAGAGAGAGTTCATTGCCATAAAAGACAACCATTAACTCTCTCATTAACACAATCTGGGAGGCCAGGGAAGTAAAGCCTATGAGAATCAAGCCCAAAACGAGGTATTTTTTCACTTCTTCCTATCCTAAATATTTCGATACTTTTAGTGAGGGAAGTTCTGTCTTTTTCCTGACCTTTTCTTCAGGCCATACACCTGGAATTGGCTGGCCACAAAATTTACATTTTCCTCCAACGACATTATTCTCCAGGATTTGATAACCCTTTCTGTGGATAAGAAGTTTTCCATCTTTTGGACAATAGGTATTCTCACCAGGATGGCCAGGCACATTTCCTATATATACATACTCCAAGCCCACTTTCAGGGCCACTTTTCTCGCTTTCTCCAATGTGCTTACAGGAGTTGGTGAGAGATTCTTTAACTTATAGAGTGGATGGAACCTGGAAAAATGGAGAGGCACTTCCTTCCCTAAATTATCGCGTATCCACAAGCACATCTCTTTTATCTTTTCCATACCATCATTATAAGGTGGGACAATGAGGTTAGTAATCTCAACATGCACTCCTTCTTCTTTTAGCGTTTCCAGGGTATTCAAAACAGGCTTAAGAGTTGCTCCACAAAGTTCTCCATAAAATTTCTGAGTAAACCCTTTCAGGTCTACATTCGCTCCATCAAGATATTTGCAAATTTCCTTTAAAGGTTCAGGATTGAGATATCCATTGGAGTGGTAGATGTTCTTCACTCCCCTCTCCCTGGCAATTACAGCCGTATCGTACATATATTCATAGAATATAGAAGGCTCCGAATACGTATAGGCTATTGTAGGACAGTTATATTTTATAGCCAAATCGACTACTCCTTCTGGAGGCAATTCATAATTTACTGTATCCTCGGGAGGGAACTGTGAAATCTGCCAATTCTGGCAGAATTTACACCGCAAATTACAGCCAGCCGTGGCAATGGAGAAGGCAGCTGTTTGAGGCAAAAAGTGGAAAAGAGGTTTCTTCTCAATGGGGTCAACGTGAATGGCACAGGGATTACCATATACCATTGAATAATGCTTGCCTTCATGTGGTTCCCTGGAACGACAGAATCCTCTCATCCCCTCTGAAAGTGTGCACCTCCTGGGGCAAAGCTGACACTGAATTGTCTTTTCATCCAGCTTTTTGTAAAACATCGCCTCTCTCTGGGAAATAAAACCTTTCTCGCCACTTTTTGGCCTGGAGGCAGCAGCTTTCAAAATATCAACGAGCAAAGGAACCGATGCCAGAGCAACGCCGCTAAAAGCACACATTTTAAAAAATTCTCTCCTGGATAATTTCCTTCTATAAAAATCCCCTTTCATCTTTAAAATACCTCTATAATTATGATTTTTATATAACTTTTTCTTCGTCTCTCTAGTGAGCGACTATCTTTGTAAGCCAGATGCTCACTTCATAAAGAATCAAAAGAGGCGCTGCCAGGAGAATTTGAGTGAAAACATCGGGTGGAGTAAGAATGGCAGCTAAAACAAAAATGGCTATAATGAACACCTTCCTCTTCTTTGCTAAAAACTGGGGGGTTACTATGCCCATCCTGGTCAGAAACAGAAACACCAGTGGTAACTCAAAGACGATACCAAAGGCAAAAATCATTAGAGTAATGAAAGATAAGTATTTGCTTATGGAAATCATGGGCTGCAAAAAACTACCACCGAAACTGAGCAAAAATCTTAAACCTACTGGAATGACCAGAAAGTAAGCAAAGCTTGCCCCGCTCAGGAATAGAAGTAGCGAAAATGGACTGTAGAAGAGTAAAGACCTCTTTTCTTTCTTTTTTAAACCTGAGGAAACAAATTGCCAGACCTGATAAGTTATCATCGGCAAAGCAAATATAATCCCACCAAATATGGCAACTTTCAAGGTTATGATAAACGGTTCTTGCGGTGCTATAAACACTAAGGAATGGGGGAAAGGCCTTTTCAAAAAGGCGAGAATCTTATCAGAATAGAGGTAACTAAAGATTGAACACCCTAGAACTGTAAGGATGCAAATAATGAGTCTTCTTCTCAGTTCTTCCATATGTCTTATTAGACTCATTTTCTTAATTTGCATTCTCTTCTCTATCCTTTCCCTCACCCTGCCCCGTCCCGAAACCGGAATGGGGTCGGGAAAGGGCGACCCCGATAAGTATCGGGGGCATTCTTCAGAGTGCCATTTTAGAATTATAACAAAGCGAAGGACAGATTGCAAGATAAGAATATAAAGTTTTGTTTTATGGCATAGATGATAACATTATAGGCTAAAGCCTTACTTTTGAGCAGAGTCGTTTTTCTGGAAAAGGGGTGTACTCAAGTAGCGCTCGCCAAAATCTGGCAAAATAACCACAATCAGCTTGTTCTTATTCTCCGAGCGTTTAGCCACTTCCAGAGCCGCATAAGTTGCTGCTCCTGAGGAAATCCCGGAGAAAATGCCTTCTTCTTGAGCCAATCTCCGTGAAGTTTCTATAGCCTGCTCATTGGTTACTTTAAAAACTTCGTCAATAATATTCGTGTTTAGAACTTCGGGGATGAAGCCCGCTCCAATTCCCTGAATCTTATGGGGACCCGGCTTACCTCCGGAAAGCACAGGGGAACCCTCAGGCTCAACAGCAATTGCCTTAAACGAAGGCTTCTTCTTTTTTATAACTTCGGCTACCCCAGTAATTGTCCCTCCAGTGCCTACTCCGGAAATCAAAATATCGACTTTTCCCTCGGTATCCTTCCATATCTCTTCAGCAGTAGTCTTCTTGTGAATCTCAGGATTGGCAGGATTTTTAAACTGTTGAGGCATAAAAGAATTTGGAGTCTTCTCTACTAACTCTTCTGCTCTCTTAACTGCTCCTTTCATTCCTTCGGCACCAGGAGTCAAAACCAATTCGGCTGCGAAAGCTTTCAGGAGAGCTCTCCTTTCCAGGCTCATTGTATCCGGCATAGTCAGTATCAGTTTATAACCTCTGGCTGCACATACAAAGGCTAAGGCAATGCCGGTGTTTCCGCTTGTGGGCTCAATGATAGTGGTCTTTCCCCTTTTGATTGTCCCTCCTTTCTCAGCTGCATCGATCATTGCTACACCAATTCTGTCCTTCACGCTCGACAGGGGATTGAAAGCTTCCAGTTTAGCTACCACTGTCGCCCCTAAACCCTTGGTGACTCTATTTAACTTCACCAGGGGCGTGTTACCAATCGTCTCGGTGATGTCCTCATAAATCTTTCCCATTTGCAATCTCCTTTCTTAATTTAAAGTTGAGTAATTTAGTAATAAATAATTATCATTATATCTTACTCTTTTTGTCAGGTATTTTTTTGAGGTCTCTGAAAAACCTTATTTTTAGTCTGTCATTGCGAGCCCAAAGGGCGTGGCAATCTCATTCTTCGACGATAACAACGAGATTGCTTTGTCGCTTTGCTCCTCGCAATGACACTTAGGGAGACTTTTTCAGAGACCTCTTTTTTAAAAAAATTTCCGTACCTATGCAGCAATTTGAGTTAAACTATTCATAGCAAAATCGACCTCCTCTCTGGTATTAAAGTACCCCAGACTGAACCTAACTGTTCCCTCAGGGAAGGTTCCCAATTTTTTATGGGTATAGGGAGCGCAGTGTAGGCCTGTGCGACAGGCAATACCAAAGGACCCATCCAGTATTGCTCCCACTTCAGCAGGACTCAAACCCTCTACATTAAAGGAAACAGTTCCTATTCTCATTTCTCCGTCCCCAGGACCATAAATTATTACCTTTCTCATCTCCGACAATTTTTCTAAGAGATACTTCGTGAGCTCCATTTCATGCTGTCTAATTTTTTTAATCCCCTCTTTCTGAATAAATATTATACCTGCTCCCAAGCCAGCAACTCCCACAGTATTAATTGTACCTCCTTCGAGTTTAAAGGGTAACTCTTTTGGTTGTAACTCAGCTTCGGAATCTACACCACTTCCCCCCTCCCGCCATGGTTCCAGATCCACTCTCGGTCCCACATATAAGCCGCCTGTTCCGGGAGGACCAAATAGAGCCTTATGACCAGGAAAAGCCAAAAGATCTATGTTATCCTTTTCCACATCAATGGGAATGACTCCAGCAGTCTGTGCTGCATCGACCATAAAAATGGTACCCTTCTCCTTAGAAATCTTTCCAATTTCTCTAATGGGCTGTAGACTACCAATGACATTAGAACCATGTACAATCACAACCAGCCTGGTTTGGGGAGTGAAAGCTTTATTGAGTTCTTCTAAATCGATAAATCCATCCTCAGAGTGATTGACTCTGGTTACAGTAATTATCCCTTTTTTAACTAAACCTTCTAAGGGTCTGGAGACAGAATTGTGTTCCAAGTAAGTGGTAATCACATGGTCTCCTCTTTTTAGTAACCCTTTGATTCCTATATTCAGCGAGTCAGTGCAGTTGAGTGTGAAGATAATTCTTTGATAGTCCTTTATGGCGAAAAATTGAGCTGTCTGGTGGCGAGTCTCCTCAATTATTCTTTCTGCACCCACTGCCATGCGATGTCCAGCCCGGCCAGGATTGGCTCCCCATTTACGTATGAACTCATCCATCTTCCTATACACACTTACTGGTTTTGGCCAGGAAGTAGCTGCATTATCGAAGTATATAATTTTTTTCATCTTATGTTCCTATATATTTTGCGTAAAGTCCTCTTGCTACAGAAAAATCATTGGTCCCTTTTATTATTGCACGGCTATCAGCAAAGAGGCTAATCTCATATTGATCGATGGAAAACTTAAGGAGATACTTGTTGAAAGTAACCTCCCCCGACTTCTTTAATCTCTCTGCGAGTTCCTGAAAATCGACCCTGCCAATAGATTTCTGGGTTATCTGTACTGCATTTCTTCCGCAAAGGGAGGTTATCGATGAACCTTGTTTAGCCTCTAAGAATTCAAACTTTCTCTGTTTACAGCAAGGACAGTCGAATTTATCCCTTCTATCAGCGATGTTAAACTTCTCAAAAGAGCCTTCCCAGATATCAATTGTAATCAAATCCTTGTTTAACGCTTCAAATTTACCCGTTAGATATTTAATTGCTTCTGCTGTCTCAATGGCAGCAATAATATTAACAATCGGGTTTATTACTCCTGCTGTGTCACAGGTAGGAGCCATCCCCGGTAAGGGAGCCGTCTCAAAAAGACAACGGAAACAGGGAGTCTTACCGGGAATAATATTCATCGTCAACCCATAGGAACCTACACAGGAACCGTAAATCCAGGGAATGTTTGCTTTTACACAGGCGTCATTCAACAGGAATCTCACTTCAAAATTATCCGTTCCATCTACCAAAAGTTTGGCGCCTTTGACAAGATTTTCAACATTGGTGAAATTAACATCAGCAACCACAGCTTTCAACTTCACCTGGGAATTAATTTTTTTCAATTTCTCCACTGCGGCAATCGCCTTAGGAACATTTCTTTTTACATCCTCTTCATCGAAGAGAATTTGACGCTGCAAATTGTTCAATTCCACGAAGTCCCGGTCAATTATTTTCAATTCTCCTATTCCTGCACGCACCAAGTTATTGGCAATCACTGTTCCCAGAGCGCCACAGCCGGCCAGAACGACCTTGCTATCTCTGAGCTTCTTTTGACCTTCTTCGCCAATTTCAGAAAATAGAATCTGTCTCGAGTAGCGGTTTAAATTTGCCTGCATTTCCTTATACTCCCACTAGTCCCTCACTCTAATACGTCGTGAGTAACCGGTTTAACTTTTATGCCTTTCTTTCTGAGCCACTCTACTGCCTTATCCAAAGTCCCATCTTCGCCATCCAGTTCGATAACCAGCTCTCCTGTAGTTTCAGTAACCCTTGCTCGCCTGATGTTAAAGATAACATCAAATTTCTTGGACATTTCCCAGATAACCGGCTCCTTAACCATCTCTTCTGGAAAAATCAAATCGAGTTGTCTTTTAGGCATGGTAACCTCCCTTTTTATCACAAGTCCTTATCCACCAGCTATTGCTGGAACTATGGAAACTTCACTACCCTTGGTGATTTTGGTTTTAATTCCGTCTTTAAAACGAACATCCTCTCCATTAACAAAGACGTTAATAAAGCGACGAATCTCTTTACCATCGTAGATTTTCTCCTTTATGCCCGGATATTTCTTATCCAGATCGGAGATTAAATCGATTAGGGTCTCTGCCTCTGTTTCTACCACTGCCTGGTTTCCAGTCAGTTTCCTTAAAGGTGCAGGAATTTTAATACTTGTAGTCATCTTTTCCTCCTCACATCTCTCATGAAATATTCGTGTCCATTCGATTTTTCATTCATATATAGCTATTTTTTTATCTGTGGAAACTCTTCTGTAAATGCTTTAAGAGTGGGGGCAATCTTTTTCGGTCTACTCACCGCTTCCGAGACTGCTTCTTGGGTTTTAAGACCATTACCGGTTATGAAAGCAACAGTCAACTCGTCCTTCTTAATTCTCCCTGTTTGAGCTAACTTTTTCAAAACTCCCACAGTCACGCCGCCAGCAGTTTCAGTAAATATTCCCTCAGTCTCCGCCAGAAGTTTAATTCCCTCTATAATTTCTTCGTCATTTACCGTTTCAGCAAATCCCCCAGTTTCCTTCATTGTCTTCCAGGCATAGTAGCCATCAGCCGGATTCCCAATAGCTAAAGACTTTGCAATAGTGTTCGGCTTGATTGGTTTAATAATCTCTGAATTTTCCTTATATGCAGTGACAATCGGCGAACAACCCTCTGGTTGAGCTCCGGAAAATTTCGTTCTAACTTTTCCAATCAATCCCAGCATATTGAATTCTTTCAACCCTTTATATATTTTTGTCATCAGGCAGCCAGAAGCCAGAGGAATAACCACATGGTCAGGAGCCTTCCAACCAAGCTGTTCAGCAACTTCAAAACCCAAAGTCTTCGAACCTTCTGCATAATAAGGTCGAATGTTTATGTTGACAAAAGCCCAGGGGGAATTATCTGCGATTTCACTGCACAGGCGATTTACCTGGTCATAGTTTCCCTCTACGCCAATTAAGTTGGGTTGATATATACCCGTTCCTATGACTTTGCCTTTTTCCAGATCTATGGGAATAAACACGAAAGCCTTTATCCCTGCATAAGCGCCATAAGCTGCCACAGAACAGGCTAAATTCCCTGTGGAGGCGCAGGCTATAGTATCAAACCCCAACTCTACGGCTCTGGTTATGGCTACTGAAACTACCCTATCCTTAAAAGAATAGGTGGGATTTACTGCATCATTTTTTATATACAACTTTTCTAAACCCAACAATTTCCCTAAATTCCTGGCGGGTAAAAGAGGAGTGAATCCTTCCCCCAGGCTGATAACACTTTTTGTCTCTACAGGCAATAAATCCCAGTATCGCCACTCGGAATTCGGACCTGTTTTTATCTTCTCTTGGGAAATATACGCTTTAATCTGTTCATAATTATAGTCTACTTCCAAAGGACCAAAGCAGAACTCACAGACGTAAATTGCCTTTGCCTGATATTTCCTTCCACATTCTCTGCATTTTAAACCGCTTATCTTCTTCATCTCTCACCAATTACCCAGAAAGTTCATTATTTCCAAAAAACTTGACTTTTTTGGTTAAGAATGTTTTTATAAATTATAATATATGTTACTCTTTTTGTCAAGTATATTTTTAAAAAAAGGGGCCAGGCTACTTTTTGATCGGGAAATTAGCAGATGTCGAGGATTGCAGGAGGTCTAGTTGAGAGCTTTGTTTAATGCCAAACTATTTTCATATGGTTGTAATGTCCATTCAACTTGGAAAGACCGGGAAAAAGGTAACAAAGGAACGAGAAAAAGTAGCCTGTCCCCTTTTTATCTGATTACCCTTACCCTCTTTGGTGGCCAGTATAAGAAAAGCGCTTTTCCTTTAATACTCCCTCTCTCTAAGGGACCCCAGAAACGGCTATCATAACTGTGGTCGCGGTTGTCACCCATCACAAAGTAGAAATCTTCCGGAACAACAAGGGGGCCAAGATTGTCACGGTTCCTATACATAAGAGGCATCTGCCTAGAGTTGGGATAAACCTTTTCATCTGTATAAATAGCGTATTCTTCCTCCTGTAGTTCACCATTAACATAGACTTTCTTATCTTTTATCTCAATTGTATCGCCAGGGACTCCGATACATCGCTTAATGAAATCCTTCCTGGGGTCAAGGGGAAACTGAAAGACGATTATTTCCTTCCGCTTGGGCTCCTGAAGGGGGAAGATGTATTTCTTACTGAAAGGAATATGGACTCCGTAAATAAATTTTGCTACAAAAATGTGGTCGCCAATCTTAAATGTATCCATCATAGAACCAGAGGGTATCTTAAATGCCTGAATAATAAAAGACATTATTACCCATGCTAATACCACTGCTACAAGCCCGGTGTTCACCCACTCTTTGGTCATGTTAACTTTATTTAGGAACTTCTCCTTTGCCCTTTTGGTAATCCACCTAAGCAATAAAGTCTCCACACCCAAAATTCCGGCAACGATTAACATTTTGAGCTCGGTCTGCATTTCCGGTAACTTAAAGAAGATAAAAAGTACAACTACAATTGTTATACCAGTACTTAGATAATACAAAATGGACACCATTTCCTTACTCCTCCTCATTAAATTTCAAGAATGTCAGGAATGCTTCTTGAGGAACGTCTACTTTTCCTAGTCTCTTCATTTTTTTCTTGCCTTCCTTCTGTTTTTCCAGAAGCTTCCTCTTTCTGGTAATATCTCCGCCGTATAACTTGGCAGTTACATCCTTGCGGAAAGCTCTAATCGTTTCCCGAGCAATGATTTTATTTTCGATTTTGGCTTGAATGGGCACAGGAATCTGCTGTCTGGGAATTACTTCCTTTAACTCCTTAGCAATTTTCTGTGCTCGATAATGTGCCTTTTCCCGGGGAAGAATTACAGAAAGGGCCTCCACCGGTTGGTAATTTATCAGTATCACCAATTTCGCCAGATCTCCTGCTTTATAATCGATATGCTGATAATCGAGAGAAGCAAATCCATGGCTGACTGACTTCAACCGGTCATAGAAACCGGCTATCATTTCCGCAAGGGGCAATTCGTAATTCAAAATTACTCTTTGAGGATTTATATATTTCATAGAAATAAATTTTGCCCTTCTCTTCTCCATAAGTTTCATTACTCCCCCTAAAAATTCACCGGGCAAAATAATGGTCACCCTGACGAAAGGTTCGGCAATCTCGGCAATCTCACTTTCCGGGGGAAAGTCGGCTGGATTATTTATATAGATTATCTCACCTTCTTCCTCTGGGGAAACCTTTTTCTTTTTCTTTCCTCCCTTAACCTTCTTTATCCGGTAAACTACATTGGGAGCAGTGATAACCAGAGCCAGGTTATATTCTCTCTCCAGGCGCTCCCTGATTATATCCATGTGCAGAAGTCCCAAGAATCCACAGCGAAAGCCATAACCGAGCACTGAGTCTTCTGCCTGGTACTCAAATGAGGCATCGTTTAGCCTGAGCCTCTCTAGAGCTTTTATCAAGCGTTCGTAATCTCCACTATCAACAGGGTAGAGCCCGCAAAAGACAAAAGGCTTCACTTCCTTTAACCTGCCGTAAGGCTTTGTTTTTGGCCCTGATGGATCAATAATTGTATCTCCAATTTTCACACTATGTATATCTTTTATACCGGCAACCAGATACCCCACTTCGCCAGCCTTAAGGCTGGGAGCAGATACCATTTTTAGATGGAACACGCCCAGTTCATTAACTTCAAAAACTTTTCCTGTAGACATCATCTTTATTTTCATTCCCTGTCGTAAGGTACCATCGAATACTCTTACATAGATAACTGCCCCCCGGTAAGGATCGAAGACCGAGTCGAAGACCAGTGCAGAAAGTGGTTCATCAGGAGAGCCACGAGGAGGAGGTATCTGGTGAACAATCGCTTCCAGCACCTCTTTTATCCCTTCTCCCAACTTAGCGCTTGTTTGGAGAATAGCACCCTCATCCACATTCATAATCTCCATAATTTGACGTTTCACACTCAGTATATCTGCATTTGGTAAATCGATTTTATTTATCACCGGAATAATCTTTAGATTATTTTCCTTGGCCAGATAGGCGTTTGCCAGGGTCTGGGCCTCAACTCCCTGGCAAGCATCAACAACCAGAAGAGTCCCTTCACAGGCAACAAGACTCCGTGCCACTTCATAGGTGAAATCGACATGTCCCGGGGTATCAATTAGATTCAGAATATATTTCTTACCATCACTGGCAACATAGTCGAGTCTGATCGCTTTTGCCTTTATGGTAATTCCTTTCTCCCTCTCCAGGTCCATATCGTCCAGAACCTGGTCTCTCATTTCCCTGGCACTTACCGCCTTGGTAAACTCTAAAATCCTGTCGGCAAGAGTAGACTTACCATGGTCTATATGGGCAATAATGGAAAAGTTCCTTATATCTTCCCTCAATGTAGAATCTCTCCTATGGCAAACTCACAGTTTACATCGTTAATCCTCACAGAAATCAACCTATTCAACTCATCCTCGCTTACCGGGGCGAGGACTCTGATGTAGTTACTGGAGAAACCAGAATGGAAGGCTTTTCCGTTCTCCCTTTTTCCCTGCATTTTTCTTTCAAAGAGAACCTCTAATTCTTTATTCAAATACTGCCGGTAAAATTTTTCTCTTAGCTCTTTCTCTAAATTATCAAGCATCCTGCTGCGCCATCTCATTTCAGAAGCAGAGACTTTCCCGGGCAATCTACTGGCCAGAGTGCCCGGCCTGGGAGAGAACCTGAATATGTGTATCTTAGAGAAACCCATTTTGTTCACAAAATCATAAGTATTGTAAAATCTTCGTTCTGTTTCACCAGGAAATCCCACAATCAAATCAGTGGAAATCCCCACATCAGGGATACTCTTACGCACCATTTCCATAATCTTTTGATAATCCTGAGTCGTATATTTCCGATTCATCAGCTTTAACATGTGGTCATCGCCACTCTGCAGGGGAATATGGAGATGGTGGCATATTTTGGAAAGAGACTTCATTGTTCCAATGAATTCTTCATTAATATGCAAAGGCTCAATGGAACTAATCCTTATTCTCTCTAGCCCCGGTAAACAGTCGAGCTTCTCCAGAAGAGGAATGAGCTGGTGATAACTCCCCAAATTGATACCGCAAAGAACAATCTCTTTATACCCGGAATCCAAGAGCCTTGAGACTTCGCTTAACACTTCATTAATGGGTCTGGAGGAGACTTCCTTTCTCACATAGGGAATGATGCAGTAGGAACAGAAAGACCTGCAGCCATCCTGAATCTTTACAAAGGCGCGAGTGTGGTGAGGAAACTTGCTTATCAATTTAAGCTTTTTGGGAGATTCTCTGGTCTCTTCTATTGCAAAAGCTTCTTTTGCTAAATATTCTGCAATATGCCTCTTCTGGTAGTTATCAAAGACCTGACATTGAGGAGAAATTCTTTTTAACTCCTGGGGGCTCCTCTGGGCATAACATCCTGTAACCACTATTTTTGCCCTGCGGTTTCTCTTGAGAGCAGAACGGATATACTCACGGCACTTCTGGTCAGTCCTCAGGGTAACGGTGCAAGTGTTAATCAGATAATAATCGGCAGTTTGAGAAAAGGGAACTATCCTAAACCCTATCTCTGCTAACTCTTCTTCAATAAGGGCTGTCTCATACTGGTTAACCTTACATCCCACAGTATATGTAGCAACACTCTTACGTTTCATTTTAAGTAATTTTGGAGTGTAAAGCGTCCCGACAAGTCGGGATACCCTTGTCAAACTTTCGTTTGACACTCCAAAAGACCAAGTTAATTGGGGCGCCAATAATTAATGGTGACCTTTCTTGAACAGGTCAAGGAACTTATCTTCATACTGCCTATATATATCCCATTTGTCCAGTTCTGCTTTTAATTCTCTTGCCCTGGAGATGTCTTTTTTTGCTTCCTGGAAGAGTTTTTGAATCTTCTCTTTAGCAGAATCTGGAATCCTGGTGTGGGCGTTAAGGCCCTCTTTTATTTTCTCAATTTCCTCGTCACTTATTGGTTTTTTTGGCTCATGCATTCCCTGGAGCTTAAAGTAATCGACAAATTTTTCAATCCCCCCCTCTATTCGCTTTGCCTGGTAATCGAGCTCTGAGGTGTCTACTTCCATTCCTATCATTTTACACAGGATTTCCAAAACTGCCTTAGAGGATTTAGGATTCTCTATCTGGATAGTATAATAGGGGAGTTCACCTAACAAGCAGATGCCTTGAAATCCTTTCTCCTTGGCCACTGCTAATAATAACCCATTCATCCCGCTGATTTGCCCTTCGTTCATCAAAGAGACCCCGTAATCTATTAAATCCTTTGCCAGGGAAGGATGAGTTACCACTCCCCAAACTTTGGGCTCGTTGGTATGTTCCATAACAGAAGGCATGGCTGCAAAAGTATATACTCTTTCCACCCCAAACTTTCCTGCCAAATCTAAAATTTCACAAGCAAATTCATACTCTTTTTCCAGGGAAGGTTGAGCTTCGCCCAAAAATATCACCAAGTCATGCAGAGACTTACTGTCTTTCCAGTAGTAGAACTTGCTTTTGGGAAATTTCGGTGTTTCTATGATATTACCCTGGATAGAAGCATTCACGGGGTGGAAGAATCCGTCAGCTTCAATCTCTCCGAATTCTTCTGCCCTCAATTTCTCCCTTAAATAAGTGGCTGCTTTTAATGCCACATTCCCCATGCCCGGCCATGCTGCAACCAGATAAGGACTATTCAATTTAGGCTCCTTTTGAAGTTTAACCATTCTTTTCTCCTTTCAAAACATCATAATTAAAGTTCATAAATTACTTTAAAAATTTGTCAAAAGATTAATGAATATTTATACTTTTCATATCATATAAAACTTAAGGAAATACTTTAAGTCTATACTAGAACCCCTGTCCACAATCAGCCAAGGTCTCGTGATTCGTAAAGGGCTGCTATGGCAACAACCAGTCCCGCAGTTTCGCTGCGTAGTATCCTGGAGCCCAAACTGACCGGGACCACTCCCGCTCTCCTTGCCTCTTCCACCTCCTTGGGAGTAAACCCGCCTTCAGGACCAATAAATATAGCCAGAGGCAACTTGGAAATCCCACCACCTACACTACTTCTCAGCACTTCTCTTAAGTGGTTTTTCTCTTCCATTTCCCAGGCGATTATGCCCATGTGGAACTTTCTCGCTGAAAATTCCTTCAATGCCTGGAAGAAATCTAAAACAGGACCTACTTTGGGTATGGCGTTTCTCCCCGATTGTTTTGCCGCTTCCCGGGCAATCTTCTGCCAGCGAAGAGCTCTTTGTTTAATCCTCTTACAATCGAGTCTTACTATTGTTCTTTCAGTAGTTATGGGGACTATTTCTGAAATACCTATCTCCGTAGACTTCTGAATAATGAAGTCGAGCCTATTCCCTTTAGGAATCGACTGGAAGAGGGTTGTCTTGAGTTCTGGCTCTGTTTCCTTTCTTTTTTGGGTAATTATCTCTGCTTTTACTCTGGGAAGTTCTCTAGATCTATCTATCTCCAAAATCCTCACTCTGAATTCATTCCCATACCCATCAAATATATCTATCTTATCCCCTTCCCTCTTTCTGAGAACAGTTATAATATGCTTCGCTTCATTGCCGGTAATTAGAACTTCGTTACCCTTTATATCTTTTTGTGATACAAAAAAATGGGGCATTGCTAAACACCCCGTTCAAAAGTGATAAGTTTGAAGATTCGGGCTTTATAACTCTGGGACATTTCATTGCCTGAACATCTTCTTGAAAATTCCTTTACTATGTTCACGTTCCAGACGTCGGAACTCTTCCAGCAATTTCTTCTGCTCAGAGGTGAGCTTACTGGGCACCTGGACAATCACTTTTACATACTCATCCCCCTGACCTCTACCATGAAGGCTGGGTATCCCTTTTCCCTTAAGTTTAAATACTTTATCTGTAGGTGTGCCCGGAGGAACACGCATTTTTACATTACTTTTTAGAGTGGGAACTTCGACCTCGCCACCAAGGCAAGCTATAGTAAACAGTATGGGAACCTTTATATACAGGTCGTTTCCTTCACGCTCAAAAATCTTATGGGGCTTTACATGGATTACCACATAGAGGTCTCCACTGGGACCACCCAGTTCTCCGGCTTCGCCTTTTCCCCTCACCCTTATGCTTATTCCCGTATCCACTCCTGGGGGAATCTTTAAAGAAATAGAAGAACTCTTTTTAACTTTGCCTCTGCCATTACATACCGCACAGGGTGTGTCAATGACTTCACCTGAGCCACCACAGCGACTACAGGTCTGAGAAAAACTAAAAGTAAAGAATCCTCCCCGGCCATAACTGAGCTGCCCTGTACCCTGGCACTGGGGACAAGTCTTCCTTCCTGTTCCCGGCTTGGCGCCAGTCCCTGTACATTGGGAACAGGTTACCGTATGGAAAATCCCGATCTCTTTCTCTGTCCCTGTGGCTGCCTCTTCCAGGGTTATACTCTGAGTATATTCGAGGTCTGCACCTCTGGTTGCCCTTCTCCTCCTACCTCTGCCTGCGCCAAAGAAATTGAAAAGGTCGCCAAAGGCCGACTCTCCAAAGCCGAAACCACGCAAAATATCCTCAAAGCCCCTAAAATCTGCCCCACGGAAAATATCTTCATAAGTGTAACTGGCATCAATTCCAGCATGGCCGAACTGGTCGTACTGGACTTTCTTCTTGGGATCAGAAAGCACAGCATATGCCTCGGATATCTCTTTAAACTTCTCCTCTGCTTCTTTTTTCTTCTCCGGGGTAACTCTATCAGGATGATACTGAAAAGCCAAACTACGAAATGCCTTCTTTATCTCATCCCGAGAGGCATCCCTGCCTATATCCAAGACCTCATAATAATCCCTCTTAGCCAAATTCTTCTACCCCGCATCCCGATTTTCAATCGGGAAACCTGTACCTACAATGATTACGTTGTCATTCAGACTGTGTCATAACCCTGTTTTGGGTAGCCGCACTTTAGCCTGCGCAATTTCTCCGTCGAGAACGCAACCTGAAGGTTGCGGCTACCAAACAAAAAATCTAATTGCGACACAGCCTCATTGCGAACAAGTGAAGCAATCCGACACGCAGTGTCATTGCGAAGGACGAAGTCCTGAAGCAATCTCATAATTATGGACGAGATTGCCACGGGCTTCGCCCTCGCAATGACATTCGCAATGACATCCGTAGGCACAATTTCAATTTTTTTTCTCTTCACCTTCGTCTTTTTCTTCGTATTCAGCTTCAATCACATCTTCTTTCTTCTTTTCTTCTTTTTTCTCCTCTTTCTTTGTCTCTTTTTCTTCTTTTGGCTTTGCTTCCCTCTTTTTCGCTGCTTCCTTATAGACTTCCTCAGCTAATTTATGGGAAGCCTGGTTAAGTTCCTCCTGAGTCTTTTTTATCTTTTCCAGGTCGCTTCCTGCCAAAGCCTCCTTTGCCGCTTTCAAGGTTTTCTCTATTTTTTCTCTCTCCTCTTGGGAAACTTTATCTCCATACTCCTTCAATGACTTCTCTGTGGAATAGACTACTGTATCCGCCTGATTTCTCAGCTCAGCTTCCTCTTTTCGCTTCTTATCCTCACTGGCAAATTTCCCCGCTTCCTTAACCATCTTTTCTATCTCTTCCTCAGAGAGTTTCATAGGAGCAGTAATCTTCATGCTCTGTTCTTTCCCTGTTCCCAAATCTTTTGCAGTCACATGAAGGATTCCATTTACATCTATATCAAAAGTTACCTCAATCTGTGGTATCCCACGAGGGGCAGGAGGAATACCTACCAGCTGAAATGTCCCCAGTTCAGTATTATCCCTGGCCATAGGGCGTTCTCCCTGCAAGACATGGACGTCTACTGCGGGTTGGTTATCTGCTGCAGTGGAGAAGATTTGACTTCTCTTAGTAGGAATGGTAGTATTCTTTTCAATCAGTTTGGTGAATATTCCTCCCAATGTCTCTATTCCCAGGGAAAGTGGTGTTACGTCCAAGAGCTGGATTTCCTTAACATCTCCGGTAACCACGCCAGCCTGGATGGCAGCGCCCATAGCTACGCATTCCATAGGGTCAACACCTCTCTCAACCTTTTTTCCAATGAGGTTCTCCATAAAGCGCTGAACAATGGGCATCCTTGTAGGTCCCCCCACCAGAATTATGCGGTTAATTCCGTCAGGAGTAGTCTTGGCATCTTTAAGGGCTTGGTCTACTGAGTCCCGGCACTTCTCCACAGTAGGGGTAACCAGCTCTTCTAACTTCGCTCTACTTAGGCTCTTTATCAGGTGTTTTGGTCCAGTAGCATCAGCAGTAATAAAGGGAAGGTTAATTTCTGTGGTAAGGGTAGTGGAAAGCTCAATCTTTGCCTTTTCTGCTGCCTCTCTTAGCCGGTGAAAAGCCATCTTGTCACTTCTCACATCTATACCCGTTTCCTTCTTAAACTCCTCTGCTAAATAATCAATTAGAGTATTATCCATATCCGTCCCGCCGAGATGGGTATCTCCAGCAGTTGCCTCCACATGAAAGCCACTGATCTTTTCTGCCTTATCAAAGTACATATCCAGAATGGTAACGTCGAGAGTTCCTCCTCCAAAGTCGAAGACCATAATCTTCTGCTCCTTTCCCGCCTTGTCTATTCCATAGGCTAAAGAGGCTGCTGTTGGTTCATTGATAATCCTCTCCACATCTAATCCGGCAATTCTACCGGCATCCTTTGTAGCCTGTCTCTGATTATCATTAAAGTAGGCAGGGCAGGTAATTATCGCCTTCTCTATTTTTTCGCCCACAAATGCTTCTGCGTCTTCTCTTATCTTCTGCAGGATGAACGCAGATATCTCCTGAGGAGTATACTCCTTTCCCAAAATTTTATACTTATAGTCAGTACCCATCTTTCTCTTTGCCGCCATCACTGTTCCTTCGGGATTGGAGACCGCTTGTCTCCTGGCAGGCTCTCCCACAAGCCGCTGTCCATCCTTTGTAAAAGCGACATAAGAAGGGAAAGCCTTCCCTCCCAGGGTAGTACCCTCGGCACTGGGAATAATTGTAGGTTTTCCTCCCAGCATAACTGCTGCTGCAGAATTGGAAGTTCCCAAATCAATGCCTATTATCTTTGTCATTTACTAACCTCCTTTAGAATTTGAGTTTTGGAGCGTAATCGCGTAGGGGCGACCGCTGTGTCGTCCCTTTCCCCGGGTGGCCATCCCGACACATCGGGATAAACTGCGGGCCACCCCTACTTTTTCAGTTATTTATCTTGTTTTTTAGCCTTGGCTACTACTACCATTGCCGGCCTTATAACTCTCTCATGGAGAAGGTAACCAGGACGTATTTCCTTTAGTATCTCGTTATCCTTATGCTTATCCGATTCTTGATACTCAACCGCATGATGTAAATTTGGGTTAAACTTTTCTCCCTGAACCTTCAATTTCTTTAACCCTTCTTTTTCCAACACCTCTTTAAACTGTTTATGAATTAACTTTACTCCTTCTCTAATCGATTTATCTTCATTTTTCCCATTTTTAGTCGAATGTAGAGCGAGGTCCAAACTGTCCAGTATATTAAGGAGCTTAACCACCAGTTCCTGTTTACCAAACTCAACCAATTCTTCCTTCTCTTTTTCTATCCTCTTTCGATAGTTGTCGAACTCCGCCTTAAGCCTCAAAAGCTGGTCATAGTAGCTATCAGCTAATTTCTTTTTCTCTTCAAACGATTGTCTCAATATCTCCAGTTCGCTCAGTTTATTTTCCAATTGGGAATCTATTGCCGGTTGGGAAGGCTTTTCTTCACATTTCATTATATGGTTATCCTCCTTCTGAATTTAGTATATTATTAACAACTTTGGCTACGAAATCGACTAAAGCGACCATCCTGGGATACTCCATCCTCTTAGGCCCGATTATCCCTAATGCGCCTACTACCCTATTTCCAGACTTATAGGTAGAACTCACTACACTGAAATCCTTCAATTCGGGATATAAATTCTCTTTTCCAATTAGCACTTTTACACCCTCACTCTGGACAAGTCTTCTCACAATATCGAGAATAATCCTTTTCTCTTCTATGGCCCGAAAGACAGACCCCACCCCTGCGTAATCATATAAGTCTTCTTTAACAGAAGCCAAAATATTAGCCGAACCTTCCAGATATATCTCAGACTCTTCAGAAGTGAAAGCTTGGCCTATCAAGCCCTTTGCAGCCTGCAGTAAACCGAGGTATTTATTAGATTCCTGTTCAATTATCCTATTCATCTCTTCTCTCATTTGAGATAAGGGCAAACCAGAGAGTTTTTCGTTTAATATTTTAGAAATTCTATATAGTTGACTCCGTTTCAAGTCATAGTTAAGTTGGATAGTCTTATGTCTGATCAACCCCGCCTGAATGACAAGAACAGCCAATATCCTCTTCCCTCCTAAGGCGACCAACTCAATATGCTTAAGGAAATTCCTATCCAGCGTAGGAGTCAATATAAAGCCAGCCTGGTGAGAAATAAGAGATAACATCTTACTCGTCTGCCGCATGACCTCTTCCAGTCCTCTTCTCTTAGCTCGATATTCCTTCGCGATGCGCCTTTCCTCCTCCTGAGTTAACTTCTGCGCCTCCATCAGACGATCCACATAAAAACGGTAACCCTTATCTGTGGGAATTCGACCTGCCGAAGTATAGGGATGAGTCAAATATCCCTCTTCTTCCAGCTCTGCCAGAACATTACGCACAGTAGCAGAACTAAAAGGAAAATCGTAATCCCTAACAATCATCCTGGAAGCCGCAGGTCTTGCTGTTCTGACATAGTGGCGAATTACCACTTGCAGGATCTTCTTTTTTCGCTCCTTAAAATCGTTCATATTCATCGCTCACCCCAAAATTAGCACTCTTAACGAGGGAGTGCTAACAAAACATATATAACATAAAAACCAAATTTTGTCAAGTTTATCAGTTTAGGAGGGCTGCCAGAGTACCCTACCGTGGGGTTGGATAAGAATTTGTTTCCAGATAATATCTCTTGTATAACCAAGAATTTATTTAGAGGAGATATTAGATTGGGAAGGCTCCGGTTTCAATCCTTATTTTGTCCTCTTCTGCTTATTAATATATAACTAAAAATCGGGCCCAAAGTGAACACCCAGAATAACACAACTATACGTCTCAATGTAGCCACCAACAGACCTTGAGCTGTTGTTATCTGGAATAACCGCGAAGAAAAGACAATAACCGCTTCATTTATACCCAGAGAACCGGGAGTTATCCCTATTAACATAGAAAGGATAGATAATGATGCTATTATCATAGCTTGTGTTAAGGAAATATTAACTGAAAAAGCGCGGAATGCAAAAAAGATAATGAGAATGCTAAGAAAGGCGTGTAATAAAACAATTAACAGTAACTTAAAAACTACCGAAGTGTTCTTTTTTATATCATGCCATGTATTGATAGCATTACTAATTTTGTTCAAGAAATTACTTCTAAAATTTGGCACTCTCGGTGAAAAAATAATAATTGCTAAGAATAAGAGGAAAAATATACTCAAGATTCCGAAAACAATCCAGTTAAATATTTTATAGTAAGCGTATACTAAACACATTCCCGCTACCCCGATACTGGAGTTAACAAAAAAAACCATCACTGATGTGGCTACTAGGGCTGTCAAAAAGTAAGTATAAGGAAAATCGTGATGCTTTCTCAAATAGATTCCCTTTAACCCAACTCCCCCTTTGAAGGGCAACAAATAATTCCCTAACCTGGTAACTACAGATAAGCCAAACCATTCTCTACTTGTTAAGTCTATTCCAAATGATTTGGTTATTATCTTGGTCAATAGACCTACTAAGAATATCTCCAATAAAGATAGAAATAATAAAATTCCAAGATATTCTAAGGATAGGCTAAAAATTATTCCAAATTCATCAATATGATTTTTGACATAGATACCTGCCCAAACTATTAATGAAATTAGAATAATTAATGAAATGCTCTTGTTTTTAAATGTGGCTATACCTTTTATATTTACCAATTTATATTATCCTAATAAATCTCTCGCTATCTCCAATCTAGGCAAATAAATACTTAGCCTTTTCAAAAACATCCTTTCTTTCAATCAAATCAGCATCTCTAACATCTCGCGTGTATCTGAACTCGCCAAAGGCGATTTGGATGAAGTACGAAGACACCTGAACCAGATACACGTTGTTAGGTCAAGTTTCCCAATTTGTTTTTTTTATAGCAGAACAAAAGTGTCCATGGAAAAGGTCTAATTGTCTCTATTATTTGAAAGTAATCGCTGACATATTGCTGAAATGACCCAATACTCCAGTGATTGACATGAGCAGGTGTGCTGCCGAGATTAGTAATATATGCACCACGAGCAATATTTAGAAAACGCCAAATCGGCTCATTTGGTACGGATAAGATGCAATACTTAGCACTTACGCGAAACACAAAGAATGAAGATGAAATAGGGATTCAAGAAAAACCGCTTTATTCGAAGACTTGATTTTAAATTCATACTTATATCTCTTCAATTATTTATTAGCAAAAGCGATAATTCAGTATACTTTTGGTTCAATTGGTCCAAAAATAGTATTTAAATATTCTCTACACATTTCATATCGTAGTCCAATTTATCTACTTGCCTACCCACTTCAAACTCTCTAGGTCTCAGGTCTTGAATATTTTTTAATGCGGATTATCAGTTATGTCCTCGTCACCATTAACCGTGAATGATAATAATCACAATATCAGTGATATGTTAAGGAGAAAAAAGTATTTTTTCATAAAGGTCTAAGTTTTTATCAGCTTTTTCCCAATATATAATTTGTTCAAGCCAAAAATAAATCTAATTTTGCCTTCATAAATGAAATTTGCTTTTTTTAAGACTTTTCCAATATCTCTTTCCCACAAACCGTAAACTTCACCTTTCACCATCCCTCTTTCATACTGGTCCTTATCCCACCAAGATAGCTTATGTCGAACAAACCCAAAAATTGGGTTTATCATAGTTATTAGAATTTTCCCATCTTTTCTTAAAACACGATAACATTCTTTTAAAACCTCTTCTCTTTCAGGAATATGATTGAGCGTAGCCAATAAGGTAATTGTATCGAATGACTCATTATCAAATGGCAAGTTTGTTGTATCACACACTTTGTCAATGTCTCCCTATTTTATCCATACTTTTTAGCAATAATAATATTAGCTACGCCTAAATGTAAAGGTTTTCTATCAATACCCCTCAACCATGGCAATAAAAATATAGGTGTTTTATTAGGAAGTATAGCACCTATTCCAGTTGCTATAATTATTTTTAATCCTACTTTTTTTACTATATTTTCCATATAATTGAGTGAAAACTTTCTTGCTTCCTTTTCTTCTTTTTTTACTGATGCAAATAAAAACATTAATGGATTGGTTCTATTTGGCTCAATTAATATAACATATTTTTTACATACTCTCTTCATTTCTTTCATCACTTTAGAAACATCACTTAAATGATGCAACAATGCTGATTCAAATACTATATCAAATGAATCATTTTTAAATGGCAATTTGTAAACGTCGCCTAAATTCTTATTTTTACACGGATTAATGGCCAACATTGAAGCTGAATAATCAATACCAATTGAGTAAGGAGTTACCCTATCAAAATGATATGTATAATAACCATTACCACAACCCACATCAAGAATTTTAATATTCCCATTTAATCGAATATATCTTTTAATAAAGTTTATTCTATTTTCCACCAAAGTTTTTATTACAGGATGAGTAGGATGATGTCTTTTTTTCGTTTTATTCCAAAATTTTTTTTGATATAAATCTATATCATCCTTCATTATTCTTTTCCCTACAGAAAACCAACAGTTACCTGCCTAATTTACATTCCTAATAATCTGAAACCGACTCTGCCCTTTCTCTTAAACTCTTGCCAAGATTTCACCTCAAACAATCTTTCTAAAACATACATCGGTCTCATATAAAATGATTTATAAGCAAATTTTGATAATTTAACTAACTCTTCCCTTGTTAAATTTTCCTCCCAAAGTTCCGGGACAAAATCCTTTCTGGGATTTTCGGCAAACTCTTTCCAATAATCGTGTTTCAAGATTTTTCTTTCTAAACCTCTCCTATATAATTCAGTTGCCGGAAAGAGGGTGGTAAGGGCGATATGCACATAGTCTGGTTTTATCTTCACACTAAACTTAATAGTCTCCAGTATCTGTTTTCTGCTCTCTGTAGGATTGCCAATCATAAAATAGGCTAAAGTAGTTATGCCTACTTCTCTACTCCACTGGAAGGCTTTTTCTGCTTGCTGTAATGTAATACCTTTTCTTAAAATGTTCAGTATTCCCTGGGTACCTGCTTCTACTCCGAAGTGAATTCTTTCACAACCAGCTAATTTTAATTTCTTCAGAATTTTTTCATCTACTGTATCTACTCTCGACCGAATGTCCCACATAATTTTTAAATTCCGCCTTAATATCTCGTTGCAAATATCAATTACCCTTTGTTTGTTAATAGTAAAGGTATCGTCATATAAAAATATTTCTTTAATACCAATCCGTGCGCATTGTTCCATTTCATCAACTACGTTTTCCGCAGAACGGTACCGAAATATCTTACCTAACTGCGGTCGGGTACAAAAGATACATTTAAAAGGGCACCCCCTGCTGGTCATCATAGTTGTAATTGGTGTTCGTTTCTCTAAGACAGAATAATACTTTTGGTAAGGCACTAAATGATATGCGGGGAAAGGAACCGCGTCTAGATTAGTAATAAATTCACGTTTGCCAGTATTAATGATTTCTTTATTTCGTTTATAGACAATACCTCTAATTTTGCTTAAATCCTTCCTTTGAGATAAAGCATTAATAAGGTCAGGAAAAACATATTCGCCTTCTCCTAGGACCAAAAAATCAATCTCCGAATTTGAAATTGTCTCTTCAGGATATATGTTCACGTGAGGCCCACCTAATATCAGAGGGATGCTCTTATCTAATTCTTTTACAATTTTAGCTGTCAATATAACATCAACAAGTGTAAAGGTCATTGCTTGAATACCCACGATATCCGGATTCCTTTTTCTGATTTCACTCTTCATTTCTTCATAATTCATCTTTTCTGCTTGCGTGTCCAATATCTCTATCTGATGGTCTGTATATCTTTCAACACAGGCAGCAATATACATAAGACCTAAGGACGGGTAACATCCTGTTTCTTCATCCACTACATTAGGAACATTTGTAGAAATCATATTCAATTTTGGAGGGCGTATCAATAGAACTTTCATTCTTTACCTCTCCTTAAGGCAGAAATTTGATCAGCCAGAATCCCAAAAAAGAACACAATAAAGCTTGAGATAATAAGTAGGATTGCCCCGCTAGGAATGTTAAATTGTAGAAATATCAACACAAAAAGTGCATATAAAAATCCAACGACAAATAGAATTATACTCACGGGCACAAACACTTTCAAAGGGTTAAATAGAACAATTACTCGAATAATTAATAAGAGAGTTTGTAAACCATCTTTAAACAAATTTACAGAACTTTTTGTTCCAACTCTCTTAGAAACTGCAATAGGAGCATATTTAACATTATATGCCGATTTCAACATGGCAAGAGTAATCGTAGTAGAAAAAGAAAAACCATTTGGCAAAATATTCATAAACTCAAGTACCTTCTTTTTCTTAATTGCCCGAAATCCAGAATTTAAATCTGGGATTTTACTATTAGATAAATAATTTGCCACAATACTTAGAATCCATTTTCCAGGTCGTCTAAAAATTGGAACATACGAACCCCCTTTTCTTGTTCCAATCACCATTTCGTATTCATTCATATATTTTAATATCTCTAAAATGTCATTCGGATTATGCTGTCCATCAGCATCTACCAAAAATATCATATCATACAACGCTTTCCTAATCCCACTTTTAATGGAAGCTCCATATCCTTTATTATAGGGGTGGTCTATTACTTCAACACCTAGCTCCTTAGCTACTCTACTGGTATTATCAGTAGAACCGTCATTCACCACAATTACTTCATAATTAATTCTGGCATTTTTTAGTGTCTTATCTATACCTGTTATTACGCCTTTTATAGTATCCTCTTCGTTATATGCCGGAATTACGATTGAAACAGATTCATTTTTCGTAGTGCTATTCATGATCCACCTTCCCCCTTTTAATAATTTTGATAATAGCCCCTCTGAATCTAGAACTATTCCCATTAGAAAGACGTAGTTTCTACCAGCAACTACGTGTTGCATTCGGTATATTTCAGATTGACATTAAAATTAGTTGAATGTTGCAGGGTGGAAATCTCTGATAATATACTTTTCTTTCATTCTCCAGAGGCGATTTTTAGTCTTGGTAATGCTAATTAAGTCTTTACATTCTTGGCTATTGAGAGCTAATGGCTTTTCCACCAATACATGTTTACCGGCAAGCAGGCATTCCTTGGCAATTTCATAATGGTATTGCGCTTCAGTAGCTATGGCAATTGCTTCTAATTCAGGATTTCCCAGTAAGCTTTTGTAGTCTGGGGTTGTGTTTATATTCGGAAAAGAGACTTTGAGAGAATCGAGGCGGTCTTTTTTCTTATCACAAATTGTATGGAGATTACAGCCCGGCAGCCCAAAAAAGACCCTGGCCAGGTTGGGACCCCAGTATCCCGCACCTATAAGGGCAACATTCATTATTTTCTCCTTTCTTCAACTGAGTATGCTTGTTGCAGATTTGTCAACATATTCCTGAAATTCTCATTTCCGGGAGCCAATTTCACCGCCATCTTTAATTCTTCTATTGCTGCTTTACGTTTTTTCATCTCAGCATAAACAAATCCCAAATTTCCGTGACCCTGAGCTGAATTTGGGTTCAACTCTATCACTTTTTTGAAATTTTCAGAAGCATTAGTTAAATCTTTCTTCTGAAAATATAGATAGCCTAAGAGTAAGTAGGCCTCAGAGTCATAGGGATTGAAAGCAAGTGAGCGGTTACATTCTTTTATGGCTCGCTCAAGGTCTCCTTTCTTCATATATACGAAGCCAAGATTGAAATGAATTACTGCTGAATTGGGCATTATCTTGTTGGCATTTTGTAGGAGATTGAAGGCTTGATCGATCTCATTTCGAGCAATTCGGTTTCTGGCTTCCATTATATAGCCATCCACCTCCGGAGTTTCGTATATCTCCACATAATTGAGTATTTTATCTCCTTCTTTTTTATATTTAACCTCAAAGAGATAGACATCTTTTTCCGTATAGATTAACTTCAGATTGTTTCTCCAAAACTTATAAAAAATTGGGTAATCGTCGTCTTGCCAATCGAAAATTTTAAAACCTTTTAGACGATATCCTTCTCTTCGATTATACAACACATGGGTAATGCCCAAACTTTTAAGTTTCTCTAATAACTCATCAGTATCCTTGCAAAATCTCACTAATCTGATAACAATACTGTGGGGATCCTCAGCCTGAGTGGTGACAAACTCTCTCTCACAATAATAACCTCTTGCTTCGCCTATAAACAAGATTTTCGCATCCATTGGTAGATTTTGATTAATATACTTGACAACTGGATAATAATAAGGCATTAGATTCCTGCCTATACTATCCCTATATAAATATTCCTCCCTTGATTCCCTGCCCAAAACCACACCCCAAGGGTCTTTATTCGTCGTAAGTATGACTAAGCTCCAACAAATATTATTCATCAACATAAGGAAGACAAGAAAAATTACAATCTTGGAAAAGTATCTATGCTCGTTTTCAACTTTTATTAGAAGATAGGAAATCATTATTCCAAATAGAGTAAGTCCGGAAATAAAAAATCTTAAATTTCTTGTAGCTATCAAGCTCCAAGTAAGGAACCAAGCTGAACCTAAAAAAATCAAAAATTTAATCAGCCTATCTTTCCTTAAAAAGAATAGCAAAGGAAGGAGATATAAAAATATAGGGCCAACGAAAGAATGGGAATCATTGCCCCCCTTGGTAAGAGTCCAAGGAAATATCAACCATTCTTTTATATTCCTTGTAGGGAACCTACCCCATTTTTTAGCCGCCTTGGTTAGGAATTTAGTATCTAAAGGTATATATTCAGAGCCAAAATAGAGATTTTTAGTATTTAATATGCTACTCAGAAATGGGTTGATCGGATTGTTCGTATAAATCGTGTTCTTTATCAACCAAGGAGAGAATAGAGCTGTCGCTACTGCACAAAATAGAAAAGTTTTCTTAAAGGACATCTTAATTTTCTCTTTATGTACTATTGTTGTTACCAAGAAAACAGAAATAGCAAATAGCAGAAAACTATACATAGCAATATATTTTACTCCCATAGCTAAGCCACTAAATATAGCGGCCGCAATTAACCAACCGTCTTTAACCGCTTTTGGCTTCTCATCTCTCCTGTTTATGGTAAACCAATTCACCAGGGCGAAGACTGCCAGGAGTTCGAAAAAAGTTAGACTAAGCTCAACTCCTGTAACATGGGATTGCATAGCAACAATAGGAATTGTATAAAATATAGCTGCCGCCAGTAGTCCTACCCGATAGTTAAAATACTTGCGGCCAAATGTGTAAACGAGTAAAACTACAAATATTCCCATTGTCCAGTGCATAAGTTTTGCCAAAATATCTGTTCCCAATAGAAGACTTAAGGTATATAACATGTGCATATTTTGCGGGAAGTGAGACATGAAAATGGTCTCAATATACTTTATTCCATGATTTATCTTGTACAGACTGGGAACTGCTAAATGAAATACCAAGGAGTCGTAGAATGATTCTGGAATCAGAGCTCCTGCTAAATTTATTACTGCAGCTACTCCCAGTATTCCCCAAAAAAACATAGCAAATATTGTAAACCTGGGTTTCGATGACGATAATTGAGGTTTCTGAAGTCTAATCTTTTTAACTTCAAAAAATGAAAAAACACTCAATATTCCTAACACAGAATAGACTACCCAAGTATAGTATAATTGCAAAATACCCAGAGCGAATATCATTAATGACAAAAAACCAAATCCCAAACCCAAAGCAAAAATAGTGCTTTCTAATATAGATTCTCCTTCAATCCTTAATAACTTTAAAAGCTTCCTGCCCATGCCAAAAGCAATCATACAGATTATTCCCAAGCCAACAAGTAACAAAAGGTGATAACCTGCTAAGGGAATGAATCTGCCCAAACTGAAGTTATGTGGATATCGGAGATTTGAAAAGATATGAACTAACCATTTCAACGGAATCAGAAAGTTACTTTTAATAAAGTAGCTATTATAGAAAAAATATGTCCAGAAAATATAAAAACCTGAAAGGATAATAATGGGAATTTTTAAAACATTTTGAGTTTTTTGTTTCAATTTTTCTTCTTTATTATCTCCACAATTTTTTTAATCTCATCTTCAGTCAATTCGGGAAACATGGGAAGAGAAAGCAATCTTTCCGTGCAGGCTTCGGAGACGGGAAAATCGCCTTTTTTATAACCAAGGTAACTGTATGCTTGTTGAAGGTGTAAAGGTAGAGGATAATGGATGGCTGTAGAAATCTCGTTCTTCTTTAGCCTTAAGTATAATTCCTCTCTCTTCTCTATTCCAATCACATAAAGGTGGTAAACGTGCTTGGCATATTCCATTTCCAGTGGAGTTTTAACTCCACTCCCTTTAAGTAATTCATCATACAATTTGGCATTTTTTCTTCTTTTTTCCGTCCATTCCTCAAGATGTCTCAACTTTACTCGCAGTATCGCAGCCTGGATTGCGTCCAGTCGATAATTATATCCTTCTATTTCGTGGTAATATTTTTTTTGGTAACCATGATTTCTCAATAATCTCATCTTTTCCACTAATGCCTGATTATCACTAACCGCCATGCCTGCATCTCCATAAGCACCCAAATTTTTTCCGGGATAAAAGCTGAAGCAGGCAATATCTCCCAGGCTTCCCACTTTCTTCCCTTTATACTCAGCACCGTGAGCCTGGCAAGCATCTTCAATTACAATGAGATTGTGCTTTTTAGCAATCTCCATAATCTTATCCATATCGGCAGGATGACCAAATAGATGGACGGGGATAATCGCTTTGGTTTTTCCCGTAATCGCCTGTTCAATCTTCTCAGAATCCATATTATAACTTCTATCCTCAATATCTAAGAAAACAACTTTCGCAGCAGTATGAGATATTGCTTCCGTAGTAGCAATAAATGTATAGGGAACGGTAATGACTTCATCACCTTGCTTCACTCCGCAAGCTACCAGTGCCAGGTGAAGAGCAGTGGTTCCCGAACTTGTCCCTACTCCATATTTAACTCCACAAAATTTTGCAAATTCATTCTCAAATTCCTGCACATTTTCTCCCATAATAAAGGCACTGTTATCGATGACTTTTTGAATAGCCTCATCGATTTCTTTTTTAATCGACAAGTACTGACGTTTTAAATCAACCAGAGGAATATGCACTCAAAGCCTCCTTCAATTTCCCAGCTAACAATCCGCTACGAGGGATTTGCAGTCCATCAAACACAAAAACCCAAAAAGATAATGACCGACATTCTCAGCCTGCTCTTATCCCTTTGGGTTGGTTCGCTCTTATTTTTCATCTAACAATTCAGGAAAAGTTATAATCCTCAGAGAATCCTCCTGAACGGCTTTTTTGCCCTGGGAGGGCCGAGAATCTCAGAGATGAGTATCCCCCGTCCCAGGGTTTCTAAATCCTCTAACTCGATTTCCCGTTCTTCCTCTTCAGGACTCGGTTCGAAAACAGGAGGCACTCTAATTTCTCTTTCGGGCAATTTTTTTACTTCGATAGTCTCAGTAACTTCTGGTTCTTCCACTGGAGGGAGAATAATGGGAGGCTGTTCACTAACAGGAATACCTTTTTCTTCACCTCTCAAGACCTCAAAAACTTCACTTAACTCTTCTTCGGGAAACATTCCCACTGTCTCCTTCTCAGGTTCTGCATAAGCATCCCTTTGCTCTTGGAGACGTTCTTTTTCCCTGCGAGACCTCTTCCTTAATAAACTGCCTGATATTAACCATATCAGTGCTAAAACTACCCAGAAGATTACTTCTATACCTTCCATATCCACTCCATCCTTTGCTTTGTCTTACTTATTCATCAATATTTAAAAGATAGTTTGTGAAGGAGTATTGGAATTTTAGCCAAGGAACAAGGACGACGCATTTGCTTCCAAGCAAATCACTGTCCGACGAGCAGAGCGAGGAGTTTTGATTTGCGCCCTGCAGAGTCCGAAGTTCTTTGGCGTCAAGAAATTCCTTATTAATGAACGAACTATCTTTTAAATTCTTAATCTTTTATTTCTTTTCTTTCTTTTCCGGTCTTCCTGCCAGAGAATCCCTCATTTTTGTGTCTGCTTGAACGTTCTTAATATTATAGTAATCCATAACTCCTAAACGACCCTCTTTAAAAGCGTAAGCCATTGCTCTGGGAATTTCAGCTTCAGCTTCCACAACCTTTGCTCTCATCTCCTGAACAAGAGCTTTCATCTCTTGCTCCCGAGCCACTGCCATT
>JABUBO010000016.1_pt1 | contig 46927 bp, 54 predicted proteins | sample 7240361 | NCBI WGS metagenome assembly JABUBO01 (sample SAMN07256346, study PRJNA390944) | subsurface metagenome | isolation source: Methane hydrate marine sediment | place: Pacific Ocean: Eastern North Pacific, ODP site
CCGGCGGGCAAAAATCGAATATTAGTTCTATCAACAACCAGATATCCTCGTTTAGTAGCTGGATTAGGATCTGGACTTTCCCCTTTTCTCTTTCCAGAATCTGATTCGGAACCTGCTTCGAAATATACTATTTTTGAGTAATAGAAGTCTAAAAAAAGATTCAAAGTTATTTTTTTAAATTATTATATAATATATATGAGTATGCATACTAATATGAGATTTGATCAATTATGATTATGGTTCAGTGGTCTTGTGAGGTACCTCAAGAAAATTTGAAAGACTTCTTAAAGTTTGTAAATGAGAAATTAAATACTTTTTATGAATCCTTTGCTTGCAAGCGGTATGAACTATTCTTACCCGTGGAAACAAAGAAGCAATATTTCTCTTTTCAAGTTAAGCCAAAAACAAATAGATACATAGAGCAGTTAATTTTCGATAATATAGAAGGTTTTGAGAATTTTTTAGAAGCTGTAGAAAAGGATCCGCACCATAAAGAGATTGTGGAGAGTTATATAGAGGAATTCAATGTATCCTCTTGTAACTTTACGATTTATACACAAATAATTTAAGTTTATTTTCAGTTGCATAAGGACCCGTGGAGATTACTTTTTGTCCTCCCTTTTTATCTATTCTCACTACTTTTGAAGCGAAAGCTTTTTCTTTCATAACGAGAAACATAATAAGTAAGCCAGAAGCCACATCAATGAATCCAAGGATTTTTACTAAGACTCTCAATACTTTCATAACTAGAAGCATAAAAATTTTTACTAAGAATCTTTTTTGAGAAAGAGATAAAATATTGGTTTATTATATAAAACGAGAATACATGTTCTAAAAGAAGGTACAGTTAAATGAATATAATAAATAGGCTAACTGAATTAAGAGATATCATTAAAAATACACCTAGACTTCAGAGAAAGAAATTAATAGGTTCCATTGATAATTTAATAAAGGAGATTAAGGAACTTGGAAAGAAAGAATCACTTCTTGAACCTGAATTGTGTTGTTATTGTAAATTCTTCAAAGATGTAGACAATGTTTTTGAATATGATGGAGTATGTCAAAAAAAGCATATATATACAAATTATAATGATTTTTGTAAATTGTTTCGAAAACAGGAGGAATAAGAATTGGAAGTAAATTCAAATTTGATATATAAAGTAAAATTTTAAGTGGCATGCCTGGAACTATAGAAAAGTAAAAACACAAAAAATAATTCGGAAAGTTAGTTCCTTTTATCAATGATTGATTCTGACCACGATCATCTCAATATCTTTAAACCACATCTCGGGCAAAATCGTGCAATTTCGCCCACTTTCAATCCGCATTTTACGCAGAATTTCACTACATCTCGTTCTAATCCCTTACCTCGAACTTTTGTTTTAGATGTTGAAGTTTCTAAGATATTTGTGTAAAATTCTTGAGTGTCATTGTCGAAATAGATTGAAAATTTTGTAGTGCATCTCGTACAAATTTTCGTTGCGATAGTAGTTTGACTCGCTTGGATGCGTAAATCTTTATTGCAATTTGGACAGGAAACAAAAATGTAAATGAAATCTCTTGATCGCAAACTCTCGGAAGTTCTCTTTCGGAGTTGGTCAATTTCATAGATAAAGATGTCTTGTTCTTTTTCATCAACTTTCGGTAATAAATTTAAAAGGAGTCCTAAAATATTCTCTGATTCCTCAAAAAAGCCCAATCCACGGTACATACTTGCTGATTGAAAATATGCTTCGCACGCCTTTAGAAATTCTCCCATTTTTTCATAACAAGATGCAATATTTTTAGTTATCATTGCACCATTATATAACCATTCTGAAACTGTTGTTTTTACTTCCTTTCCTACTTGTTCTCGGAATTCTAATCCTCCGGAAAGAATTCCTTTAGAAAAAATTCTGCTAGAAAAAACCTCCTTAGAAAGAATCCCAATTTGATACTTTGAGTTTTTCGAGTCAATCCAGACTGAAAATTGAGTTTTACATTGTGGGCATGTTTCTATGATCGCCCCTTGGACACCCATCATTTTAACTTGAATTTTCTCTGGGCAATTAGGATTTGGACAAGGAATTTGACCCAATTTAAAGTCCATTTCCTTTCCTTTAAAACTTTTTTGAACTAAATTCAAAGCTTGTTGATAATATTGGAGTGCTTTGTCCTCTTCCCCCCTTAAACTTAAAATAGCTCCAATATTACTTAATTGAATAGCTTCCGCTTCCAATTTACCTTTTTTTCTTGCCATTTCTTGTGCATGTTGAAAATGATCGAGGGCTTTTTTGAACTCGCCTTTGAGCATTAAAATATTTCCAATATTACCCCAAGCTGTGAGATAGTTTGGATCAATTTCCAATGCGTGTTGGAAATTTACAAATGCTTCGTCGAACTCTCCCATCTCACTTAAAATTTTTCCTATATTATTTAATGTAATGAGTGTCCCTCTCGAGAAGTTAAATTGTTCAGAAGATTCCAAGGCTCTTCGAAGAAATTTGAGTGCTTCATTAAATTCTCCCTTTTCTTGTAAAATGCTTCCAATATTGCTTAATACAGTGATCTTTCCTTTCCAATCACCAGATTGTTCAGCAATTTTTAGCGCATGGTGATAATATTCCATGGCTCCATTAAGATCGCCTCTATCGCTCAAGATTCTTCCAATATTATTTAATCGAAGTAATTTTCCCTTCAAATCACCGGATTGTTCATCAATTTTTAGAGCATTATGAAAGTATTCGAGTGCTTGATCGAACTCGCCTATTTCTTGTAATATTCTTCCAATATTATTTAGTAAAATGGTTGTTCCTTCTAAATCGCCTATTTGTTTGGAAATTTCCAAAGCATTTTTAAATGTTTTAAGTGCCTGGTTGATCTCTCCTTTATCACGTAATACTTCTCCATAATTGTTTAATCTAATAGCTTTGGCTTTTAAATCGTTTGATTGTTCAGCAATTTTCAGAGCATGCTGATAATATTCAATAGCTTTATCGAATGCATTTTTTTTATATAATGTAAGTCCAATGTCATTTAAAACAATACCTTTTGCCTCTAAATTATCTAATTCTTCGTAAATTTTTAAAGAACGTTCAAAAAACTCTAAAGATCTATCAAGTTCACCTTTATCTTGCAAAACTTTTCCGATATTATCCAATTGAAAAGCTTTTCCTTTCAAATCACATAGCTGCGCATCGATTTCCAAGGCTTGTTCATAATATTTTAGAGCCTCATTTAATTTATCTGTTTGATGTAAAATTTTTCCAATATCATTTAATATCATAGATTTTTCCTTTAAATCACCCAAATGTTCATTAAATTCCAAAGCACGATTAAAATAGTTAATTGCTTCGTTAAATTCTTTCTTACTGCTCAAAATTTTTCCAATATTAGCTAATACGATTGCTTGTCCATTTAAGTCATTTAATTGAGCAAAAATTTTCAAAGCATTCTGGTTATATTCGAAAGCCTCATCTAGTTTATTAGTTAATCTTAATAAACTTTCAATATTCGTTAATAGAACGGCTCTTCCTCTCAAATCACCTAATTGTTCAGTAATCTCCAGAGCCCGCTGAGAAATTTTGATTGCTTCCGTAAGTTCTCCTTTATCGCGTAATACTAATCCAATGTTGTTTAATAAAACGAATATTCCTTTTAAATCGCCAATTTGTTCGACCATTTTCAATGCATCTTGGAAATATTTGAGGGCTTTATTGAATTCACCTCTTTGATGTGAAGTTTCTCCCATTTTATTCAATTGAAAAGCTGTTTCCATTTATGTATTCACCACATGTTCTTCAAACATTTTTCCAATTTTTATTTTAATATTTTCTATTTTCATAAAAATTAAAAATTAAGGTGTTGTTCAATATTTTTCCCGCATGATAAACAGAACTTAAGATTTTTGGATTTAGGCATTTTTGTTCCACAAAATGGGCAGAATACAAAAACTTGAGTTTCTTCGATAGATGGGACAATTTTTTCTTTAATAATTTTTGTTTTAACGGCATAATCTGGAATTCTTGGCGCTGGAGGTGTGATTGGGTAAACTTGGTACTCTGGTGTTGATTTTTCTAGATAAATTGGGATTTCAAAGGTCCCTCCATGTTTATAAAACTCATCAGGGTCATATTTTTCAAAATTTAAGGTTTCTAATTTAGTAGTAAACAGATATTTACCATTTAGAGGAATCGAGGATAGATCTAGATACTGGATTTGATATGATTCTCCTTCTAAATTCGCGTGAGTAATTTGGGGGAGGGCCAGATTAAAAACACCGTTTCCATGAATAGGATCATTTTGATTACTCCATTGTTTTTTTAACATAAGCTCCTTTAAAGCATCCTTATCTACATTAGGCACCTGGATTTTTATGGTTGAAACTTTATTATCTTTCTCAATTGAAGTTTGGATATCATCTCCAAGATAAGCATATTGAAGTTGTTTTTCTTGTTCGGCTTTGATACGCTCGTCAAGATAGGTAACCCAGTGATTTGCTGTTCCATTATAATCTGGACTTTTCACATAAATCTTAATTAATTTTTGGTCTATTTTCTTTTTAATTTTCTTTACTATCATTTTCCCTATAAAACTGGCGATAGGAGATAACAATGCAATAGCAATTTCTGCCAAAAATTTCACACCTCTTTTACTTTTTGAAGATATTAAATCCTCATTACTATAATCATACCAAAGTTAAGAATAATTTACTTTATCATAATAAAATATCAAATTTTGAGATATAAACTTTACAAAATTTTGAAAATGAAAGAATTTAATATTTTTACTTAAGTTTTGTATTTTTTTATAAAATTTAATAAATATTCTTCAACAGCTGGAGTTTCTGGAGCTTTAATTTCTGTGATTAATTTCTGGGTCAAAAAATTTTACCACTCCTAAAGTAGGAAAAAACTTATTAAATCTGATAAATAACCCAATTGTAAATAGAGAATATTAAAAAAAAATTGTAATTTATATTATTTGCCATTACATTAAAACCCCCTTTACTAATATTCTACCAAATCTTTGGAATTAATCTATATTTTACTTTCTCTGTGTATTCAGTATATCCTTCGAGTCCTTCGTGTAGTAGTTTTTCTTCAAGGGGAATTCGTATTATTATTATGATGGTTACTATTGTTGTTGGAATAAGGCCATAAAGGGAGCCCAATGCGATTGTTAGCCCAAAAAACATTAATATAAACCCTGTATACATTGGGTGTCGCACAATTCTACGTTTTGGGAAAATCTGCTGGTATGGAAGTGAATTATATTGTTTCAATAACATTTTTTCTGGCATCTATTTTTACTGTTCTTTATATAGTTCTTCTAAAAAAATTTACACCAATTATTAAGGAAAGTTCTTTAGAAAAAATAGAAAATGAACTAAAATAAGTAAAATGAAATTGTTTTTTTAATTTTTGTCTGTTAAGAAATTCTTCCAAAGTAAATTTACTTCGAGAAGAAAATTTATTGATTGTATATTGGATAATTCCAATTATCAGTACTTGATATAATGATCATACACCTTATTATTTTTAATGCTTTGTCTCGACAAAAAATTCTCGAACCGATTCGAATTTAATCCCATCCAACCTTAAGAGAATAAATAAAGAGAAAGAACCTTCAGAAAAAGAAGGTTATTAATTTATTTAGGTTTGCATCAAAATTAAATATAATTATGTACGTTTTTAGTAATATGGCAAAAAAGCGTTTAATAATCACTGTGATTGGTTTGGTTTTGTTATTTAGTTTTAGTTTAATTTTTTTATTTGGTTTTAATATACACCCCACAGATGTAAAGATAATAGAGATTCTCCACGAAAACGAGGACGACCTGTTAAATATTGATGGTGTTATAGGAGCAGGGATTGCAAGGGATGAAAATAACTATATTATCGGAATAGCCGTATATGTAGAAGATAATATGACGAATATTCAAGACATACCAAGCGAATTAGGCGAATTCCAAGTTTTTATTGTAAGAATAAGTGAAGCAAGTGAATTCGAAAAGGAAAAAATGAATAAAAAATTTAGTTAATATGGCTGTTGATTAAATCTAAATCAATTATTTTCCCGTAATTTTGACATCTACAGGTTGAATTGCCTCGATTGGTTTGCATCGGACCTAGTTTTTGGATGGCGTATTCTTCGTTTTCTGCCTTCTTGTAGTATCGATCATTCATTTCCATAATAATAACTCTAAAGTAGGTGTTCATAAATTTTCGTTATGTATGATCATTTAGTCAAGTACTGATTTATAGAAAATAAAAATAGTAATTTAAATTGAGAAGAATTAAATTTTTTTGAAAATTATAATTAAAAATGAATTTAAATAATTCTTTGAAGATAACCACGGTAGATATTTTTAAAATTAATCTTCCTAAGAAATTTCCATTCAAAACCGCTTTAGGTACACAAAACAATTCTGCAAATGTTCTAGTTCGAATAAACACTAATGATGATATTTATGGAATTGGAGAGTGTAGTCCTTCATATAATATTACTGGTGATAACCAAACCATTGCCTACGAAATTGGGATTTACATAGCAAAGTTGATTAAAGGAAAAAACCCATTAGCAATAGATGCTCGTATGAGAGAAATAAATCGATTTATTACTAAGCAATCACAGATTAAATCTGCTTTTGATATGGCTTTATATGATATTTTAGGTAAAACAGTGAATTTGCCTCTTTATGCTCTATTAGGTGGAGAAAAAAGGAGTCTTTTCACAGACTATACTATTGGAATTCAAGAAAATATAAAAGAAACTATCGAGAAAGTAAGAAATCTAATTGATATAGGATATTCTACATTAAAATTAAAAGTAGGATTGAATAAAAAAATGGATATCGAACTTATTAAATCAATAAGAGAACAAGTGAGTGAAGTCATTTCTATTCGCATAGATGCAAATCAAGGCTGGGATTTTACAACGGCTGTAGAGGTTCTTAAAGCAATGAAACCATATCGTCTACAATATGCTGAGCAACCCTTGGCATACTGGGACTATGAAAACATGCGCCGATTAAGGAAAAAAGAATTAGCACCAATTTGCGCAGATGAATCTGTATTTGATTACCATGATGCATTCAAATTGGCTTGTATGGGAGCTTGCGATTATTTAAATATTAAATTAGGAAAATCAGGAGGTATTCATACAGCAATCAAGATAAATACAATTGCAGAAAGTTGTGGAATGAAATGCATGATCGGTTGTTTTGGCGAATCTCGATTAGGCTTAACTGCAGCAGCTCACTTTGTAAGTGCTTGTCCAAACATAATTTTTGTTGATTTAGATTCCGCTTTAATGCATAAAGAGGATCCAATTACCGGAGGAATTCAATATAATGAGAAAGATAATGGTAGGATTATTATTCCTGATTCACCCGGGCATGGTGCTGATGTTAGAGAAGATTTTCTTGAAAATTTAGAAAAAACAACTATTTAAAAATCAAATAAATAATTGAGATTAGATTCAATTAGGCGGTCTGCCGACTCCTCGGGCGCCCCAAGAAATTCAGGCGCATTTAGGTGAGGATGTGTTAGATAATAGATTTCTAGTCTTCAATAAGAATGATGCTAACATTACGAAACAATTTATTCAAGGCGCTAATGAAGTATTAAGCTGTAAAAGCTTTATAAATTTTATTTCACCGTTTTTTAAAAAAAAGATTGTAATAAGAGAGGGAGCATCGTGGGGAGATAAAAGGAAGGTTTTCAAATGTATGAGTTTTCAAAATTGGCCGAAGAAGATTCCCTTATTAAACTTTTGGATTTAAAAGAGGATGTAACTATTATTAAAAAAATAAAATATCCAGAAGGTGAGTTGACATTGCCTTTTTGTAAAACCATATTGGAAGCTCCTTTTTTGGTATTAATAGCCCGACCAAAAGCTCAAACTTCAGTGGTACTTACATTAGGTCTAAAGAACGTCTTAGTAGGAGTGATACAAAAATTCACAAATAGAAGGAAAATCCATCGTGATAAATTCATTCATAATATTATAACTTCAATTGTAGATTTTGCTTACCCTGATCTTGTAATTCTTGACGGAACTGTTGGAGTGGGAGGTGGAGGACCAATTTTTGGAACAGAAATTAAAGCTGGTTGGGCATTAGCATCCTTTAATGCTCTTACTGCAAATTCTTTAGCAACTCACTTAATGGGGTTTGATATTGATGATGTTGGTTATTTAAATCTATTAAGGGAAAAAGAAATCGGTGCTTTATTTCCGAAAGACGAGATTGAAATTCTTGGAAAGAGACATGAAATACTTATTAACCCATTTAAACCACATAAATCATTTAAGAAGCGGAAGATTTGGCGATAATAACTCATAACAAAACAGCGGGCAGCTCGTAATCTGAATGTATATGATAATAAAAGAAAAATAAAAAATAAGGAAATTTAAAAATATACTTTTTTACTTCAAAATAAAAATAAAATCTTTTTCTGATAAAATAAGCCAAGAACATTGTCGAATTGACTTAATACCAATAATTGGAATATCAAAATCTTGAACAGGAACAACTTTTTTTTCACTATTTTCATTAGTTTTATCAATGTTAACAATTTTCACTAGAGATTTTTGGTTATCAGCAACAATTTCAATAATCCCCTCGTAATTATCATATTCTATTAATCCCTTGACAGTAATTCCTTTTCCTTGCCCGATTTTTGGTAGATTTAATATTGAATTTGTTTCATTATCAAGACCTAAATATCCTGAAAAACCAGTATCAAAAAGACAATGTTTTACAAGAGAAACTTTAGTTTCAGGATTTGTAATGCGAATAGGTATTCTATAAACTCCTAAATCTTTATCAATTTGCCATCCACTTAAAATATTCATTAAGTTCTACTCATTTAGATCTTTTATTTTTGTTTGAAATTTAGATAGTTGAGAATAAGGAATTTCAAGGGATTTTTTAGGATCTTTCTTTAAAAGCTCCATTTCTGAGGGAGTAAATGGACCAATTATATAAGGGATTGTACCAGTATAATTAAATTCTAAAATATATTTAGATATTGCTTTACGTAATAATTGGCTTCGACTTTTGAAGAACCCTTTTTCTATAAACTCATCAACTTTTTTTAATAAGTCTTCAGGTAATCTGATTTGTAATGTTTTCATTTTTTTCTTCACTAATAATTACAAATGTAATTGTCTATATTAATTTAACTCGACGAAAAAATTTTCTTTAGATAAATACTCAAATATTTTATTTCATCTAAAGTTCTTACAGATTTATTTTTTTATTTTAATTCAGAATACACTTCCCAACATAAAAAGAATTACAACTATTGTTAAAATGATGGGACATATTTTCATTGGGATTGCTGGAGTTTTTGACCCGGTAAATAAGACAATAAAGAAAATTTTAATATTTCAAAATCCTAATTATGAACATCCATAAAAATTGGTAAAAATGAAAAATAAGAATGAAAAACCCACTTCACTAATATTCTACCAAATCTTTGGAATTAATCTATATTTTACTTTCTCTGTGTATTTAGTATATCCTTCGAGTCCTTCGTGTAATACTTTTTCTTCAAGAGGAATTCGTATTATTATTAAGATAGTTACTCCTACTGTTGGAATAAGACCAAAAAGGGAGCCCAATGCGATTGTTAATCCAAAAAACATTAATAAAAACCCGGTATACATTGGATGTCGCACAATTGCATAGGGACCCGTGGAAATTACTTTTTGTCCTCCCTCTTTATCTATTCTCACTACTTTTGAAGCGAAAGCATTTTCTTTCATAACTAGAAATATAATAATTAAGCCAAAAGCCACACCAATGAATCCAAGTATTTTTACTAGGACTGGAACCGATGACCAATGAAATCTTCCACCGTCTAGGCTAACTACTATAAAATAAACGATACACACAACGCCGAGTAAAGACAGAATGATTTTATCTGTTTTCGACGAACCTTTCATTGAGGTTCTACTTTCAAGTAATTGGGGGTTGTTTTTTCTTAACCAAAACATCGTATAAGTCATGAAAATGGTAAATATTAATATATAAATCCACATTTCAATCCAGAGAAAGTTTCCAGCCAGGAGCATCAGAGGTATCGCTTGCAATACATCGGCAAAAATAATTATGGCTATTAATACTGGGGTTGAAAATTTTTTGGATATTTCTGACATAGTAAAAGTTTTGAAATTAAAATTATAAATGTTTGTCAAGGTATTTGCGAAAGTTGTTATATAGAGAAAAATGAAACCAAAAAAGAAATTATTATAAAAAGATAAGCAAATAAAAATTTATAGTAAAATTTATCAATAATTAATAGGATTCTCTCAATCAGGTGATAACAAAATTTGACGAGTGAAAAACAATTGCTGAATTTTCGTATTATTCCGACCGAATTTCATTCAGAGGGGCAGTTGCTGAGGGGAAACTTCTTAGTTCCAGAGGGTGATGGACCATTTCTGGGGATATGTAAATTTCATGGGCTTCCAGGATCTCCTGATCAAGTGCATGGTATTGCCTCTCGACTAGCGGAAGCCGGTTTCCTAGTTTTAACGTTTGATTTTAGGGGATTCCGTCGGAGTGAGGGGTGCTTTAGTCTCTCTGGAGAAATTGAGGATGCCCGAAATGCTATTTCTCATCTGCTAGACTCTGATTACTCAGTTAAAAACTGGGTTGGAGTATATGGGGCTAGTTATGGTGGAGCTGTAGCTGTGTTGGCTGCAGTTCGCGATAATCGGATTAGTGTGGTATGCCTTCGGGCATCAGTGTATGATACGCTTGCATTTGCTCGTTCCCCCCTTATTCAACTTGCTGTAGAAGACTTGTTGCGAAACTCACCTGGCGAAATGCATGGATTGAGTGATCCAGCTATTCGCAAAGAAATCCTTGAAAGGATGGTGGAAGATTCGAAAAAATTAAATCCTATTCGGGAGGTTTCGAGTATTGCTCCCCGCCCACTGCTTATAATTGCAGGAGATGCAGATGAAGGAATAGATTTGGCGGGGGTTCGCCGCTTTTTCGAAATGGCCAAAGAGCCCAAGGAGCTGATAGTTATCGAAGGAGCAGATCATAAACTTACAGATCCCAAGGCTTTTGAGAAAATGGTTGATTTAGTAGTAACCTGGTTTAAGCATCAATGTCCAACTTAGAGCCATGATTCTATTTTGTGAATTAAAATTTGTGTAGTAATCTTTTGTAGAATTTTAAAAAGATAAAGCGCAGTTGAGAATAAGCGTTAAATCTCCATTAAATTAAGGATAAATAGAAAAATTGGAAAAATCTAGAATCAACAAAAAGTCAAAAAAAATTCTTGTAAGGATTTTCTTCAAAAGCAATTTTATTTATTGTGGGAATTTCTTATTAATTGCATTTTAATTTGACACTTTAACATTACCGAACAATTTATTCAAAGTACTTATGAAGTATTAAAAATCATGAGAATGCTTGGCGTGGAGGAATTTATTGCTAAGCAAAGAAGTCCATCCTGTGGGTGTGGTAATATTTATTATGGCACTTTTACAGGCAGGGTTATTATCGGTGATGGCGTAAAAGCTGCCTTTTTGAAAAGGAGCGGGCTAATTGTTATTTCAAAAGAACAACTTGAATAATTCATGATCATCTTTAATGACGTTTATAACATTCTGTTCTATCGTCTCCAGCATAACTTCCTTTTTTGTTTTTTTATTATTCTCTTTTACTCCTAAAAAATTAAAAAATAATCCACTCATTAAAAGTGCTATTAAATCTAAAATGTCCAGAGATGTCCCTCACCATAGTCTTATTAATCATTTTATAACATGCATATTAAAAAAAAAACAAGAAAATCCTAATTTTGAAGATGGTAAAAAGGCAGTCGAGTTTGTTTTAAACGTTTATTCATTAAAATACTAGATAATTATCAATTAATGGTTCGTGTGCTCCATAAGTTTATTTTGTTGGAGATATCTTCTGCTGTTTCTGCTTCTGTTACGGTTATTCCCCGAACTCCAGGAGTTAAATACCAGGCAAGTTGTTTTACTCCAGGGGCGGGATAAAGTTTTTTCGAAATCATCTTTTGTCCAATTTCGGCCAATTCAGAAATGTCAAAGTCGGGATTTAGTTCAAAATACGATACAAATATCATAATATCTTTAACACCTTTATTTATTATAATTGGATTTATTAATTAATGGCATTGGTCTTCAACAATGCCATTATAATACATTTAACGTTATAGAGTTTTAATAATTGCCAAAAATGTTTTTAATAGCCTATCAGTGACTGTTCAGCTTAAAAATATGTTAAAAGATGAGGAGGAATGTGAAATTATTATTGTTACTCCTGAATTGATGTTTTTTTATAAATTACTCCACTTAAAATGAGTAAAATGGCGCTGATAACTAACATTAAGAGAATAGCAATATCCTGATAAGTGGCAGGAAATTCCGTAAAAGGAAATATAGGAATTAAAGAGACCATTAATAATAAAAATCCGCCATAAATTTGTGGATGTCCTGGATTTTTAAATATCCATCGAAATTCAGCATCTGGTTTTTTCTCTTTCTATACATAATAAGCATTAATTGCAAGAATTATAATATAACCTGAAATGATTATAGAAAAATAAATAGATAGCCAAGATCTCAGTGTAAATACACGAGGACCAACTTCTGGATATACATCTTGAAATTCTGGAATTGCTGGAAATTCTGAGAAAACAGGAACATCTTCTAATTTTGGGTGGAGAAATAATGAAATTAACATAAAGCAAATACTAATCATAATAATAAAGAAGGAAATCCTTGATCTTCTTATTGGTTAGCAATCTCATTCATTTACTTAACAAATTTATTCTTTATTTTTAGAATATTTTTCATTACTAAATTAATTATTCTCTATTTTCTTAAGAAAAGTGAATTAAAGTGCATAATCTCAATCAAAATCTAAGTAATCACTGACCATAGGGTTTTTATCCGTACATTGGACTCCAAATTGACAAAATTCACAACCTACAAGGAAAATATCTTCTTTTAATTTCCAGTTAATACGGCGGGAATCAGGCTTCAGAATTGAACCAAGACGTGGTATCATTTTTCTTGCAACCTTCCAGCGATATTTATTACATTTTGTTTTATTATGTCCTTTTTCTGTAATCGCATTTGCAGGGCACTTTTTCGCACATTCTTTGCAAGTTCCTTTTGCATAATATAAACAATTTGAGTAAGGTTCATCACTCTTTCTTCGAGAAATTTTAATTGGGGCATTAGTAACCACTGAGGCTAATCGAATATTACACCCTACTTCAGTAATAAGTCCTTCATGCAAACCGAAGGTTCCTAATCCCGCAGCAAAAGCAATATATCTTTCAGACCAAGTAGAATAAAATTTTCCTTTCAAAACAATTGTATAAGCATCACAAGACATCCCAGATACGGCATTATAGCCTTTTTCCTTAAAAAAATTAATTGTTTGCTTCATTATATATCTTTTGAATACATTACCATAATTTCTAGCAACAGAATAAGTTTCGGCTGGTAATGTTATTCTAGGTAATACAATTTGATTATTAATTTCCCTGCGAATCTTATCAGCAAAAGGAAACACTATAGATACTGCATAAAGGTCAGACGCTGGTAAATGATCTTGACCACTTCCTACCCACATTTCTAGAGGTGTTAGATGTTCCGGACCTACAATTTCTTTGAACTTTTGAAAAATGGGATCATTACCTTGAGCAACGCCTATTAATGGATGAGAAAATATTTTTCCACCCTTATATTTCTCAGGAAGAAGGTTAAGCTTGCTAATTTCAAATTCTTTTTCTAAAAATCGCAATAATTCATCTTTAATTACTAATCCTAAGGAATCCAATTGCTCCACTTTTAAAATTTTATTGAATTATTATTTATATTTTGACCCGTTTGTTCTATAGTAAGAATAAGAAAATTAAATTATAGTATTTAGAAAAAATTTTTTTGGTTAAAAATTGTATTATTTTTAATATTATCCCTCCACCTTTATATACTTTTCAAAATTGCAGAGATTTTTGATCTTACCGTTTGAATCTCTTGCCCTCCTCAATGCACTCGTTAAAGCCCCTTTAAATTCCTCAAATGACTCGTAAAAAGTGTTATAAACCACTTCGCGCTTGATCTCGCGCCATAATTCCTCTATCTCGCTTAAATCGGGAGAATATGGTGGTAAAAACACCAATTCTAACTTGTCTTGGACGCTACTTAAAAAAGGGTTTAAAGAGTTTGCGTGATGCGCTCGTGAATTATCAAGAATTAGATAAAGCTTACCAGAACCTGGAAAGCGAGCGGTAATACCACGTAAAAAGTCTTCAAAATTCTTGGCGTTTAAGTTCTCGATGTACGCAAAAAAGCCCTGATCGTTGATGGGGTCAATTGCCCCGATAACGTTTAAACGCTCTCTGGAGCCATGAATGGGTAAGATAGGTGTCGTGCCTTTAATTGCCCACATTTTATGGGGAACGCCAGAAAGATAGAAGGAGCTCTCGTCTTGAATCAGAACAGTGTCATTGGGACCCAGGCTGTTTATTATTTGCCTTTTCTTCTCTAAAAATTCAATTTTTTTTGAGGGTCTGCCTTAGCGGGCATGGGACGGGGCACAACTCTAGATAAGTTCTCGCGCTTCAACATTCGATCTACTCCACTAATGGACATTTCTTTGCCAAATTTCTTTTTCACGTGTCCAACAATTGCCTTTAACGTCCACGTGCTAAAGTCATAATCGATTTCGCGTGGAGATTTCAATACATCATTAATTAGTACTTCCCGCTCCTCTTCTTTAAGAACCAGCGGACGCCCAGATTGTGGTTCGGGTATTAATCCCTTCGGTCCCTGCTCGTTCCATCGATGTACCCAATTTCGAACACTCTGAGGCGTAACATACACTTCTCTCGCCGCTTTTGGAGCATCCTCTCCCTCGTACATCTTTAAAATAGCCAGATACCTTATCGCTAAGCTTTTCTTGTCAGTTTTACGAAATAAATTTTTTAATTCCTCGAACGATACGTGTCGTTTGATTTGTAAGGGAAACATATAAATAAAACGCGAGAAAATATATATGAGAACGTATAATATGTAGATAATATGATCCAAAAAAATTAATTCAAAATATTATAATAAAAAATAAACTGCAAAATAAATCAATATTTGAATTTAAAACCTAAATCAATAATGGAACCTTTCCAACTTTTAATTAAACCAGTTTCTTTTGATTGTAATCTAAGATGTAAGTACTGCTTTTATTTGAGAGTGGCTGATTTATATTCAGATAATGCACGCCCTCGTATGGATTATAAAGTTCTCGAAAGAATAATATCAAAATTCTTGCAATATCATTTTAATGAATCTGTTTTCAATTGGCAAGGCGGAGAACCTACTTTAATTGGGCTCAATTTCTATAAAAAAGTTGTAAAATTCCAACAACAGTATGGTATATCTGGACAAGTAATTGGAAATGCTCTTCAAACTAATGGAATTCTTATTGACGATGATTGGGGAAAATTTTTTAATGAATATCGCTTTTTGATTGGTTTAAGTCTTGATGGACCGAAGCAAATTCATGATCATTATAGAAAAAGTATTGGCGGCAAGTCAATTTGGGAAAAAGTAATGAAAGCCACTAAATGTTTAAAGAAAAATAATGTAGAATTCAATATTTTATGTGTAGTAAGTAAAGTGAATGTTAATCGAGTTAAAGAGATTTATAATTTCTTCTTAGATAACGGTTTTTATTATTTGCAATTTATTCCCGCTCTTGAAGCAGATGAGACTGGAAAAAAAGCATCTTATTGCATTAATGCACACCAATATGGTAAATTTTTATGTGATCTTTTCGATGAGTGGTTAAAATCTAATCAACAAGCATCAATAAGAATATTTGATTCAATTATTGCTGGTTATTTAGGATACCCTAAAGGAAATTGTACTCTCGATAGCAAATGTGCAAATTATATGGTTGTAGAATGGAACGGAGACATATATCCTTGTGATTTCTTCGTCTATGAAAAATACAAATTAGGAAATATTTTACAAAATAGCTTCGTAGATTTAATTGAAAAACGAAACACTACATTTACCATACAAAAAGAAAAACTTCCTCAAGATTGCTTGGAATGTGAATGGAAAAAATTGTGTTTCGGAGGATGTCTCAAAGATAGATTTTTCACAGATAATCCACACCCAGAAAAAACATACTTTTGCAAAAGTTATAGTAAATTTTTTTCACATACTAATAAATGGTATAAGGAACAAGCGAATATCAAAAAAAAAGGGTTTAAATCTATTATTGAGTTATTATAAAATAGCATTTATCTTACGAAGATAAGGCGAGGCAGTTAATAATTAATCTTAAATCTAATTCCATTATTGAAAAAAATTCTAAATTACCGATTAGACAAAGAATAAAAACTGCATTCAATTTAGCAAAACCGCTTTTATTAAGGCACCATCCATTATGTGAAAAATTTGAAGGACATACATTTAAAATTAAAGGAATAGATTTCTGCATTGGATGCTTTATTGGATACCCAACTGCAATAATTACAATTATTTCCTTACCATTTACAGGATTATTCAATATTTTAACACATACGGATTTGTTAATAATTTCAATTATTTTATTATCCAGTTTTTTGCTCAGTCTATTTGGCTTAACAAAAAGAAAATCCATTAAAACTATATCTAAGATTTCAATCGGACTTGGAGCAGGTTTTCTTTTTTGGAGTATATTTAACTCACCAAATCCATATAGCGTCAATTTTATAATATTTGGAATTACTTTTATCATAATACTAACCATATTAAATGCGTACCATGGATACGGAACCTATAGAATATGCAAACGCTGTGAATATAAAGCTGATTGGAATAGTTGTCCTGGTATGAATATGATAAATATTAACAAACCTCACAACAATTCATAACCTCATTTAATACAGAAAATATTATAATTACAAAAAATTATGAGTATGTATGTTAATTGGAGATATTGAGATAAATCCTACTAAAATAATATGTTTAGGTCTAAATTATAAAGATCACATCGAAGAAACGAGACCCGGACAAGCCCTACCAACTGAACCAGTATTATTCACAAAATCTTTAAATTGCCTAATCCAAAATAAAGAACCAATTGTATATCCTAAAATGTTATATGAAAATCGAAAATATAATCGTGTGGATTATGAAATAGAACTGGCTTTTATTATAAAGGATAAATGCAAAAATGTTTCTATTGAAAATGCATACGACCATATCTTAGGATACACAATATTCAATGATGTAACCGCCCGCAAAATGCAAATAAAGGACATTATTTCTAAACAGCCATGGTTCCGCTCAAAAAGTATCGATACATTTGGACCAATAGGCCCAAGAATTGTTGATACAAATACAATTTCAGATCCCCATAACTTGAAGATTGAATTAAAACTAAATGGAGAAATAAAACAATCTTCAAACACTAAAAACCTTCTATTCAACGTTCCAGAAATTTTACATTATATAAGTAAGTTTTTTACAATGGAACCAGGCGATATAATTGCAACCGGTACTCCAAGTGGTATCAGTCCCATTAAACCAGGAGATCTAATTGAAGCAACAATCGAAAAAATTGGCACGTTATCAAACCCTGTAATATTAGAAGGTGAAAAATAAGAATTAATTATTATAAAAAAATAGAATTTATAAAATTTTAAAATTTATCTTACTGATTTTTCTTTTCTTCTTTTTCTTTTTCTTCTCTTTCGGATTCTTCCTTGCCTTCAAGTCGAAGAATATCAATGATCTTTATGATTTCCGCTGCCTGTTTATATCTCTCGTCTCTAAATTTATCCTTATTCAATCTTTTATCGAAATTAATTGGAGTACCAATCTTCATTTTTAGCCGAGTACTAGGAATAATGTTAAATAGGGTCTTTTGTTCGGTGTATATTGCAATCGGAATAATTGGCGCATCAGCAGCAACTGCAAACTTTATAATAGCTGCCATTGACTTGAGTTGCACTTCGTCAGTTAATTTTGCCTCAGGCGTCATCGCTACAAGATCACCCTTTTTGTTTAAATAATCAAAAACCTTTTCTACTGGCTCTATATCTTCCTTGCTCTCTGTACTTCGAAACATTCCTAACATCTTTAAAACTGGCCCAGCAACAGGATTTTTTATGAGTTTTGGGTGTAACATAAAATGTATCTTTCTCCCAGACACTTGACTTATAATAAGCATATCAAGCATTACATTTTTACTAATTGTTGTAAGAATTGCTTTCCCGAACAACGGAATATTCTCATTCCCGTTAATTGTTAAATCGTTAAATAGCATTAACGCAGAACCGCCAATATATTTTAAAGCCCCATAAAGTAAATCACCCGCCACCGCCTTCATATTCACTTTCTCGGACTCCTTTTCTTCTTCAAGAGAAACCGATTTATCAACTATGGCAATTTCCGATTTTTTATCAATATTTGATTCCATATTTCTTTACCTCTTTTTATAATTTTTTTCTAATCTAAAAGCCTTTTTTCATCCTTTAAAGTTTATATATAAGTTCATTTAATTCGTTCATACGTTTCTCGTAGAAGGCTTTTATATCTTTCTCGGATACAAAATTCGGTATCACTGTTTCCGTAAAATAATCAAATAAAGTCGATAATTTTGTCTTATGCTTTAAAGTATCTAAATATTCCTTTCCCATATTAAATAATTGCTCAATAAATTTAGACATCTCTAAAACACCTCCCATTTACCGCACCTTGACCCCCATCTGGCAATAACTTCATTATTCTCAACGATGGAGCATTCTACTATCGAGCAATTATTAGGACAATCCCCACAATTGAACGTTCTCGTCCTAAAATCAATATCAGTCATTCTAAGCCCTCTAAATACTGTATCAATTTCATTATTTATATAATATTCTCGTGAAAGAATTGCCATTCCAAGCGCGCCCATGAGTACATTAAGACCATTTTTAGGAACAGTTATTTTACAGCCTAAGTGCCTTTCAAAAGCTTGAATAATCCCCTTATTAAATGAAACTCCTCCTTGAAATACAATAGGCTCTTCCAAATCTTTTCCTTTTGATAAATTATTTAAATAATTCCTTACTAAAGAGTCGCATAACCCAGCAATAATATCCTCCTTTGAATATCCAGAATTTTGCTTGTGAATCATGTCTGATTCTGCAAACACCGTGCATCGACCAGCAATTGAAGCAGAATTTTTAGATTTCACAGCATAATCACCAAAGTCCTCAATTGGAATATTAAGGCGAGTTGCTTGGTGATCGAGAAAACTACCAGTTCCAGCTGCACACACACTATTCATCGCGAAGTCTACAATGATTCCATCCCTGAGAATAATTATCTTTGAGTCCTGGCCCCCAATTTCCAAAATGGTTCTTACATCTGGATACAACGACTGAGTTGCCACAGCATGTGCAATTATTTCTGTTTTAGCAAGATCTCCTCCAACCACCGCCTTAGTTAAATATCTTGCAGATCCAGTGGTACCACATGCTCTTATTGCATATTCCTGCAGCTCTGGATTTTTCTCGATTTGACTTCTCATTTCTGCCATTCCAAATTTGACGGAATCTATTGGGCTGCCTTGATTTCGCAAAAAAACATTAGATAAAACCCTTTGATCATTATCCATTAATACAAATTTGAGAGTAACCGACCCAACATCTATACCTAGATAACTATCACGTTTTCCATCTTTTGACACGTGTATTTTTTCGTTAACTTGAACCATATTTCATAAACACCTATCCTGTTTGAATAAATTGCACTATATTATTATATAGACTACCTCCATGAATCTCATATAAGGGCTCTTTTGATTTCTCTTCTAATTTAATTTCCTTCTTATGTTTTTTTTGTTCTCTCCTTCCTTGAATTAAATCTACAAACGCTTCTAAACGTGTTCTGAAGCCACTTTCGGCAGCATGTTCATCAAATGAGAAGTAAATTATTGGCAAATCATATTTTTTATGTAATACGTTCGTTATAATGGTTCTAGCACTGATCTCAGGCATACAAGTGAAAGGATATGCATGGATGAAGCCATCGAAGCCAGACCTTGCTCTATCGATATACTCGCCAATGACCCACACAGCTTCTCCTCCGATGTCCATTGGCATATAAGGGTGAGCTAGATATTCTAACCACTTTCTATGAAAATTTAAATGAAATTTATGAATAACCCAATCATAAACACTTAGATTCTGATATAGTTGAACCCCCATTTCGCCGAGTTTACGCCGAATATCGAGATTATCATGGGATTCTAATGTGATATGGATCTCTCCTGATAGTGCCACTTTTAAGGGGTTACAACTTCGATCTATATCAATTTTTTTAAAATCATTTGTGATAACGGATTTGAATTTACGTAATTCATTTATTTTATTAGTTTTATCAAGTTTTATTAGGAGTTTCTTTACAACTCGAGTTGTATCCCCCTTATTTCGCTCATAGCATCTGATTAATCCCTCTGCGGTCGAAATATCCTCAATATATTTTGTTTTTTTTATAAAATATTGAACCGCTTTAACAGCTTTTGTATATAGAAATAGATTTTTTGTTGGAGTTACTTCAAACAGGGTTTTTACCCATTTAAATTCTAATAAGTCTGCTTGGTCAAGAGGTATCACACGGACATCTTTATATCCCATATCATGTAAAATACGTTCTTGAACAGCATGGTAAAATCCAAATCTACAGGGGCCACAATCTATAGCCATAACCAAAGTATCCGCTCCCTTTTTAATCGCACTTACAAAATCTCCAAGAGTTACTTTAAAGGGAAAGCAGACAAACTCAGGAGAGTATTTGACTCCGATTTTCACAGCTTCACGATTTGTGGGATCTGGTAATACCACTTTCCCACCCATACACTCAATGAGAGTCTTGAAAGCAGGCCAACTATACCCCATGTTTGGAAATGATACTATCATTAAATTCTTATTACTCCTCTTCTATTTTTATACTTTGATTCCGTAGCTCTAAGATTTATATCTATTAGACTTAATTTTCTCGAGTTTTTTAATATTTAAATGCAAACGTATTTTCTCAAATAACTTTCTATACAAATAGGTAAGATCATATAAAAAAATTATGAATTATTTCATATTTTTAGAATTCTTATAAAATGGCGCTTTAAATTTAAAAAGCCATAAATTTTTTGCTTATAAATTTATTTCCCTTCGTTTTTTTCTATGCTTCTTCAAAGATTTTTAAATCTTGCTTTTCTTTCATTTCATCTAGTTTTCTTTTTTTCCGTTTAATCATTTCCACGAAACTTTCAATTCTTGTAAGCAGTCCAGCTTCACCTGTATGTTCATCCATTATTATCTGCAAGAAAGGAAGCCTAATTACCTTCATATCCCTCATAATTAACTCAGCTATAAGGCTGTCGGGGCCACACGCAAAGCTGATTAGAAATATAACTCCGTCAATCTCATTACGTCCTTGGACTAGAAAATATCTAATTGCAGCTAAAATCTCGTCTTCATGAAGCCAATATGGTCTAAATTGCTTATTAATAATTACTGGCTCCTTGAATAGAATTTCTGGTAAATTCTCAATAGTTAGCACATCTACTCCATGTCTAGTTAGTTTTTTCTGGAAGTCTAAATTCACGAATGTATCAAAAATATTATATCCATGCCCAAGTAGGAGGAATTTAATATTTTTGGGGGTTTTCTTTTTAAGCATTTTAAATGGTTTGTCTTTTTCTACTAGTTTTAATGCATATCCAACGGGAGTCCCTTTTCTTAAGAAGTCTTGATATTGTTTATGGTATTTTTTAGCTTTTTCATATGCCTGTAAAGCTTCGCGTTGTCCTTTTCCAAGTATTTTAGCAAGCGAAATGATTGAATTTGAGATTGGATTTTCTTTTACATTAATAGTAAAGGTTAAAATTTTGGGGATATTTGGCAAGGTTCTTATAACATCAGGGAGTGATAAAAACTTAGGACAGAAATATCCCTCTACTCGCTCGGATACGTATCGTGGGACAAAAACATAATCCAATTCGGGATGTTCTCTAATTAAATATAACATATGCCCATAATATACTTTTACAGGCAAGCAAAGTTCCCCAAAACCTTGAAATGCCCCTTCTTCAACTATTTGCTTGTTAGTGTGAGGGCTAAGTATGAGTATGCAACCTAACTCTTCCAATAATTTTTTCCAAAAAGGAAAAAACCTATAAAAATGAAGAGCTCGGGGAATGCCCACTTTAATTTTCGATTTCTTGTCATATCGATAAGATTTCAATGCATCTTTTAAATGTTTTAGTTCTCGTTGGTTTGTCGTTTTCTTCGACTGCATTCTGGCTGAAAACCTCGAAACACTTACAGACTTGGTGAGTTGTAAACTTGTAAATCCTTAATTCGAGCCATCATTTTACTTGTTAAATCCTTTAACACTTCAAATGATGGCATTTCTTGTGCATCCCAATATTTTGCATGTTCCATAAAAGGTTCTCCCGCTTTCAATACACATGCTTTTCCGAAATTGAGCATCCTTCCGTGTTTGGGGTATATATTCTCAGTACCAGTAATTCCAACTGGAATAATTGGAACTTTTGCGTCTATTGCTAATCGAACACATCCTGTATGACCTTCCAAAAGTTGACCGTTACCAGGATTTGTGGTTCCCTCCGGATATGTGCACACAAGATGTTCCGCTTCTAACAGTTCTCTAGCATGAAGAAAACACTCTACATCATGCTCACCTCGTTTGAGAGGGAAAGCATAATGATTCCTAACCCATGCATTTACAATCGGAACTCTAAAGAGTGATTGTTTAGACATTTGATATAATATTCGTTTTGGTTTTTGCGTAATAGCTGTAGCAATCATAATTACATCCCATTCAGAATTATGGCTTGGAGCGATCAAGGCGCCTCCTTCTTTTGGAATATACTTATCGAAGTCAATGGTTTTATATGGAATTAATATATTGCACAATTGATGCACGAGATTTCCAGAAAACATTTGTATTGCGTCTTGAAAGTGTGTTCGCAAATCAAACACTTCTAAAGCTCTCAAAAATCCATACCATGTATCATCGATTAATTTTAGAATTTTTTTACCAGTATATTTGGGTTTTAACAAACTTTTTAATGCATCACGTTTTTGTAATCTGTCCATATCTGATGGAGAATCTATAGAAAGCGAGAGCTCAGGATCTTTCTCTGATCCCTTGCTATACCCCATTTCAATTAAATTTTTGATTTTTTCTCTAAGTTCATCCGATAATTTCCTAGCATCTGGATAGCTGAGTTCTTTTCCATAGTAATCAGTGTAATAAATTGGTTTTCCAATACGAACAAGCACTCGTGTAGGCTTCATTAATAATTTACCCTTAGCCAAAGCACCAGAAGTCCCCAATACACAAGCTGGAACAATTGGACAACCTGTTTCTACCGCTAATCGAACAGTACCTGTATGAAATTCTTCTTTGAGAATACCATCATATGAACGAGTTCCTTCTGGAAACATACCTAAGTATTCGTAATTAAGAATAATTTTTTTTGCTGTATTATAAGCTTTTATATCTTTTTCCCCACGATGTAAGGGGAAAGCTCCAAGATTTGTAAAGAGTGTTGTCACTAATGGTGTTTCAAAATTCTCAATTTTACTCATCCAACGAATTCGTCTCTGGACGGCTGAACTGACAAAGAAAGGATCTAAATGTGAAACATGGTTTGATGCAACTATTCCGCCTCCATAATCTGGAAACATTTCTCCTTCAACTCGCATATCCCAATACATACGGCAAATATTCCGGATAATTGGAAATGCACCCCAATAAAATAGTCTATCGGTTTTTTCTAGTAGATCAAATGTACCAAAAAATTTCCTAACCAATCTGTTTAGCGGATCAATCGGATTATATTTCAAGAGAAAATTAAGTATTTCTTGAAACTGTTTTGAAGCGCCAGAGGCATGCTTCTTCTCCTCTTTAATTTCTTCTGCTTTAGTTGTTTGTATAGACAAACTTTCGAGATCGATTTCTTCCATTTCCATTTTTTATTACCTCATAATGATTCTGTTTTTAATTTTTTTTGAGCTTGAGATTTAGTAATGCGACCAGTTTCGACTCCAAGTAAAGGAAGGATATCAACTATTGATTCTAATAGTAAATCTGGCTCGTATTCCGCTAAAAGTTCCCTTGTACAAAGACCACTCGATACTCCTATTGTCCAGAAACCTGCTTTTTTACCTGCTTCAATATCTGTAGGCATATCTCCAATAACTATAAAATCCTCTCTATTGTAGGATTTATAATGATTTAAAGGAGGTTCAACACTTGCAGGGTCTGGTTTTAATGCTGGGAGCTTATCTTGGCCATAAATATCTAAAAAGTAACTCTCAAGTTCTTCCCGCCTTAAATGGCGTAAGATACTTTCTGTAATATTATGTGAAATAATAAAAAGATCACAATGTTTTGAGAGAGTTTCTAAAAGTAATTTTGAACCTATATGAAATTTAGCTTCTTTTGAAAATTCTTGATATTTTGAAAATATTTCTATTGCAATTCGTAATTTTTTTAATAACCGGTAATTTTCAAGCACAGTAACATATTTAAAAATGCTATAAGATTGGAGTATTATTTGGGACATTGGATATCCTTGAACTGATTCTAAAATTGCGCCGATTTCTTGTAATGAAACATCCATGTTTGCATTAATAGAGCGCTTATTGAAAACCTCAGTCACTGCTTCATGCAGAGGTTCTCTAACGTCAAGGAGCACTCCATCAAAATCAAATATAACTCCCTTAATATTATGCCTTTGAAGTCGTTCAATGATTTCTTGGTCGCGTTTCATTATTTGTTTTTCTCTATTTTAAGAAATTTATTAAAAAATTGGCAAATTTTTATTAAATTCTAGCCTTGGAACTGGCTATATTAATTCAAATAATAACTTATTTGTATAAAGTATTATTTTTATAATACTTTTAATACTTTTCATCTGAAACAGAATTTTAATAGTATTATAATTAAAAATCTCTGAATTGATTACCTCTAATAATTCCCAATCCAAAACTAAAAATTAAAGATACAAACCTTTCCCGTATGAAAAATAAATAGATTGATGGGAATAAACTGAACTATTTCAGATTTTTATATAAATTTGATATTAAAATTTAATATATTCCTCAATATCAATAGCAATATTACTGATTTTAGTTATATTTCGTTGATACCATAGTTTTGTCGGTATAAATCTTAAATCCCCTTACTTATTCATTTTTTATTTTTAATGACCCCTCTCTCTCTATAGATAATTGTTCACTTTAAAAGTAATAATCACCCAGATTTGTAAATCAATAAAAATGCTTTATTTTGAAGAAGACTGAAGAAAAATCAAAAATTTGTCGGTGGGGTGAATAATAAATTTTAGCGATAATTCTTTAATTAGATGGAGTTGCTTTCAGGCTACGCATATCACAAAGAAAACAGCAAATATCCTTTAATTCCGAGTGGGGATTCTAAACTAGATGAATTATTACAAGGAGGATTTCACAAAGAATTAATATATTTACTATATGGCTCCAAAAAAATCACAAACGATATTTTGCATTCGACGGCGGTAAGTTTTCAAAAAAGATTTCTTGATGACGGTCTCGGCGGGAGAATCGCCTACATCGATGCAACAAATAAATTTAGCCCCTATAAAATAAGCACTCTGGCCTTATCAATGCGATTAAGTCCTTCACTAGTGTTGGGCAATATTCTGATCTCTCGGGCATTCACATGGCCTCAAATGGTCGAAATATTAGAGAACAAGTTATTAAAGATTGATGATATAAGAATGGTTCTGGTTTCTGGAATAACCAAGCTATTTGGGAATTATGAACAAAGTACATTTGAAGACTTATCAAGGGCTATAAATGGCATAAAGAAAGTCGCACAAAAAACGAAATCATTAGTTATTATAACCGCACCACTTCATGAATGCTCTTATGTTCGAGTAAAGGGGGGTAATATACTCTCCCATTTCGCAAATGTATTAGTTTTAATTAACGATGAGGATCGCTTCACTGAGTATCGACTAATCCAACATCCATACTTGCCTAATAAAAAGGTTGTCAGATGGAAAGCCCGCAAGCAAAAAGTAGATAGATCTAAAACCTTAAAAAATACAACATTAGATTTTTGGTTTTCCTAAAACCAAATTAAAATAAAAATTGAGGTGAAATAATTGGGTAGAACAGTTCCATCTTTCCGTCCAGCGCTTGAAATGGAAATCAAGAGCTGGAAAGATTTCAAAAGAGCTCTAAGACCTGAAGAGAGGAAGTTTTTCGATCAAGTAATGGATCACGCTCGAATTCACGCTGATGCTGGAAGCATGGCAGCTAGACCTGTGTTATCCGAATTCCTCTTTTTCTCAGTAGCACTTGAACAAGAGAAAAGAATTGAGGAATTAGAAAAGAGAATAAGCGAATTGGAAAAAAAGTAAATGACTGAGATAAAGAACTTCTACGGATGGATATTGGACGTCACCACATATGCAAGTGGGATTATTTTATGGGTCAAAATAAAAAAAGAAAACCAAGTAGTTCAGATTAAATCTGAATTTCAGCCAGAATTTTTCGCAGTTCCAAAAAAAGGGCGATTTGGAAGCGATTTTCCAAGACTGAAGCAGATCCTCAAATCCCACCCAAATATTGTCAGAGCAAGACTTTGTAGTAAGTATGTCTCGATTGACGATTGCGAAAAAAGGATGATTTTTGGGGTGTCAGTAAAAAAGCCTTCTGTATTCAAATCTACAATAAAAGATATCGAAAAACTTGATTATTTCACGTTATATAATACTGACATTCCAATTGCTCAAATGTATTTCTACGTGAATAGTCTCTTTCCAATGGCTTTATGTTGCTTTTCAGTGAGTTTGGGTGTAAATAATGAAATGCATTTGCTCTCTTATGAGTTAAAGGATAACAACGAAGATTTGTTTTATGAGACGCCTCCCTTGAGGGCGGTTTGGTTGGAGATCAAAGTCCAGCAGAAGGGTTTGAGACCACAATTTAATGAGCCGATGGCATATGCGGAGATAGGAATTGTCGAGAATGAAAGAAAGGCAGACATGCCCAGAGCCGATTCTCCGATAAAGAGAACCATACTTATTGATAATGGTGATGAGGAAGAAAACCTGTTGGAAATAGTTCGAACTATTGAAAGGATTGATCCAGATATTATTCTTACAAAAAGGGGTGATGAATTTGCAATGCCCTATTTAGTTGCTCGAGCTTCTGCAAATCGAATTACAAGAAGATTTTATCTATCTCGCACCAAGACCCCCCTTAAGAGCGGAATCTTCAAGTTAAGTGGTGAAGACCATTTTTTTTCCTACGGGATCATATATCGTCGTTCGCAAACCCAGTGTTATTTAACTGGTCGATTTCATTTGGACTCTTCAGCCTACGGAAGCCTTCATTTCATCGATGGTAACATTCCAGGGGTCATTGAGGTTGCGCGAGTATCTCAAGTTCCAATACAACGACTTACCCGAGTTACAATTGGTGGCGCCTTACAATCAATACAATTCTATAATGCGTATCAATCTGATATTCTTATTCCACCTTTAAAAAGTAATGCAGAAGACTTCAAAACAGCTCTCGATCTAATTTTAGCAGATAGGGGCGGCCATATTTTTGAGCCGAAGATCGGAGTGTTTAATAATGTTGCTGAACTAGATTTCGCTTCAATGTACCCCTCATTAATGAGTACATATAATATCTCACCCGAAACCCTCAATTGTAAATGTTGCAAAGATGATCCTTCAGCAATTCAAGTTCCGGGATTGAACTATCATATCTGTAAGAAACGACGCGGTATTGTTTCAAAATCAATTGAAATACCTTTGAGAAAAAGATTAGTATACAAACAAATTGCGAAAGAGACTGGAAATATTAAGTATAAATATATGCAAAAAGCCCTAAAATGGATACTCGTCGTTTCATTTGGATATTTAGGGTTCAAGAATTCACGATTTGGGCGAATAGAGGCGCATCAAACTGTTTGTGCGTATTCTCGTGAGTTTTTATTACAATCGGCAGAAATTGCTCGTGAATATGGATACAAAATAATTCACGGTATTGTAGACTCCTTATACATAGAAAACAAAAAAAGCACTTCAAATGAGCAATTTAGGAAAGATTGCGAGGAAATTTGCAAAAGAATAGAAGAAGCAACGAAAATTCCAATTAATGTTGAAGGAATATATAATTTCATTGTATTCATGCCCTCTCGTGCGAATCCAAAAATACCTACACTCAATCATTATTGGGGAATAAGAACGGATGGAACAACTAAGCTGAGAGGAATTGAAATTAGACGAAGAGATACACCGAAAATCGTGAAAGAAGCACAAGAAGCAATGATCAATGTCTTCATAAACGCAAAAACCGAACGACAATTTATGGCTAAGATTCCTGAAGTAAAACGTGTTTTATATCATTACTTGGATAAGATTGATAGTGGGAATGTAACAGCTGAAGAGCTTAGCGTCACAATAAGGGTTTCACGAAAACCTTCACAATACAAAGTGAATTCATATCAAGCGGTTGCTGCCAATCAAAAGGAGAAAGCAGGAGTACCAGTATCTGCCGGTCAAAAGGTAAAATTTATCATTACAAATGCTGAAGCTGATCCAAGTTCGGCATATAAGAAGGTAATCCTTACGGAGCTCTACGATCCAAAAAAGCATCAATATGATAAGAAAAAATATAAAGAACTGCTAACGCGTGCATTTAAAAATATTATTCCCTTTGAATTGCCAGATCTGGATAATTCAATAAATTTGAGAAATGAAAAAAAAAAATTCCAAGAAACTCTTCTGAATTTTGTTTAACTTTCCATAATAAAATGCCATTTTTTATCATTTTATTTATAATTTCGTTTTAATTCTGAAAATCTTGTTTTTCTTTTATGATATATAGTTTTTACGCCTTAATTTTGGACGTTAGAAAGGAAGTAAATATTTTAATAAAAAAATTTATGCTCACAAACAACTTTGAAATGCAGAGGTTTATATACTACAGAGCACTTTATAATTATAAATTAAATTAAATTACAAAAAAATTAAATAAAAATAAGGTGGTCAAAAATTACTGAAAGTTATGCCATAAGGACCCAAAACCTTACAAAAAATTTTGGGAATATTCTTGCAGTTAATAATTTGAATCTAAAGATTCCTTACGGAAAAACCTATGGTCTATTAGGACCAAACGGAGCAGGTAAAACCACAACTATTAGAATTCTTAATACAATTATTTCCAAAACTTCTGGTGATGCGTCGGTTGGTGGGTATAATATAATTACCCAAAACGAGGATATAAGAAGGATTTGCGGATTTTTACCGGAATCTCCTGGTTTATATTCTAAACTCACTGCGAAAGAATTCTTAGAGTTTATCGGAGAGTTGTATTACTTACCGAAAGATGTGATCTTTGCTCGTATTGAGGAATTGATAGAAATTTTTGGTTTAGAAGGACGAGAAAATGATCTTTTAGAGAGTTATTCCAGGGGTATGAAGCAGAAAGTTTGTTTATGTGCGGCATTGATCCAAGATCCTGAAATAATCTTTTTAGACGAGCCTACATCAAATTTAGACCCTGCTGCTGCCAGAATGGTAAAAGACCTTATTTCCGAACTCGCTAAAAAAGCAGACAAGACCGTTTTCATTTGTACCCATCTTCTCGATGCGGCTGAAGAGCTATGCGATATACTTGGTATTATTGTTGATGGCGAGATAAAGATTGAAGGCACTCCAAAAGAAATAATTGAGTCTGTTGGTGCTAAAGACTTGGAAGAAGCGTACTTAAAAATTACTGGTGCGTCTCATATCGACGATTTATTAGCTTGGAGAGATGAAAACTCTAATAATCATGAATACAATAATAAGAAGCAAAGAAAAAGAAAGAAAAAAAACAAAAAATCGAGGTAGATTTCAAATGACATTATTAACTACTGAAGAAATGTTGGAATCTTCTGTCAGCGATAAAATTAAACATAGCAAGACTGAAATGAGATATAAAAAGAAGAGCTTATGGAAACCAATTGCGAAAAACGAGATAAGAATTAGAACAAGCGGTGTTCGAAACCATAGAATATTATTTTTTGCTGCATTATATTCGCTATTACTCTTTTGGGCGTTTATAGTCGCACCACTCCTATTTGATTTGTTTTTGCCGACTTTAGCTGTGCAATACTCCGATATTTTCAAACCTGTTGTTGCGATACTCATCGAATCTATTATGATGATGATGTTTTTATTTCTTTTGATGTATCCTTTAAACAATGTGTATAGAAGAAGCGAAACTGGTTTTAAAGAATCATTGTTAGCGACACCTGTTAAGCCAAACGATATCTTTCTAGGAGAATTTTTGGGCAAGATGCCGATATATACGATGGCTGTTTTAATAATTGCTCCAATAGTCGTTGGTTTGATAAATCCTATCATAGATTTGACTTTCATACAATATGCGGCGATATACGGGTGTGTTTTTGGCACCGTATATTTTGCTAATCTGGTTGGTTCAATTATAGCGAGTTGGATTGAACATAAAATTTCCAAAAGCGAGAAAGCAAGAGATTATGGAAAGGCGTTAATATGGGTTTTAACGATTGTCTCGATTGTTATAATGTACGGGGTAATGTTTTTCCTTAACGAACTGATGGCACATCCCGAACTTAAAAATTGGTTAGCGTTTTACCCATCTCTGTGGTATTCAAATGTTATCTTGTATAGCATCGATCCGATTTTACTTGATACGTTCATTTTAAATATATGGGTTAACATTTTACTCGCTATCAGCGTCCCATTGGCAACTCTGTACGTTTCTTATAAAAAAGCTGAATCTTTTTATAGCTTAGAAGGTGGAGGCGAGATGAGCAGTGTAACTATTGTTGAACATGAAAATGCGTTTTATGTGCTCGTAAGAAAAGCGTCAGGGCGCAAGTGGGGAGGCCTAATTGTCATGCAGCTAAAGAGGTTTTTTAGGAAAAAAGCAAACTTTGGTAGAATTGCTTATGTAGTCGGTCTTCTAGGATTTATGACATGGTTTATCTCAAGTATGGCTTCAGATATGAGTAGCTTCTTTGGCTACGGATTATCGACAACAATACTAATTGCAATTGGAGGAGGTATAGGGAGCATAATGCTTGGACATCTAGCTTTCGTCGATTCTAAAGATTTAATATGGGTTTACAAGAGATCTCCAAGAGGATTAAAAGGACTTGTTTATTCATACTTGTTAGCAATGTTTGTATTTAACATTATCTTAGCGACTGTCATTACAACTATGTTCTCAATTCTCGCAAATCTCGATATCGTAAGAGCGGTGATCTTCTTTGGCGAGTTTTTGGCATTTTTGCAAATCTCCATGTGTTCAGCTATGGGTATTCAATGTATATCTCCTGCATTTGGAGAAAAAGACTCAAAAATGAGAGGAAACACTATGATTTCAATGCTTTTACTGCAACCATTAATATTTCTGCCGATTATGTTGGGAATTATGTTGGACATGTTCCTAGGATTACCAGGCGAATCAATGATATTTATTATGCATGGGATTACATTTCTCTACAATATTGGAGTCAGCTTTCCACTGCTATATTTTGGCATGAAGAAATTAAATAGGATGGAGTAAAACCTGGAAGAAATAAATAAATTCAATTTTTCTTTTTTTTTTTTAAAATTTAAATCACTAACAAAAATCAAAAAAAATCTATTAAAAACTGAAAATAAAAAACCAAACAAAAAAAATCGAAAAAAGAAAGAAAGAGGTTATACTTGAGAAATGGAAGAGAAAACAACTGACCAAAATAGTGACAAATTCCTTAGTTTCCTAGGTCCTGCAGCGGGTATTGGCGTTGGGTCGACATTACTGGGACTTATAAGCGTGCTAGCATCGATTACATTACTTATTCTTGGGCTAATGACATCCATTGATGCTATTATTGCGACCTATCTGATTTTATTCCTGGCTCAAACGATTGGGGCGGTTATGGTGTATTTTCTGCTCATTCCTTTCTTTAGGATCAAGAATGCGGAGTATCGTCCGATGAGTGGCGTTAACTTTCGAAAAACAGTGTTACTTTTTTGTCTGTCATACGCTATTGGCACGCTGACTGTGTTAGGGTTTGTAAACATTTTTCTCGCGTTTAATTTGATTCCTCAGAGCGGTTATGCGGCGATCCTTTTAACGGAGGCACACTTGAGCAATCCTTTCAATATTGTTATTTATTTTCTGCCCTTCGCTATAGGTGCCGCAGTATTTGAAGAATTGATTTACAGGAGAATGTTAATCCCATGGTTGGAAAAGCGTGGCATGACGCCTTTCGCTGCGGTAGTCGTTTCGAGTCTCGTGTTTGCGCTTGGACATTTAGCTAACGATTTGATAAATGGCAATGCTGCTGGGGGGATAGTACACGTTTCGAATGTATTAATTCTTGCGATGGTCTTAGGCATGACTTATGTGCTGACTCGTAATGTTGTATTTCCGATGATCATACACGGATTATCCAATTTCATATCACTCTTGGGACCTTTACTTTTATTAATAGGAAACGATGTTCTCCTGCTAATTGACATTCTTGTGATTATTACGATGTTAATAATAGGAGTTCTTGTTGGGATTAGTGCTGTTTTTAAATATCTAAAGGATTCGCGAACAGATTGGATTAACATTATCAAGAAAAAATCAGAGAATAAAATTTCGAAGGGCTCGGTTGGATTTACGGTTATTGGACTTACATTTATAACTATCCCAGTAATAATAGATCTTTCGTTTACTTTGTTGTTCCTTAATGGCATAATGGATTACTTTACGTTAATAGGACTTATGGTAGCGTTTTACTTTATTCTCTTGGTAGTGCTGGTATGGGTTGGAAGAAGAAAGAGCAAAGAAACCGGATATAAACCAATTGGAATTGAAAGCAGTCAAGTCTTTTACATTTAAACAGGGAGGAGCGTGTTAATATGAGAATTAAATCAATTATTTTCTTTCCAATGAAATTGGATTGGTGGTAATTAAAATGCTTAAAATGTTAAATAGTCAAAAATTTCCGATAGCTTTATCATTGGATAGATTTCAGGAAGAAATTCCAAAGGATTATATTCATAGGGGATTTCGTCAGGGTCTACCTTTAGCTATGCAATTTAATCATTTACTTAATGTATTTCAAAATAAAACAAAAAAACTAAAGTAAAAATTAAAAATAAAATTAAAAAATTAAAAAAAATCAAAGAAATAAAATAAAAAAAGGAAAAAAGGGAGCGAAAAGGAAAAAATGGGTTGGATTCCTGCTATTGCTGGAGCAGCTGCAGCAGCTGCTACACAGAGCCAGTGCCGTTATTGCGGTCGTCAACTAGACCTATACGCCAGATATTGCCCTGAATGCGGCAACGAAGTGCCAAGATCCTCTGAACGAGCGATTAGTGCTATGGGTGCTTTACTTGTGGGATCAGGTATTTGCGCATTCATTCTAATATTCTTAATGTTTTATTTAAATCACTAACAAAAATCAAAAAATAGGTGAGAAAGAAAAAAATGGTGTGGTCAGGTGGTTCCGCTCTGGGTACAGCTGCGGCGGTATGTGATAAAAAGAAAAAGATGGAAAAAAGAATGAGCGTAGAAACCAAAATTGAAGAAACTGAAGGATGGGTTGAACCAGAAGCACCCCAAAAGAAAAGGAAGAAATGGAAATACATACTTTTGGTGATTGTAGTTGTACAATTTGTTCTTTTAGCAGTTCAGGTTATTAATTGGTACTTTCTCTAGGAGGAAATATAACCATATTCAAATTATATTTCTTTTTTTTTCTGTCGATTCCTGACCGTTTCGGTTAAACATGGCAATGGAAATGATAGTTGATAATGAAAAGGGGTTGAATAGAAAAGAATGGTAAAAAATAAATACAGCGAAGATGAGCGCAAATTGCTTGCTCTAGCGTTTTTTACTTGCATTTTTGTAAGTATGGAGATGCCAATTAACATATTTTTTGCAAACGAATTATTAGGGTTTTTATTTATAATAGTTAATGGGGTAATAATCGGATTTTTGATATATTATCTCGTAAAGGTATATAAGAAAGTAAAATTGTATAAGAAAAGCAATTCTATACAAGTTAACAATATAAGTTAAATGTGGAAAATATGGCTGAAAATGTTGATTTAAAGGCGCTCGATAAAAAAATATTTAAAACAACTAACGAGGATGGTTTGATGGATATCTATCTTGGCATTTTATTTATGAGCATGGGGATACAAGCACTTTTTAGGGATATAGTACCTGGAGTTATGGGATATTTAGGAATATATTTAATTATAATAGGTTTTGCATTTACGTTTTTTATCATAGGCAAGAAAAAAATTACCGCCCCCCGTATGGGTATCGTTAAAATCAGCGTAAAAACGAGTCCAATTAAGAAGAAATTAGTATTATTCCTAGGTATTAATGTAGCCGTTAGTTTTATCATTTTCATTTTGACGTTTTTGGGTTTATTTCAATTCGTTCAAATTGATCCAATTATTTTTACGTTATCTATTGGATTAGGTATCATTACTCTGCCCATAAGCTTATTAGCTTATTTTTCGAAAACACCTCGCTGGTACATAATTGCAATAGTATTGGGGTTGGGTTTTTTTCTCTCCGAAATCTTTTATCCCGTAGTTGGTAGCCCTCTTGATAGCTTCATAGCTTTTAGCATTACAGGGGGGTCCATAATAGTTATGGGATTAGTTGTTTTATCTCGATTTATTAAAAAATATCCGTTAAAAAATTATGAACCAATTACTGAATGAGATGATAAAGTGAGAGAAAACATCGATTTAAAGACGGTTGAAAAAAAAACTTTTAAGACCAGCGGCGAAGATGGGATATTAGATATTAATTTAGCAATTTTATTCATTGGAATGGGGTTTTTTGGAGTATTTTGGGAGTTTTTCCCGCTACCCTGGAACATTATTATATTATATTCAATTATACTTGGGATAACGTTCCCATTCTTTTACTTTGCTAAGAAATATATTGCCGCTCCACGCACAGGTATTGTTAAAATCAGCGTTAAAACAAGCCCGACTAAAAAAAGGTTATTGTTGTTTCTAATAATCAATGTAATCATCACCTTTATTATGTTCATTTTTACGCTAATAAGACCTTTTGGGATTCAAACTGACCCCATACTTACTATGCTATTCATAGGCTTATTATTCATCACTTTACCAATAAGTGGTTTAGCGTATTTTTTAAAAACGCCACGATTATATATAACGGCGATAGTTATGGGATTAAGTTTGCTTGTCTCTGAAATAATTCACCCCTTTATAGGTAGCCCTTTTCACTTTGCTATAGCGTTTAGCATTTCGGGGAGTATTATATTAATTATGGGAGTTATAGTTTTAATCCGCTTTTTACGAAAGTATCCATTACCAAAAGAGGAGTAGATCAATGGGCGAAAACGAAACAAATAGCAGTGAGGGACTGAAATCTCTAACCGACATTGATAAAATATTCTACGCGCCCGCCCGCGTAATGATTTTGGCGTATCTTTATATTAGCAAAGAAGCAGATTTCGTATTTTTAAGAGGTCAGACTGGCCTGACGGATGGTAACTTATCTTCGCACATGAGCAAACTCGAAGATGCGGATTATATCACAGTTAAAAAGGAATTCAAGGGAAAAAAGCCACATACAATGTATAGCCTCACTGAGGCGGGAAGAAATGCCTTTAAGGATTATCGGAAAAAGATGAAGCAGGTACTGGGTTTGAGTAAAAAGAGAAAAAAGAATGGTAAGGAGAGTAATAAAAATATCAAAAAATAAAATTTATTATTACAAATGCCGAAGCTGATCCAAGTTCAGCACATAAGAAAGTAATCCTTTCGGAACTTTACGACCAAAAAAAGCATCAATATGATAAGAAAAAATATAAAAAGCTCCTAACTCGTGCATTTGAAAATATCTTCCACTTTGAATTGTCAGATCTGGAAAATTCAATAAAATCGAGAAATGAAAAAAGAAATTATCAAGAAATTCTTCTGAATTTTATTTAATTGTTTAGCATAATTTTGAATTTTACATCTTAATGGATTAATTTTTGCATTATATAAAATATTGAGCCATAATCTTTATGATTCTTTTTGACCATATCTATTTCATTTTGATATTTTTTAAATATCTTAAGAGTTTCCGGATCATTACCATATTTTTTGCGTAGTTCCTTGATTCGTATTTCTAGAGGATTATAATATTCGGTCCACCAAGCGTCCTCAGGTAACGAAAAATAATTAATAAGTTTATAGCCACAGTTAGGTATCTTCTTAAGCTTATTTGATATATTTGTTTTCTCATCATGAACAACTAAGAAACCGTTGGTTTTAAGTAACCGACTCCACTCCTTAAGACCTTTTTCAAAACCAATTATGTATATTGAACCTTCAGACCAGATGATATCGAAATATTCATCTGGGAAATCCATCTCAAATAAAGAGCATTTTAAAACTTTCATTCGATTTGAAAAGCCTTTTTCTTCAATCTTTCTATTCAGTTTATCTAAGAGAGATTGGTCGATATCTATTCCTATTATTTCACCATTATTCAACTTTGCCAATTCAATAGTTGCAACACCCGAACCACACCCTATATCAAGAATACGTGGTTTTTCCAATTCAGGAAGCAGTTGAAATGCTTTTCTAGTATATTTATTAAAGTTTTCTCTAAAATGATCTTGATCTATCTCGAATAATAAGTCTTTAGACATAAATTAACATCCTATTTTATATTAAGAAATCTTTTATCAGGAATTTTTTTTAAACTTCAATTAATAATTTGTGAAATTCTTTCTAATGCTTCTTTGATTCTCTCTATTGGTTGAGTTAAAGCAAATCTAACAAAACCTTCTCCATATTGACCAAATCCAATTCCTGGAGTAATAACAACACCAACTTCTATCAGATTTTTCACAAAATCCATGCAGCTCTTTTCACCCTCTGGGATTTGTGTCCAAACATAAAAAGTTGCTTGCGGTTTTTCAGTTTTCCATCCAATTTCATTTAATCCATTTATTAAGATATCTCGCCTTTTTTCATATATTTTCATATTTTTTTCCACAAATTCTGGTTTTTTTTCCGATTTATATTCATTTAAACCCTTGATAACAGCCTTCTGGATAAAAATAGGACACCCAGAGTCAATTTGAGATTTGATCTTCCTTAATCCACTAATTAAATAATCATCTCCAGCTACCCAACCACATCTAAATCCAGTCATACAAAACATTTTTGAAGCAGTGTTAATCTCTATATGATTCTGGTTAATTTGTAAAAGGGTTGGAGCGATATAATCTTTAAATGTGAATTCAGAATAGGGATTATCATAGACTATAAAAAAATTATAATCTTCCGCATAATCAACAACTTTTTTAAGGAAATTTATCGGTGCAATCGCGCCAGTTGGGTTATTTGGGTAATTTAAATACATCATTTTAGCTTTTTTGAGAATATTTATCTCTATTATCTCTAAATCCGGAAGGAAATTATTTTCTTTTAATAATGGCATTAGATATGGCTTAGCATCACAAAATTTGGTAGCCCCATTTTCATAAACCGGATACCCTGGATTGGGACATAAAACGATATCGCCCGGGTTAATAAAAGCTCTGGCTATATTTGCAATTCCTTCTTTTCCACCTATTAAATTTGAAATCTCATTTTCGGGGTTAAAATCCAATCCAAACCGTACTTTATACCAATTAGCTACGGCAGTCCTAAAATCCTCCTCTCCCATACTTGTTGGATAATTCTGATTTTTTGGTAATTTAACTTGTTCAATTATTTCATTAAGTATAAATTCGGGAGTTGTTAAATCGGGATCTCCTATCCCGAGTGAAATTAAATCCATTCCCTCTCTTTTCTTTTTAAGTTTTAACTCCTCTATTTCTGAAAAAATATATTTAGATAGATTTTTTACACGGTTAGCAAGTTCGAATTTTATTTTTACCACCCAATTAAATATTAAATGAGAATTAGTAAAATGTCATACTGAATAAAAATTTTTTCACATAATTATGAATTTCGCTAGCTATAAACAAATACCTTTATTTTCTAACTCTCTCTCTAAGACTGAGGAATCGAACTTCAATCCGTTTAAATTCTCCTTTTCCATACCACTTTAGAAGTCTATGGCTTCTAAAGTTCTCTCAATGACGGAATTATACTTCTCGGAAACAATCTTGACCGAAAGGTTTTCCTCTCCGAATATCAATTCGGTGGTGGCTTTATCTTCCTTATTATATTTTAATATATTTGCTAAGTTTTCGATATTGAAAGCGACCTCTCCCCTTCGGTAGAACTTAAAACCTTCCATTTTTAACTCAACTTATAATATCTGTTGATGATTATTCCCGATACGATATAGATTAGACTGATTATAAATAAAATATTTTACTCTCTCCTATTACTATAAAAAAAATAAATTATTAGCAATCTAATCCGGAAATAACCGATATAATAGATAAAATAAGTAAAAATATAGAGAAAAAAAAAGAATTTGTTTATTTTAGGGATTTTCTCCGTCTTTTAATGAGAAATACCGAAACGGTGCAAATCAGACATATCATGAAAAGCGAGTCGTAGCCGGGAATAGCTATCGTGGAAGTGTCATCAGTAGGTTCGTCAGAAGGTTCATCAGAATCTTGCGAGACCTTTACAAGAATCATATCATCTCCTCCCGATCCGAAGCTGTTGGTTTGTCCCGCAAAATAAATATTTCCTGAAGAGTCCAACGCCATTGCATAACAAAGATCGATATGATCACCGCCCCATGTCTGGTTTGATAGTAGAATACCTGAGTTGTTATATTTCGCTAAATATAAATCGTATTGTCCTTTCCCATAACTATTTGTATAACCCCCGAGATAAATAGTATTTGACAAGTCTGAAACTAAAGTCATACCGTAATCATTTGCACTACCGCCCAAAATTTTCTCCCACTGCAAAACTCCTGAATTAGAGAATTTAATTAAGCATATATCATATCCTCCCGACCCGAAACTCTCCGTATATCCAGTAATATATATACTGCTAAAAGTATCTATTGTAATGTCAGTTCCAAAATCATTTTTATCACCACCCCAAAACGTATTCCATTGTTGAATTCCCGCACTATCATACTTAAGCAAACATATATCAAGCAGTCCAGACCCAAAACTGCTTGTAGTTCCTAGAACGTATATATTATCCGATGAATCTAAAGCAATTGCAGCGCCGCCATCACCCTCTGTCCCGCCCCAAGTTACATTCCATTGTAATACACCGGACTTATTATATTTTAACAAACATATATCACCACTTCCAGTCCCAAAACTACCTGTATATCCAACAATGTATATATTATCTGATGAATCTATTGCTATTCCAGTACCAATATCATTTGTATATCCGCCCCATGTGCGAACCCATTGTTCCTCCCCAGAACCATCATACTTTATTAAGCATATATCACCAGCCCCTGCTGAGTTCCAACTTGTTGACCCGCAAAGATAAATGTCTTCCGAGGAGTCTAAAGCAATCTCTTCACAATAATCGAATTGACTTGCGTTCCATGTTCGACTCCACTGCTGGATACCCGAACTATTGCATTTGATTAAGCGAATATAAGAAAAACAATCTTCAAAAGCTTCGTAGTCGATATATTCTGTATCTCCCGCAATATAAATATTATCCGAAGAGTCAATTGCCAACGTCTTTGCACGATTGGTAAGATCTCCGCTCTCTGACATCCAATTCTCGCCCCAAGTCTTGTACCATTCCTCTGAGATTGAAGTGCTTGCAGATACACAAGGTAAAAATATGTTAAAACTCAATAAAAAAACGGAGATCATTATTAACCAGATTTTTTTATTTTTCATTTAATTTGCCTTTTTTTCATTATTAACTTCTTTAACTTACTTAAATTTTTGCAATCTCTCTTATCTTATAAAATATAAGAGTGCGAAAAACTTTTAAATTATTTTAAGATGTTCGGATATTTAAATCATATCTCACAAGTTAATGAGTTATCAAAAAAATCATTCGGTTAAAATTCTCTAAAATTAAAAATAATTAAATCAAATCTAATAAAATTTATATTTTAGTTTCATAATTTACTGTAAAAACAAAACTTCCCATTCATTTCTAACATCCGGAACAAATATTTTCTAAGAAGATATAACATTTATAAATCCAAAATTCTTACGGTATATTTAAGGGCTCTTTTTAGTCGTGAGGAATTAATAAATTTTCTGTATTAAAAGTAATAAAAATAAGAAAAATGTCAACTAAAGAAAGTAAAACTAAAGTTCTGATCCGTGAATATTTATTAAATGAGGGTCATCTAAGAGAAAATCTAAAAAACCCAAAACTTGACTTTGGGTTTCGATTCGAATTTCCTAAAGGAAAAACTCCCGATGGTAAGTCAACAGGAAGAAATTTTATAGTTGTTAGACCAAAGAAAAAAGATTTTATAGAAATCTCCAGTTCTACTCAAATTAGTCCTGAGCACGTAAAAGCGTTAGATTCACTGAAAGACATGAAAAAAGAGCAATTTTTCTCGGATATACGAAAACTTTTTTTCCTTCAGAATGTTTTCTTTCAGATTGATTTTAAAAATTATAGATACGCTGTCATTGATAGAATATATCTTACGAGAAATGGAACCGTATCAAAAGACTTTTTTTATCGAATAGTCCGGAAATTATTTAATTGTGTGGTTTATAGTATTATCCTATTACATGAATATACCTCGGGAAAGGTTAAACCTGAAGATTTCTCAACTTTCAAGGGTCCTGATACTTCCCTGTATTTATGAAATTTTAGGTAAAGTGAATCTATAAATCGGTATTTAAAATCTTTTGAATAATCTCGAAATTACCCGTTGATTGGATTTTTTCTACGCCTTCTTTAATATAAAACTGAACATCTTGATACGGCCAAAAAATTCTCTCTTCACCAGGTAAGCTTGTTGTTACAACCGCTTCAAATCTATCTTTTACCGATTCGCAGGTCTTCTGGTATTGTTCGAATTGTCTTTCTGAATCTATCTGAGCCTCTACATTAAGGATAACCATTTCTTTGCCATCTCTTTCTATCAAATGGGAGATTATATCAATAAGAGACTTCCACTTTAAAATCCATTTTTCTTCTAACATTTTACATTATCTTATTGTCCTTAAATTTAAAAATAAAAATATTCTATGTATTACTCTTGAAAATAAAAGTATTTAAATGGAAAAACTAGGATTAAAAACTAAAATTCGATTTTACATTGTGGCGGAATTGAGTTTCCCATTTTTCTGTAAATCTTTCCAATCTGTTTTATCATCAAATAATCTATACATCTCTAAAGAATACTTACAGAAGTGAATTGATTCACCGAAATCCCCCATCCTATTATATTCTTTTGAGAGACCTTAACATATATATTATAGGAGTATTGCAAATAATCAAATTGCAAATTAAAAAATTGACTTCTCTTCTAGATATGATCGTTAAACTTTCAACCAAATAATCAGCTAAATAATACTAATCAGAAAAAATAAAATAAGAATTACTAGAAGTATACCCATATAAGTTATTTTCTCATCCCTAATTATTTTTTTCTTAAACAAAACAAATATTGCCATTCCCACCATAGAGATTATTATAAAACCAAGAATGATATAATATATAAAAAACGGGGTCTTATAGCCATCGTCCCAAATTGGCAGAAAATCCTTACTCCCGGCTGAGCCCCAAATCTTAAAAGGGGTGTCTCCAATGCCATCATCGTTCCAGTCTATTTCCATATAATTACTCCAGTAATTACCAATCAATGAACTATTCCAGTTATTATTTGTTCCGTCATCAACTGCGTTTTTTAAATTCCTATTAAAAGAATTATTATACACGAGATTATAACTGCAATTTACTGTAATATTTAATCCACAATTACCATTTTTACTTATATTGTTTTCTGAAAAAATATTATAATCACAAAAATAATTTACCTTAATTCCAGATTTATAATTATTTTCAACTTTATTCTCGAGAATTGTATTATCAAAACACTCATTAAAAATTGCGATTCCAATTTCATTTTTACTTATATTATTCTTTAATATATTATTATAATTACAGTCTTTAGTCAGATTTATTCCACATAGATGATTTAGGCTCAAGTTGTTTTGTGAAATTAAATTATTAAAACAAGTTTTGTAAAGAAATATTCCGTATTTTTCATTATTGGATATGTTATTCCTTGAGATTGTATTATAATTACAGCCATTTGATAACATTATACCGACACCATTATTTCCTGAGCAGTTATTATCAATTATCTTTCCATTTCGAGTATTTACTAACTTTATTCCCGCTTCATACTCATTACTAGTATAATTCCCTAAACCAGAATTAAAAAACGTGCAGTTCTCAATCCTAAAATAAAAAGCTGAGTCCTCAATTAATATACACGTTTCAAGACCAGCTCCATTGATGACTAAATCCTTTATAACATAGGGATCGGTATAAAGTCCCGAACCCGTGCACCAATCATATACACCATTTGTTTCGGTCCAGTTGTTATCAATATGAATCGAGTTCGCAATTAATGATGTTCTTGGAAATTTAGAAGGTATATTAATTTTATCATCCAAATCAGCCATAGAAAAATTATTTGAAATACAATTAAAGATAATAAAAAAAGACAAGATGATAAGAACAGGTTTTATAATTTTTCTACTTACCATTTAAATCTCATTTGTTTGTCGTCTTTCGAAAGTTGAGCACTAATAAATTTTTCTTTAATTATAAAACTCGGATACTCAACCTAAATATTCATTTAATAGATTCTTGAATATTTAAATATTTTTACAATTGGTCATAATAAATCTATAAACAAAAAATTGATTGTAATATATGCATAAAAAGATAGGAGGATAAAGCAAAAGTCTTTAATGCTTCTCCGCCCATCAACAAATAGGGGGAGGAGGAGGGCGAAAATAAGTGTAGAATCAATCTACACCAACCAAAAGACAAAAATCCAGTATGGGGGGAGATGCAACCTTTGACTTTATCCTTACCAATATTATTTTAAAACTAACTATAAAAAGATTTCCATTCCATTTTTTTGTTTAAAAAAGTCCTATGAAATTATCATTCAATAATTATCATTTAATACTGAACCTACTTGTATCGCCAGATAATTTAAGATAACATCGTAATCTTCAGGTGTTATTTCCTTGGTCCTAAGAACAAATTTTTTTATGCTATTAATACAAGAGAGTTGGGTTCTAATTTTTTCAGACTGAAATTTATTTTGAAGATAAGATTCTTGATTCTTAATCTCACATATTAACTTCTCCCTTAATTCCTCAAATTGTGCATTAACTGCAATATTTTCAATTCCCATGTTATTAATTCTAAAATTCATCATTAGAATTTCAAATTAAATTCTAATTATTTAAATAAAAAAGGACCAGAAAGATACTATTAAAGAAAGAAATATTATCTTATTGAATAAAATTTATTTACTCTCTAAAAGAACAATTGTTTTAAAGCAATTGGGACAATATTCTCGAGAATTATGTAGTTTTAGTTTATTTCCGCAATGATAACACCTTAGAATTACATTTCTTATATCCTCTATGGTGAGACTATTTGTTTTAGTCAAATCTAAACAATCTGATCTCGTAATTGACATGATTTTCACTAAATTACTAAAAATAAATTTATTTAAAGAAAGAAAATAATTGTTGAAAAATCGTTTTTTCCTTTAAATATCCTCGTTTTATTTATGCTTTAATTGAAAAAAATTAATATTCAATAAGAGAATAAAATATGATAAATATAGGCAGAAATATCTCCAATGGAGTGTTGACCAGTCGTGATTGCTATTTCGATCAAAATATTCTTAAAAACCATGCGTTACTTATCGGAAGCTGGAGGGCAGGTAAAATTGTTGAAGCAGTAAATATAGTAAATCAAATTAAGGATGTAGAAACAATAATATTTAATTTACAGAATATATTCCAAAATCGACTATATTTGATTAATAGATATATTAGAGTCCCACAAGACCATATTTCCATCCCCTACTTACCACCTATAACAAATAAAGGAATCGATGATAGAAGTTTAACTGAATTAACATCACTCTTACTTTTAGATATCCCCTTTGAAGAAAAATACCGACAAGACCTTGAAATTATTATTAAATCCTTCTTAAATGAATTCTTTTCTAAGGAATCAAAACCTCCTGAATTTTTTCATGATTTAATTAAATGTTTGGCAGATTATCTTGATTCAATAGATTTACCAGAAGATAAATTGAACCCATTAAAATTTTTTACTCATTTAGTCTCAGATCATTCTCCTTCTGATAAAAGTTTCTCAGAAATTACAAAATTCACAGGTAAGATACCCGATTGGCTGAATGCATTTCGAAATGGTGAAAAAATATCTTTTAATTTACGACACTGCATTAAGACCGAGCAAATATTTATAATACGTTCGATTTTAAGTCTGTTAAGAGCAACATATCCATTGGATACTGAGAATAAAGTTCGAGGTTTAGTTTTATTCGATGAACCGTATGAAATATTCTGCAAGCCAGACATAACCTGTCCAGAGCAAAAATTTTATGAACAATATTTTCCGGTTCTTATGGATGATCTTAAGAGAAGGGGAATTGGCCTTATCTTTGTGAATGAAGAACCTTATGGACTTTATGATTGTATATGTAAACAGCCAAATCTAAAAATTCTATTCGGATTTAATATGATGTGGTGGAAGTATTATAAGAAATTTCATCTTTCCGAGAATGATAGTGAAATCTTAGATACGCTAAGGGACAGGGAAACGCTTGTCTTAAACCGAATTACAAAAGAACGATACCTAATGAAAACTAAAGATTTCTCCATTTAATTTTTTCAAATTCTTTTTCTTTTTTTTCCTAGTTTCTTACTCTTTTAAATAGAATTAATAATAGTTAATAATTATAAAATTGAGCCAGAGAAAAGCCTTAAAAGATATAATACAATTTGGCAAGAGAGAATTCAAGGAAAAAAAGCCCCTCTCTGTGGAGATATTAAGAGTAAAAAGTAAAACGGTTCTCACGAGAGGTGTTTTGCCATCTCTTTCCATAAAACAAGTTAAGGGGGCTAAATATTTAGTAGTTGCAGATTATAAAGAATCTTTTAGAGTTTATTCTTTTACATCTACCGGGGAATTGTTGAGCGGACAAAATATAGAAAAGACGGTAAAATTATTGAAAACGTTGAAAAAAGGAACTGTAAAAGAATATACATTACCTAAAGAACCACCCAAAATTACCATCAGCGATATCTCTGCTCATTACCAAGAACAGTTCAATAAAGCACAACAAAGTCTAAATAATGCATTTGGATTAAATATTAAATACCCACTTTCGATTGCCACCACAAAAAATTTAAAAAAGGTTAATAGAAGAGAATTATGCGTTCAAATAAATAAAATATTATTGAAAATTGATGTAAAATATTGGAAAACGCCAATATTTGAAGTAATTATCCATAGAGAGTTAATATATTATTTCCTAAGAAATATGAGAATCTTTCCGAAAAATAAAGATTTATTGTATGATTTTTGTTATTTCCTTACTGCAATGTTATTAAGAGGCGAAAAAGCAGAACATATATTTGAATTATGGGATATTATATCACCAGAATGGAATATAAACAATTATGAACTCAATCTTATGGAAAATAAGGACCAAATTTTAAAATTAATAAATGAAACATATACGGAAAATGAGTTAAAAAAATTCATTGGAAATATATTTTCCACCTTAGATATATTAAATAAATATAAGATTTTAATTAACTCTGAAGAATTCCTGTCGCTCTTTAAATATTTTTATCACGGATTTCAGAAATTAAATACTACAATTCTCTTTGAAAAAGTACTGGCTAAGGAATTTTTTATTATTCTTCGAGATCTGTTCTTTACTATCTTCTATAAAAAATATTTCCTTTCCCAAACTTCAGAGAGTCTATCTGAGATTAAGAATGAACCGAACCATTATAAAAATTTCTTGAAATTAACTCATTTAATTATTATTTTTTCCATTTTAGGTGGTGAATATCATTATATCACAGAGTTTAAATCAAAGTATCCTGTTCTAACTGAAGATGAGTCCCTAAGAATTCTATTTCCTCTTCCTGAATATAAATTATCAAGCACAATTGGATATTTTATTAATAAAACAGTCGTAGATAACAATATTTCTAACTTTAAAACATTATTACAAGATATGTTCAAATCCTACATATTCAACTATTGTCTTAAAATAAGATATGATTCTAAATTCTTCTGTGATATCAAATCTAACGAGAGTAAAATGCTCAGTATAAAAATACTTAATCACTCAGATATGGTAATTAAAGATGCTACGTTAAATTTAGGAATTAAACCAATAAAGAGGATGGATTTAAATGTAATTAAAAATCCCAACAATGAAGATCTTGATAAAAAGTTGGAGTGGGAATATGAGTTGACTGGAAAGATGGCAGGAAAAGTGAATTTCTCCATTCAAGTGGAAATAAAAGATCCTTTTATTGAAAATAATATATTAAATTATAAGAAAAAGTTAGGCGTAATAACAATTCTAGAGAAATAAAAAAATTAGCAACTATCAAAAAAGAATATTGAAATTAATAATTTTTTCTAATTGGCTTTATTAACTATTCTTAAGAAAGAGATCTCAGGCGTTTTAAAGTGTTTTGAATATCTTTTTTTCTATACCTCTACAATGATTTCTTCATCTAAATATTTTTCTTCGTGAAATAAAGAACTAACAAACGGGGAGATCGGCGAAGTCTGCGTGGGAGGTCCTCAAGTGTTCAAGGGGTATTTTGGAAATGAGGAAGCCAC
>JABUBO010000017.1_pt1 | contig 44422 bp, 47 predicted proteins | sample 7240361 | NCBI WGS metagenome assembly JABUBO01 (sample SAMN07256346, study PRJNA390944) | subsurface metagenome | isolation source: Methane hydrate marine sediment | place: Pacific Ocean: Eastern North Pacific, ODP site
AATTAACATGATTTACCTTCAAGACTGGCTTTTTTTGCACATTCTAAGCAATATGGTTGGCCGCATTTTTTACATTCATAAACATCTCCCTTAATTTGCCCCTTATGAAATAAGCAAAAATCTTTTTTGATTTCAATCGGAGGAGGCAATGATATCTCTATTAAATATTCGAATAGAAAATATAATATTTATATATTATTATTATTTAATTTCCATGGAATTCTATATCCATTCCACTAATGATTTATTGTTATCATCATCTCTATTGCTATTATCGTCGATATTCCATTTAAATTTTTTCCAATCTATTTTTAGCTCAATTTCTGGAATTTCTATGCCCTTTATTTTACATTGCTTAATGATATAATCTTGATATTCTTCAAATTTTATCCAATAAGGAACCTCAATTAAGGTTACTCCAAGTGTTTCGCACAGTTCTCCCTTATCTTTATCATTAGATAATTGTGATATAAATTTTTTTAAGATCTTATGGAAAATATTAGGGAATTTATAATGTTGTTCTCCCTGGCGCTCAAAAGCAAGATCTAATTCGTCGTTATATCCGTCTAACTCCAATTGATGGCCTTCACTATTTTTTAACCATTCTGGTCTGGCTTTTTTGAAATCTTTATTAAAAATTGCTTCAAAAAGACCTCGACAAACTCTCTCACTAACTCTTTCAGAGCAAATGGGACACCATTGATCTCGATATTTCACATGATCTGGTGTGATTTCAAATTCATGGTCTCTTTTACACAGAAATCTTAATTTTGTATAAGTATTTTTATATTCGATAGAGAGACATTCCCCGCCCCTCTCTCTGGCAATCTCTTGAAACTCTTCAAGCGTTAATCTTTTATTTTCTGAACACGTAGGGCACCAAGTCCCCTTCCCTTTTCTCCCACCAAATTTTATCTTACCAGGTGTAGCTTCAAATTCATGCCCTTTTTCACATCGAAATTTTAATTTCGTTCTGTAATTTATATATTCGGTAGAGAGACATTCTCCAAGTCTTTTCTCGACAATATCTTTAATCTCTCTTAGTTTTATATCATATCTCCAATTTTTATATTCAGATTTTGATTCAAATGACTTTTGAACTAATCGATGTATTGTAATATAACTTGGAACATTATTACAGCCTTGATTTCTTAGGTATAATTCAGTTTTAGGAAATGATTTTTGTATCTCATAAATCTTATTTAGCAAATTCTTATCTTTGCATTGATAACCAGTTTTTCCTTTATAAAAAAGGTCTTTTGGTATCTCTAGGTGCGAAAATTCTATTACTTCTTTCTGTGTTTTTTTATTCTTTTTATCTTCAAATTCTTTTTCAGAAATATTATTCACTTGCTCATATTCTTTTGTTCTATTATCAGCTGTTTTTTCTTTTGATAATTGTTGTTCTTTGAAATCTTTATTATTCTCAATTGGACTCTTTTCTATATCTTTATTGAGAGGAGATGAAGTCTCTTTTTGTTTAATATCTGAATCTGATGTCATTTCTTTATCTATAATTTTATTTACACTTTTCTTTTTTAAACCCTCAGATTCTCCATCGAATGAATCATTACGAGAAAATTGTCTTGAGTCTTCTGGATTACTAACTTCACTTGGTTTTTCTTTATTGCTATCTAAAGTCTGAACACGAACAATATTCGCATTTGCCTTGTCTGCTATTGTTTTATAATCCACTTCCCTGGCACGCCCTTTTGTTGCATTCCGTCTTTGAGGCTTTTGAATGTCCCCTTTAATTTTTACTGTATCTTTTATAATTTGATCTCCTCGAATTTATAATTATCAAATATTTTTTATTTTAAAGTTATTTAAATAGAAAAATCTTCGGGGTCATTTGAATGAAAAAAATTACTTAACTATCCTCGATTTCTCGCTCATAATTGATAACACTTTTTGAAATCTTATTATTGATTATAAAAGAATAAATTCTAACGATATATAATTAATAAAGGGGCGATAATTTAATGAAAAAAACTCCGTCCTGAAAATTTTCGTTAGGAAAAAATTCTTCAGATTTTGAAGAAAGAAATATTTCTAGTGAAAGATCGAAATGAATAGATCTCGAAGAATAATAATAAGAATAATAAAAAAAAGAAATGAAAATAATTAGATTATTAAAATATCTATAGTAAAAAAATACAAACATTTGATTGGATAGGAAAAAAAAGAAACGAAAACCCAAACAGTAATTATTAAAGTAACTAATAATTGCTACTTTAACTGTAAGTATTGTTTTGTTGAAAATTTTCTTTTCATTACTCATAAATTTAACCTCTCAGGAAATTGTAAATTTCAAATTAAATCTAAATAAGAGGAATATCTTCAATCATTACCTTATTAATCTTAGGAATATTCGAAAATTTTTCCTTAATTTTTTCAAGAGATATATTAATTTCATTTAAATTAGCGATATTTATATAAGTTTCATAAAAACAAAATTCTTCGGCGTAGCAGATACCTGTAGTATGCAGAATATAATCACTTAAATTCAAATCTTTTAAAACATTTGATATACCATTTACTAACTCTGGAGAAAAATCTTTTAAATTTATTAAAATTTTTTTTATAGTTTTATTTTCTATCGGGAATATATTTATTTTCACGATATCTTCCCGAATGATATAAATCAACAGAAAAAAAGGTTTCTTTTTCAACGATTGGATTATTTCCTTTGGAATAATTTTATTTGAAACAATATCGCATTTTTAACGATTAACCCTATAGAAACTTTTTTTCTTTTCTCATCATTTAACGCCATTTTTACTAATAACTCTTGTTTTTTTGTAATATAATTACAATTCTCTATTGAATAGGTAATTGTTAGTTTTAAATTTTCTGATTTTTAAGACTTTCAATAATACTTGGGTATTATTTGATTTAATAATCGATATTTTTAATGTGTAATGTTGGAGAGACTATCAAATTTAAAACCATTTTTACACACTGGAGTAATTTTATTGTATTCTGATAATAAATTTTCAAAATATAGATATTCAATTGTTGATAACATATCTAATAGATTTCACGCTATTTTCCTAATCGATGCCAAAACTGGCTTAACTTTTTTAAGTAAAAAGTTCTCAAAAAACTTAAATAAATTTAATTCAGATAATGAAGATTTAATTTCAGGGTTCTTAAATGCTCTTAATTATTTTGTTAAAGAACTTGATTTTGAAAATGAATCAATAGAAGAAGTGAATTTTAAGAATAATAGAATTTTATATGAACAAAAAGGGCGTTTAATGGCTATAGGTATTTCAAAAAAAACAAATATTGAAATTGAACGAAAATTCCTTTCTATGATTATTAATGATTTTTATTTATCTTTTAAAGTTAATATCGAAAACTTTTGTGGAGACGTGAGAATTTTTGAAAAATTTAAATCCAAATTAGATTCATATAAGATACACTGTGTTATTCAACCAACACATTCAAAAATAATACCTGGGTAAATTTTTGATTTATTTATTCATTATTTTTTTCTGTTTCTTTGGTTTTTATCTCATCAAATTTTTTTTCGACTGTTTTCTCGATTTGTTTGCCCTTGCCTTCTATATTTGCATCAATAGATTTACGTAGTTCATCTCTCTCCTTTTGTCTATCTCTATAAAATGCCTTCTCAGCAATGGTTTTTTCAATTACTCCCTTTTTACTTTCAATATCTGCTTTTATTTCAAATCTTTCCTTATCTTTTTCCTTTAATATCTCCATTTTAAATGCTTTATCGGCTATACTCTTCTCTAATTCACTTTGTTTTCCTTCTATATCAGGTGTTATTGTTGCCAAATCTTCACTCTGCTTTTTATGTCTTGATATTATAAATGCTTTATCTCCAATACTTTTTTCAATGGTTTTACCTACTCCTCCGATATCTGGGCTTATTGTCTTACGTTGTTGTTCCTGTTCTCGTTTTTTATCAATCATAAACGCCTTATCAGCAATTGATGTTTCAATTTGTTGTCCTGTACTTTCAATTTTAGGCTTCATTGAAGCGATTTGTTTATCCCTTTCCTTTATTTTTTCAATTTTGAAAACTTTATCTTCCAAACTCTTCTCAATATTTTTTCCTACACCTTCAATATCTGTTTGTATGGCTTTACGTTGTTGCTCACTTTCGCGCTTTTTTTCAATCATAAATGCCTTTTCGGCCACTTTTTCCTCAATTTCTTTTTTTACTCCTTCTATATCAGGACTTATTGATTTTCGTCGTTCTTCTTGTTCCCTTTGTCGTTCAATCATAAATGCCTTTTCGGCTACTTTTTTCTCAATTTCTAATCCTGTTCCAATAATTCTTGGTTTTACTGATTTTCTTATATTATCCTTTTCACGACGTATATCCATTCGATATGCCTTATCTGCGATATTACCGGCAATTGCTTTCTCAATTTCATCTATATTCGGCTTAATACTGGCTCTCATTTTAGCTTCTGATTTCATTCTCTCAGAAATAAAAATTTTATCAGCAACAGTTTTAGCAATCTCTTTTTTACTCTGCTCAAATGATTCCTTTCGTTTTTCTTCAGTTTTTTCTAAATATTCCCTAATCTCGTTCTTTTCTTTTTGAATGAGATTTTTAAGCATCTCCTTTTCTTTTTCGATTTCTTCTGGTGTTTTTTTATTAATATTTTCATCTTCCAAATTTTTCACGTTCCATATTGTATAATTAATATAAGTGGATAATTAGGAATTAAATTATTTCTGTACTTAAAATGAAAATAATTCTTAATAAAATTAGGTAAATTTAATATTATTTTACGGGAATCGGTGCTATATCATCAGCAACAGAATCCATCAAACTCAATAATGTAAATTTAAGTGTAAGCATTTCATTTACCTCATTCATTAATCTTTGATACTGGTTAGTTTCCTTTTCTATGCTATATTCCATTATTAAATTCTCAAATTCTCGAATTAATTGAAATCGTAACTCTTCTTGTTGATTTAAATCTAATCTTTGTTTAGAAATCCACTTATCAATTCTACTTTTTATTTCAATCTCTTTATTATCTCCTAAAACATAAGATACTTCTACCTGCTCAAAATCCTCAATCTTCTTAACATAACTTAAATCAGAATATATGGGTTTTACCATCAATCCCAAATTAATAATTAATGGTTGCAATTGCAAACCTTCAAAACTCCCGGTTAAATAATCTAAAACAAAATCCTTTCGAGAAAATTGTTGATACTCAATAAATTCCTGAAGGAGCTTAAAAAGTGTTATCTTTAATAATAGCTCATCATATTCATTAATGTTTTCTGTAGTAATTTCCAATGTTTGCTGAATACAATTATAAACTGTTTTCATAAAAGGTTTAATGGTTTTAAACATGTCAAAGAGATTAATGAATTTTAAGATTTTGTCGAGGATTGTAATTTTATCCTGAGCTGAAAAAAAATATCGGTTAATAATATCTTCCAATTCAAAAAATTCATTCGGAATCGAAAGAAAACTCTGTATTTCCTCAAACTTTGAATAGATTCTCAAAAAATGATATCCTCAAACTTGAATATAATAATATCCGATCTTACTATATTTAATACTTTTCATATCTCAAAAAAAAAAAGAAAAGAGAAAAAATTTACTTAATATTAAAATATACTTGGAATCAGAGCCTTTGAACCATGTAATATCCCAGCTATTGCATAATATAATAATTTCCATATTGAAAAGCCGGGGGGAAATACATCGAGAGCCTTTACATCCATCAATTTAAATAAAGCGTTAATGGTTTCAGCTAAATTATTGCAATTATGGGAAAAGAACACATTTTTCTTACCGAATTCTTCCCTCAATTTTTCTCCAACCTCATCTATAGCACAAAATCCAGCTACGAGGCCTTTGGCATATCCCTCGCTTTTTAATTGTTCTATCAAATCATCATCAAAACCTTTTCCCATTACTATGAAAAATCCCCCTTTTCCTTGAAAATCCAAACTAAAAACCTGCATGGTAGTTAAAGGGTTATTTTGACAACATTCTTTACAGCATAATTTTTTTCCTTTTATAATTTTTATATCGTTTGGAAACTCTTGAAGTAAATCAGTAGGATATTTTTCTTTGTATTCATCCAAGGATTTTCCAATCACATTAATTTTAATTAAATCACCCTCTCCAAGCCCACGTTCATTTGCTATTTTCAAATGTGGAACATCATCTAAAGTTAAACCAAAGACCCTTGCATCAACCACATCAACTGAAACTGTATCACTCCCACCGATTAAAATATTAAATTTCTTAACAAGTCTATCCTCTAAGGCTGTTGGAGGATAATGTCCGTGAATAGTGCCCTCAATTCCATCTATAATTGTTATATCCGGCTGAATGTATTCATAAACATCCACAATTTTTGAGTGGAGATTGTAATTATGGTCAATTCCTCGATCTGCGTGCTGTGGAAAACCCCATTGGTTTTTGATTCCTAAAGTAACACCTGCCATGCTATGAGTTTTTAATTCAGGTAAATTGATGTAGGTATATGCATCTCTGTTTTCCATTATTTTAACAATTGTTTTAGGTAATCTGAAAGTTTTTAAAATATATTCATTCTTGGGTTTTCCTTTAAAAGTGAAAGTTTCTGTTTTTTCTCATCTAAATAAATTGCCTTCGCTCCCGTTTTTTTACACACTTTTCTATAACCAGTTATTGCAAAAACTATTCTACTCATATTTCCTTGCGTTGAATTCTCCATAACATAAATTTCTTTTGCCCCAAACTCTTTAAGATATTTAATTACAATCTCTAACACTTCGGGAGAAGTATATGCGTGTTTTTTAAAATCAATGCCATTAACTTTAATATAAACTTCTTTTGAACTTTTTAAAATGGGTTTTCCACCCTTTTCAAGATGAGAAAACATTTCTTTAACTGCGGATTCAATCCCTTGAGTCGTCTCAACAATAAAAACTTCTTACATTCAAATCATTTTTATTTTTTTAAAAATTTAGTTGAAATTAATTTTTCTAACTAATATGAATTAAACTTTTTTTTTCTAATTTATTTATTTTGCTATAATTTCAGTTTCGTTAAAAAAAGTTATTTAAGCATGGAGTTTTATTTTGTAATCTAAAAAAGTCTTTGCACAGATGATCACTATTTTATATAGGTAGATAAAAGGATTTCTTATCAATCGAGATTTTCCGGATCTTCTTTGATAAAAGTGAATTGGTACTTCAATTATTCTAAAATTATTTAATTTTGCATGAATTATCATTTCTTGGGTGTAAGTATATTTTCCTTTTAATTTTTTAACTAATACTTCTACTAAATCTTTTGATATCGCCCTAAAGCCTGTTTGTGTATCAGAAATAATAGATTTCCTAGAAATAAATAACGAGATTAAAAAGGAGATTATTTTGTTCCCAAAAGATTTTAAGAGTCCAAACTTAAATTCAATATTTTGAAGTCGTGCTCCCAAAACTAAATCAATTCTTGCTCTTTCAACTCTTTCAAAAGGTTTAATCAATTTTCTGATCTCTTCTGGGTCATATTGCCCATCTGCGTCCATATTAACAATAATATCGGCGTCTCTTTTCAGCGCTTCAACTAATCCCTTTCTGATTGTCTGTCCCAATCCAATGTTTTTTTTATTATTGATTACTATCACTCCATGTTTCGCTGCCAGCAAGGCAGTATTATCTTCACTTCCATCGTTTATTACTATGGTTTCAACTATGTAATCTGGTAGGTTAGGTATTTTTTTTAAAACCCAAGAAATATTTCGTTCTTCGTTATATGCAGGAATTATGATTATAACTTTTTTTGGCATAAAGAAACGATTAAGACTATTATTAAAGATGAACTATGAATATTGTATCTAAAATACTATTAATTAAATAATAATTGATCTCTATTTAGTTAATCTAAATTATTTAAAGAACACATATTTTTGGATGTTTTTGTTATTCAGAAGCCAAAAAAATCGTAATGAGGGGTTTTAAAATATTACCAAAAAGAATAAATCATCCGTTCTATTAAAAAAAATATTTAAAGATAGTGTTAAAAGGAAAATAATAGATAATTGATTAAGACATGACTGAAATTAAAAGCAATTCTGAAAATATTATAGAAGTTAAAGATTTAGTAAAGATTTATAAACAGGGAAATGTAAAAGCAGTCGATAAAATTTCTTTCAATATAAAAAAGGGAGAAATATTTGCATTATTAGGACCTAATGGTGCAGGAAAAACCACAACGCTTTCAATTCTGGCGACGCTTTTGTTTGCGACTGAAGGTTCTGCGTTTGTAAATGGGTTTGATGTTGGGAAGGACCCAGATAAAGTAAGGAAAAGCATAGGATATGTTTTTCAAGAACCTTCACTTGATGGTGAGATGAAAGGTCGGGAAAACCTTGAATTACATGCTGTTCTTTATGGAATGCCAAGGAAAGAAAGGCAGGCGAAAATATAAGAAGTGTTGAAATTGGTGGATCTTGAGGATAAAGCAGATACTTATGCAAAGAATTATTCTGGCGGGATGAAGAGACGGCTTGAAATTGCTCGGGGATTAATTCACGAACCAAAAGTATTATTTCTTGATGAGCCGACTTTGGGCTTAGATCCTCAAACAAGAAGGAAGATCTGGGAAAAAATTAAGGAATTAAATAATGGAGATATTAAAATGACGATTTTAATTACTACGCACTATATGGATGAGGCAGATGAGCTCGCAGATAGAATATGTATAATGGACCATGGTAAAATAATTGCAATGGATACTTCAGAGAATCTTAAGAAGCAATTAGCTGGTGATGTAATTGATATTCAGTTTGAGAATGTTGATGAAAGATTCAAGATTCCTATAGTTACAAGACAAATAAAAGAAATTCCTGGAGTGAAAAATGTTTCATTTGGAACCGCAGGAAGTGAGCAAGAAATAATACCTAAAATACAACTACCTCCAGGTATGCCTGCTACTGTTACTCCTGAAATGATCCAAGCAAGAATGAGAGAAATTTTGTCTGATCCTAAAAAATTGTTAATGGCTTGGAAAAAGATGCCAATGGCAGCAAATATGTTTTTTAGTGCTCCATTAATCGCTAAGAAAAAGATTGCAGATATGTTTAACGACAAGCTTTTAGAAGAAGTTCCAGAAAATATAAAACAAGAGTTAATTAAAATAAAGAAAGGAGAATATCCAGAAGAAGAAGTGGATATCGAGCCATCCTTATCGATCTCTTGCGAAAACGGTGGAAAGTAGTTACCTCTAATCATTCAAAAAATAAATGAAAATAATTTAATCATAAAATCTGTAAATATGCATCAACCTACATTGGAAGATGTGTTCCTCCATTACGTTGGGAGCGCAATAAGGGAGGAATCTTCAAATCATACAAAAGATATTAAAAAGATGATTCAAATGAGGCAATTAAGGAAGCGATAATAAATGTCAGAATTAAGTATTACGCAAACCAAAATAAATTATAACGCGGTATGGGCACTGGCGAAAAGGGAGTTATTGGGATTCTGGAGAAATAAATCAAGGGTTATCTCATCAATAGCTCAGGGAATACTCTTCCTATTTGTTTTTGCGGGAGGATTTTCATCCCTTTCAATAACTATAGATGGAGTACCTGTTGATTCAAGAGCTTTTACTGCTTCGGGTATCGCAGCAATAGTTATTTTATTTACTGGTATATTTGGAGGCATGTCAATTTTTCGAGATAAGATGTTCGGGTTCATGAAAGAATTATTAGTAGCACCAGTTAGTCGAAGGACATTGATGTTTGGTAGAGCATTAGGAATATCTCTACAGACATTAGTTCAAGTTTTAATAATGATTGGACTAAGTATAACATTCGGATATTATGGATACGACATAAATTTAATTTGGCGTGTAATGTTAGTCTTACCCGTTGCTCTTTTAGCAAGTATGGGGATCGTTGGTGTAGGGCTAACGATCAGCACTCGTCTGAACGATATGCAGTCTTTCGGACTAATCCAAACATTTATCGTGATGCCTATGTTCTGGTTATCGGGGGCCTTATTCGCTTTCAATTCAGTACCACTTCCTATGCAAGTAATAATGATGTGCAATCCTTTTACTTATAGCGTGGATCTATTTAGATTAATGTTGCTCGGAGTATCGTACTTTCCATTTTGGCTTGATCTAATAGTGATGGTAGTATTTGGAGCGATTCTAATATTAATTGGGGCAAGATCATTTAATAAAATGGAAGTAAGTTAAGTAAACTAGCAATATAATAGAGAATTAGTAATAGTTTACAAAAATTTTTGCTTTAAGAGGGCGAGTAATTTATCTTTATCATCCCCCTCTGCATTTTTTGTGCTTTTCCTATTTGAGAAATATCTAGGGCAGAGTTCTTTTATCTCTTCTTCGTCTAGTTGCTTTACTTCTCGGTAGGTCATTCTTCACCTTTACCCCAAATATTATTACCCCTTATATGGAAGCGGTGCGCTTTTTACTAACCATAATCTAAAATACGCCCATAAACTTTAGTCTTTTAGTAATATCAGTATTTAATGTAACTTTAATTAATTTCGGAGGAAGGAGTTTTACAAAAATAAAGGCATCATAATTCTTTTAAAAATTCTTCTTTAAGGATGGCAAGTAATCTCTTTTTTTCATCCCCCTCTATACATTTTATATCTTTTCCTATCTGTAATATGTCGTAGAGATTCTCTTCTAAGACCTGTTGTCCTTTTTGTTCTTTTTCATCCTTTTTTGAACTACTCTCATAAGAAAAGTTCATCAACAAAATATACCTCAAATTTCATTTATCGACAAAATTTATAAATGTTCGCGAAAGATTGTTTTTCCGTGTTAGTGTTTCTTCCCTTTTTTTCCCGAGAGAAAAAGGAATAATATAAATCTATTGATTAATTATTTTTTCATACTTATGCCATATCTCAATTTTAAAGGAAAAAAAATTTATTATCAGCTTAAAGAAAATAACGTAGCAAGTTCGCAAAATAAGGGATTAATTTTTATTCATGGGTCAGGGAGTATTTCGCTCATTTGGCAAAATCAAATCAATGGATTTAATCTTGATTATAAATTAATAGCGGTTGACCTCCCTTCACATGGAAATTCTGACAAATTTTTAATATCAGAAATTACCCTCGACCTTTACGTTAATGTTATTGAAAAATTGAAAGAATCTTTAAAATTAGAAAAAATGATTTTATGTGGGCATTCATTAGGTGGTGCTATTATATTATCCTATTATTTAAAAAATCCTAATGATATTGAATCTTTAATTTTATGCGCTACGGGCGCTCGATTACGGACTAGCCCTGTTATATTCCAACAACTCACAGATGATTATAAACAAGCTCTGGATTATATACGTCAAAAAGCATTTCATAGAAAAACTCCTAAATCAATTACTGATACCTATAGAGAACAACTCTCTAAAGTCGACCCCCAAGTCATTTATAACGACTTTAAAATATGTGATGGTTTTGATATTATGCAAGAGTTGAAATTAATTCAAGTTCCGTGCCTAATTTTATGTGGAGATAGCGATATTTTAACCCCTCCGAAGTATAGTCAATACTTCCACACAAATATTAAAGACAGTAAATTACATATTTTACAACAAGCGGGGCATATGGTAATGTTAGAAAAACCTCAGCTAAACCTCAGCTAGTAAATCAATACATCCAAGAATTTACAGAGATTTTATAATCAAAACATTTAAAATAAAGAATTTAACTATTATTTTATCAAAACCATTAAAAAATTTTCAATAATGAGATAATAATATGAAAATCGGTTATGTTCAAACATCTCCAATTTTTGGTGAAAAAGTACAAAATTTTAACCAAGTTGAAGGATTATTAGTTAATGTAAAAGCAGATCTTATTGTATTACCTGAATTATTCGCTACAGGTTATACATTTGTTTCTAAAGAAGAAGCAGAAGCTCTGGCAGAAAATTTAAATGGAATAACAGCTCAGTTTTTGCAAAAAATGGCTAAGATTACAGGGGCGGTAATTGTTGGGGGGTTTATTGAAAAAGAGAATAATGAAATTTTTAATTCTGCGATGTTGGTTTCTGAAACCAGCGTAATTGGTATATATAGGAAAATCCATCTCTATTATAAAGAAAAATTATGGTTTTCACCTGGAAATCACCCCTTAAAAGTCTATAAGATAAATTCTTTTACGGTAGGTATGATGATTTGTTTTGACTGGATTTTCCCTGAAACTGCTCGAACACTTGCAATTTTAGGTGCTGATATTATTACACATCCTTCAAACCTAGTACTTCCTTATTGTCAAAAAGCAATGACAACGCGCTGTTTAGAAAATCGGGTTTTTGCCATCACTTCTAATCGAATTGGTCAAGAGAAACGTGGTTTAGATAATTTTTCCTTTACAGGAGCTAGTCAGATTACATCTTTTAACGGTGATGTCCTCTCTTCCGCCCCAATTGATAAAATCCATGCTGATTTTGTTGAAATTGAAGTTAAAAAGGCTAGAGATAAAAAAATCAATGAATTTAATGATATTATTGCAGATAGACGAATAAAGTATTACTATAAGTAATGGAATTTAACGGTTTTAGATTATGAAGAATCTGAAAAGATATTGCTACGGACCTTTTCCATCAAGACGATTGGGACTTTCTCTTGGAATTGATATACTACCTAAATCTAAACTTTGTACCTATAACTGTGTTTATTGTGAAATTGGTCAAACTCAACCAATAAATTTAGTCTCTCCTGAACATCGAATTCACGCCCCACCATCTCAAAATTTTCGAAAAGAATTAACCTCTTATATAAAATACATCTCTAAATTGGATTCTATTACATTCGGATATAATGGTGAACCAACATTAAACGAAAATATGCTGGATTTTTTAAATATTGCAACAGAAATAAGAGATGAAAAAAGTTGGCTCAATAATAAACCAAGATCTACATTATTTACTAATTCTAGCACGCTTTATTCTCAAGAAATTCGAGATAAGGTTAAGAAGTTTGAACTAATTTTAGCAAAATTAGATGTTGCTAATGATGATGATTTCAAAAGAACAAATCATCCTCATAAATCTGCTCCGAATATTGAGACAATAATTGAAGCTCTCATTAAATTAAAAAAAGAAATCCCAACAGGACATAAATTAGCAATTCAGTGCTTAATTTTTAATTCTAATAAGAAAGAGTTCATATCTAACAATACTCCAAAAAACATTAATGATTTAGCTCATGCTCTTAAAAAAATTAAGCCTGATATAGTGCAAGTCTATTCTATAGCTAGAATGCCTGCGAAATATTTTGTTTTTTCGATTGATGATGAAAGAAAGAAACAAATTGTCAATACATTCAGAGATGTTATTAAAGATAATGGTGTAGATGTGAGATCTTATTAAATTTGTTTTTAAATAGTTTATTAGCGCAAAGTTTATTAAGATTTATGCCAAAATTTGGGAAATAAAGCACCTGTCTGTTTTTGATATTCACAATATTTATCTCAAAAACGTTTAATGAGATCTTTTTCCTCGTAGTGAATCATAATTGGAACATATGTTAATATAATAATAAACATGATTAATACGAGAAACCATGAATTGATAGCGAAAGCAATAGCAACAAATATTGGAAACTCACCAAGTGATTGTGGATGTCGAATATAATTATATATCCCACCATACATTTCTGTTTCTTTTGATGGACGTAAAGACTCGGAGCCAGCATCTTTCACGCCTTTAAACATAATTATCAAACCAGGAACAATAATCGCAATGCAAATACCTATACCCACCACAATATTTGGATGTATTATCCAATTTAATGAAGGAATCGGAAACCATACCCAGAGCAAGATATTAACGACAGTAATGAATTCAAAAAATCCAGCTAAAGATCGCAATATCATACAATCCTTCCATGCTCGCTCACCTCTTTTTTCCTTTCTTTTCATTGGTTGGATACTTAATATATAAAAATAACAAAAAATAAGAGCACTAAGAATCAATGAAATGAAATTTATCCATTCTATCATAATAGACAAATTATACTACTTTAAGATTTATTCTCTCAACAAGAAAGATATAATATAATATAATGATATATATATAAGTATGGTTTTTATAAATTCTGAAGGGAAATTTAACGAAAATTCTTATCTTATAGATGGACAGTTATTACGATTGACTGGAGCTATGGCTATCTACGTAATTGAGAACAATGGAATGCGGATGATGATCGATACTTCGTCAGAAATAGCAGCTAGAAAAATTGTAAAAAAATTGAAAGAATTTGGGCTATTTCCAATCCATAAATTATTATTGACTCATTCTCATTGGGATCATGTCCAAGGAGTTGAAAAGCTGAAGAAATTAATGGGAGATTTTGAGGTTTTAGCTTCAGAAAACGCTATAGAAGACTTGAAAAACCCAGAAAGGATGAGTGAACCCTATGAAGTTACTATGAATCCAGTAGAAAATGTCATACCATTAAAAGAAGGAGCAATAATTGATTTAAATGGTTTAAAATTGGAAGTTATAAATGTTTTTGGACATTCATTGGATTGTATTGCTATTTTTGATAAGAAAAATAAAAATATTTTTCTGGGAGAACCTATTCATCATAAATGGGATCACGACACTATTATACCAAATTTTATGCCGCCCGATTTCAATGAAGCAGAACTCATTAAAACGATTGAAAAATTGAGAAAAATGAGAAAAAATTTAAATTCAATTTCTTTATCTCATTTTGGAGTATGGACAGATGAAGATTTGGATAAAATTTTCAACAATATGGAAGAAATTCATTTTAAAACAAAGGATGCGTTCATTAAATGGTATAATGAAAATCCATCGGCAGAATATGTAACAGCGAAATATCAGGAAACTTTTATACCAGATTCGAAAATAATTACTATTGAGAACATACATGGATTGCAATTAATGATTTCATGGTTAATAAAAGGTTTAAAATTGAGCGGATTTATCAAATAAAAATTTTTTAAACAAAAACGTACTTTATTATTTAATTAACACCTTTAACTCACGAGATTATGGAAGAAAAGTATATCGTTGGAGTTGATATTGGAGGCACATGGACACGAGTTGGAATTTGTTCATCAGACTTAAAAGAAGAAAATATTAAAGTTAAAATCACCAAAACTAGAAAAGAAAATCCATATTCAATTAGTACTTCTGTCTGTGAGATACTGAACGAGTTATTAATTGAAAAAAATATTAAAAAAGAACATATGATAGGCATTGGTTTAGCTTCTGCTGGCCCCCTTGATTTAGATAAGGGCGAAATATTTAATAACGCTAATTTAGGTTTTAAAGTAATACCATTAAAAAAACCAATTGAAAAAGAATTTCCTAGGATTCCTATATATCTAATCAACGATTGTAATGCCGGAGTTTTAGGAGTTCATTATTTTGAGGCTGAAGAAAATGAAAAAGATAATTTAATTTATGTTACAATATCAACTGGGATTGGTGGTGGGGCAATTTGCAATGGGCACCTATTATTTGGAAAGGAAGGGAACGCTTCTGAAATTGGTCATGGATTGGTTGCCCTAAGAAGTAAAATTCAATGTAATTGTGGAGCCTATGGATGTTGGGAAGTGTTTAGTTCGGGAACCGGAGTGAAAAACAGGGCTTTAGAAGCGATAGATGAAGGGAAGTTAAATGCAGATGTTTTACTAAAGATAATAAATAATGATATTACAAAAATTACGGCAAAAGAAATATTTCAGGCAGCTCGGAAAGGTGATAATCTTTCAAAAAAAGTTGTAGATGACTGTGTTTTCTACACGACGGTTAGTTTTGGCTTAGTTAATAATTTTTATGATTGCACGACCATTTATGTGGGTGGTGCAATGATGAAAGATCATGAGCAAATACTTTCACCAATAATCAAGCAATTTAAAGAAAATCCCATTATTTTCACGATTAATAATCCGCCAGAAATAAAGCTTACAAAATTAGGTGATGATGTCGGTTTAAGAGGGGCTTTGGCCTTAGTTAAATACAAGACTGAAAATCATAAAGTAATTTCTTAAATTTAAATAAATGTTATATTATCATTCATCTTTTAATTCATATTGCTATGAAAAACGATAATTTAATTATCACACCCAGTGGTATCCGGGGAATAGTCGGAGAAGGATTAATTGTTCCAACTGTTATAAACTTGGTTTCTGCTTATGGACAATGGATTCAAAAATTTGGGAATGAAGTAATAATTGGAAGAGATACTCGCATTTCCGGTGAGATGCTTGAGTCTGCAGTGATTTCAGCTCTGGTTTCAGTCGGGTGTAAGGTAATTAATTTAGGTATATGTCCGGCTCCAGTTATTATTTATACAAAAAATAAATTAAAAGTACCTGGAGGTATTATCATATCTGGAAGCCATAACCCTCCTGAATGGAATGCTTTAAAATTTTTATCCCAAGAAACCTTTCTAAGTAAAGTAGAGTTAGAAGAAATTACAGAAATATCTGACTCTGATAAAATTAAATATGCAGCTTGGGATACACTTTCACAAATAAAAGTTATTGATCCTATTGATGATTATCTAAGCGATTTACTCAAGCATTTAGAATCAGATTCAATAAAAGAGAAAAATAAATTAAAAATAGTAGTAGATACAGGAGCAGGCACGGCAAAAGATATAGTTCCCAAAATGCTGGAATCACTTGGTTGTGAAGTAAAAGTAATTAATAATGAATTATTAGAAGGAAATGATTTTCCACGAAATCCAGAACCAGTTGAATCAAATCTTGAAAGCTTAATAGAAATAATAAAAAATGGGCAATTTGATGTTGGTTTTGCATATGATTGCGATGCAGATCGATTAGGCATCGTTGGAGATAATGGTCAATGGTATCAAGAAGATATTAGTCTTGGTTTAATTGCTGAACATACTTTTAATGAATTATCAGAAGAAAAGAAAAAAGGAATATTTGTCACGAATATTGCTTCATCTTTAATGTTTGATTCAATTGTGAATAAATATGATGGCTCAATAATAAGAACTCCAATTGGTGAAAGATACCTCGCAGAGAAGATGTTTTTAATAGAAAAGAAGAAGGAAGAATTGAATATTGGTAAAGGATCATTTATTTTTGGTGGGGAGGGTTCTTGTGGAGGTGTTATGTTTCCATCCTTTAACAATGCAAGAGATGGTATTTTTGCGACAGCGAAAATTATCGAAATTTTGGTAAAATCTGGTGAGAGTCTTTCAAGTTTAATTGATAAATTACCTAAATTTTATTCAAAAAGAGAAACAATTACATCTCATGGCATAGATATGAAAAAAATAAGAGATAACCTAAAAGAACATTCTATTGTAAAAGATAATTTCTTTTCAGAAATAGACAAAGATATAAAAATATTAAAACCTAACTATTGGTTTGTATTAATCCATCCATCTAATACTGAACCAATTATTAGAATAATTTCCGAAGCGAAATCAGAAGAGTTAGCTATTAAATTAGTGCGATTAATTTCTCAAATTATTAAAAAAATTTCTAAGAATTGAAATTTATTATCTCATTTAATTGCGTAATCAACCGCAAATTCCGCATGAATTCTTGTTGTATCAAATAATGGAACTTCAACATCTTCTTGCTTAATCAGTAAGGGAATTTCTGTACAACCTAAAATAACTCCTTCTGCACCCTTCTCAGCAAGATTTATTATTATCTTCTTATATTGCTCTTTCGACGTTTCTTTTATTTCTCCCAAGCATAGCTCATTAAAAATTATATCATGAATAATCTGCATCTCTTCAGAATTCGGTATAATTACTTCAATAGCATGTTTATCAATGAGTCTACCTTTATAGAAATCTTCTACCATTGTAAATTTAGTTCCTAAAAGTCCAACTTTTTTGAAGCCCTTTCCTTTAATTTTTTCAGCCGTCGCATCAGCAATATGTAACAAGGGTATATTAATACTACTTTCAACTTCTCCTGCCATCTTATGCATTGTGTTAGTACAAATAATAACTAAATTTGCACCTGCTTTTTCTAATCTTTGAGCGCAATCTATCATTATTTTTGTGAGGTCTTCCCATTTTCCCTGATGTTGCAATTTTTCAATCTCATCGAAATCAACTGAATACATAACACATTTGGCAGAATGAAGCCCTCCTAATTTTTGCTTTACGGTTTCATTAATAATTCGATAATATTCAAGAGAAGATTCCCAACTCATACCTCCAATAAGTCCTATTTTCTTCATAGTTCTAATAAATTAATTTAAATTTTTATTTTTTTATTCAACTAAATATATTTAAAAAGTTAAAAAAAAACGGTAAATTTAGATATTTTTACTCCATAGGTCTCTTATTACCTTATCTTTAATAAGCGGCTCAACTATAATATCCTCTTCCACATTTGTTAAGCAACTAAAACAAGATTTCCCATTGACACGGATTAAACATCTTTTGCAGAATCCCAATCTACAGTTAATAAAAAAAGCTAAACTTGGATCTTCATTCTCTCTTATATAAACCAGACAGTCTTGAACACTCATTTTTGCACTTATTGGGACTTTAAAAGTATCATAATAAGGTTTTTCATCTTCCTGTGGATCAAATCTAAAACATTTTACTTTTATTATTTTTTTCTCTTCCATATGATCCCCTCATTTATTCCCTCTTTAAAGAGGCAGTCGCCACACCTATAGCCTCTTGATACGTCAATTTTCCTTTTGGCAAAGAAATTTTAGTTACAACAGGTTTTTCAAATTTAATATCCAATTCACCGTTTTTTTGTTTCATAACAATTGTTTTGAGCCAATTATCGTGATCAGTATGTGTATAATCTCTACGATAAAATTCACCACGGCTTTCTTCACGAATTAGCGAAGATTTAGCTGATAAATATAAACATGTTAATATATTTCGTAACTCAATAGCCTTAATCCACTCATCATTCAATTCTTTGCTTTTAGTAGAAGTAATGCAGAGATTCTTAAGATCATTATTTATTATTTCCTCCAGTTCTTCTGTTGCTTCCTTTAATAGGCTTCCTTCCTTGATTAAACCGACCTTTTTCCCAGAAATTTCATGCATTTTTTTAGTAAGTTCATTTGGTGTAATTCCCTCATCTCTCATCAATGGTTTATTTATTCTATCCAAAATCTCTCTGACTTGATTCTCATTTATCTCAGCCTGTTCTACTTTTTTAACGTATTTTGGAGCAACTTCACCTGCAATTATTCCTTGAACACCAACTTCAGTACAAGCAGAGGCAACTCTTACTGCCCCCCACAGACCGCCAGAGCATTCTCCTGGTGCAAATAATCCGGGGATAGTTGTTTCTGTATTTTCATTGACCTTGATTCCTCCACCCATATAATGGGCACCATTCCCTACCTCAATATTTTCAGTTTTACACTTTTCTATCAATTCTGGTATGAGAGTTGTAAATTCATAGCGTGTATCTTTAAGTTCATTTTTAATACGGTTATTGGCGATTCTAATAATTGCATCAATAAATTTTGTCCGTAAATGTTTTAAGGAAAAAAAGATACCGCCATGTGGCCCCCCACGACCATTTTCAACCTCTAATTCCGAAGCAATTGATACTATTTCTTTAGTACTTTTTTCCAAATTTATTGGATCATATTTTTCCATAAATCGTTCACCCTTATTATTTACAAGTTGGATATATTTATCAAAAGGGTCAATACAGCTAAGGACATATAGTGCTATACTCCCTCGGTCTTTCGGGGGCCAGACCATTGTTATAGGACAGAATTGTACCATCTCCATCGAAATTAATTCTGCTCCGGCTCGGTAAGCTATTCCTATACCATCACCTGTGAGATCATATGAGCCCGTGTTAAATGAATATGCTCTATGCCACCCTCCGGTAGCTAATATGATTGCCTTGCACTTAATCAGGATGGTTTCTCCAGATTTAATGTTTAGAGCTATAGCTCCAGCAGTTCGTCCTTCTCTTATTAACAAATCTATAAGCATTGTATCTTCCAGCATTGGGATTTTTAATTCTTTAACCTTTTTTCGAATAGCAGCGACCCAATATGTACCAGCACTTGTAATACCACGAGCCATTTCTTCCGTGTGAACTGAATCATATCCATAGATTCGCATACCCCAATCCATAAGATCTTTCATAGCTTTAGGAGCATATTCAACGTATTTTTCAACCATTTTTTGATTATTTAAATATAATCCTTCTCTAACAAGATCTTCAAAGAATCTCTCAGGACTGTCGCGATCATCGCCAGTAAAACCTAACATTTTGGCAGTTTTCCCATCTACGTTAAAATCTACTCCTGCCATCTGAGAAGCCCCACATTGCCCAATTTTCCCCTTTGTTACTATTAGTACATCAGCTCCATGACTATTTGCTTTTATTGCTGCGTGACCTCCTGCTCCTTCACTTCCAACAATCAATAAATCCGTGCTTATAACTTTATCACATATTTTTTCTATTTCTCCCATATTATGCCATCTCTTTAATTTTTTACATAAATTAGATTAATCAACTACTTTTTTTTAAAAATATATCTTAGAATACATTTTTTATCTCCCTTTGTCATATTAGCGGGTACTTCAATGATAAGATTTGGATTATATCCTTTCAAAACAGCTGTATCAATATATTCACAATAAATTTTTCCAAATTCTAATTTATCCCAGTCCTTGCAGCCATTACAAAAGACACAATCCCTAATCACAATTTCAACGTTTCCATCAACAATTTTTGGTTTGTATTTTAAAATATTTCTACTATCTAAATCTCCGTATATAAAAAAATTTTCTAAATTGAGCTCTTTACCTAAAGATCTCACTAATTCTGCTATTTTTTTACCTCTCGCCTCTCCATATTTTTTTACTGCCTCTCCTATCGCGTCTCTACCTTTATCTCCAAATTTGTTGATTATCTCCTCTGCAATAGTACAAAACAATTGGGAAAACATGGCAAAAAAGTGAGTTTTATATTTATTGGCCACTTCTTTTTGCCCTTTAAGAACCTCCATAAGGTTTTCACTAGTAAATCCTTCTGATTCATCTAATATCGTTAATCACTTCCTTAATATTGATTTTTTTACAATTTTAAATTTTTTAATTACTATTATTTTAGATATTACCAATAATAAATATGAAAGTAACTTTTGCTATTGTAAGTAAAAAAAATTACATTTCAATTATATTTAAAATATGCTCTACTTTTTTTAATAAGGGAATTTCTTTAAATATTAAAAGTAATTAATATTCTTTGTAGTCTTTATGGTAGATTTAGAAGTTCAGAGAAAGAGTCTTCCTCATAATCCAGGAGTGTATTTATTTAAAGATAAAAATGGAAAAATACTTTATGTAGGGAAGGCTATCGATTTAAATAAAAGAGTTTCTCAATATTTTCAAAAATCGACTTATAAAGACCCCTATTTTGGAGAAAAAATTAAAGATTTAGTTAGCAACATTACGGATATTGACTATATAATAACTGAGAATGAAAAGGAAGCATTTATCTTAGAGAATATTCAAATTAAGAAACATCTTCCAAAATATAATGTTAGATTTCGTGATGATACAACTTATCCTTTTTTAATGATAACTTATTCCGAAAAATATCCTAGAATTAGAGTTATTAGAGGTCCACACAAATATAATCAAAAAAATTTGTTTATCGGGCCATATACAGATAAAAAAGAATTAAGACGTATTCTGAGATTTATACGTAAAACAATCCCATTTTGTACTTGTAAAAGAAAAGTTAAAGAAAATCAAAAAAAGGCTTGTATGTATTATCAAATAAAATTATGTCCCGGTCCATGTATTGGTAAAATTACACCTGAAGATTATTTACAAAACATAAAACAAATAGAATTGTTTCTTAAAGGAGAAACCGATAAATTAACAAAAATTCTTAAAAATAAAATGGAAAAAGCAGTAGAAGAGCAAAATTTTGAATCTGCTGCAATATGGCGTGATAGATTAGGTGATTTAACTCGTGTGACGATTAAGCATACAATAATTTCTGGAAATAAAAAAAATCAAGATATTATTAGTTATTATAAGGATGAAGAATATTCGGCTGTTTTGATTTTATTAATAAGAGAAGGAAAGCTATCGGGAAAAATTCCATTTATATACGATTTGAAAGGTAAGCTTATAGAAAAGAATGGAATTATACCCGCCTTTATGAAACAGTATTATCTTCATCCAGCAACAAAAGTTCCTAATGAAATAATTGTAAATGAAATACACAAGGATGTTGAGGTATTAAAAGATTTATTAAGCAAAAAAATAAAGAAAAAAATTAAAGTTAAAACTCCAAGTGATCATTTCGAGGAAGGGTTTTTAAAAATTGCTAATAAAAATGCAAAAGTAATTGTTGAGCAAGAAAAAATAAAACAAGAACTAGAATTGGAGAGCTCCAATCAAATAAATCAAGCTCTTAATGAGCTGAAAGAGATTTTAAATCTCCCTAATATCCCTCATATTATTGAAGGATTTGATATTTCCAATATTCAAGGTACTGATCCAACAGGATCTTTAGTGTCTTTTCTTGATGGAAAACCCAATAAAAAATGGTATCGACATTACAAAATAATGTCTAAGTCTACACCTGACGATGTAGGCATGATGAAAGAAGTAGTGTATCGTCGCTATAACTCTTTAATTGAAAAAAATCTAGAACTCCCAGATTTAATCCTAATAGATGGGGGTAAAGGTCAATTAAATGCATCTCTATCCGTTTTAAATGATTTAGGAATAGGAAATACACCGATATTAGGGTTAGCAAAGAAATTTGAAGAAATATATCTCCCTAATAAAAAAGAACCAATCAGATTATCGGATGATTCGGCAGCTCTCAAACTTTTGCAACGAGTTAGGGATGAAGCCCACCGATTTGGAGTGAAATTACATAGAAAATTGAGAGAAAAAAGAGTTTCAAAATCAATTTTGGATGATATTCCCGGAATTGGCCCTTCTAAAAGAACAAAATTATTAGAAACTTTTGGAAGTGTAGATGGAATAAAAAGAGCAAAACTTGAAGATATCTCGGAAGTTGTGGGAGAAAAATTAGCCACTATAATCCAAGATTTTTTATCTAATAATAATTAATTTAAATTAAGTGATCAAATGCCAAAGACTGTAAGATTATGCCCTAAATGCCGTTCAGCCAAGTTACATCTTTTAACTAATGTGTCTGGCTGGTTAGCCCCTCAAAAATTCGAATGTAAGGAATGTGGATATCATGGCCCCTTTTTTGTTGAAGTAGATATTGATGAATTAAAAAAAATGAAAGAAGAAAAAGAAAAGATATAACCTGTTTGTAATCGGAATTAATAGCGAATCTATAATTAAATATATTAATCTTTAATTTATTGAATATCTAAAAGTTTAATGTGTATTGGATATGGAACAATTAAAAAAGGATGCAGAAAGAATTAGGTCTTTAGAAATTCAAGGTGCGACTAATGTTTGTTTGAGTGCTTGTGATTTTTTAAATAGTTTTGCTCAAAGAATACAAGCAACGAATAAAAAAGAGATATTAGAACAATTATATAAGGCAAAAGATGTATTAATTGATACTCGCCCTACAGAACCAGCAATGAAAAATGGATTGAAATATATTCTTAAAAAGCTTGAACTTGAAGCAGATTCTATTTCATTATCTGATATTCCATTAAAAGTTCAACAATATAAAGAGGAATATCATAAGATATTATTAAATTCAAAAGAGAAAATCGCAAAGATTGGTGCCAATCGCATTCCATTTAAAGACCCAGAAGGTTTTACTGTAATGACACATTGTCATAGCACTATTGTTTCTGCGATTCTAATTGAGGCCAAAAAACAGGGAAAAGAATTCAAAGTTATAAATACAGAAACTCAACCTAAATTACAAGGAAGGAAAACGACGAAAGAGTTGTTAGAAGAAAAAATAGAAGTAATTCATATAGTCGATTCCGCGATGCGCTGGGCGGTTAATCACTTTGAAGTGGATTTGATTTTAATTGGGGCTGATTCAATTACTTCAGAAGGTACTGTTTTAAACAAAATCGGCTCAAGATTATTAGCTTTGGTTGCACATGAAGAACATATACCCTTTTATGTTGCTTCACCGCTGCTGAAATATAATCCTGAAACTTCTTTTGGATTATTAGAAAAGATTGAAATGAGACCCCCTAATGAAATATGGGAGAATCCCCCAGAAGGCGTACAAGTAATTAATCCTGCCTTTGAAACTGTTAGTCGGAGGTATATTGATGGGATTATTACTGAAGCAGGTATTTTTGCTCCTAGTTATATTCATATATATTTCGAAAGACTTTACCCAGAATTAGTTGGATAAATATTAAACTCTAATATATCTCCATTTTTCTAGTACTTTTTTCAATTTACATGAATTTTTTGCATTCTCGATTAGATAAATATTCTCCAATAAGAATAGAGTATGTAAATAAAAAAAGAGAGCATTACAGATAAAAGAAAAATTTAAAAATCTACTTTAAGATTAAATTTTAAATAATTGCACTCATCTAACATTTTGAGAATGGTTTCTTTGAATGAAAAACTCTTAACAAAATTTTTATCTATAAACTCCAAATGATAAATCCAAAGTGTTTTTTCATCAATTATTTTTAAGATGGCATTAATAATCTTTTTAGATTTTTGTAGAAATTTTAAATAAAATTTAGCAGGATCTCTTATTTTGGTATTAATTTTGAAATAAGCCCTTCTTATTTGTAAATCCCACATCATGAAAACGTTTGGGTTTAATATATGCAGAATTTTTGCTGCTCCAGTATATTTGATTGAAGGTATTATAGAGAAAGTCGAAAAAATACGTTTAATTAAATTTCCATTCTTATTAAAATTTAATTTACTTAACTTTTTCCTTTTTAGCTTTTCTAAATCGAATTTACATTCATTATATGCTCTTAAAATCTCTTTTTCTAAATTATTTTTTGTCTCTTTAGATAATGTTTCAAAAAATCACATTCCACATGTAAAATATTATCTTTAAACTAGCGAGTATTTTATTAATGTTAGATGGATCTTGGTTAAGAATATATCTGGAAATAACGTAGCTTGAATCGCGTTTATTTAACGCATGGTATTTTTTACATCCTTCAATTAATTTTTTGGGATTTTTTATACTTTTTATATATTTTTTTATCTCAATAATAATTTTCTCAGCCTTTATCTAATAAAAATAAGGTAGAATGATAAATAAAAATTAGTATAATTCTTTTTTTGATTTCATTTTTTATAAAAAATTTTTCTATTATACAAAAAATTTTTCGACTTCTTTAAAAATTAAGGTGAATGATGATTAATATGAAAAAACTCAAAAATTAATCACTTATATGGTGTTTAAGATATAAAAATTTATTATTTTTTTATAACCCCAAGTAAGGTGTTACAGAAGATCTTTTTTTAATAAATAAACAAACCATAATAACTATATAGAGCAGAATGTAAAGATATTGAATCAAAATAATAAAAACAATTATATGGGTATCAAACGTTAAGATAAACTAAAATATTACTCATGAAAATAATAAAATCTCAATTTTTAAAAAAAAGATTCCGCAAATATCAATCAATTATGAGGAATAATTGCCTTCTCTTTTTTAATAGACTAAATATTTATTAAATTTTATTCATTTAAGGTAAAACCCATTTAGATTTTATAGAATAAATGAACACACATATTATTTTTTATGTTATATTTATAAATAATAATTCATTTATTTATTATACCACAAATGGGAAATTCATAAAAAATGGTTATTATAAACATTTATTTTGTTAATATTTTAAATTGAATTTGCTCTAATAAACAAATTTTAATAGATAATTTTTCCCTTAACATTATTTCTTGAAAAATACATAATAATAGAATGGATAATCTTGAATATTATATTAAATAAACAAATTAGTAGTTATTGGGATAATCACTCAAAAAGATATAGAAAAGCACAATGGACAGGAACATTAACTTCCCAGTTTGATTATGAACAAACAAAAAAAAAATTATTAAGAAATTTAAGACCAAAAAGAAAGGAAAAAATTTTAGAAATTGGTTGTGGTCCCGGTATTTGGACGCAATTAATAGCAAAAAACTGCTTTGAGTTAGTTGCAATAGATATCTCTAAAAAAATGATTGATAATGTAAAAAATTATGTTAAAGAGAATAATGTAAAATTTATTAATTGCAATTTTCTGGATTTTGAAATCGATGAAAGATTTGATAAAATATTTTCAGTCCGAGTAATTGAGTATATTCCTAATAAAATTAAATTATTCAAGAAGATCAGTAAACTTTTAGTTCCCAATGGGGAATTAGTAATAATAACAAAAACAAAAAAGTCTATTTGGGATTATTATAAGAGATTAAAAGTGTTCTTACGATTTTATAATCGGAATAAGTTTAATGAAGTTAGACAATATTCATGGTTCGAAAATCTTTCATTAAAGTTTTTAAAATCCTTAATAAAACAAAATAATTTATCCATTCTTAATATTTCACCAGTAATAATAAGGTTACCGATTTTTAAACGGGGAAATGATGAAATTCCCTTGATAACAAAAAAATTAGAGAAAAAAATTCTAAAAATATTTAATTATTTTTCTGGAAAGCTCTCTAAAATGCCTATTTATTTTCAATTATTTATTGCTGAATCATATTTAATTCATGCAAAAAAAAAGGTGTTATATAGATGAGTATTTCTATTATAATTCCAACTCATAATCGTGCTGAAATACTTGAATATTTACTTATTGAACTAAATAATCAAAAAGGTAAATTTGAAATTATTATTGTTGATGATGCATCGACTGATGGAACTAGAGAAATGATCAAGAATACTGCTCTACATCTGAAGTATAAATTAAAATATGTTCGATTAAAATATCAAGCAGGGTTACCCAGTTCTAGGAATATAGGAGTTAGATATAGTAATCATGAAATCGTTGGATTTATAGATGATGATTGTTTTCCAATAAGGAATGATTTGTTCAAAAACGCAAAAAAGTGGCTCAAATCAAAAAAAAGTAAAATAATCGGAGTTGGAGGTCCAGTTTTTTTTAGATCCGTAAAACAGGATCCCTCTCTCTCTAAGATAGAAATTTCAAGCAGAATGATTGGAAAGATCAACAAAATAATTCCAAAAATAATTGGAAATTTTTACATAAAACCAAAAAAGCCAATCTTAGTTGAAACACTTCCTGGTGGAAATATGTACTTTAATAAAGATATCATTTACCAATGTGAGGGATTTAATCCACAATTTGATGGAAATTATTATCGAGAAGAAACAGATTTTTGCATTAAAGCAAAAGAATATGGTAAAATAATTTTTGATCCAAAAATGCAAGTAAATCATTTAAGAGTTAATTTTGGTGGTTGCAGGTGTAAAGCAGAAAATTGGTATTCAAATATTATATCTAATACAACTTTATTAATAATGAAGCATTGGAAAAGTCCTATTGAAATTATTACTGGTATTTCTTTATATTTTTTCGAATGGATTTATAATTTAATTAATCATAAGGAAGATCAGCGTTATTATAATGTTGAAAGAAATACTTTATTTCGTTCAATTTTAAAAGGTTTCTGGCAAGGGTTTAAAAAATATTTTATACGTTCGAAAAAGTTAAATTCAATAATTATTAAAGAGAAATTGAAGTTTGACCCAATTACTATTTCCGATCTTGATAAACACGATTTATTAAAAGCTGAAATATCCTGAATTTTGGATGTTTTCTGTTTTATCCTTATTTTAATTAAATTTATATTAGTCTAATCTTTGTGTTTTCAACTTAAATTATTTTAAATATTTCCATTTTTCAAGTGCTTTTTTTAATTCATTATGAGTTTTTGCATATTCACTTAAATTAATGTTATCCAAATAAGCTTGAACTGCTTGCCTCATAGCTTTTGCTCCAGCTTCGGTACCTTCTGGATGTCCATGAACACCTCCACCCGCTTGAATCACGATATCTGTTCCTAAAATATCAATTAATTTATGAACAACATTAGGATAAAGACCTCCAGAAGCAACGGGAAATGTTCTCTTAATATTTCCCCAATCTTGATGCAACATTGAATAATCCTCTTCTTCAATAATCATATTAGTAAGTACCTTGTTAATATCTACAACTTCTTTCTCTCCACCTTCCATTTTTCCAACTACTGTACCGGTATGTAGTTGGTCCATTCCGATTAGCCTTGATATTTTAGCAATTGATAACATCGTCATACCATGTTTTGGGTCTCTTGTTATGGCAGCGTGCATTGCCCTATGAGCGTGTATCACAACATTTTTATTATCAAGATAATCTCGAATTTCTTGAAGTGCAGAAAATCCTAAAGTGATAATATCAACCATTACATATTCTCCTCCTTGCTCAATGACAAAATCTGCTCTTTTTTTCATTTCACTAACCGGAGCTGTAATATTTGGCATATAAATTTTCTTTTCTCCAGTTTCTATTTCGATTTTACCCCGTATCTTTAATGTTTCTTCAACTCTTGTCTCAAATTTATTAAATCTCATGCTTGTTAAGTTTTCATCATCTTTCACGATGTCTAAACCCCCTAACCACGATTCTCCGCAAACCTTTGCGTGCTGTTTTGGATTTAAGCCCACTTTTGGTTTAACAATTGTACCCAAAAGAGGTCTATCAAAAATTTTTAATAATCTTCGAATTCCCTTTATTCCAAATTTAGGTCCTTTATATACATTTACCATACTTTTTGGGAACTCTATGTCAATTAATCTTAAATTGTCAATTGCTTTCATGCCATAGATATTACCTGCAATAGCACTTAGAATTTGAGGAATATTATCTGCTTCGAAGAGTTCCTCGTTATAGGCGATCTTAATAATATTCTCTTTTTCATCTATATGATATACGCTTGGTTTTAATCTTTGAGCAATATCTTCAGAAAGTGTGGCAATTTCTGTCCAAGTTCCAATAGAACTTTCTTTAGCAATTTCCTCACATGCTTTTTCTAAAGATGAAGTATCTGCCGCTTTTTCAACATAATACATAACTCTAAGATCTTTTCCAGAGGGACTATAATTCAGATTTAAATAATCTAACATTTTGGATTCTCTTTTTGATATTTTATTATAGAATAATTAAATAGATCATTTCTATTCCTACAATTTATTATTTAAAGAACAGTAAAATAAAAATTTAGAGATGTTAAAAATATATAAATAGTAAAAAATTTAATTGATTCTTTTTTCTCTAATTTGTGAATTAAGATGTCAACAAAAAAAGAAAGTTCTGAGCCCGAAGAAATAGAGTTAAGGAAAATTTATTTGAAAGTAAATGACTTGAGTTATAAAGATGATTCCTTAGTTGTAGATTTAGTCCGTTTTTTACAAGAAAAATTAGCAAGTATCCAAATTGAGAGGAATGGAAATGAACTTGAGATTTCAGCTCCGTTATCAATGTCAAAGAAAATAATAAAGCTCAGAATTCGGAAATTTTTATATAAAAACAACTTAAAAGAGAATTTCCGCCCGATATCTTACAAAAACGATGAGAAGGATGGGTACGAAATTCATGAAAAGAAACAAGTAGAATTCACTTATTATTAGATTAATTCTTTATATCATAATATAATGGCTAAACCTGAAAAAGTCAAAGGTCTAATCCTTTCAATTAATTCTGTTGACGATGTTTTAACATGCGTTAATTTAGCTAGCCTCTTAGAAGTTGCAGCATGGCCTAAACCAGGTAATGTTCATCGTACAATAAATTTTGAGAAAACACGGTTTGAACATTTTCTTGCTGGAATTTGTGCAATTCAAACATCTTTTAAAAATTTTGTTTATAGAGTTTCTGAAGAATATAAAACTAATCTACATGATTTTTCATTTGTAAAACTAGGAAATTTTTTCCTTGATGCTGCAAAAAGGATGATAGATTGGCAAAGGGGTGGAAATGTTTTATTGGGGCATATTTTAATTCTTGGGATCTTATCTGCAACCGCAACAATTTGCATTAAACAAGATGCATTATCTTTTAATGACTTTAAACAAAATTTAGTTAAAATAATAAAAGAATCTACACCAACAGATTCAATTAATCTTTATAAAGCAATAAGATATTGTAACCCGGGTGGAATGGGAAATATCCAAAAATATGATTTATATGATGATAATTCACTTCAAGATCTCAAATCAGATGATATTAACTTAGAAAAAATTTTTATACTTTCAAAAGATTATGATTTAATTAGCTCAGAATACGCAAATGGTTTTCCCATAATTTTATCTGAAGAATTCCCTTATTATATGGATGTATTTGATAAAACTAAAGATATAAATGTTGCTTCAGTACATACGTTTTTAAATATTTTAGCAAATCACCCAGATACATTAATTTGTAGAAAAAGCGGGCTCTCTGCAGCAAAGATGGTTTCTCTAACCGCAAAAGAAATTTTAGATGAAAAAGGTCTATTAACTCCTAAAGGAAGAGAGATGATTAAGAAATTTGATATCTTCTTACGGTCAAAAAAAGGTAAATTTAACCCAGGAACATCTGCAGACCTATTAACTGGTGTAATTTTTATCTCTTTAATTTTTGGTATAAAATTTTAATAACTAAATAAAAAGGCATGGAGTTTATATAAATAATGGTTATTTTCTGTAAGAAATGTGGTGGGTTAATGATTCCAACAAAAGATGATACTGGAAAAACAATATTTAGATGTAAATCTTGTCGTAAAACAAAATCGCTTGACGGTGTTCAAGAAGATCATTACACAATAAAGAAAAAAATCGAACACTCTATTCGAAGAGAAATAACAAGCGCTTCGGCAATATTAAAATGGAAGGATGAAAACCTAAAAAGCGCAATAAAAAATTTTAAATGCCCTAAATGCGGTTATGATAAAGCTGGAATAGAAACGCGTCAAACAAGAAGTGCCGATGAAGGTATGACTCATTTTATAATCTGTTTAAAATGTGGTAAGATGAAAAAAATTGGAAGTTAGATATTCATTTATTTTGTAAAGTATTAAATATTTAAGATAATCCAATTCTTTATTTTAATATAAATGACTTACACTCCCAATCTAAAATCTATAAAAAAACATAAAGTTCCTGACTGGTACCATGATGCTAAATTTGGAATTTTTATTCATTGGAGTTTATCTTCTGTTCCTGCATTTGCAGTAGTCGGGCAAGGAGATCTAGTTGAGATTCAGAAGAAAGAGGGAATTGGTGCACAATTTGCAAAAAATCCATATGCTGAATGGTATTTAAACTCCCTTAGAATTGCTGGTACTGAGACTCAAAAATATCATCATGAGACTTATGGAGAAAATTTCTCCTATGATGATTTTGTTCCTATGTTCAATGAAGCCATTAAAAAATGGAATCCAGATGAATGGGTGGATTTATTTAAAAAAGCAGGAGCTAAATATGTTGTTCTTGTTACCAAACATCATGATGGCTTTCTACTGTGGCATAGTAATTATCCTAACCCTCGAAAGAAAAATTATTCAGCAAGCCGAGATATTGTAGGAGAACTTACAAAAGCAATTAAGAATGCAGGTTTGAAAATGGGATTCTATTATTCTGGTGCATTAGACTGGTCTTTTACCGAGACTCCAATTATTGATATTATTTCTATGTTAGATAATGGACCTACTGAGCCAGAATATGTTGAGTATGTGAATAATCATTGGTATGAATTGATAGATAAGTATGAACCCATTATTTTATGGAATGATATTGGATATCCTCCTAAAACAAATATGAATGAACTATTTGCTTATTTTTATAATAAGTTTCCAGATGGTGTTGTTAATGATAGATGGATTCAAATTCCGAAAATTGTTCGAAAAAAATTGAAATCCATTCCAATCGAAGTGTTAGTAAAAAGGATTGCCAATCTTATGGGCTTAAAAGAAGATAATTCTTTACTAACGTCATCTCATTTTGATTTCCAAACGCCAGAGTATACATATTTTAAAGAAATTAGAAAAACCAAATGGGAAAGTACAAGAGGCATTGGACATTCATTTGGATATAATAAATTTGAACCAGAAAGTCAATATTTGACGTTAGAAGAATTGGTCCATATGTTTGTAGATATTGTTAGTAAAAATGGAAATCTATTGTTGAATGTTGGTCCAATGGCAGATGGTACGATTCCGGAAATTCAAAAAAATCTTCTATTAAAATTTGGTAAATGGCTCGAAGTGAATGGAGATGCAATTTATGGGACAAGGTCGTGGATAAGAGCAGAAAGTAAAACTTTAGATGATATGGAGATACGATATACTCAAAAAGAAAATGTCCTTTATGCAATTTTATTGGGGAAACCTAAAACTAGCACAATTACCATTAAATCATTAAATTTGGAAAATAATACTAAAATTCAGATTTTAGATAATAAAAAAGATTTAAACTGGAAAAATGATGCAGAAAATCTTGAAATTGAGATTCCAGGAAATTTAATGTGGGCTCCAGCTTATGCATTTAAAATAAAGCCTAAACCTATAAAATAAATAAAATGCAATAATTCTTGAATTAATTTTTTAAATCTCATTCTTTCTGTTCTTTTCGGTTTCTTTTTTCTCGATCCTTAATATATTTTTTAACAGGTCTAATGATCATATAATGCCCTTGCTGATATGTTCCATAACCGTGAAAGATTTTTCCAAGTTTAGAACCAAAATAATACCAGAAAAGGTATGATATGAGTAAAAAGAATGCAATTATTTCCATACCGGGTTGATGAGTTATTCCAAAATCAAGACCTAAAACTATAAATGAGTTCCACATAAAGTATTTCCCTTTATCAACCATAGGAATATCTACCCACGGAAGGAAGTTCAGCCAAGTCATATCAATTATTTCAAAATAAATTAAGGAGTCAAAAATCCAAAAACCTAAGATAGAAATTACCGCTAAAAAAACAATCCAATCCTTATTTCTTTTCCGTAAAAATTTTCGATATAAATATGAGTTAATCCACCCAACCCAAAACATCAAAATCAGTGATGTTAGAAATCCCATATTTTAATTTTCACTCTCCAACCATCCATTTTTAATATACCAATCGATTGTATCCTTTGTAGTGCTTTTATAATCCGGAAATTTAAATTTAAAACCTAATTTTTTAATTTTTTTATTTGAGAAGAGGTATTGATGCTTCATATAACCTGCCATAGATAAATCAACAGGAGGTCTAGAATCTAATTTTCGAGCCGATTTTTCCTTTCGTTTAGTAAGCCAGAAAAGAAAGTTTGACATAACCTTATAAAATGGCAACCAAATTGGAAAATTAAAGTAATCAACATTCAAAAGATCGGCAACATACTCAAGAAAATCTTCTTGAAAGCAAGGGTCAATAACCATATTATAAGCTTCACCAATTGCTTTATCATTTTCCGCCAAAAAAATTGCAGCACGGACCAAATCTACCACATGAATTAATGGCATAGCTAACCGCTTCTTTTTAGGATATAAGTGGATACCAGGACCAAACCCTGATTTATTTACTATTTGGAAAATATGGAAAGTACCATAATGTTGATAAGGACCAGTAATAGGTGCGGGTCGGATTATAATTGCTTTCAGTTTAAATTTTTCGCTGTAATCTTTTAAAACCCTTTCTTGTTCCACTTTGCTAATACTATAATTATTTGGAGGGTTATAAGGAGATGTCTCATCGGCAGGAATTGGGTAACCTTTATTATCTTTTTTATATGTAGGTTCTCCATAAACCCCACATGTACTCCAATGTATAAATCGTAAAGTCTCTAAATCCTGTGATTTATAAATAATTTCAAGTAAATTCCTTATACCCTCAACATTAATTTTTCTTAAAATATCTAAACTAGCAAAATAATCATATAAACTGGCCGTATGAAAAATCAAATCATATTTTTTATCTTTAAATAGAGGTTCAAGACTCTCTGGTTCGGTCAAATCTGCTGGGATGAATTCTACTCTCTCGTGTTGCAAGACTTCTTTCATATACTTTAATTTGCCGCTAAAAATCGTTTCCTTACTCATTACTTCTTTTCTCCTAGCTGATGGGAGGTCAGTTGCAATAATTTTCCAATTATTTTTTGTTTTTAATATCTCTCTTACAAGAAATGTACCTGTGTGCCCTTTTGCACCATCAATTAAAACTAATTTACTCATATTAAAAAAGAGAATAAGGTTATTACGATTAAATATCTCAAATTATTATTTAATTAATTTTTCTAAAATAAATTGTTCATTTATTATCTCATTATTAAATGTAATTTGAATAACTTTATATCTATTCTGGAATCCCGATAATAAACAAACATTAATATGCGATATATCTATTTTTTTTTTGATTAATTTAAGCAATTCTTTATTTGCTTTACCTTTAATAGGCGGAGATTTAAGCAAAATTATTAAAGTATCATTTTCTTGGATTATTTTTTGTTCTTTAAAATTAGGTTTTACATATATTGAAAGATTAAATGTATTTCCACTAATTTTTTTTAAAAATAACATATAAGACGTTTACTCCAGAAATTTATCAATATTCTCTCTTAAAATGTGAAACGAATTAGGGGAAATTTTTAATCCTCCAGCAAGTTTATGACCTCCTCCAATCCCTCCTAAATCTTTTTTAATATTTTCAATTACATAATTTGCTCCCTTTCCCGGATATTTTTCAAGATACTTATTACTACATCGGACACTCAATTTTATCATATGATAACGTTGTTCTTCGCCTCCTAAAAGTAACATTTTATTGGGGTCTAAAATTTCATTGACAGTTGCGAAACTGCTGGTATCTGACCAATTACTTGGGGGGATTTTTCCTCCCGCATCAATAATTATGGCTTTTTCTGACACTTCTTTTTGAATTCTTGATATGGTGCTTAAATTCCTTATTAGGTTTTTTATGTAATCATAATACATTTTCTTTGAATATAGAGTTATATTAGGGCGTTGTAGTAAATTAAATGCTGCATTTATATTATTAAAACCTAAAATATTTAATAATATTGAATGCTCAAAAACAAACTTTAGTAATCCACTTTTCTTTGGAAAGATTGCCGACTTTCCAATAATATTTGCATTAATTGAGCCCTGTAATTTTTCAATTTCATCTGAATTAAGTTTAATTACCGGTCTATTTTCGTCAATTTTCAATTTACGTAAGATTTTTTTTGATTTCTGGAGATCTCCCTCAATTTCTTTTATAAATGGTAATATACTATATCTCAATCCTTCCTTGATTGTTTCATGCATACCTCCAAATAAAGTTAAGCCATCCAGTTCTAATAGAATACCCTCCTCAATAATTTCCTCATATACTTCTTTATTAAATGAAGCCAATTTATCCATAGATTTTAATGAATCTCCGGAGATTCCAAGGATTGCTAACCATCCCAATTTAATTATCGATGGTTTTATTCTTTTTGCAAACATATATGCTAATGTAGCTCCTGCTATATCACTTAATCCATCAAATCCGTAAATTGTTGGATTTAAAAGGAATAGATTATCTGGGATTTCTAAATCTTCGATATTTTTATCAATTTCATGATGATCTAAAATAAAAAAGTCTTCTTTTCGATCTTTAATTATTTGAATTATCTCAGAGACATTAGAACCAATATCGGTAAAAATAAAAGCCTTTTTTTTATTTCCTAGCTTAGGAAAAAACTCTTTTAAATAATTTTTCCAAGATTGCGCTAAATTAAAGATATGATATTCGAATGGAATCTGTAATTTAAATAACAAATTTTGTATTAGAGCAGAACTACTAAATCCATCAGCATCATTATGAGATATAGAAATTACATGCTCATATTTATTATCTAAAAAATTCTCTACTAAATATTCTAATTGAGATAAAAATTTTTTCTTATCTTTTTTAACATACACATCAATCATTCGATAATTATCAAATACAAAAAAAAATTAAAAATATTTACATAATTTTTAGGAAAAAGTAGTTGTGAATTTATGTATCTTAAAATTTTGTAACTAATAAAATTAAAAAAATATCACACTTTATTTAGACTATAAATTTTCAAGTTAGAGAATAATAATGTTAAATAAGTTTAATTTAAAGAAATCTACTTTTGTGTTAGCAATATTATTCATTCTTTCTTTTTCTCTAATATTGTTTTACGTTAATGATACTAAGGAATTTAATCATAAAGATTCAAGCAATTTTGATTATACTATTAATCCTCCAAAATTACAATTATTTGATTATAAACCAGTTTTATCAGAAAAACTGCATGATTTGGGGAATATCTCCATAATAAATATGATAAATATGGATACACAAGATCAAGGATTTCTGTACCGAAATGGTGATTATGAAAGCATTAAAAATGATCTTGACTCTGGATATTTAATTGCAAATGGTTTTCACTTTATTTTTAGCAACACAGTAAGACCCGCTAGTTTTAATAATTCAGATATAAGAGATAGATATGAATATATCACTGTAAAATTCAATATTTATATAACTTTTAATTATACCTCCAGTGCATCAGGACTTTTAATGTATCAAACAAATTTATATCCCACAAATTTACTGGATGTCAATCTTAATGGAACCATACTTCCTAAAGAAAATTATATCATTGATTCTGAAAACGCTTTTATTTACAATTATCGAGAACATCATATAGCCAAAAATGGCACTCTACCCTTTATTTTTACTTACGATTATAGGTTAAACATTGAATACTGGAATATCAACCAGGATCCTAATCAAAATTTTAATATGATTAATAAAACTCAAACACAATCAGTTAATTTTACTTATGGCTTCACTATTAAAGGATTAATTAAAACTTCTCAAGGATCTATTGGACTTGCTGATAATTTAGATTTAGATTTCTTATTTTGCATTGAAGATAGTATTAAACTATACAATTTCGAATACTTAATTGGTAACGAATCCAAAGATATAAATGCTCATAAAAACCCACAAAATTGGTTTAATGGTTCTTGTCTGGCGAATCAGACTTTAGTATTATTGAAATTTACTGCAAATTTCATAATTGGGTTTAACAATGTATGTTATGATTTTTGGGCAATAGATCGGCTTATTATGTTGGATAATATTCGAGAACGTATATATTTCTTAGAGATCCTCGATGGACCTTCGGGTATTTATCTTGAAGGTATCCAATTCATTGAATCCAATGTATATTATTCTCAATTTAGGAAAATTAAAACTAATTTCGAGCGTGTAGCAAGTGTTATTGACTTAAACACAACTGAAGGAGGTGGGTTATCACCAAAACCCGGTTTAAATATTACTAGCTCTTATTTCATTAAGAATGAAGTTCTTGCAGTAATTGTTGAATATCAAACTACTGAATTTTTATCTGTGGTGGTTACAGATCACATAAAAGTACCCCTAACAGGAGTAATTTTAAAATTTTATTATTTCAATCAAACTTATGGTACATATATTTCATCTGAAAAATCTCAACCTAGTCCCCCAAAAATAACAGATTATGCAGGACAAGTCTTATTGTACAATGTGCCAATAGGAATTTATACTGTTGAAATTTACAATCCTCTTGGGCACTTTGAAATCAATGGAACAGCAGATACTTCGATAGCACCCAATTATATAAATACTCCAGTTATTCACTTTCCAACATGGATTATAATTTTCTCAATTATTTATACCATTATTTTGCTCGTAGGTGTATGGATTTATATAAAAAATAAAAATCTATAATAATTATTAATGAAATGGCTATATTAAAATAAGTGATGAGATATAATAGTAATTTACATAGATGAACTTAAAGACTTTGTGGCTTTTCTCGAAAAAAGAATTACAGATAATATTTTTTTTGAAATAAAAAAAGAAAGCCAGCAAGATGATCTTGATAGTATAAAAAATATTGAAATTATACTTCATTTCTTAGGTAAGATTCCTGAAAATTCTTTAGTATTATATGAAACAAAAATTAAATTTTCTGCACAAGATATGGGAAAATCCGAGAGCCGTATAATCGAAGAGTTGCAAAAACTCCTTGATACAGCCAATTTAAATATAAAACTAATAAAAGGAAAAATCAGAGAAATTTATATCTCTTATTCTTAGTTAGAAATGAAAAATCATTTAATATATCCATAGCCAATAAGTCTAAACCGCTTTTTAATAACCCTGCTGATGGATATTAATGAACCTTTTTCTGCACACAATGGAATGGATAATTTCATAAGAACGAAATCTTTTGTAATTTTTGTCACAACCCCTGCAGTTCTCATAGTACCGTTTACTAATAATAAACGCTCATTGTGTTTAATTTTTTCTACTTCTATTGGTTCTTCTGCCCCAATTACTTGATCCAATAAATGTACATCTAATTTAACTTCTGTTAAAATTTCCGGCAATGTACCTGGAGCTCCGCCTAAGTTACCGATTAAAGAATCGCTCTTTGTAAGAAAAGGATCCAATTCAGTTCCAATTCCAATTAATCCACCTGGTTTTGCCTCTTCCAGTCTAATATTTCCTTGACTAAGACTTACTGCTTTAGCTAAAATCGGTTCATATCCACTTTTTCCGCGTAACCCCGGTCTCATTTCTATATCATCACCAGTTTTTACTATCCCCTGAGTAATTGAACCTCCAATTACACCTCCTAATAATTTATCAATTTCTGTTCCAGGTTTATTAATATCAAAAGATCTAGCAATTAAAAACCTAAAATCATCTTTTTCATTTAATTGAGGTGTAGGTATATTTTTTTCAAAATATTCTATTATAAGTTCAATATTTGCATTAAAAACTGCTGAAACTGGAATTATGGGAGCACTTTTTGCAATAGACCCTTTAATAAAGTTTTTAATCTCATTAAAATTCTCTATTGCTCTTTCTTCAGAGACTGAGTCTATCTTATTTTGGACTATAACAACATTTTTAATATTAGCAATTTCTAAAGCAGCCAAGTGTTCTCGAGTTTGGGGTTGAGGACAAACCTCATCTGCTGCTATTAATAGTAATGCCCCATCCATGAGTGAAGATCCGCTAAGCATTGTAGACATTAACACACTATGCCCAGGTGCATCAACAAAACTGATCTTTCTAATAAATTCGAGTTCTCCTTTACAAAAAATACATTTATATCTTTTTTCTCCCTTCTTTCGAGCCTGTTCAGTCATCCAATAAGTCATATATTTATTACAAGCGGAACATTTCAAAATTGTTGAATTAGCATACCCTAACTTGATTGATATACCTCGCTCCTGTTCATCTGAGAATCTATCTGTCCATTCTCCGCAAATAGCCTTGACTAAGGTTGTCTTCCCGTGATCTACGTGCCCGACAAGCCCAATATTCGTCTCTGCTTGAGTCTTTCCTATTAAATCCTTAAGATTTTGAGAGATTTTCGGTTTTGCTGGTCTCTTAGGAGAAATCTTTTCCTTAGGTTTTGATTTTGCAATCGTCTTTTCTTTTATTTTTTCCTCTTGTACTTTCTCTTCTTTATCCTCTGAAGGCGCCATTGGACATTTATGTGCGCTTAATCTTTTAAATTCTTTTCCACAATACGGACATTTTTGACTCAATTGTTAAATATAACTCCTATTTTTTAACATTTAGTAATATAAATTGGCTCTTTTTTTAATGAAGATAAAATGATACAATAAATAAGTTTTTAGAATTTTTAAAAAATCATGGTTTATCTATTGTATTAAGTATTTTTAATGCACCTGCCTTCTTTTCTTTTGTTGAATAAGAAATCCGTAATTTACTATCTGCATAAAAAGTTGAGGTTTTATCATATATTCCGTTTTTATGCACAATATACACTGGTGCAGGAAATCTTTCAGTATTTATATCAGAAAGTTCAATTCGAAAAAAAATCTTAGAATTACAATGCGGACAACTACTAACTTTCAAAACCATCTTTTTAACCTCTCTTAAGTATTTCTCTTTATATACATATCATTTTCTTAATTTATCTAATTATTTGATAGAATAATCTAAATTTCATTCATAATTATTTAATATAAATATTAAATTTATTAGAATAAATTAATTTAACATTCTAAGAGAAAAATTACTTCCTTAAAATGCAATTAGCCAACAAATTAAAATATTCAAGGTATTTGATTTTATTTTTGCTTAATTATTGCATAATTTTTTCTCTCTTCTTAACTTCAAGTTCAATTTCTCAACAAAGATTTTCATTAACTGCAAATAATGAGCTAAATATTGACCTTTCAGTATTACCAAGAGCAAATCTTACTCAAAATTTAGAAGAATGGTTCGATCGAAAAATCGAAATGTTAATTATCGCTCCTCCAGATAAACCTAATTTCACTACTATTTTAACTCCCTTAGCTGAATGGAAAAATCAAAAAGGCGTAAAAACACAGATTTTAACGAATTATTCAAGTTATCCCGGTGTTGATACACAAGAAAGGATCAGAAATATGATTAAGAGCTATTATAGTTCGGAAAAAGTTCAATGGGTGTTGTTAGCAGGAGATACAGACTTAATTCCCATAAGATATGTATATAATAATGATGTAGATCCGTTAGATGAGAGAGAAACGGTTGGAGATAATTATTTTAAACCAACCGATTTTTATTATGCCGATATAAACGGCACATGGGATGATGATGGAGATGGGAGATGGGGTGAATCATCGGTATATAATGATAATGGAGTTGATGAAATCGATTGGACACCTAAAATTTATGTTGGACGATTACCTGCTTCCAATAAGGAGGAGTTAGAAATTATGGTGAATAAAACTCTTAAATATGAAACCAATCCTCAAATTGGAGATTGGATGAATTCATTTTTACTCGCAGGCGTAATATCTGATTATCCACATCAAACAGAATCAGGAATTGGTGAAGATGAGGCAAGACTTACAAATTATATTCTATCAAATTATGTTACAAACTCAATGGATTATGTTCATTTAATTAAAACTACTTCAAGTTTTGAGCCGAATTCAGAATTTGATAATATAACAAATCAACTTTTCACCAATAGCTTTAATGATGGACATTCATTAGGGGTTTTTGCAGGTCATGGAGCCCCTAATATATTTACGAGTAGAAATGGACCAACAATTTATACCAATACTGATGCAAAAAATGCCGCAAATAATAATATGCCTACATTATTTTACGCTGATGCATGTACAACATCAAGTTTCGATGTCGGAGATAGTAGTATTGGGGAAGAACTAATTAAACGAGAGAGTGCTGGAGCAATAGGATATATAGGAGCGTTAAGAACAACATGGTATTTTGAACAAGATCTGGATTTAGAAATGTTGAATCGCGGCAATTGCAAATTGTTTTGGAAAGTATTCTTTATTAATAAAAGTTATCAACCCGGAAAGGCACTTTACGATTCAAAAGTTGAATATTTGAAGAGTGATTGGTTTAAATATTCAAATATAAATATGTCGCTCGAATGGGAAAGGAAGAACGTTTTAACTTATTGCCTATTGGGAGATCCTGAAGTAGATATTTATACAAATATCCCAAGAACCCCCAAAGATCCATTTATTGGAGATATATACGAAGGACAACATTTCTCAATGTCTGTCACAGATATAAATGATAACGCTCTCTCAAATATTAGGATTAACTTTATAAGTAGTGGAGGGAAATATCGAACTTTCTATTCAGATAAAAATGGATACGTAAATATACTCTTCCCTCTGGGTATCGATACATATAATTATGCAATTACTGGGCACAATATCAAACCTATTGATGGTTCTTTTACAACCCTACCGGATAATAATCCTCCTATTTTAGAGAATCTCCGTATGAATCCAGATATACCATCTGTCTCTGATAGTATTTGCTTTTCAATTAACGCAGCCGATAATGAATCCGGAATAGAAAATATTTTCTTTCTGATTTCAAATGAAAATTTTTCTTCATATAATTATTTTCCTTTAGAAAAAGAAAGTAGTACAGATGATTCGCATTCCTGTACATTAAATAAATTGGATTTTATGGATTATAAATATGCAATCGTTGGATTTGATTATGCAAATAATTCAATTCTACTATATAACATAGAAAATTTCCAATTTGAGATCCTGCCACCCATTTTATATTATCTTTTAATATTGATTAATTTTGGATTATTTGGATTACTTGCCTTAGGAATAATAATTCTTATTAATAATTGGCAAATTTACAAGAAGAAATATATAAGACATGAAATAAATTAAACTGTTTCATTGGTTTTAGCAGTTAATGTTTCCTTTCTTAATGATAAGAGATATCTGAGAGAACGATAAGAACCTAATAACCCATGACAAATCATTGCGAGACCAATAAAAAAAGCTGCAATATAATCTTCAAAAATAAAAACAAGAATCAACATTATAACTCCTGAAACACTGAAAGAAAAAATTAATGATATTTCACCAATTATTATTTTTCTAATCGAGGTTCGCCTCAAAAGATCTTTTAAATCATTATAATACTGGTCTTCTCCCTTATCTCTGATATACCAAGAACTTTCCAAATTATTGGCAAATAGATATAGACTCCATAAAAAAATGAAAAGAGCAAGGTAAAAATCTAAAGATCCAAGTATTAAAATCGGAATCTGAACTAAAATCATCCCTTTCCAGCCAATTTTTCTAGCTAATTTATTCGTCTCGAGTTTTAATTTTGCCGTAACATAATATGTGCTTAAAATATCTAAAGATCTGCCAGTACCTACAATAAGCAAATTAATTAAAAAATTGGAATTCTGAGATATTAATTGCAATAACATATTTTTTCACGATCTTAGTAAAAATTAATAAATAAAAGTTAAACATTATAAAATATCTCTCCAATTTAAAATAATCATTTCAGTGAGGGAAATATGTGGGAAATTAACCCTTATGAAATAGCAAAAATAGAACTTGAATTTATTGCAAAAAAATTAGATTTACCTCCAAATATTGAAAAATTTCTCAAAAACGTAGAACGCTCAGTTATTGTTTCAATTCCTGTCATCATGGATGATGGAAACCTAAAAATATTTGAAGGATTTCGTGTTCAACATTCCTCTGTTCTTGGTCCTTGTAAAGGTGGTATACGATATAGCCAACTGGTGACACTTGATGAAATTAAAGCCTTAGCTATGTTAATGACTTGGAAAACAAGCCTTCATAAACTCCCATTTGGAGGCTCAAAAGGAGGTGTTTGTGTTTATCCTAAAAATGTATCAAAAAGAGAATTAGAACAAATTACTAGAAGATATACTGCAGAAATAATTAATATGATAGGACCTAATAAAGATATTCCAGCACCAGATATTGGCACAGATGCTCAAACCATGGCATACATAATGGATACATATTCAATGCAGCATGGAAAAACAATCCCTGGAGTTGTTACAGGAAAACCAATAGAAATAGGGGGGTCCCCAGGAAGAAGTGACGCAGCAGGAACTGGACTTTTTTTTGTAATTGAAAAATATTGCGAGAAATTTGATTATGATTTAAAATCCATGACTGTAGTTATTCAAGGATTTGGGAAAGTAGGCTCGGTTATTGCCAAAAAGTTATATAAACATGGATGTAAGATTATTGCAATTACTGAATTAGCGGGGGGAGTGTATTCTGAGAAGGGTCTTGATGTAGATCAGTTAATAGAATGGAGAGATAAAGGAAAATTCCTTAAAGATTTTAAAGGAAATTCTATAAAATCAATTACCAATGAAGAACTATTTAAAATTAAATGCGATCTTTTGATACCTGTTGCAACAGAAAATCAAATTACTAAGCATAATGCAAATGATATCGATTGTAAAATTATTTTAGAGGGCGCTAACGGACCGACAACACCAAAAGCAGATGAAATTCTGAATAAAAAAGGCACTATTATTATTCCCGATATTCTTGCAAACGGTGGAGGCGTTATCGTTTCATATTTTGAATATGTCCAGGATATAAATGCATATTATTGGGATTTAGAACGAGTCAATAAAGAACTAAAGAAGATTATCCTAGATACGTTTGAAAATGTTTGTAACCTTGCTAAAGAAAAGAAAGAGACCCTTCGAACTGCATCTTATATGATTGCAGTTTCAAGAGTTGCAAAAGCCTTACAATTAAGGGGAATTTTTCCATAATGTAGAAAAAAAATGATAATATTATCAATAATTTTTAATTACAACTCGTATAAAACAAAATATTAATATAAATTTAAAAAATTGATAAGGGAAGTTTTATGGAAGTTAATCCTTTTGAAATGGCAAAACAACAATTGGCACTCGTCGCTGAAAAAATGAATTTAAATCCAGATGCACACAGTTTTCTTAAAAGAGTAGAAAGATCGTTAATTGTTTCAATACCCATTATTATGGATGATGGTAGTCTTAGAATTTTCGAAGGATATCGTGTTCACCATTCAACTATTCGAGGTCCTGGAAAAGGTGGAGTGCGATTTAATGATTTAGTTACTCTTGATGAGGT
>JABUBO010000018.1_pt1 | contig 42602 bp, 45 predicted proteins | sample 7240361 | NCBI WGS metagenome assembly JABUBO01 (sample SAMN07256346, study PRJNA390944) | subsurface metagenome | isolation source: Methane hydrate marine sediment | place: Pacific Ocean: Eastern North Pacific, ODP site
TGAGCAGCGTGGGCTCATTACTAGCTAAAAAACTTGATTATGTTTTCTTTGATACTGGCCTTATGTATCGCGCCTTTACCTGGAAAGCACTTAAATCAGGCATCTCACCTGATAATGAAAACGAACTTTCTCAGCTAGCTTCACCCATGACAACGGACTCGTAGGAGTGAGAGCATGGAGGTCCGGTACTGTAGAGCATCTTTCCTTCGGTCAAATCAATGATCATTGAGGTGAGCGTCTCCCACTGTTCATAGGGGTTGAGGCGCTCATCACGATGCCGGCAGATGGAATTAGGATAACCAAAGTGGTCCTTCAATACATCTTTAATGGTATCCCACTCCAGATTTCCTCTTTTTTCTTGAAAAAGCCGAAACGCCCGATGGCTACGGATCACTGTATCCGGCAACGCGCCTTTCCCTGTATCTTTTACTCGGAGATTTGGAGATTGGAAATGGTTAGCATGAGTGAGAATACCGCTCTTTGGGTAAAGGAAGAACACATCGTCCGGTGTACATTCTACATCAATGACCTCCCCATCACGATGAGCAATCACCATATTCACAGAATTTGGCCCTTCAAAGGTCATGAGCATTTTTATACAGTCAGGTAAGCTTTCGGAATTAAGGATGCCTCGGAATTTGATCCAAGTGGGCAAACCCAGTCGAAAGGAGTCATTTTCGCATCGAATGTAGCTGGGAACAACTCCTATTCCCGCAGAGTTAAACCCTTTTTGGCTGATAATGCCCGCTTCAGTGTGCATGATGATATCGGGTTTCTTCTTTTGATTGATTCGCAAAATAAGGCATAAACTCTCTACCCCGGGCTTATAATCCCAATTCATACCCACAAATGTATGTTGGTTTCGGGTCGCTTCAGGGGCTAGAGCATAGACTGTACATCCCCCCGGAGCAGTCCAAGTTGGAATCGGGGGCATGTAAGCATAGCTCAGCTCGTATCTGGCATTCAAGGCGACGATTTCTTCGAATTGCAACCCAGACCCTTTAGCCACTCCCTTTAGTTCCTCGAGTATTTCAGGATCCAATTTCTCAATATAGGGGATAAACTTTTGGGCATCCTTTAGAATCTGATCTCGCTTCGCACCCCCGAAATATTCCCAGAAGTTCATGTAAAAAAGAACATTTTTTTGAATCGCTTCCTTAGCCTGTCTCCCATGCTGAAATCCCAAATCATAAGGGTTACCACTTACAGAGATCACAGGAATATTCATCTTTTTCCCTCCTTTGGTTTTAGCCTTCCACAGCTTTTCCACATGTGCTTACTTTTGTTTTCCTCTACCTCCAAGATATGAGAGCCTTACCTCTTCATTTTCTAATAAGCTTTTGCTTTCGCCTTTGAATTTAATTTTACCCATATCCATTACATATCCGCGATGAGAATTAGCTAGCGCCCTCACGGCATTTTGCTCCACCAGAAGAATTGTTACGCCTTCTTGATTTATTTCTCTTATCGCTTGGAAAAGGCTATCAACTAATTTAGGGGCAAGGCCGAACGAAGGTTCGTCTAAAAGCAACAGCTTTGGATTCCCCATCAGGGCCCGGCCGATCGATAACATCTGGCGCTCGCCCCCGCTTAGAGTACCACCTTTTTGCGATTTTCTTTCTTCCAAACGAGGGAAGAGATGAAAAACTTTTTCACGTATAGTTTTTATCTTGTCCTTGTCTTGCAGTGTCCAAGCGCCTAAATCGAGATGTTCTTCCACAGTCATATGTGGAAAAATTGCCTTCCCTTGGGGCACATAAGCTACACCCATCTTCGTGACGATGTGGGGTGCACACCCTGAAATATCCTTCTCTTGGAAAAATATGTTACCTTTCATAGGTTTCAGAAAACCCATTATAGTGTCCAATAAAGTGGTTTTGCCCACTCCATTGCGGCCTAGAATAGTGGTTATCTCCCCCTGTTTAGCTTCTATAGATAGCTCGTGCAAGATTTCCTTCTTTCCATATCCTGAGCTTAGCTTCTTTGTCTTGATAATATAGCCATTTTCTTTCATGTCTTTCCTCTCCAATGAACAAAATAATACATCAAGCCCCAAAATAGACTCGTATTACTTTTTCGTTGTTTTGAACTTCCTTAGGCGTTCCTTCTGCTATCTTTTCACCAAAATTCAGGCAAATAACCTTATCACAATGTCCCATTATTACATCCATATCATGCTCGACGATAAAAAACGTTTTTCCCTTCTGGTCACAAAGATTGTGAATAAGCTCTAGTGCTGCCAGTTGCTCGGTTGGATTGATACCTGCTGCTACTTCATCTAATAGCATCACGTCGGCATCAAACATTAAGATTCTAACTAACTCAAGAAATTTTTGTTGCCCGGTCGATAGTTCACCGGCATAACTATCCTTTTCAGCAACTAAGCCAGCTAACTCAAGTAGCTCCAGGGCTTTCTCACCTGCATTTCTTTCTCTTAAATTAGCTGCTGTCATTAGGTTTTCTAGCACAGTCATGTTAGGGAATATTCGGATTACCTGCCAAGTTCTTCCTATGCCTCTTCGCGCAATTTGATAAGGCTTTAGTTTAGTTATATCTTTGCCTCGAAAGAAAACCTTACCCTTATCTGCCCTAAACTGTCCTGTGATCACATTAAATAACGTGGTTTTCCCAGCTCCGTTCGGTCCGATTAATCCTGTTATTTTACCTTCTTCTATCCATATTGACACATTGTTTAGGGCTACGAGGCTTCCAAACTCTTTGGTTACATTTTGAACTTCGAGCACGTTTTTCCCATCTTTCAGCCTTCCTTCCTCATCTCTATCTACCGAGATCATCATTACACCTCCTTTTGAAAAGTTTTGTTACACCACTGCTAAATAGCTCTTGTCCTTGGGAGTATCCCCCTGCTCTTGAACCATGTTATTATTCCACCAGGCAGTAACAAAACTAGCAGTACGATAACAGCTCCGCAGGCCATAAAGTATGTCTCAGGCAAAACTGACCAAAAAAATTCTTCAACGAAAGTCATTATAACAGCACCTACTACCGGCCCCCATAGGGTCCCTATACCTCCAAGCAAAACCATTATTATAGGTAAGCTGTTATACCACGCACTAAATGCCGAAGATGGATCAATATAATTCTGAAAGGCGAAAAAGACACTAGCTGCCAGCCCAGCGAAAAAGCCACTTATAGCAAAAGCACTGATTTTTTCTTTTGTCGTATTTATCCCTATTGAACCCGCCCCTTCCTCATCTTCCCTAATTGCCAGCAGTTTAGCTCCAAAGCTTGAAGTAATTATCTTATAGGCCACAAAGACAGTTGCTGCACTGATGAAAAATGCCGAGTAGTACATCGTCAGGTCACTTACAGGTTGGACAAATTGAAATCCGTAACCGCCATGGGTTAGCGGTATAAGATATTCAGTGGTAGCTAGGACTGGTGCCGCTAGTAATAAGCACAACATACCTATGGCAAAGTATGAACCCCTCAGCCTCAGCATAAACGAACCTAAAATAAGAGCACCTATCGAGGCAAAAACACCTCCGAGCAACCACCCAACCGGCCACCATATTCCGTGATCGATGATAAGAATCGCACTGGCATAACCACCTATCCCGGCAAACACTGAAAAACCGAAATTTATATAGCCAGTGAAACCGGTCATAATATTCCAGGCTTCGGCATAGGCTATATATATAAACATTAGAAAAACTACGCTACATAAATATGGACTCACTATGCGAGGCAAGGCTATGAGTAATGCTACCACGATAACTGCTATAGCATAGAGCCACAATCTTTTATCTGTTTTGAATTTTTCTGCTAATCTTAGTTTATCACTCTTATTCAAGCAGCACTCTCCTTTCTGGAAAATTACGATAACAACTTGCTTAGTCCACCCGTTCTACCACTCCCCATAAGCCTTGGGGTCTAAAGATAAAAACTGCTATGACCGTTAGGGGCGCAATAACGCCAGCTATCGTTGCCCCCCAATACATGGTCCCCACACTTTCAGCTATGCCTAAAAATACTCCGCCTAAAAGAGCCCCCGGGAGGCTTCCTAGCCCTCCCAACGCTACCATAGCAAAACATTTCAGGATAAGGATCTGACCAATGGAAGGGTAAATAGCCCATTGAATGGCAATTAAACCTCCGGCAATGCCAGCCAAAGCCCCTCCCATAGCATAGCTAAGGAGCCTGATTCTATGTATGTTAATGCCACTTATTAAAGCAACGCGCGGATTTTGTGATGCTGCTCTCAATGCTTTTCCAATTCTTGTCCATTTCAGAGACGCAAAAAGCACACCGGCTATAATGAGAGCAACTACAAAGCATATAATCTTATTTACGGAAAGGTAACTACCCAGGAAACCTATTGAACCGGTAGGATAATTAACCGATCTAAACGTGCTGCCAAAAGCAAATTCACTAAAGTTCCATAAAAAGATTGCAAGGCCGAAGGTTAATACACGGGATAGTAACGGAAATTTACCAACTACTCTAAATATAGCTACTTTGTAAAGAAAGGCTGCAAGGGCAGCTATAACAAGCATTGCAACGAACGTTGCCCCAATTGGGTTCATCCCTAGCAAAAACCACAGCCAAAAACAGGTAAAAGCACCCAACATGAGAAATTCACCATGTACCAAGTTAATGATTCTCATTATTCCAAATATCAAGCTTAGCCCCATTGCCCCTAAACCATAAACACTTCCCAACAATATTCCTTCGACAAGAGCTATAATTAACAGTTCCATAAACGCACCTCCCCTATTAACAAATAAGATTCTGCACGCAGAATCTTATTTGTTAATAGGAACTTGACTTACTTCCTCAGCTAGCAACGACCCCATTCTATCCCATCATAAGTATATAAGATTACATCTTTAGTCCCAGCCGGGGTGTGGCCAGATTGGCTCTGCTGTGGCAAGTTCGTAAGGATATATAACTTCTTTTACCCAATCGCCTATTATAACTTGACCAGGTGGATACTCGACCCCCACTTTCTTCGGTTGCCATTGAATTAAAAGTCCCTTGGACGCAGTTTGGAATCCCGAATCCGGTGAATCAAGTGGCAGTACTTTATATGGTCCGTAGACAGTCTCAACCTCCATCTCAAACAAGGTATCTCTAATAGCTTCCTTATCAATCGCACCGACCTCCTTTACAGCTATCTCCATAAGTTGGCCCGCTAGATAACCAAAAGTGGTGTGGTACTCATGTTTTTCCGGTGGAAGACCCGCTATCCTATAAGTGGCCTCCAGATATTCCTCGTTGCCTGGTGTATCAAGTATTCCTTCCCAAAGTGACTCACAACACATAGCGTAGCAGGCATCTCCTACGGCCTCAACATAAGTAGGCGCTCCAGCTCCGACGGTCCAAACAAAAATCCCTGCATCTGCCTTGAGTGCCTGAGCAGCTTTTGTAAGCCCTATTGAGTCAGGTTCATATCCTCCGATTCCTACGACATCCGGTTTTGCCGCCATAGCTTTAGTTAGAATAGGCGTCCAGTCTGTTATTCCTTTTGGATATGCCTCACATAATACGACTTCTATTCCCTTCGCTTCCAATTGACCGCGGAAGGAATTCATTAGAGATATCGGAAAGGCTGTGTCCTCATGTATTATGGCTGCAGTTTTAGCTCCCATTTTAGCAGCTATATCAGCCACTCCCGGGAAGTATTCATCTGTTGGCTGCATCCCTTGGACCATCCATTGTAGATTATTCCCTCCCCATATTCCGGGGTCAGAGGCCCCACATGATGCAGTTGGCATTTCATATCTTTCTACCACGGTAGAAATGGCTTTAGCGATAGCACTACTATAGGGGCCAAAGCACAGATCTACTTTGTCTTCTGTAATTAATTTGTGGTATAATTTTACCCCTGTAGCAGGATCACTTTTATCATCGTAAATTATGACTTCTACCGGCCTCCCATCTATAAGTCCTGGTTCAGTATGCCCACACCATTCCAAACCCGAACTATAACCTCTTTCATTTACCTGTGTTTGCCATACGAGGAGACCTTCTTTATATCGCTCTCCCGTCCATGAATATTTCCCTGTTAGGGCAAGAGAGCAACCTATCTTGATGGGCTCCACCTCCTCCTTAGGTGGTGCACAACCAGGTAGGACAAATGCTGCTACCAACACCACAGCCAATCCCAAAACCAATACTAACTTAACCTTCTTCATTCTCTTCTCCTTTTACTTTTTATTTAACTTCTTACCTCTTATTACATCCCAAACTATCTAACCTATAGGCACCACCTCCTTTGCCACTTTTCCTTATTGCCCTAAGCTAAATTCTGTTTATAATATCTGCATCTATAATAAAACCACTATAATATCTCTACCTAGAATAATTTGTCAATACCTCGAAGGCTCTATACGGCTCCAAAACTGATAGCCTCGTCTACGCCATCAGAGCCCCAACCACAGTAATTAATCCAACCAATCCGATAAGTATGGCAAACGACGGTCCTATTGCTGAGATTACTGACGCTTTAAGTCAGGTTCTAAGTCGACTCTCGGTAATACCCATTTGCCTTCCTGTACTGAGTGCTTTAGGCAGGAATATGATTGTCCGCAAGAAAACAACAGCCACGGCCATCTCCCTCACTATCCAGAACCCAAATTTATTGGCACTTCTAAATATCCATTAGCCACTTTCTACCTCTTGACTTGGCATTAATTTGTGCCGTGTTTAATCTTTCAATATTATCTTTCGCAAATCTCTTGTCTTTCCCTCCAAGTTGCTATTTTAGGTAGTTAATTGCAAGAGCAATGTAATACTTAACAGAATCTATAACCTGCGATATTTCTACATATTCATTTGGCTTGTGGCTACGGCTGGGGTCACCTGGTCCATAAATAATCATTGGGATATATTTTTCCTTTTCGAATGAAACACCATCGGTGTAATAATACACCCCAGCTGGACCAATTTCTTTGCCAAAAACCTGTTTGTAGGTATTAAAAGCTACTTTGGTGAATTCATCACCCATACTCGTTTCAATTGGTGGGTAATTGTTCAGAGGTTCTACGTCAATGCGACAGGTCCCATCTTCCTTTCTCATTTTGTCCAAAATTTCATGGATATCAGCCATGACTTTGTCATGTGATATGCCTGGCACCGTTCTTATATCAACGGTAGCTTCACACTTCTCGGGAAGGACATTAGTATTTCTTCCAGCATGCATAGTTGTTATGCTCATAGAAGGGCTGCTCAGCAAGGGGTGCTCTTGCACTTGGAACTCATAATGTCGGAAGGTTTCAAAAAATTTGAGCATGTGAAGCAATGCATTAATCCCTTCTTTTGGAAGCCCACCATGGGCTGTCTTCCCATATGAAGTAAATTTAAGCCAAAAGGCGCCCTTTTCTGCCACGTAGATCTTTCTTTCACTGGCCTCACTAATAGCCAAAGCATCGATGTCATCTACTCCATATTTCTTTACATATGCTTTACTTCCATAGCAGTCAACCTCTTCACTGGCAGTGTTTACAAATGTCAGAGTTCCATTCAGCTTAATTCCTGCTTTCTTCAAAAGACACATTGCCATTATCATAGCAGCATCGCCGGCCTTCATATCACTTGTGCCACGCCCGTACATTAGATCCCCTTCAATCTCCGCCCCAAATGGATCATGCTCCCAGTTCTGCTTCGTTGCCGGCACTACATCTAAGTGGCCACTGTACACAAGATTTGGTCTCGGTTCAGCTCCGCTTAATTTCGCGATGAGGTTCGCCCGATTCACTCCTTCCAGATCATCAATTTGCGGACTAAATCCATACTCTTTAAATTTTTTTCCGACTATTAAGGCTACGTCCTTTTCATTTCCTGGTGGATTAGAACTGTTCACCTTAATCAGTTCGGCAAGAAAATCGATAACTTCCTGCTTATTCATTAGACCTACACACTGCCTATATGTATCTTCACTCGAATAATTTCCCATTGTACACACTCCTTTCAACTATCTAAACTCCTTATATAGGCCCGCTCAGGTTGAGAGCGAACCTATATATCAAAGAGGCCTGATATGGGCATTAATTGTACACGTTCATATGATTAGTGACACCCCACCTCCTTTCTTTAAACTGCTGTGATGTGAGGTGTCCCACTGCCTGGTGAGGTCGGATAGTATTATACACCTTCTCCCATTTCAGCAAAGCTCGATTCAGCTCCAGTATCTCGAAACTGACATCCGTTACTTCGTAAAACTCCTCGGTGTGTGTCCTTTGTGCTCTCTCCAGATGGCCATTGAGTTTGAGTGAGTGTGGTGGGCAAGACGAATAACTTAATACCTCTTCGCTGACCCTCCTTCTTAAATGCGTCTTGAAATTCTGAACTCCCATCTACCTGGATAACCCTGATAGGAAAGGACATTCACTCTAACAGGGTATCAATGAATTCAGAGGCGGTGGCGAGGCTTGCTCTACTATGAGCCTCCAGTACATCCCAGCCCAGCCCAGCCTTCTTGGATAGCTTGGGGATGCTCGACAGACGTCTATATCCCGGAATTGTACTATAGACATTCATAATACAACCATTATAGCGCCCTTTCATAAGTCATGTGTCACCTATCTATCTGAACAAGATCACTTGTGCCACAGTGGTATGTAGCTGTATTCTAAGTCTGCTCTGGGGTCTGATAGCTGTTTTTGGTGCAGCTCAATGTTAGCGCTGCAAGCTCACTGCTTGGATATGATTCCTTAAAACTTTAAAAGCCAAACCCAGGATGATAAGATAGGAAACAATTTGAAGTTGTCGCTAATTGCCATAGATGGCCCGGTAGCAGTAGGCAAGAGCAGTGTGGGCTCATTACTAGCTAAAAAACTTGATTATGTTTTCTTTGATACTGGCCTTATGTATCGCGCCTTTACCTGGAAAGCACTTAAATTTGGCATTCCTCCCACCAATGAAAAAGAGCTTTCTCAACTAGCTGGTATAACTAAATTTGATTTCGTTTCACACCAAGAAGGATATCTCTTCCCTCTTATTGATGGTGAAGATGTTTCTGCTGAGCTACTTTGCCCCGAGATAGAGGAGCAAGTTTCCTTGATATCGAAGGTAGCCGGGGTGCGCCAGATGATGGTATCAGAACAGCAGGTGGTAGCCCGGCGAGGGAAAGTGATAATGGCAGGCAGAGACATTGGCACGGTGGTTTTACCTTGGGCGGAACTAAAGATTTTCTTGGTTGCTTCTGTCAAAGAGAGAGCTAATCGCAGGTATAAGGAATTGCTGGAGCGAGGAGAGAAGGTAGATTACGATGCTACCCTTGCTGACCTCAAGAGACGAGATGGCATTGATACCCACCGCACTATTTCACCACTTAAGCCTGCTGCCAATGCTATAATCATTGATACAGAAAAACTTAGCCTAAAGCAAGTTGTGGATAAAATATATAATTTGGCGGCCAAACTTAGCTAGTTAGAGATTGCCTCGCCTTCGGCTCAGAATGAGGGTGTTTAAAATGTAGTGCGAGGCTTTAGCCTCGTGCACGACCCTAAAGGGTCGCACTACGAAAGTTTTTGCGAGATCAGGTATTAAAGCTGAGTGAGACAATTCTAGTTTCGTATCGGAGGCAAAATTAAGCAGCCTAAATAGCAACAAAGGGGCGGTTACCCAAATGACTCTATCTCAAAGGATTGTCTTAGCCATACTCAAACTACTCTCCAGGATTTTCCTTTCCTGGAAAGTCAAGGGGAGGGAGAATATGCCCTTAAATGGCCCGCTCATCGTGGTAGCCAATCATGTTCACCTTGTTGATGGCATATTGCTGCAGCTTAGCTTCCCCAGGTGGATTAATTTTATGGCTAAACAGGAGCTTTTTCGCTATCCTTTCTTAAGAATCATCTTCCGGTGGGCACAAGCCTTTTCCGTGCCTCGTCGAGGGACAATTAGGGATAAGCGAGAGGCAGTTAAGCAAGCCAAAGAGATACTAAACAAGGGGCTAGTTCTGGGTATGTTCCCCGAGGGTAAGAGAAACCGCGATGGCAAGCTTTTACCTGGTAAATCAGGTTCGGCTGTAATTGCTTCACAAACGGGTGTTGCTTTGCTTCCTATTGGCATTATTGGCACAGAGAAGCTTAAAGGGATAAGCTGGCTATGGAAGCGTCCTAGCATAGTCATCAATATTGGCCAGCCTTTTGAGCTTCCTTCAAGTGATGGCCGGTTAACCAAATCGCAAACTAAAATGTCCACTGACTTAATGATGAACAAAATCGCTGCCCTTCTGCCCCTGGAAAACCGAGGATGGTATGGAAATTGAGAAAGCTCGAGAACTTGGCTTATGCTTTGGCGTGAGACGAGCCATCAAACTGTTAAAGGAAGCGGCAAGCAAATACGGCAATATAGAGACCCTGGGACCAGTAGCGCATAATCAGCAGTTGCTGCAAGCATTGACCAAAGTAGGGATAAAACCGATAGACAACCTAGAACAGGTTCAAGGCAAAATCCTGGCGGTAACCACCCACGGGGTAAGCCCGCAAGTACTATCTCAAATCGAAGCCCGCCATATCAAATTAGTTGATACTACTTGCCCTATAGTTCTCCAGGCTCAAAATGCCACCAAGGAGTTAGCCGATAGTGGCTTTGATGTTATCATCTTCGGGGAGGCAGAGCACCCCGAGGTTAAAGGATTGCTGGGTTGGGCGGGAAATAAAGGTATCGCTGCTCTTGAGGTAAAACAATTATTAGCTGCTAACAAAACGACGCCATATCGCCTAGGCATCATCTCTCAAACCACTCAAAGCCACTCTGCCTTCATCGAGTTCATAATACAGCTTATAGCTGCCCTTCCTTCTGTCATTGCGAGCGAAGCGAAGCAATCTCTTAAGGAAATACGCATCATTAATACCTTATGTCAAGTAATTCAAAAACGCCAGGAAGAGGCTATAAGATTGGCGCAAAAAAACCAGCTTATGATAGTGATCGGGGGACATGACAGTGCCAATACTAAACGTCTGGCTGAAGCATGCTCACCCCTAGTGGAAACTCATCTGGTGGAAGGAGCAAGTGAGGTGAACCGCTCCTGGCTTGCAGGTAAACACCATATTGGCATCGTTGCTGGGACATCCACTCCAGATGAGGCTATAGAGGAAGTGGTAGCTAAACTGAAGGCCCTACCGGGGGTTTAGTTATCACCCTAAGCGATTAGGAAGGGTCTCACAGATTCTTCGGCCTACGGCCTCAGAATGACACACAGCAAAAAATTTTTAGCCTAGCTGATCACTCAGCTTCCTGCCACCAATGAGGTGGAAGTGAAGATGAGGCACCACCTGTCCCCCTTCAGGACCACAATTTATCGCCAAACGATAGCCGCTCTCCGCTATCCCCTCTTTCTCAGCTAGGTTCCTGGCTAATATTATCAGGCGTCCTATAAGCCCCTGTTGTTGCTCAGTAAGCTCTGTTAAAGATGCGATGTGAGTTTTGGGTATGATGATTACATGCTTAGGCGCCTGAGGGTTGATATCCCTGAAAGCTAGGAATTCCTTATCTTGGTAAACAATATCACCGGGTATCTCACCAGCAACAATGCGGCAAAAAAGACATCCTTCAGCCATGCTTATTTTCTATTAACTTTATCTAGGACAGGCCCATTGAAAGGCAAGTTATCGTTCTGCTAATGCCTGGGATGGGATGAATCTTCCCGGTAACCAGATTTCCGATGCCCTCAAGGTCCTGAGCCTCGACTGCGGCAATGATGTCGTAAGGTCCAGTTACAGCATCAGCCGATTTTACCCCCTCCACCTTGCCCAGAGCAGTAACGACGTTCTTGGTTTTCCCGACTCCGATCTCGATAAGTACAAAAGCTTTGACTGCCATACTCCACCTCCTTATCAAATTTTAACCCGATATGTCTTTTAGTGCAACCGAAAGATTCTTCCATGATTTCGCTTGCTTCAAATTATTATATACTTTGACTATAATTTTTGACTATAATTGTAGAAAGCTTGCGGGTTAGAGAGCGTTTATTTTGTCACCCTGAGCCGAAGCCCTGAGCGCAGAGAAGGGAATAGCGAAGGGTCTAGATTCTTCGCGGAGCCTGTCCTGAGCGGTGTGAGATTCTTTGCTATGCTCAGAATGACGAGGGGCGAAGGGCTCAGAATGACAGGAGGAGGTTGCTAAATAGCCTCTGGGCTAAATTATGTCAAAGTATTTTATCTGGACCATCGGCTGCCAGATGAATAAGGCAGAATCGCTGCGGATAGCTAGCTATCTAGATTTCCTCAGCTATCAAGTTGCACCCTCCCTCCGGGAAGCTGACTTAGTAGTGCTCAATACCTGTGTCGTGAGGCAGAGTGCCGAGGATAAAGTTTTGGGCACGTTGGGTTTGTTGAAAGGGCTAAAAAAGGAGCACCCGAATCTCTCTATACTGGTTACTGGCTGTTTTGTTGATTCCAACATCGCAGGATTGAAGAGAAGATTTCCCCAGGTTGATTTTTTCTTCAAGCCAGGAGCTTACCCCGAGCTAACTAACTGGGCTCAAAAGCAGGGCATTTCTACCGCTGAGCAAGGATTGCTTCGCTACGCTCGCAATGACACATGGAAGTCTCCTTCTCCTTGCGCCTTTGTCCCCGTCATCCAGGGTTGCAATAAATTTTGTTCTTACTGTATCGTCCCATACAGGAGAGGTAGAGAGGTAAGTCGTCCTTTAGAAGAAGTAGTTTGTGAAGTCAAAGGGCTGGTGAAGCAAGGAGTAAGGGAGGTAATTTTGCTGGGGCAGAATGTCGATTCTTATGGCCACGATTTGCCTGGCAATCCCGATTTGGCTGATTTGTTAACCAAATTAAATAACATTAACGACTTAGCTAGAATTCGCTTTTTGACTAACCATCCTAGAGATATAAGCCAAAGTCTCATTGAAGCTATGGCTTTCCTGGACAAAGTTTGCGAACATTTAGAGCTACCTATTCAGTCAGGCGATGATGATATACTGAAGGCTATGAGGCGAGGGTATACTGTGGAGCAATATCGTAAGCTTATCCACGCTATTCGATATCATATCCCTCAAATATCTTTGAGCACTGACATTATCGTTGGCTTTCCCGGGGAAACTGAGGAGCAATTTGAGCATACTTATTCTTTGCTAGAAGAAATGCGGTTTGATGTTGTTCACGTGGCCGCTTATTCTCCTCGCCCTGGCACCATCGCCGGGAGAAAATATGAAGATACTGTTCCCCCAGAAGTTAAGAGGGAAAGATTTAATAAAATTGAACAACTCCAGGCAAATATAGCTACTGAACTAAACTCCGCTTACCGAGGCAAGACAATGGAGGTATTAGTGGAAGGTGAGAGGAAAGGAAAGTGGTATGGACGCACCAGAAGTGATAAGCTAGTATTCTTTGAAAACAAGGATGATTGCACAGGGCAACTGGTGAAAATCAGGATTGAGAAAACAAGCCCTTGGGCACTGCAGGGCAAGGTTGGATATAATAGCTAATTAAAAAGGAGGAATGCAATGGAACAACTTCAAGGCATAGCCCCAATTCTCTTTCTGGTATTGATCTTCGCCGCGATGTATTTCTTTATGATTAAACCACAGCGCAAGAGACAGAAAGAACAGCAAGAACTAGTGCAGGAACTGAGAAGGGGAGATAAGGTGGTTACCACTGGCGGAATCTATGGACAAATTGAAAACCTCAGCCAGGATACTGTAGTTCTGCGGATAGAATCAGGGGCAACAATTAAGGTAGCTAGAATCAGCATAGCCGGCAAACAAGGTAAACAGATAAGATAGAGAGAGATAATTAGCTCACAGCAGACAGCAGTCAGCAATTAGCTGATAACTGAAGGCTGAAAGCTGATAGCTGAAAGGTGAATCCCAAACAAGCTAAAGAAAGGATAGCTAAGCTAAAAAGGGAGCTTAACGCTATTATCGTAGCTCATAATTACCAGCGCCCCGAAGTGCAGGATATCGCTGACTTTACCGGTGATTCTCTTGAGCTAGCGCAGAGATGTGTTGGCGCCGATGCGGAGATAATCGTCTTGTGCGGCGTTCGCTTTATGGCTGAGACAGCAGCTATTCTTAATCCAGCTTCTACAGTGCTCTTATCTCATCCTGATGCTGGCTGTCCTTTAGCAGACATGATCAATGTTGGGGAGCTAAAGCAATGGAAAGAGAGATACCCCAAAGCTACTGTGGTGGCTTATGTTAACACTACGGCGGCAATTAAGGCGGAAAGCAATATCTGTTGCACCTCGGCTAACGGGATTGAGGTGGTGACCTCCTGCCTGGCTAAGGAAATCCTCTTTATCCCTGATCAAAACCTAGGACATTATATTTCCACCAAGACCAACAAAAGAATGATTCTCTATCCCGGCTTCTGTGATACTCATGCTAAGGTTACTGCTGAGCAAGTTAGCTTAGCCAAGCAGAGGTATCCCCAGGCCAAAGTTTTGGTTCATCCTGAATGCCGTCCAGAGGTTATAAATTTGGCTGATGCTGCTTTAAGCACCTCACAAATGCTTCGCTATGCTAAGTCTTGCAATGAGAAAACTTTCCTCATCGGCACGGAGGAGGGAACATTACATCCCTTAAGGAAGCAAAATCCGGAAAAGGAATTTTATCTTATCAGCGATGGCTTTATCTGCCCTGATATGAAGAAAACAACTTTAGAAACGGTTATTGAAGCTATGCAGACAAAAAGCAACGTGGTCATCGTGCCCGAGGAAACAAGAATAAAAGCCAAGCAAGCTATTGATAGGATGCTGGCCATAACCTGAAAGGAAAGATCCCCTCTCCCTTCACGGGAGAGGGGAAGGGTGAGGGTGGAAAAAATGTTTAAAAAAATCGTAGCACCAAGGTTTTAGCCTCGATGGAAGAGATTATTGACCGTGCTTTAGCTGAAGACCTCGGCAAAGGCGATGTCACTACTGAAGCCTTAATACCAAATGACCAGCAAGGGAGTGCCTCCATTATAGCAAAGGAACAAGGCATTTTGGCTGGCATCGAAGTAGCTAAGAAGGTATTTCCCAAAGTAGATCCAGGGCTAAGAATGGACGTTTTGCTTGAAGATGGATTCAGGATTAAGGCGAGTGATGTAATCGCCAGGGTAGAAGGCAAAGTAGCTAATATTCTAAAAGCAGAGAGGGTGGCTTTAAATTTCCTGCAGAGGCTGAGCGGGATTGCCACGGAAACAAATCGCTATGTGGAAGCAGTCGAGGGATTGCCAGTGCAAATTATGGATACCAGAAAGACAACCCCTAGCTTAAGGTCGCTGGAGAAATATGCTGTCAGGGTTGGTGGCGGTGAAAATCACCGTATGAATCTGGGCGATGGCATACTTATTAAAGATAATCATCTGGCAGCTCTTCGTAGCCGTGGATTAAGCCTCAAGGAAATTATAGCCAAGGCTCGGCAAAATGCGCCTTTGTCATTGCGAGGCATCCCAAGCCGAAGCAATGTCGAAGCAAGGCAAATTCAAATCGAAGTGGAGGTCAAGACTGTGCCAGAAGCTCTGGACGCTGCTGAGGCTGGGGCAGATGTCGTTATGCTGGACAATATGAGTCTTGGAGATATGCGTCAGGCAGTTAAGATGATAGGTGGTCGTGCCTTAATTGAAGCCTCTGGAGGAATTACCCTCGATAGAGTTCGTGCTGTGGCTGAAACTGGCGTTGATTTTATCTCAATTGGCGCCCTTACCCACTCAGTCAAGGCTTTGGATATTAGCCTGGAGCTTGAGCCATCTTCTTCTCTGGGGCAAGGCCATGGGCCCTAAGCAAAGAGATATCATTTAAAATCCTCTCAGTGCTGCCATCAGTAACTATTTCTCCTTCATCCAGTACCACAGCCCGCTGGCATAGAGCCTTTACCAGCTCTAAATCGTGAGCAGCAACGATCTTAGTCATTGGCAATTGTCTCAGCAGCTCAATTAACGCCCACTTGCTCTTCGGGTCGAGGTTGCTGGTGGGTTCATCTAAAATTAAAAGCTCTGGACTTAGGGAAAGAACAGTAGCAATAGCAATCCTTTTCTTTTCACCAATGCTGAGGTGATGGGGAGAACGCTGCTCATACCCAGTCATCCCTACCCATTTCAGGGCTTGTTTCACACGCTGCTTAATTTCTAACTCAGAATAGCCCATGTTTAGTGGGCCAAAGGCAACATCATCAAAGACAGTTAAGGAGAAAAGCTGGTCCTCGGGGTCCTGAAACACCAGACCGACTTTTCTCCTTATTTCCTTCAGGTTCCTTTCCTCGACAGGTAACCCAAATATCTTTACCATACTATTGCCACGAAGGATACCATTAAGGTGAAGTAAAAGTGTTGATTTGCCAGCGCCATTAGGACCAATCACTGCCACATTCTCACCAGGATAAACCGCTAAATTAATATTTTGGAGTCCTTGGTGCCCATCGGGATAAAAGAAGGAAAGATTTTTAATCTCTATAACTTTATCCATAATCCTTTAAAAGCTACCAAAAGAGAATACCCGAGGAGAGAAGAACAAGGCCAAAGGTAACGCCAAAATAAGCATCGATTCTTTTGAAATTTAACTGGTGCAAGCTGCGAACTTCGCCATCAAAGCCCCTAGCTAACATGGCAGCATAAACCCTTTCGCCTCTCTCATAGCTCCGAATAAACAGAGTGCCAAGCATATTGCCGAGAGTCCTTAACTGACGAAGCCTGCCACCACCAAAGTTGCGACTATCCCGCGCCCGCCGCATCCGCATCACCTCATCTACCAGAACGAAAATATAACGATACATAAAAGAAAGTATCAGTATTATTACCTTGGGTATGCCTAACTGCTTCAAGCCCCTTAGCAAGTCAGCAAACTTTGTTGTCGCAGAAAGTAAAATCAAACTTAAAATACAGAGCCAAGCTTTAATCACTACATTTGCTAGAACAAGCAAACCATCGTAAGTCACTGAGACCTGCCACAGCCAGATGTTGTAGCTGCCAGCTACTTCGCCAGGCTTAAAAAATGGGATAAAGATGGCAATCAGCAAAACAAAAGGAAAAATTAGCAAAGACCTCTTCAGGACATAAAGGGGCGGTAACCTGGAGATAATGAGTAAAGTAGCAATAAGGCCGAAGTAAAAGGCAAAAGCTTGACAATTTCTAATTGGTGTTAATACCATGACGAAAGCTAGGCTAGCAATAAACTTGGTTCGTGGGTCAAGCCTATGGATTAGACTATCTAAGTCGCTATACTGGTCAATAAAACTATGCTTCACCTTTCGTCCTTAATAACTTAGCTAGTCCATAACCAATGCTGAAGAGTATAAGTGTACCGATTATGCCAGCCAGAATTGTTGCTATAGCTTCGCTCCTTATTCCTGGCATCACATAGTCAGGGATGACCTCAAAAACAGCTTCACGGGCTGTTTCCATAAATCCCTTGTCCTCAGCTACCCTCTCCAGTCCATCAGGAGAGGAAGAAGCCAAAGGAGATAATAAAGCCAAAACCAAGGCAAAAATCAAAGCACCATGCCACCACCTAAATCTCATGTGTTCCTCCTTTTAAGCCTTCTGTATTTCCAGTAGGTCAGCTCTGGTAGCCATGATAAAACTGAGCACCGCGGCAGTTATCGCGCCTTCACCAATACCAATAAGGGCATGAACACCTGCCATTGCCGGCAAAGCTACCCCTAGTGGTACTATGCCTGAAATAGCTAGCTCAAAGGCACAGGCAATAGATGCTATCACCACTGATAACCACGCAGCCAAGCCTCCACTACCTAGTATCCTCTTTCTATGCCCGCCGAAAAGCGAAGCATCACCTCGATGAACATAATAACCAATAAAGCTAGCAACAATTCCCATGTTAAAGATATTAGCCCCTAAGGCAAAAAGCCCCCCATCTTGAAAAATCAGGCATTGAACCACCAGCACACAAGTCATTATTAGCACCCCTGCCCAAGGGCCTAGAAGGATAGCGGCTAAAGCAGCCCCAATAAAATGTCCCGATGTGCCTCCTGCTATGGGGAAATTAAGCATCTGAGCAGCAAAGATGAAGGCAGCTAATACACCCATGAGTGGGATTTGCTTCTCCCCCATCTTTTTATTTGTCGCCTTGGCAGCGTGGGCTACACAACCGGCAGCTACGACACAGCCAACTGTAGCTACTGGCGCGCTAATAAAACCATCAGGTATATGCATCTAAAACCTCCCTTAAATCATATTTTGTAAGCGTTCAGCCGCTCATATGTCACCCTGAGCGAAGCGAAGGGCCTCCGAGATTCTTCGGTCGTTACGCTCCCTCAGAATGACACTGGGGGTGACCGGTTACGCCAATTTGGTGGACTTCGGACTACTTTCTTAGCGATGACTAAATATCGTTTTGGGCTTTCCTCAAGGTAGGTTATTGTCAAGCCAGTGTGCTTCATTAGCTCACTTAGCTCAAATTCATCGGGTAAAAGGTCATTGGCAACTACGCTACCAATGGATTGGTGCAGTTGATTGATAGCATCTCGGCTGGCAGTATGACAGATGACTAACTGGCCATTGCTTTTAAGCACTCTGGCTATCTCCTTTAGCGCTTTAGCTTTGTTGTTGAAATGAGGGAAAACGCTATTGCATATAGCTAAATCAATGTAGTTATGCAGCAATGGGATAGCTGCAGCATCTGCTTGAACAAAATCCACAATGGACTGGAATCCCTTGGCTTTAGCCTCATGTAACATCTTTGCCGAGAGATCTAAGGCTATAATTCTTCCTTCGCCTCCTACTGCCTCAATTAGAAAAGGCAATAGAATGCCTGTGCCACTGCCAATGTCAAGTACATGACTCCCAAGTTTGATATCTAGCTCCTCGATAATATTGCTGAGGCATTCCAGCCTCTCCGGAGTAACCTCCCTATCCCAATTCGGAACTAACTGGTCAAAGTAATCTTGAAGCTGCATAGCTAACCTGTTAATTGAGCCTGTTGCCATCTTTTCAGCTTCCTCTTAGGAGAGAATGCTGTTGCCAGACCAAAGATGATAGACGAAGTGATTACAATGGAGGCGCCCGAGGGGAGATCCAGAAAATAGGAGGTAGCCAGTCCAGTCCAGCAAGAGATAATGCCGAAAACCGAGGCGATAAGAAGCATGCGCTTTAAACTGTAAGTAAGTTGATAAGCAGCGGCGGCAGGATTAAGAATCAGACTATAGATGAGCAAGCCACCGATGCTTCGCAGTGAAGCAGTGATGGTCACCCCGGTGGAAAATAGTATGCCATAGAAAATAAGCGTTGCCGGGATGCCCACGGCTAAGGCTACCTGACGATGGCAAATCACCGCCTGAATCTCTTTGTAGAAGGCAACCGCCAATCCAGCTATTATAGCTGTCACTAGGGCAAGGAAAATTAAATTTCCTCGGCTGACAGTCAGTATACTGCCCCAGAATAAGTTTAAGGCTTCGGTTCTGGAGCCAGGTATCATGCCCATGAAAAGGAATGCCAGTCCCAGCATTAAAGAGAAAACAATGCCAATTGAAGTATCAGGGTTAAGTTCTCCGCGGTCAGCCATAGGTCCAATGATGCCCGCTGAAACTAGGCTAAAAAGCAAAGCTCCAACGAGAGGATTAAATCCCAGCCAGACACCGAGGAGGGCACCAGCAAAGGCAGCATGGGCAATGCATACCCCGATAAAAGAGAGGTGCATGGTAACTACAAAGACACCCACTATCGAGCAGGTTATGCCACCGCACAATCCAGCAAGGATGGCATTTTGCATAAATTGGTACTGTAGAATAGAAAAATCCATGTTATTCAGAAAGCAATCTCAGCTTTAGCCGGTATTGAAATAGGAGCCCCATAAAGTTGGCTTAGTATCTCTTCTTTAAGCATTGACCCCGGGCTACCTTGTTGCCATATTTTGCCTTCTTTCATCAGAATCAGCCGCTGGCAAATGGAAGGCAGCGTTCTAAGGTCGTGGGTGACAAATAGAGTAGTCATATGGTATTCCCTATGAATAAGCTGTATCAGGCTCAAGATTTCTCGTTGGGCTTGTGGGTCTATCGAAGCTGTGGGCTCATCAAGGAGAAAGATTTCGGGCTGTTGAACTAAGGCTCGGGCAATAGCCGCCCTTTGGTATTCGCCTCCTGAGAGATGTCCTATGGGGCGTTGGGCTAGCCCAGCTACGCCAACCATATCCAATACTCTATCTACATCCTCCCATTGAGCCTGTGTCGGGCGATGTAATAGACCCAGGCGGCCATAGCGGCCTACCATCACCGTCTCCCTAACATTGATGGGCAAGCGTGGGTCAATATTCTCAACTTGAGCCACATAACCTATGCGCTTTCTCAACTTGATGCCACTTCTTTCATTAACAGGCAATCCTAATACCAAGGCTTGACCTTGAACCAGTTTGCCCAAGCCATTGATAACGGTAAGCAAGGTAGTTTTGCCGGCACCATTGGGCCCAATGATGCCGATGAATTCCCCTTTTCGTACCTTCAAAGACACCCCTTGTAGAGCTACATCCTCCCGATAGGAAACCACGGCATCCTTAATACTGATGACCATGTTATCCATGTTGCTGCCTCCACTGAGCTAAAGCTTCGAGAATCAAATCAACATTCTTATCTATCGCCTTCTCCCAAGTTTCAGTTCCCTCAAAGCCACCAGGAAAGTTGGATATAGTTACCTGTATAGCTCCGATGTCCTGTACCACAGCTTCGCTTGTCGCTGTTCCGCCACTTTGCAAGTTATCAATGACTAGGGCAACACCGGCTTGTCTGGCCTGATTTATCAGTTTTTCCACTTCCACCACACTTAACTCTTCAGGACGGCCATAAGTAGCTATTACGTCAAAGCCAGCCCAGCTTATGAATTCTGCTTGATAATCGGAGCAGATCACTTTCGCTTGGCTCACCTTCCCCTCTTGTAATCTATTCTTTACCTCCTGACCCTGGGCCAAAATAGCTTGTGTTCTCTCCTCAGCTCTCCTTTGATAATATTCTGAATTTGCTAAATCTATTTCACTCAGAGCTTGAGCAATTTTATCTATAGCTTCACTTTGGACTTCAGGCACCATCGGGGCGTCTGGAACATCTATGACTTTGACAATGAGCTCAGGATTGTCAGCAGCCTCAATAAACCCGGTTATATTTGCCTTATCCTGCTGCCAGTTATGGATGATAAAGGCTTTACTATTAGCTAGTGTCTCAACATCGCTTGGTTTCACGTCATAATGTCCAGGACACATCCCTGGAGGTATAAGATTATGTATTTCCAGTTTGTCACCAGCAATATCCTGTGCAATTCCAGCTATAAGTGAGCTTCCTGCCACGATGTCAGCCGATGGACGGGAACAGGATAAGGATGCAAGCAAAGCTACGAGAAGATGTGCTGCCAGGACGATTAGTAGAAATTTTCTTTTCATAGTCCCTCCTTTCAATATTCCATGCAACTGCAATAAGATGCAACAACAGAGCAAAAAAATTAATCCTTTTCCAGTTGCACTCTAGACTTTACGAAATCTACCTGGCGTACCCTACCCTGGAGAATCCTTCTTTCCCCGAAAAGGGTCTCTACTTCTACTTGCTCACCCTCAATTATCATGTAGGCAATATCCTCCAGAATTGGCTTGTCGCCTTCCGTAGTTTCATAAACTTTAGCCAGACACATCTTAATCCTTCTCCTTGCTCTTTGTTAACGCTTGCCGTGCTTTCATTAGATCATTGCTAGCCGCAGCCATCCTTGTGGCTGCTTCGTGTAGCTGTTGTGCCACCTTAGCGGATAAAGAAGCCGCCTTTTGAGCCCAATCGCAGAACTCCTTCTCATGCTCACGGTTATGCTCAATCCAGTAATCAAGCAAAATATGCAGTTTTTCTTGAACGTCACTCATAGCTAATAAGATTGCCCACCTTTCCGGCGACACTCACTGCACTCTCCTGGAATAGCTAAATGCCTCAAATCAGCTTCAAACCCGTAATCGTGAAGCAAGGTATCTTTTAGCGGATATAATGCAGATTCGTCTAAATCCGTTATCTTGCCACACCTGTAGCAAACCAGATGATGGTGATGACCCTTCTCAGCGACATGATAGCGAACACGTCCATCGCCAAAATCGGTTTCAGTAACTAAGTTCAGCTCCTTTAGTAACTCCAAGGTGCGATAGACAGTGGAAATGTTGCTATAAGGGTAACGACTATGTAGCTGCTCATAGATCTCTTCAGCGCTAATATGGCCATCAGCTCTATGGAGGGCTTCGATGACCAGCATGCGCTGCGGAGTTAAACGAAACCCCTTTTCTTGAAGGACTTTGTGACAGCTCATTCCAAGGTAAGATTATAACAGGACAGGGAAATTATTGCAACAGGTCGCTAATGCAATTAATTGATTTTTAGCGGTTTTTTGCTCTCTAGCAACAAAGTTACCGGCCCATCATTATGGATCTCTACCAGCATATGCTCTTGGAAAATTCCTGTCTCTACTTTAAGGCCGGTGGAGCGAACTTGAGCGACAAAAAAGTCATATAATTCCTTAGCCTTATCTGGTAGAGCTGCTTCGGTAAAGCTGGGGCGCCTTCCCTTCCCCGAATCAGCCAAAAGAGTAAACTGGCTTACTATCAAAATTTCCCTCTTTGTTTCCAACGCTGACAGGGCAAATTTATTTCCTCCATCGGAGAAAATGCGCAGGTTGACTATTTTATTTGCCAAGTAGCCAGCACCCTCTTGTGAATCGCCCTTGGCAACGCCAATAAAAACCACTAGCCCTGGACCAATTCTGCCCACCACTCTACCGCTGACACTTACTGAAGCACTGGTAACCCGCTGAATTAGCGCTTTCATTTTTGCATTTTTTATTTAAGCATGTTAAATTAAATGTTAAAAGGGATATTATATCCAATCAAGTGGGCAAAACCCACTTTTTTGTTAGATTTGATTATTAGGTTAGGGAGAAATGAAGACGGAGTTTATGGCTGCTATTGCTCAACTCTCAGCTGAGAGGAACTTACCTAAAGAAGTGATCTTGGCAGCTTTGGAATCAGCGCTTGTCTCAGCTTATAAAAAAGACATTTTTACCCGCGAGCAGGATATTTCAGCCAAAATTGATCCCAATACTGGTGATATCAAGGTTTATATTAGAAAAGTTGTGGTTGAGTCATTTATCGACCCGCATCAAGAGATCTCCTTGGATGATGCTCGAAAAGTGCGGGATAGTATTCAAGTTGGCGAAATAGTGGAAGTGGAATCTACACCCAGAGATGCTGGGCGTATTGCTGCTCAAACGGCAAGGCAGGTTGTTTTGCAGCGGTTGCGCGAAGCAGAGCATCGGGTAATCTACGAGCAGTTCGCCGGTAAGGAAGGCGAGATTGTCAGTGGGACGATTCAATTCATCCAGCCTAAACAAATTTATGTTACCTTGGGCAAGGGAGAGGCTATACTGCCCTTTAGTGAGCAAGTGCCTAATGAGCGTTACCACGTAGGACAGCAATTTAAATTCTATCTTTTGGAGATAAGTCAAAGCGTTAAAGGGCTTCAAATAATAATTTCTCGCTCTCATCCGAATTTGCTACGCCGCCTTTTTGAACTAGAAATTCCCGAAATTCACAGTGGCGTTGTAGAACTGAAAGCAATAGCACGCGAAGCCGGACATCGAAGCAAAGTAGCAGTGTCAACTCACCAAGAAGGCATCGAACCTGTAGGTTGTTGCCTTGGACCTCGAGGCGTCAGGCTACAAAGTATTATTAACGAGCTAAATGGTGAAAAAATAGACATGATTCAATGGCACGCCGACCCTAAAATATTTATCTCCAATGCCCTCAGTCCAGCCAAAGTGGCAAGTACTGAGCTCAACGAGGCAGAAAAGACCGCCACTGTAGTCGTTCCTGATAGGCAACTATCCCTAGCCATCGGTAAGGAGGGACAAAATGCCAGGTTAGCAGCAAGACTCTCAGGTTGGCGAATTGACATTAAGAGCGCCTCTACCGCTGAAGCAGAAAGGATAAGCTTACCGGAGGCTGCTCCTCAAGAGTTAGAAACGATAGCTGGAGAGGGTGAATTTCCTTTCACCGTGCCAAGCGAACCTCAGGCGGCGGAGCCGGTTAGCGGAGGGGAAGTAAAAGAACTAACCACGCTCTTAGCCAGTGAAGAATTTATATTAGCCTCGAAAGCTCCTTCTAAGAGGCCTGAAGAAAAACCGCAACTCCGCTTCGCTGAGGATATTTTACCAAGCAGGGGGAAAAGCATAAAGTTGGAGAAGGACAAGGTTAAGAGCAAAGGACATAGAAAAAAGAAAGCTCACTTTAAAGAGGATGAACCGGAAGAATAAACATATACCGCAGCGTACTTGCGTTGCTTGTCGGCAGACAAGGGACAAAAAGGATTTGATTCGCCTGGTATGCACCGACGGTGGAATTGTCGAGGTCGACCCATCTGCCAAGAAGCCAAGCAGAGGTGCTTATTTATGTCCTCAAAAGGATTGCTGGGAAATAGGGCTGAAAAGAAATCGTTTGGAGTATGCTTTGCGAACAAAGCTTAGTTTCGATAATCGCCAAGCTTTAATAGAGTATAGCAATAACTTGCCCGGGAGGAGCCGGATTTGAGTAATAAAAAAATGCACTCGCTAGCTAATCAAAAGGAAACAAATCATCCAGCTTTGCCTCAAATCGAGCTTCCACCTTCCATAACTGTAAAACGATTAGCTGATACCTTAAAAGTAGAGCCGGTGAAAGTTATTAAGCAGCTTATGCGCAAAGGCATCATGGCCAATGTCAACCAGGCTATCGATTTTGATACTGCCACCACGGTAGCCCTAGATTTCGGTTATAGTGCTCGGGAAAAAATAGAGCTTCAAATCTTGCCTTCCCTCGAGGGACTAGGAGATAAATTACAAATTCGCTCCCCGGTGATTACTGTAATGGGGCATGTCGACCATGGTAAAACAACCCTTCTTGATGCCATCAGGAAAACCAATGTAACTGCTCACGAGGCAGGAGCTATTACCCAACATATTGGCGCTTATCAAACTACAGTGGATGGACGCAAAATCACCTTCCTAGATACACCCGGGCATGAAGCTTTCACTGCTATGAGAGCCCGTGGAGCACAGGCAACTGATATCGTGGTCTTGGTGGTTGCTGCTGATGATGGCGTTATGCCTCAGACTGTGGAAGCTATAGACCATGCTAAAGCTGCCAAAGTGCCTATAGTGGTTGCCATCAATAAGATTGATAAACCTGATGCCAATCCTGAGCGTGTAAAGCAGCAGCTTACTGATTTAGGCTTAATTATTGAAGAGTGGGGCGGCGATGTTGTTTGTGTTCCCATCTCAGCTAAAAAGGAGCAAGGAATCTCAGATTTACTGGAAAACTTATTCCTTGTTGCTGACATATTGGAGCTAAAAGCTGACCCTAATTGTACCGCAGAAGGCGTAGTCATTGAAGCTAAGCTTGATAAAACTAAAGGCCCCTTAGCTACTCTTCTGGTTCAGAAAGGTACTCTCGAGGTGAGCAATATTGTAGTGGCTGGCAATACTTGGGGCAAAATCAAAGCTATGTTCAATGATAAAGGAAAAAGGATTAAGAAAGCTGAGCCATCAACCCCAGTGAAGGTTCTTGGCATAAATGGCGTGCCAAGGTCAGGAGAGATCTTCACTGTAGTTACCGATGAGCATCAAGCACGCAGCACTGGAGACAAATATGCGGCTATGAGAGTTCGTGAACCTTTAAGTTTAAGCACCCTTTCCAGCCAGATAAGCGCCGGGAAGGTAAAGGAACTCAACGTAATTTTAAAGACGGATGTTCACGGCAGCATAGAACCAATAAAGAACTCCATAGAGCGACTGGGCACGGAAAAGGCGAGGGCTAAGGTTATACACGCTGCTAGTGGCAGCATTACGGAGAGTGATGTCCTTCTTGCTTCAGCTTCAAAAGGCATTGTTATTGGTTTTAACAGCGACCCAGCGCCAGGAGCACAGCAGCTAGCTGAAGCAGAAGGAGTAAGCATCCAGAGGTATGATGTAATTTACCGATTAGAGGAAGACGTGGGTAAAACATTAAAGGGGATGCTTGAGCCAACTTATGCCGAGGTGCTTGGAGGGCGTGCCGAGGTACGCGCTATATTCACCGCTAGTAAGTATGGCAAAGTAGCCGGTGTTTATGTTAAGGAAGGCAAAGTGTGGCGAGATGCCAAAGTCAAAGTATTGCGACAAAATAAGGTGGTCTGCGAATCTCGACTCTCCAGTTTAAGGCGTTTTAAAGAGGGTGTCACTGAGGTAGTTGCTGGTCTTGAATGTGGCATAGGCATGGAAGGCTTCACCGATTTCTATACCGGCGATATTATCGAATTTTATAGAAAGGAAAGGGTAAGTTAAGGTAACAAATGGCATTCTGATTGGAGCGAGGTAGAATGACAGAAGGCGAAGGGCTCAGAGCTTACAGAGGGTGAAGAATTTATAGGAGGCTCAAATGTCTAGACGTACGGAACGACTAAACAAAGTCATCAAGCAGGAAATCAGCAGATTGCTTGAGCGTGAGGTTAACGACCCAAGGCTGAGTAATTCTATCTCTGTAACAGAAGTTTCAGTTTCGCCTGACCTCAAGTATGCTAAAGTATTTGTTAGCATACTGGGGAATGAAACCGATAAAACAGAGATGCTAGCCGGCTTCAATGCTGCTTCTGGATTCTTACGCAAGAAATTGGCTTCGCATTTAAAGTTGCGATGTGTCCCACAGCTTAGCTTTCATTATGATAATTCTATTGAGCAGGGGGCAAGGCTGCTCAAATTAATCGAGCAGGCTAGCAACACTAAATAGCTTAGGTTTTTACTAGAAACAGCCCCAGGCTATTGACATTGTCACCTGTAATAAGCTATGTTAGAGATATGCTAGCCAAGCAGAAAGGAGGTAGCTTTTCATGCAAGCATATTGCTTTAAGTGTCGGGCAAAGAGAGATATAAAAAACCCAACATCCGTCACCCTTAAGAACGGAAAGCCAGCAGTCCGCGGGGTCTGTTCTGTATGCGGGACCAAAGTATTTAGAATTGGCAAGGCTTAATCTCCCAGAGTGACATGACTGAGCTAGCAAAGATAATTTTTGTCAACCTCACCGCAAGAAATAACGAATCTTAGCTCAAAATTTGCTGGCGCGGTAATTTAGCTTAATGCTGCCTATGGTAGCAATAATCAATCCTGATGTTAATAGATTTTTGCTATTATAAGCATCAAAGTTGATTAGAAGTTTAGTTTTGCTTTTAAGCACTTATAGCTATGTAGCTGTGGGCAGGAGGCATTTATGTGGGTGCTGAGCCTAAAAATCATGTCATGATAGCTACTAAGGTCGCTGCAGCAAGGTGGTTTCTTTATTTGTCGTAAGGAGGAAAAACGAGCTATGGGAATGATAAATGTAGCCATTATAGGTGTCGGCAATTGTGCTTCTTCATTGGTTCAGGGAGTCTACTATTATAAGAATGCTAAAGAAAACGAGTTTGTCCCCGGTTTAATGCACGTCAATCTGGGAGGCTATCATGTAGCTGATATTAACTTCGTAGCTGCGTTTGATATTGATAAAAATAAAGTGGGTAAAGATCTAGCTAAAGCTATTTACACGCGGCCTAACAATACTATCAAGTTTTGTGATGTGCCTAAAACCGGCGTCAGAGTCGAGCGTGGTATGACCCATGATGGACTAGGCAAATATCTCTCTCAAATTATCACCAAGGCGCCGGGCCCAACAGCCGATATTGTAGGCATTCTCAAGGAGACTAAAACCGATGTAGTGCTTAATTATTTACCTGTGGGGAGCGAGGAAGCCACTAAGTGGTATGTAGAGCAGGTGCTAGCAGCCGGCTGTGGCTTTATTAATTGCATACCGGTTTTCACTGCCCGTGAGACTTACTGGCAAAACCGATTTGCTGAGCGTGGATTGCCTGTCATTGGTGACGATATCAAATCTCAGGTTGGGGCTACTATTACACACCGAGTATTGACAAAACTCTTCCGTGACCGCGGTGTTAAGCTGGAGCGGACTTATCAATTGAATTTTGGTGGCAATACCGATTTCCTTAATATGCTAGAACGGGAGCGCCTAGAATCTAAGAAGATTTCCAAGACAAATGCTGTTACTTCGCAGTTAGACTATGATATTGGCACTGATAACATCCATGTTGGTCCCAGCGACTATGTTCCCTGGCTGGCCGACCGCAAATTTTGCCACATAAAAATGGAGGGACGCACCTTTGGCGATGTCCCCCTGAATTTAGAGCTGAAGATGGAGGTATGGGATAGCCCTAATTCAGCTGGTGTGGTTATTGATGCTCTAAGGTGCTGCAAATTGGCTTTAGACCGTGGTCTAAGTGGAGCTATAGTGGCCCCCTCAGCCTACTTTATGAAATCTCCGCCAATCCAATATTCCGACGATGAAGCCCACCTGAAGACCGAAGCATTTATTACCGGACAGGAACAGGAAGAGCCCATCTCGTTGCCTGAGCCACAGCTAGTTGAGATTAAGGCGTAAGCCGCTTTTGCGACAAAGGCACCAACCTCAAACTATGTAGCTTAAAAAGAAATCAATTATTCCGTTACCTTGCTCGATGGGGCTTAATAAGGTTGATGAAGTGGGTGACCTAAGATGATAACCTTGGTGGTAACAATAGGTTGTGGCGCAATGGATTCATATTCTCAGAAGCTTGCTGAGAAACTGGATGTCCCCAAAGTCTATACGGATATCTACCAGAGCAGTGCTGAGAAGTTCAATATCTCCTGGCTCTCACGAGGTGCATTAAAGGCTATCTCAGAGGACTGGAGCTTCGTTAAAAAAATCAGCAAATTAACTGGCATAGTTCATTTGCCAAACCAACACTTGGGGCGCTACGGAAACTTCCTCAAAATACCTTATATCATAACTGTGCATGACCTCATCAGATACTTCGACCTAAAGGGATCTGGAAAATATATTCACCGTCCCAACCCTAGGGACAAATTCTACTTGGGCCTTGATTACAAGGGTATCAAAAAGGCGGTGAGAGTAATAGCAGTATCTCAAGCAACAAAAAATGACCTGATGCATTACCTTGGAATACCTGATGAGCAAATAAGCGTTGTTTATCTAGGTGTTGACCACACAACTTTCAGACCATCGTCTCAAGCAAGTGAGTCCGAACATCCTTACATTCTTTTCGTTGGCTCAGAGCATCCCAGAAAGAACTTACCGACTTTACTTAGGGCATTTAAAGGGCTCAAGGAACAACCAAGGTTTAAGGATTTGAAGCTGGTCAAAGTAGGCAAGGCTGGTGGCAAAGAGGCGGATTTCAGGAGACAGACCATCAAGGTTATAGATTCTCTAAACTTAAATGGAAGGGTAATATTCACAGAGGTTGTCTCTGAGGAGAGCTTAAGAGCTTATTACTCTAACGCAAAGTGTCTTGTCCTTCCTTCCCTCTATGAAGGTTTTGGTTTCCCCCCGCTTGAAGCAATGGCCTGTGGCTGCCCAGTGATAACCTCTAATAGCTCCTCACTGCCCGAGGTAGTAGGTGAGGCAGCAATCAAGGTCTCCCCCCACGATATTGAGGGGCTGGCAGGGGCTTTGGAGAGGGTTCTCACTGACAAGGAGCTCAGGAAAGGCCTTATTGCCAAGGGAAAAGCACAAGCTGTCAAATTCTCCTGGGACCAAGCAGCAGAAAAGACTCTCGAGGTTTACAAAGAGGTAGAGGGAAGCTTCAGCTAAATCCTTTCACTTGGCTTTAAGTAAAAATTTAACTGATCTTTTATTATGTCTTCCAATTTGTGTGTAACTTTGAATCCCAATTGCTGAATCTTTCGAGTGTCTGAGAGCAATATCGGAACTTCAGCTGGCCTAAATTTACCTGGGTCAAATTCTATTGGTATTTTCCCCTTGTCTGTATAGACCCAAATCCCTTTGTCCTCCAAGGCAAATTCTAATTCGTCGGTTAATAATAATTCGTCAACCTTAGTTTTCTCAAACCTTAAGCCGAATATTTCGCCATCCTTCCTTTGTAGCGGATCTAGCACAGTTTTTCTGTCAGTTTCGTTCATAGTTTCGATCTTTTCCACATCCCACCCAGCATTTTGTAAAGTTAATAAAATATAGCTCAGAACAGCGTTTGTTCGTATCGAACCTTGATTATAAACCTCTCCGGCATCGCCTTTTTCGGCAAGAAGGCAGTAACCTCTCACAATATCATCTATATGGCTCCAGTCCCTTAAGGCATTCACATTCCCTATCAATATTTTATTGCTTTCCCCAAGCTTTAATCTCATAACTTGATTTGCTATCACGGAAGTCACAAACATGCTACCACGTCCAGCACCCTCAGTATTGAAACTTCTGGAAACAATGGCCTTTAAGCCATAAATATTATGGTAGCCTCGCATCAAGTAATCACCTTGCACTTTACTAATAGCATAAGGTGATTGAGGCCTGAGGGGATTTTCCTCACTTATAGGCAATTCAGGCATTCTTGCTGGTGAAGGAACTATGCATCCATATTTCTTTAATGCTCTGCTATATTGTAGTTGGGATGAGAATGCCAGGCCATATTCCTCACTGGAGCCAGCAAAAACCACTATTGGATCGAGATTTTTCAACCTTATGGATTCAAGTAAATTCGCAGTCCCCAGGCTGTTGGTCATCAGAATTGCTAAGGGGTTTTCGAAAGATGACGGGATAAAAGACTGGGCAGCAAGGTGAAAAACAATGTCAGGTTTGGCGACTTCGAGGGCAGATCCAATATTGGAAATATCGAGTATATCACCCTCAATTACATGAATTTGGTCATAAATTCTCTCATTGGCCAAATTTTTTGGCGTTGATCCATCCGCTCTCCTTCTGAGCAACCCAAAAACTTCGTTTCCATTATCAAGCAAATATTTTGCCAGCTGACTACCAACAAATCCTGAAATACCTGTAATCAGTGTCCTTTTATTGCTAAACATAAATAAATCCCCCCTCTTAATATCTATTCTCGCCTACCCATCAAATATCTTAACACAAGCAACTCTTATTTTTAAGCTTTTCCTTGAGTTAATTCCAATCCTGAGGTATGATGCTATAGGCAAATTTGCTGAAGGGCATAGTTTAAGTTGTCCCAGATTTCCCTTTCCACTATGTGGGCTAAAGGTAGATTTGGCAATATGACAGAATTTGTCATTAAAGCCAAGGAATTGGGCTTTACCCATGTTGAAGCAAGCGCCTCTGTTTCTCCACTAGCCCTTACTGAACTTATCAAGACTTCAGTCCCTATTTCAAGCATTCATTCTCCTTGTCCAGCTGTCTTATCCTCTAAAGGCATCCCAGTAGCTAACCTGTCTCTAAGTTCTATAGAAAAAAGTGAACGAGAGGAGGCGGTTGATTTCGCTAAGAAAACGATAGACCTTGCCTCAAAAGTAGGCGCTACCGCAGTCATTATCCATATAGGGGAAATGCCGATTAACCTTGGTTTAGAAGATAAGTTACGTCAGCTTTATAAACAGCATCTTGCCCAAACCAAGGAATATAGCCGGGTTAAAGAACAGCTCGTTTATCAACGTGTTTCCAAAGTCTCCCCTTTTCTTGAAGCAGCGCGGGAAAGCCTTACAGAACTTAGCAGATACAGCCAAGGAAAGGGGATAATGCTAGGGCTTGAGACAAGGTTCTATTTTCATGAGATACCAAATATAGATGAGATGGAGGAGTTACTTAAAGAGACAAAAGGAAGACGGGTTGGTTACTGGCATGATGTAGGGCATGCTGAAGTTCAGCAGCGGCTGGGATTTGCTTCACACGAAGAATGGCTTTCAAGGTTCGAAAACAGGATGATTGGCGTGCATTTACACGACGTTCTTGGCATCTCCGATCATCGTCCCCCAGGAAAGGGGGATGTGAATTGGGATATGGTGGCTAAGCATCTACCTCGCGCCCCTCGCCAAATAAAGAGTGGTGAAGAGTGGGCGATCCTCGATAGGGTGATAAGAGTTTGTGAAATTGCTGAATGGAATGGGGAGAGGCAAATTCAAGGAGTAGTTACCTTCCTGCAAGGCAAGGGGATACTATAAAAGGGAACTAGGTGGCAAATTTAGTAGAGATTCGAGCGGCTATAGCTTCCCGCATTACTAATCCCTTAGTTGGGATTTTGAGCAAAAGCAGGCTAAAACCCAATACCCTCACCTTTATTGAGTTGGCCATAAGCCTCGGTGCCGCTTACGCCATTGTCATCGGCTACTTCCTTCTTGGTGGAGCTTTGGTTTTGGTCTCCGGGCTATTTGATCTCCTCGATGGGGCACTGGCTCGCTTTACCAAGCAAAGTACAAAGTTTGGCGCTATTCTAGATTCAACGATTGACCGCCTTTCTGAAGCAGCAATATTTTGCGGTCTTTTAGTTTGGTATATGCCAAAAGTAGCCACTCTAGAAATTGTGCTCATTTTTGCCGCTCTAATTGGCTCTTTCCTTGTTAGCTATATAAGAGCCAGGGCAGAAGGACTAGGTTTGGAATGTCAAGTTGGTTTGTTTACCAGAGCTGAAAGGGTTATAGTATTAGCAGTAGGTTTGCTGGTAAACCAAGTTTTTATTGCTTTATGGGTTTTGGTAGTCTTTGTTTATATCACTATAGCTCAAAGGCTGCTTCATCTGCATGAAGCAAACAAAAGTTAGGGGGTAATTAAATGCCAGTTATAGCTGTTGTAGGAGGTCAGTGGGGTGACGAGGGGAAAGGAAAGGTAATTGATTCCCTGGCCGAGAAAGCTAAGGTAGTGGCGCGTTTCTCAGGGGGTGACAATGCCGGCCACACAGTTATTAACCCCTATGGCGAGTTCAGGATGCATCTTGTACCCTCCGGTATTTTTTACCCAGGGGTAACTTGCATTATCGGCAATGGCGTGGTTATTAACCCGGCAGTACTCCTTGATGAAATAGCCAACCTCAAGAAGCACGGTGTAGATATAAGTCATCTCATCATCAGTGACCGTGCCCATCTCATCATGCCTTATCACACCCTTCTCGATGGACTGGAAGAGGAAAGGCGTGGTAAAGGGGCTTTAGGAACTACCCGTAGAGGAGTTGGCCCTGCCTTTACTGATAAAGTTGCTCGTATGGGAATCCGCACCGGGGACTTATCAAACAAGGATTTATTTCACAGCAAGCTAAGCTCAATCCTCGAATTTAAGAATGCCATTCTTACAAAGGTATACGGGCATTCGCCTCTGTTACTAGAAGAAATCTTTGAGCAATATTGCCGTTATGGGGAGCAACTGGCTCCACTTATTCAGGAAACTAACTCCATAATTCGCCAATCTTTAGCCAGAGGAGAGCTACTTTTTTTAGAGAGTGCCCAAGGGACTTTGCTTGACCCCGACTTTGGCACTTATCCTTATGTAACTTCTTCTTCGCCATTAGCCGGCGGAGGCTCTATTGGGGCCGGCATAAGCCCAATGGCATTTGATCGCATTATCGGTGTATTTAAAGCTTACATCACTAGAGTTGGCAGTGGACCCATGCCCACTGAGCTAAAGGACGAGGTTGGCAAACTCATACGTGAGAAAGGTCATGAATATGGTGCTACGACAGGGAGGCCGCGGAGGTGCGGTTGGTTTGATGCCGTGGCTGGCCGCTTCGCTACTCAGGTAAATGGTTTTAGTGACATAGCTTTAACCCACCTTGATATTTTTGATGGTTTTTCTTCCATCAAAATATGCACGGCCTATAAATTTGATAACAAGATTCTAGACTCTTTCCCGAGCGATATAGCTATACTAGAGAAATGCCAACCTGTATATGAAGAACTCTCTGGTTGGCAAGAGTCAATAAGGGAAATCCGTAATTTTGACCAGCTACCATTGGAGGCCCGCCGCTACATCAACCGGCTTGAGGAGCTCCTCTCCTGCTCTATTAGCTTTATCGCCGTAGGATCAAGGAGAGAGCAAACGATAAGGGTGAGACCTATTCTCCCTGGGTAACCCTGGTGGGTAAAGGTAAGTCAATTTTATAGTTTTTTAATGCTGCTTTAACAATCTCGGCCGATTTTTCGTCAGGTTCAATCAAAGGCAAGCGCGGTTTGCCCACTGGAAAACCTAAGTAATTCAGAGCATATTTAACGGGCATAGGATTGGTAACAACAAATAAGGCATTTATCAGAGGCAATAAATGGCGGTGAATGCTAGCTGCCTCCTGAGTTTCACCGTTAAGAAATTTCTCCATCATGTCTTTTATTTGGATTCCTACTAAATGTGAAGCGACACTGACCACACCATAACCACCCAAAGTAAGAATAGGCAAGGTATCACTATCATTGCCACTGTAAACTAAAAAGTCATCCTTGGCTCCCTGTATAATCTCAGCTATTTGGCCAAGGTTACCACTAGCTTCCTTCACACCAATGATATTGTCTATGTGGCTTAGCTTGATTACTGTATCAGCAGCAAGATTAGTGCCTGTGCGTGATGGTACGTTGTAGAGAATACAAGGCAAAGTTGTGGCTTGGGCAATGGCATTAAAATGCTCAAATAAGCCTTGCTGGGGGGGCCGATTATAATAAGGCACTACTAATACGCAAGCATCAACTCCAACCTTCTCTGCTTCTTTAGTCAGCTCCTGACTCTCTCTAGTGTTGTAAGTGCCAGTCCCAGCCACTATTGTTCCACGGTTAGCTATCGCTGACTTGACTTCAGTAAAAAGACGGAGCTTCTCTTCGAAGTTAAGAGTAGGGGATTCTCCCGTAGTGCCAGAGAGCACCAGACCATCACTACCAGAATTAAGCAAAGCTTGAGCTAGATTCCTGGCCTGCTGATAATCAACTTTGCCCTGACTATCAAAGGGTGTAACCATAGCTGTTAATAAGCGGCCTGGCTTGTCCATTTTAGGCTATCCCTCCTTTGTCGGATAAGAAGCACGGGAGTGCCTCCCCCTCTTCTTGCGCCCTATCCAGCCCCTTCTTATCCCTTCCTCTGCAATCTGTATAGCATTCAGCGCTGCCCCTTTACGTAAATTATCAGCTACTACCCACATAACTAATCCATTGGGGTGAGAAATATCCTTTCTGATTCTACCCACAAATACGTGATTTGAACCACTAGCTGCCCAAGGTAGGGGGTAGAAGCTAACGCTAGGATCATCAAGAACCCTGACTCCAGGTGCTTGAGCCAAAATTTTCCTTGCCTCTTCCGGAGTGATAGGTGAAGTAAATTCCACATTCACCGCTTCACTATGCCCGAAGTAAACAGGGACTCGGACGCAGGTTGCCGAGATAGCCATATCCTCAGCATGCATTATCTTCCGCGTCTCTTCCACCATTTTCTGTTCTTCTTTAGTATAGCCATTATCCAAAAAGACATCGGTTTCTGGTAACAGATTAAAAGCTATTTGATGGGAATAGACATGAGGACAAACACGACGCCCCTCTAAAACCAGCTTTATTTGGCTTGTTAGTTCCTTTAAAGCATCAGCACCGCTGTCTGATACCGATTGATAAGTGCTTACGATGATTCGTTTTATAGGATTAACCTTGTGTAAGGGATAAAGAGCTACTACCATTTGGATTGTAGAACAATTTGGGTTGGCGATTATCCCCTTGTGCCATTCGATATCCTCAGGATTTACTTCAGGAACCACCAAAGGAACCAAGGGGGCCATTCTAAAAGCAGCGCTATTATCAATAACCACCGCTCCAGCCTCAGCAGCCAGAGGTGACAGGCGGCGGCTAACATCAGCGCTAGCGGAAAAAAGAGCGATATCAACATTACGAAATATCTCCGGCGTCGCTTCCTCAACCTCGATTTTCTGGCGATTAGAAAAAAAGACTTTTATGTCTGAAGAGCGTTCGGGAGCAAGTAGTCGGATCGAAGCTGCAGGGAAATTCCGCTGCTCAAGCACCTTGATAAATTCTCGCTCAACAAGCCCAGTGTCACCAACAATAGCTACGTTGAAACCTTCCATGCTCTTTCCTCGCAACAGTTCACCCCCCTCAAAAATATCATTCTGCGCGCAAGCGAAGAATCTCAAGACCCTTCGCGGAGTTTACCCTGAGCGAGATTCTTCGGTCGCTTCGCTCCCTCAGAATGACAGGAAGCGAAGGGCTCAGGGTGACAATAAAGAACCCTACAGCTTCAGTAAGGCCTCCAATCCATAAATTAACCTTTTGTGCTTTGCAACCTCTCTGATTGCCAAAATAACGCCGGGCATATAAGCTTCTCGACTTATAGCCTCATGGCGTAAGCTCAAGGTCTGGCCTATCCCGCTAAAGATAACTTCTTGTCCCGCCATAAATCCTGGCAACCTCAGGCTATGGATAGCTACACCCTCTATTTGCCCCCCCCTGACGCTGCTAACTACTTCTCTCTCGGTTTTAGGGCAGATGAAAGGTTTGCCACGGGCTTGTAGCATAGCTTTTGCTGTAGCCATAGCAGTTCCCGAAGGGGCATCAATTTTCTTATCATGGTGCATTTCTACGATCTCAGCATAATCGAAAAAATTGGCAGCAACCTTTGCCAAATGCATCAAGAGCACTGCTCCTAAGGAAAAATTAGGTGCCACCACAGCACCAACGTTATTGGCTCGACATAGCTGCTCAATCTCCTTCAGATTTTCCTCAGAAAGTCCTGTGGTACCTATAACCATGTTAACTCCTTGCTTAACAGCGATGCGAGCGGCTGCTATGGAAGCTGCAGCATTGGTAAAATCTACTAATACGGCAGGATTGCAACTCTTCAAAAGAGAGCCTAAATCAGAGGAAAATGGTATCAGCTCTGAAGTCTCCGGTAAAGGAAGATACTGCTGAGTTACTTTCTCCTCCACAGCGCCAACTATCTCTAACCCGAGCTCATTGAGCACAGCTTTAGTCACCTCCCGCCCCATCTTGCCTAAAGCTCCATTGATAACTATTCTTATGGCTTCCATGTGTCACTCCTTAACATGCCGATATAGGTTATTTATTATAATCGGAATAGCGACCGCCCTTATTAGGCGAATGAGTATGATGATAGTTTGGCTGCCTCTGCCAACGATGTTCAGAGGCTAAGGAATCCTTCACTTTAGCACCGGGTATGCGAGAAAATCCTTCAACCACTGCTTTACGTGATAAGTTTATCCTGCCTAACTCGTCAATCCCAATGACTTTGACCATTATCTCATCACCAACTCTAACCACGTCTTCAACTTTAGCTACATGATAATCAGCAAGCTCACTGATATGGACTAGGCCTTCCTTGCCCGGGAAGATTTCTACCATGGCGCCAAAGTTCAGCAGCCTCGTTACTCTTCCAGTATAAATATCCCCTGGTTTCGCTTCCTGGGTTAAATCTTCTATCATTTTGATCGCCTTTTGGACTGCCTCCTCACTGGGGGAGCCAACAATAACCGTGCCATCACTCCTTACGTCTATAGTTGTTTTGGTCTCCTCCGTAATGGATCTTATGGTTCTACCTCCAGGGCCAATAACATTGCCAATCTTGCTTGCAGCAATAGTTATCTCATGTATCCTGGGAGCGTAGGGGCTAATTCCGGGGCGGCTAGTACTGATAGTTTGTGCCATCTTGTCCAATATCTCCAAGCGAGCCTGGCGAGCTTGGGTTAGGGATTCAGCTAGAATTTTGGAGTCCACACCAGCAACTTTAATATCAAGCTGCAAGGCCGTAATTCCCCTAGATGTGCCAGCAACTTTAAAATCCATGTCACCACAGGCATCTTCTATACCCTCAATATCAGTTAGGATAACATGCTCCCCATTCTCCCCGGTGACCAGCCCCATAGCTATTCCAGCTACTGGTGCCTTGATAGGTACGCCAGCATCCATTAATGAAAGGGTTGAACCGCAGGTACTGGCCATAGATGTGCTCCCATTAGAGCTAAGCACTTCGGAAACCAAACGAACAGTGTAAGGGAAATCCTCTTCCGAAGGTAGTATTGGCCTAATAGCCCGCTCCCCTAGAGCGCCATGCCCAATTTCGCGCCTCCCTGGCGACCCTGCTCGTTTTACCTCGCCCGAGGAGAACGGAGGAAAATTATAATGGTGCATGAAGCGTTTGGTTTCTGCCAAGCCTAAACCATCCAATAACTGCTCCTGTCTTGCCGACCCCAGGGTGGTGATAGTCAAAGTTTGTGTTCCTCCCCGGGCGAATAGACCCGAGCCGTGAGCACGAGGTAGAAGGCCAACTTCACAGTGGATAGGGCGAATTTCATCAGCCCGTCGGCCATCCACATGCCGTTTTCCCTGCAAAATCCTCTTCCTTATCTCTGCTTTAAGCCGGGCTTCAAAGGCAAAATCCACCTCTTCCTCGGAGAAAGAGTCAATTAACTTCTGTTTCGCTTCATCCCTAAGCGATGCTAAAACTTGCTCTCGCCCTAATTTTCCTGGTTGCCCTAGAGCTTCGTTCAGCTTGTCACCAAGCAAAGTAGAGATATGAGCTGAGAGTTCAGGAGCAACCTCTCTAGCTTTGACTTCCACTTTGGGTTTGCCATAAGCTTGCTGCAGCTCCTCCTGGAGTTTAATAATCTCTTGGTTAGCTTCATGCCCAAATTCGATTGCTTCAAGCGCTAAGCTCTCAGAGGCCTCTTTGGCGCCTGCCTCCACCATCACTATATCTTGCCTAGTGCTAGCGACAGCTACATCGAGCAAACAGTTTTCAATTTGGGGCAAAGTGGGATTTAGAACCAAATTATCATCTATGTAGCCAATATGCACTGCTGATACCGGACCTGAAAATGGAATATCAGATATAGTTAAGGCTGCTGAGGCACCGATAAGGGCGCAAATATCAGGGTCATTTTCCTTGTCGACGGAGAGCACCGTAGCTATAACTTGTAGCTCGTGGTTAAATTCCTTGAGAAGAAGTGGTCTTAAGCATCGATCGATAAACCGGCAGGTTATAATTGCTCCCTCAGTGGGGCGTCCTTCTCGCCTGAAGAAACTACCTGGTATTTTACCCGCTGCGTACAGTTTTTCTTCATAGTCCACTGTTAGGGGCACGAAGCCCATCCTCTCTGTAGGCTCATTGGCAGCACAGGCAGTGACCAACACCACTGTATCCCCATAACGGACAACGACAGCACCATTCGCCTGCTGTGCGAGTTTCCCTATTTCGATGGTAAGTATTCGACCGGCTATTGTGCGCTCAAAAATTTGAGACATATTATTTCCTCAAACCTAATCTGGCGGTAAGTGAGTAATATCGTTCCGGGTCTGTCTTATTAAGGTACTTCAGTAGTCGTCTGCGCTGCCCTAGCAGTTTAAGAAGAGCATGGCGCGAGTGTTGGTCGTGGGAATGCGCCTTGAGGTGTTCCATTAATTGCTTTACCCTTTCAGTAAGCAATGCCACCTGAACTTCAACCGACCCAGTATCATCCTCACTAAGCCTAAATTGTGTAAAAATATCGCCTTTCTTTTCTTTTTCTAGCATATAACCCCTCAATCTAATATAATATGGCACATTATATCACAGCAGGAAAATCCCTGTATAGGATGAGGTAAGATAGTAGTATCCTCCTCACCTGCCCTTTTTTTAAGAAGTAAAGACTATCAAGTATACCAATAAATTGACCAAAAAATTATAACAGTCTATAATTTGCCACGAAGGCACCCTCAATGCATGAGAGTTGCGGCATCTTTGGAGTTTATGCTCACAGAATAGACATAGCTCGTCTCATCTTCTTTGGACTTTTTGCTCTCCAGCACCGCGGTCAAGAAAGCGCTGGCATCGCTGTCAGCAATGGTAGTGAAATAAAAATACACACTAAAATGGGGTTGGTTTCCCAGGCGTTCACAGAAAGTGACCTTGCTCAACTCAAAGGATATATCGGCATCGGGCATAACCGCTACTCTACTGCAGGCTCAAGCAAACCAGCCAATGCCCAACCTATTATAGCGAAATCAGAAGGGTTGACCCTTGCTTTAGCGCATAATGGTAATATTCTCAATGCCAAGTTACTCCGTGACGAGCTCCACGTGGATGGCTATAGCTTCCATACCTCCTCTGATTCCGAAGTCATCGCCAACCTAATTTTGGCCTCTCCTGGCAAAAGCTGGGAGGAAAGAATTAGACACGCTATGTACCGCCTCCAAGGAGCTTATTCGCTGGTAATCATGACCCAGAATAAGCTCATTGGGGTTCGTGACCCTATGGGTGTTCGCCCACTCTGTTTGGGAACTGTTGATAACGGCTGGGTAATCGCCTCGGAAAGCTGTGCCCTAGACCACATAGGCGCCCAGTTCACCAAGGAAATCAAACCTGGGGAAATTGTGGTTATCAATGCCGATGGAGTAAAGAGTTTTAAGGGCAAGAATGATAAAAAGGCTTTATGCATTTTCGAATATATCTATTTCGCCCGCCCTGACAGCATCATCCAAGGTAAACTGCTTTACCCAGCAAGACAAGCCATGGGTGAAATATTAGCTCAAGAATACCCTGTTGAGGCTGATCTGGTCATGGGTATTCCCGACTCAGCTACTGCTGCTGGCATTGGCTATTCTCATGTTTCAGGCATCCCCTATTGTGAAGGCTTACTTAAGAACCGCTATGTGGGACGCACCTTTATTGAGCCTGATCAAAGGCTGAGAGAGCTTGGCGTTCAGTTAAAATTCAATCCCCTCTCCCGGATAATCTCTGGAAAACGATTGGTGGTCGTTGATGACAGTATCGTTCGCGGTACCACCACCCCTCGGGTAGTCAATTTACTAAGGAAAGCCGGTGCTAAAGAGGTGCATCTTCGTATTTGTGCTCCACCTATTCGCCATCCCTGCTTCTTGGGTGTGGATATGGCCACCGAATGGGAACTCATCGCTGCCAGAAAGACTACCCCGGAAATCAGGGATTACCTCTGTGCTGACTCGCTTGGTTACCTTAGCCTCGACGGCTTGATTCGAGCTGTTGATCTGCCCAGAGAGATTTTTTGCCTGGCTTGCTTCACTGGAGACTATCCCATTCCAGTGCAGATGGGAATGGATAAGCTAGCCCTGGAAACGATGCCCGAAGAGGAACCCATTGGAAGCCAGAAGTAAGCAAACCTATGCTCTCGCTGGCGTCAATATTGAGGCAGCCGATAAGATAAAAAAAATAATCGCCAGGCAAGCTCAATCCACCTTTCGCCCTCAAGTCCTCAATTTTGGCTCCTTCGGCAGTATGTTTCAAATTAAAGGATATGATGAGCCTGTTTTAGTCTCCAGTGTAGATGGAGTAGGCACTAAGCTCAAGATCGCTTCGCTCTTAGATAAGAATGATACTGTGGGCATTGATATCGTTAACCATTGTGTTAACGACATTCTCTGCTGTGGTGCCGAGCCACTTTTCTTCCTCGACTATATTGCTATGGGTAAACTCGTGCCCCAGCAAATAGAGGCTATTATTACAGGCATAGCTCAAGCTTGTCAGGAAATTGGCTGCTCCTTAATCGGCGGTGAAACTGCTGAGATGCCCGGCATTTATTCCCAAGGGAGCTATGATTTGGTTGGCTTTATTGTTGGAGTGGTAGAAAAGGCAAGTATTATTGATGGCAGTCCCATAAATGCAGGCGATGTAATTCTTGGCTTGCCATCCTCTGGCTTACATACCAACGGCTACTCGTTAGTGCGAAGAGTTTTTAGAATAGATGATAACCCCTCCTGCCTAAATAACTTCTATCCCGAGCTGGGAAAAACATTAGGCGAGGAATTGCTCCAAGTCCACCGCTGCTATTATCCTGAGCTTAAACCGATCTTATCCTTAATTAAAGGTTTAGCTCATGTTACCGGTGGGGGGGTTATGGGAAATGTGCCCCGCATTCTACCTGAAGGCCTTGTTGCTCATCTTCATAAAGGCTCCTGGAATATACCCCCTATCTTCAAACTTATTCAGAAGCAGGGAGATATTGAGGAGGCAGAAATGTATCGCGTGTTCAACATGGGAATAGGCATGACCATTGTGTGCTCACCACAACAAGTAACTAAATTGACTGCTGTTTTACCTCAAGCTAAGGTTATTGGTGAGGTTGTTAAAACGCAGGAGAGACAAAGAGTAATTATACGTTAAGAGGCTGAGTAATTCTTTCGAGAGGAGTGTGGGACTATGAATAAGTTAAGAAAACGGGACAAAATGGTAGTAATTCTGCTTTTGATTGCAAGCCTTGTATGCCTTGTGGTAGGTTTCCAATCTTTCCATTCAGCAAGAACATACTCCTGCAAAGCGTACGAGGCGATCGGGGAAGAATTAGACCACGAATGGGAGCTGCAAAATGAGGTTTCCGAACAGATCGCGTATCAAAAATCACACCCCGAAGATACCGCCCTCTCCCGTGTCAACTTTTTATCCATCATCCTGGCAGAAGAAGCATGCCGCCTATCCCAAATGAAGATTTTAGTGAATCAATCGGCATCAACAACAAATTTTGCTAAGGCAGCCTTTCTACTAGCTATAGTAGGCTGGCTCGGGGCGGTCACAGGATGGTTGTACGCTTTCAGAAAGACGAATGTTAAAAAATTGACATCTGCAAACAAAAGCAAAGGGTAATAATAAATTGAAGGGGGGATTATGCGTGCCATTATAAGCGTTTCAAATAAGTCAGGCGTAGCTGATTTCGCTCGAGGTTTGCAGGAGCTAGGCGTCGAGATTTTCAGCACCGGCGGCACTAAGAAGTCACTGGAAGGGGCTGGGATAAAAGTCCACAGTATTTCGGAGCTTACCGGATTCCCCGAAATCCTTGATGGCAGGGTGAAGACGCTTCACCCTGCGGTTCATGGTGGCATTCTGGCAAGGCGCGACTTACCTCAACACTTAGCTGAGCTGGCTAAAAACCACATCGAAACTA
>JABUBO010000019.1_pt1 | contig 41975 bp, 36 predicted proteins | sample 7240361 | NCBI WGS metagenome assembly JABUBO01 (sample SAMN07256346, study PRJNA390944) | subsurface metagenome | isolation source: Methane hydrate marine sediment | place: Pacific Ocean: Eastern North Pacific, ODP site
CCTTTGTACATCATGCCCATTGGCAACCCGCTGTAGGGAGTAAAATCGCTCGTTCTCCATTCAGTTTTGCCTCATAGCCTGGCTGGCTTTACCACTGCTGCTATTTAATGCTTTGCCGGTGACCTATGCATCGTATTCGCAATGCCTTTGCCAAGCTAGCAGCTAAATAGGCTTAGGTTGTAAGGTGGGAGCGTTCTCATGCTCCTTAGATTTCCAATAAACAGAGTTTATGTAACATTTCGGGCTTTGCGAAGTGCCGAAGCATTTGGGCGAACGAAGTGAGCCGCAAAGCCCGTGTTAGGCGAAGTTTTTGGACCACCTTGTCGAAGATAATGTTCCCTTTTTTCTTTACTACCATGCAATTTGTTCATTTCACGGAAGAACTAAAATAAGGTTCCACATTCACCGCATAATCTCTCTCTGTAATGTCAAAGAATACTTGATCACCAATTTTCAATTTTCTAAACAATCCTTTTGTAGACTTACTGGAACGAAAACGATAAGTTGCACTTTGGCTTTTTATAATCCCATTCTCATTTTCATAATCAATATCTGTGATGTGACCGATACAGTCTTTATTTCTCAAATATAAGGGCTTTTTGATCGGTGGATTATTGAAAAAAGTCCAATATTTCTCTTCCTTGTATGGATTTAACCGGATCGCTTTCTCCAGAAAATCTTTTGCGTCTGGTCTCCTGGCAAGTTTAAAACAGACAGCTACTTCACTCAATAGCCTGCCTGAACGATTGAATTTCTCAGATGCTTTCTCAAAAAACGTTACCGCACTGGTTAGATCATAACTTCTGAGGAGACGGCCATATTCTTCGGCAAGTTGCGGAGAAAACAGACGGCAGCCAAGTTCATCAACAAACTCAACTCCTTCCTGATACCGCCCCATTTGAAAGCAGGCATTCAGATAGGTAAGAATTAAATACTCATCAACCTTGTCAAACTGACATTGATTAGTTCGCACATAGGTTAAAATTATCTCCTTAGCATGCCGGAACAAGCCAATCGCGATGTAAACCCTTGCCAACTCATTCCGAGCCTGAAGACTGTTGGGATCCAATTTCAACAGGTCATTCAACACCTTCTCTGCTTCAGGATATTTCTCCTGGGCTTGATACACCCTTGCCAGTTCAGTACGAGCGTGTAGGTCTTCGGGCTCCAATTTCAACAACTCATTCAGCACCTTCTCTGCTTCAGGATATTTTCCAAGCAGAAACTCCATTTTACCTGTCTCTAGAATGGCAGGTAGAAAGGTCGGATGACTATCCATGACTGATTTGAAGATATTTTTAGCAACTGCGAAATCACCTTTCAGATATTCTATCCACCCTACCATCATCATGACATTCCTTTTGGTCGCAGAGTGCCTTGCAGCTTTCTGTTGGATGTATTCCAGTTCATTTTTGTTCAGGCTGGTAAAATATTTTTTCACGATGGATTTGCGTCTCAGCAGGCTATTAAAAATAGAACTTTCATATGTGTCGTCTACATCGATTGCATTCAATAGAGTGACCAGACGTTGGTGGATTGTGGGCTTTAACTTTTCTTCAATGTACCATTCTGCAAGTAGCTCATGCCGTGTCCTCACAATATTCCCTTCCAAAATAAGCGGCAGGTTTTCATACTCAGCGCTATTGAAAAAATCCTGAAAATTATAATATTCGCTCTCGTCAAAGTTCGTCATGACTTTCTTTAAAAGCGACACTGGCATTACCAAGCCAAGCTGATAGATGATGGATACCCATTTGTACATATCGGATAAACTTCGTAGCTGTAGGGTGTGGATGACATTATCAAAATCCACCCAGTCCATGATAAAGCCCCTATATCGGCTGCTGCTGGTTTTTTTACAAAAATTTATGACCGCTTCGGCAAGAGAAATATCAGGTTTTTCAAAATAAGCTTCTCTTGCCAAATCACGATCAATGCCAGTCAATTCTAGAGCTTGAATGAAAGAGCGGCATACTCTTTCTTTGAAAATCATGTCCCGGTTATCGATATATATTTTCAGCGAGCCCCTTTCGGCAAGGTCAAGCAAGTAGTCTTCCTCTTCTGCCTCACGGCGTCTTATCTCACGTTCAAACAGGAGGAAGACACATCTGAAATTCTGGTAATAATCATCAAAGTGTCTTAGAAGATTGCCAATATGTTCCAATTTTGCTGTTGGATTGTCTATAAAAATCAGCAAAGTTTTGTAATCACTACTATCCAATCCAGCATTGTGAAGATGATAGATCTTTTTAAAATAATCCTCGTAATCTACTATCCTCGAATTTTCATCTAGGTTCAAGGTATTGATAAGGATAACTGGGAACCCCTTAAGGGCAAAGTCCATAGCAGTTCTGTTCATTTGAGTTGTTTTGCCACAGCCAGGAGCGCCGAGAATCCAGATGGAAGCTATTCCACTATCTACTTCATTAAAAGTGCTGTTGATTTGACTATCCAGGCGCTCGTTTCTTACATCGATATCGTTACATACCACCTTCCAGATATATCTATCAGATGAATTCAGCTTGAAATAGTTTTCCCGGATTTTGGCTAGCTTATTGTTATCTGTTTCCCTAGAATTCTGAATTGAATGAGGAGTAATTCTCCTGACCCCAGGCAGAATTCCTTTATGAACAACCCGTTCCTGAAACTCGTCATACGCATGTCTGATAGAATTTCTTAAATGAACTAGAATATCTTCCAGTAAATATTCAGCAGGAATACCGCGGATATTGTCGGGAACATCTGCTTTAAATAGATTGTAGATTTCAGGAAAGTGTTTGAATAAATCGAGGTATAGTCCAGCTTTATCCTCAAATTTGCCTTCTCTAGCCCAGTTTACAAAAGCAAAAGGATACTGCCCACAGTATTGATTTAAAAGTTCCTGAAGATCATTTCCGAGATAGCGAAGTGGCGAGAACAATATCCAATAATCTGGGTTGAAGAGTGATTTATTTAGCTGTTCTGGTTTGCCCTCAAACTCATGGGGATTAAGCACGTTAACTGATCTTGCGCTCTTACATTCAACAAAAAAGTTAACGTTAATATCTGTAGTACTGGCAGGCCGAGCTTTAAAGAAGATATCAAACCCACTCTGTGATCCACTGCACCTAATAGTTTCCTCGATGAGGTCAAAACCCATAAGAGGGAATAATCTTTTAAATAACTCCAGGGTTGCGTTTTCGAATCTGGAGCCGATTGTCTGGGAATTAGTCATGCTTCTCTCCGGAAGTCACGTCCAAAAATTTCGCCTAACTTGTGCATAACCGAACTGCAAATACTACTCCAATTTGGGGTAATTAGCCTTAATCAGTTTTTTGCCTTTCCGGCGTGCTTTATCAGCCAGTATTCTATGCTATCCGCCAAAGCTAGCCAGCTAGCTTCAATGATATTAGTTGAACTGCCTACTGTTCTCCAGTATTCCTGGCCATCACTGGATTCAAGCAGCACTCGTACCTGTGAGGCAGTGCCAGCGGTTTCCTCAAGTATGCGCACTTTGTAATCGGTGAGTTCCACAGCAGTCAAGTCAGGATAGAATTGAATCAAAGCTTTGCGTAAAGCCTGGTCAAGTGCATTAACCGGTCCATTACCTTCGGCAGCAGTATGTACTATCCTGTCATCTACTTTCACCTTGATGGTAGCTTCTGATAATGGCTCTTCTCGCCTTCCACTACTAGGAGGGCGGCGGCGTTTCTCCACCACTACCATAAAATCAACTAGCTCAAAAGGTGGGCGATAATTTGGTTGGGCACGGTAGAGTAAAAGGTCAAATGATGCTTCAGCGCTATCATATTGAAAGCCTTGTCTTTCTAACGACTTAATTTGCTTTAGCACCTTTTCGATTTCCTCGCCTTTGGGAATGGGTAGTTTACGCTCCTTAGCTTTGTAGATAATATTCCCTTTCCCCGCTAGCTCAGAGATAACAACACGAGGGCGATTACCTACTAATTCAGGATTTATATGCTGGTAACTATCTGCCCATTTTGTTAAAGCGGAAACGTGGACTCCACCTTTATGAGTAAAAGCATTGGCACCTACATAAGGAAGTCGAGTATGATGAGGCAAATTAGCTAGCTCAGATATATAGCGGGAGATATCGCTTAATTTGTTTAGCTGCTCCTGGGTAACACAATCAATGCCCATCTTAAGCTTCAGAGTGGGAATGATAGAACAAAGATTGGCGTTGCCACAGCGTTCACCATAGCCATTAATAGTTCCCTGAATCTGAATGACTCCCGCTTCAATAGCAGCTAAGGAGTTAGCTACAGCAAGTTCAGCATCATTGTGGGCATGAATGCCTAGGGGAACAGGAGTCACCTTTCGCACCGCTTTAATAGTCTCTGCTATTTGCTGAGGTAAAGTACCGCCATTGGTATCGCAAAGAGCTATGCATTCAGCATCAACTTTAGCAGCAGCAGTTATTACGGCAAGGCTATATTCGGGGTTTGTTCTGTAACCATCGAAAAAGTGCTCAGCGTCAAAGAAAATCCTAAGCCCTTTTGAATTAAGGTAACTTATGGAGTCTACTATCATGTCAAGGTTTTCTTCCAATGTAGTTTCTAGAACTTGGATTACTTGCTTATCCCAGGCTTTTCCTACAATGGTGACCGCCTTGGTTTTAGCCTCTAATAGAGCCTGGAGGTTGACATCTTCATCTGCCTTACAATGGGAACGCCTGGTGCTGCCAAAGGCAACCAGGGTTGAATGACTCAAGCTAAAATCCTGTGCCTTGGCAAAGAATTCAGTATCTTTGGGGTTAGAGCCAGGCCAACCACCTTCGATGAAATCGATGCCAAGCTCGTCTAATTTCTGGGCAATCTTCAGCTTATCCTCAACAGAGAAGGAAATCCCTTCCTGCTGAGCACCGTCTCTTAAAGTTGTGTCATAAAGCTGCACTGGTGTCACTTTATCCTCTGGGCAATTAAATCTCCCATTTCCTTTGTTCCCACCTTGGTTTTGCCCTCTGACATTATATCGTAAGTTCGGTAGCCCTGCTCTAAGGTAGCCAAAACAGCATTTTCTATTGCTTGAGCTTCGGTTTCCAACTCAAAGGAATAGCGAAGCATCATAGCTACACTTGAAATGGTAGCAATAGGGTTAGCTAGATTTTGTCCTGCCCGACTTGGAACGCTGCCATGGATCGGCTCATACATACCAAAGGTCTTCCCTTTAGGAATTCCAGCCAAGCTAGCCGAAGGCAACATGCCCATGGAGCCAGCCAGCATTGAAGCCTCGTCAGTGAGAATATCTCCGAATGTGTTTTCGGTAACCAAAACATCTAAATCAGCAGGACGTTGGATAAGTCGCATGGCACAGGCATCTACTAACATATGTTGAAGCTCGATATCAGGATAGTCAACAGAAATTTCTATGGCAATTTGCCGCCATAACCTGGATGACTGAAGGATATTGGCTTTATCAACTGAGATTAGCTTTTTAGATCGGGTGCGGGCTAATTCAAAGCCAACTCTCAATATGCGCTTAATCTCTGCTTCGGAATAAGCCATGGTATCAACAGCCTGTCTTCCCTCCGAAGTTCGCCATTGTTTTTTGGGTTGGCCAAAGTAAAGCCCGCCGGTGAGCTCTCTAACAAAAAGTAAATCAACTCCTTCAACTATCTCTGGCCTGAGAGATGTAGAATTAACCAGCATAGGTAGAACTTTTACCGGACGCAAATTGGCAAATAGCCCTAACTCCTTTCTTAGAGCTAAAAGTCCATCTTCGGGGTGGACTTTAGTTTGAGGATCATCCCACTTCGGTCCGCCAACTGCCCCCAATAGTACAGCATCACATTGTTTGCACATATCTAACGTTTCTTGGCTAAGAGCTATACCTGAGACATCTATGGCACAGCCACCTACCAAGCCTTGGTGTAAAAGAAATTTATGCCTGAATCTTTCAGCTACAGCCTGTAAGACTTTTGTTGCCTCAGCTACGACCTCGGGACCGATGCCGTCGCCAGGTAAAACCGCGACATCAAATTCCATGTTATTTGCCCCCTAAAATTCCTCTCCCTTGAAGGGAGAGGATTAAGGTGAGGGTGAATTCCCTCTCCTCTTTTTAGTATATTCAATCAATCCACCAGCATTAATGATCCCCATCATAAATTCGGGGTAAGGATTAGCCATAAATGTCTTATGCTTGGAAATGTTCTTAATTTCCCAACTCGACAAATCTACTTCTAGTATATCGCCATCTTCTATTTCATTTGCTGCTTCAGCACATTCCAGAAGAGGCAAGCCAATATTGATGGCATTACGGAAGAAAATGCGAGCGAAGCTTTGGGCGATAACACAAGAAATGCCGCATGCTTTAATAGCCAAAGGAGCATGCTCCCGAGATGAACCATAGCCAAAATTAGCGGTGGCCACTATAATATCTCCGGGCGTTACTTTGGTGATAAATTCGGGGGCAATATCCTCCATACATTGCTTTGCTAGCTTCTCAGGCTCGGAAATATTGAGGTAGCGCGCTGGAATGATAGCATCGGTATCAACGTTAGCGCCGAATTTGTGAACTTTACCTTTCAGTTTCAAACTGTCATCCTTTTCACTACGCTCATATATCCTCTCTGCCTTCTTTGACTATGACCTCAAACTGGCGTAACGAAACCTCTCACTAAATTTCAAATAGCGCTTCCTGGCGACCTGACCTCGCATCATAGTTTCTTGAGTCTTCCCTTACATCTCCAAACTCATCAACAGCTATGACGCCTTTAGCTATTAATTCGTTATTGGCACATTTTTCATCAGGTGCTGCTTTCCTAACGAAGATCCTTCTCCCTTTTCTAAGTCCATCAATAACGCCACTCCATGTACCACCTTTATGGTCTGATTCGGCTACATAAATTTCCTCAGCTAGTCCATAAATATAGGTATTCCTTCTCATTGCTAGACTTACCGACCACTCTGCTTTTGGATGACAAGTGCTGACTACCAGGACTTGACCATCAATAATGTATTCATATAGCTTTTTTAACCCACTTTTAAAAGTCATTATGCCTTGGGGTAGAACAACAATGCCCCTCCCATTGTTTTCTATTACCGTTTCCAACGCAATTTTATCTACTCCTTTGGCATACCCACTTACGATAACCTTATGTTCTGAGGTGCATTTTCGTGCTATCCGTTTGGTAAATTCGACCCCCTTATCACCCACGTTTCTTGAACCTACAATCGCTACTTTATCCTCAAAAAATAATTGGGTATCCCCTTTAACATAGAGCAACGGCGGAGAGTATTTTTTCTTCAAGTTATTTTTTAATGTTGTAGGGTATTTGGTAGAATCAAAAGTGATCAACTCGAAGCCTTGCGAAGGAAGTTTTTCTGCCAAAGATAAATTATCGGGCAGATTATCTTTCGCTTGTAAAATATCCCTAGCTTCCTTTAAAGAAAAGCCAAAGTCCTTTTGCAAAGCGGGAATATCGTAAGAAAAGAATTCAGCAAAAGAAATCTTACGCTTGTGGATAATGTCAGCAATAAGGTTGTTTATTCTCTCTGTTCTCCAATTTGGGAGATGAGCCAGGGTTATCCAATACGAATAATCATTTACTTCCATAATTTCATTTCCCCAATTTGTTTATAATTCCAATAATTTCTTCGCCAAATTTCTTGATCGTCTTTTTGCCTAATCCCTTTATGTCCAAGAGAGCAAGAAGAGAAGTGGGTTTTGCTTTGGCAATATTGTCTAAGGTTGCATTGGACAAAATGTAATAAGGCGGCAAGTTGCTTTCTTCAGCTTTTTTAAGACGCCATTTCTTTAATGCTTGGTAAATTTGTTCTTCATCCTTGGCTGGAGCATCTTTTAGGAATTCTTGCTGCATGCCCACTGTTCCATTTTCACCTACAAGCCTTATCAATCTTGAGCGAATAGCTCCCTCTTTCCGTTGAAAATAAGTTGCCAATTCACTAATACTTTCTCCTTGGTAAAACTTACTTACTAATGACTCCTCATCTCCTCTTGTCCATTTTTCATAGGCTTTGGGATACCTTTGGCGGATTTTGGCAAAAGATTCGTCTTTTTCATCCGTCACATCACCCGCTGCTCCTTTCGAATATAATTGAGAGCTGCCCCTTTTAGCCGAGTCAGGGCTGTCATCGACTATACCTCCACCGATTGTTTTTGCTATTACTAGCGGTGCAATTTTATTTACACCTAATTTGCTCATTAAACTTCCAATTTCTCGGATAGTTGCTTTGCTATCACAAATATCATCAATCATCAAGACATTTTTACTTGCTACCTCGACAGGATTATTGTAATTGAATGCACCCCTCAAATTATCTCTTTTCAATAGGGAATTTTGAAACACTTTTTGAGGCTGGGTATCCCGCAGCTTTATCAACCCGTGGGAGATAGGTATTTTTAAAGCTCCAGATACCTTTTTAGCAAAATTCTTAACCAAATCACCCGATTCCGTTGGCGGCGCATAGATGATTAAGTCAAACTTTTCTCCTTTAAAGTAACTGTGATAAGCTCTTAAAACCCCGTTTAAAAGAAGATCAGGGAAGTCTCCACCATTTTCGTACTTGCAGCGGTGAATAGTAGAACCTACATTGGAAAAGCCATAATGCGAAAATGCCACTCCGTTAACCAACTTATTGCTGCGCTTTGAAAGAGGCTTTTCTTGTTGAGACTCAGGGACCAATTCAACCTCTGGAAAATAACTACTCTTAAAGTCATCTACCCTTTGTTGCCAATAACCGTGGACTTTATAGGTTAATTTTTGGGATTGGCAATTATCACATTTATGGCAATAATTGCTTAGCTTCTTATCTTCTAGATAATCACAAAGGTAAAACATTCTGCACTTATCCGTCTCAGCATACTCGATGATTTTTTCTAATTCCTTTAATTTAAATTCTCTAAGCCTTTCAAAAGCCGTAGTATCAAGTTGAGGAGCATTGGATTGATATTCATATCTTTTAGATCGACCATAGCCAACTTCTTTTACAATCTCTTGATCAATTAAATCTGCCATTATCACTTCTACTTTGGTTCGATTAAGGTTTGTCTTTCTCATCAACCTTCGTTTACTCAAGGACTCATTTTTCAATCGCTCGATAACCCTTTGATAATGCTTGAAAGGAGGATGACTGTTCTCAATAAAATGCTCAGGCAAATCTCTATCTACAGGATTATACAAAAGGATAATTGGTGTTTCTTTCCCATCTCTGCCAGCCCTTCCAATCTCCTGGTAATAATGAATTGGGGATTCAGGAAGCTGGGTATGGATGATAAATCGAAGATCTGGCTTATCAATGCCCATCCCTAAGGCATTTGTTGAGACGACGCATTTCCAGTGGTTATTTTTCAATCCCTCTTCAATTTCTTTCCTAGCATCGGGATCAAAACCTGCATTATAATTTGCAGCGCTGATACCTTGGGAATTCAGAAATTTGCAATAAATCTCCGTGTTTACTCTTGTCCCTGTATATATAATGCCTGTTCCTTCGAATTTGGGTAATAGCATCTGGGCTAAACAAGCTAACTTAGCATCTTCAGAAGCAAGCCTAACAACCTTTAAGTGAAAATTATCCCGCATTAAATTGCCGCGAATGTATTTTACCTCGCCTCCCATTTGCTGAATGACATCTTGAGCTACTCTCTCTGTTGCCGTCGCTGTGGTGGCTAAAACAGGGAGATACTGCGGTAATAATCTTACTAGATCGATGATTCTTCTGAAGGCAGGTCGGAAGTCATGTCCCCAGACAGATATACAGTGTGCTTCATCAATCACCACCATTGAGAGTTTCATCTCTCTTACCACTTGCTGCCATCGCGGATCTTCTTGCCTTTCAGGAGCAATATATAAAATCTTTATCTTATTTTGTTTTGTTTGCTCCAGAATGGCACCGTTTTCCTTTTCTGATTGTTCGCTATTAACACACTCAGCTGAAATCCCCAAGGATTTTAGCTGTTGAATTTGGTCGCGCATCAAGGCGATAAGGGGCGAAAATACTACTGTTATTCCATCGAATAGAATCGCCGGAAATTGATAACAGAGTGACTTTCCGAAACCAGTCCTCTGTATTAGCAGAATTCTGTGACCATTAAGGAGGCTCTCAATCGTTTCCCATTGTTCATCATAAAAATGATCTAACCTGAAGTTTTTCTGTAATAAGTCCTCGGCTCGATTCCGTGTTAGACCCATTATATGCTCTCCTCAGGGTTGGCGATTCGGCCTAGAATAGCGCTAGCGGCAGCTACTGCAGGACTTGCCAAATAGACCTCGGACTGAGGGCTTCCCATTCTGCCCACAAAATTGCGATTGGTGGTAGCTAAGCAGCGTTCACCAGCAGCTAAAACTCCCATGTGTCCACCAAGACAGGGTCCACAAGTAGGAGTGCTTACTACAGCCCCGGCTTCTATAAAAGTTTCTATTAGCCCCTCTCTCAAAGCATCAAGATAAACCTTCTGTGAGCCAGGAATAATGATGCATCTCAATTTGGGGTGCACTTTCCTCCCTTTGAATAACTTAGCTGCCACTCTCAAATCATCAAGGCGACCATTGGTACAACTGCCAATTACTACCTGGTCTAGTTTTATGTCACCCACTTGACTTATGGGTTTAGTATTAGAGGGAAGATGTGGAAAAGCCACTTGAGGCTCAATCCTTGATACATCGTATTCTATTATTTTGGCGTATTCAGCAGCCTCACTTGACTGAGATTCTTCGCGGAGTTTATCCTGAGTGAGATTCTTCGGTCGCTCTGCTCCCTCAGAATGACAGAAAGCGAAGGGCTCAGAATGATGACATTGATGAAAGTGTTCTTTTACATATTCTTTAGTCTTATCATCCACATTAAAAATGCCAGCTTTAGCTCCAGCTTCAATGGCCATATTTGCCATAGTAAAGCGCCCATCCATTGGCAACTCATCAACTGCCTCACCGCTAAACTCCATAACCAAGTAAAGCGCTCCATCCACACCGATATCGCCGATGGTATAAAGAATAAGATCCTTGCCGCTAACCCATTTGGACAACTTCCCATGGTAAATAAACTTAATCGTTTGTGGCACCTTCATCCATACTTCACCGGTAGCCATAGCTACAGCAATGTCAGTTGAACCCATGCCTGTGGCAAAAGCTCCCAGTGCACCATAAGTACAAGTATGGGAATCAGCGCCAACAATGACTTGCCCAGGCAAGACCAGGCCCTGCTCAGGCAAGAGCACATGCTCAATCCCCATTTGCCCTACTTCGAAGTAAATCAGTCCTTGTTCCTTAGCAAACTCCCGCATAAGCTTTGCTTGTTCCGCAGATGATATATCTTTATTGGGGCAAAAATGATCGGGAACCATGACTATCTTTGTGGGGTCAAATACCTTCGGCACTTCAAGCCGTTGGAACTCCTTTATGGCTAAGGGTGCAGTTATATCATTGGCTAAGACTAAATCAAGCCTAACATTTATAAACTCGCCAGGGCTGACTTTCTCCTTACCACTATGGGCTGCCAAGATTTTTTCAGCTAAAGTCATTACTCGCTATCCTCAAATTCCTAGCCACGAATCTTAGGAATCATTAAAATTCCTACGGTGATAGGGAATAGGCTCAACTAAGGTTTTCCTTTCTCAGTCTCTTTCTTGGCTAAAAGTCGGTTCAGAGCATTCATATACGCCTTAGCACTGGCCACGATGATATCGGTAGAGGCACCCCGGCCGGTATAGGTGATGCCCTCGCTCTCAATTCTTATTAATACCTCTCCAATTGCATCAATGCCTTCGGTAATCGATTTAATAGTGAACTCAGTAAGTTTATTTGGGATGCCAACTATACGGTTAATAGCTTTGTAGATAGCATCCACTGGTCCTGTGCCTAAGGCAGCATCAGCTAGGCTTTGTCCGCCAGGTCCAATGAGCCTCACTGTAGCCGTAGGAAGGCTATGGTCACCACAAGAAACCTCGACATGGTCGAGGTGGTATACTTCGGTGGCAGCGCGAAGTTCTTCAGCTACCAAGGACTCGATATCACGATCAGTAATCTCTTTTTTCTTATCAGCTAGCCCTTTGAAGCTCTGAAATGCGCGGCTCAGCGCCTCTTCACTTAGAGTGTAGCCAAGTTCTATTAACCTCTCCTTGAAAGCATGCTTGCCACTTAATTTACTTAATACCAGGCTGCTTGCCGGTATACCAACCGACTTTGGATTCATAATTTCATAAGTTATGGCTTTCTTTATTAAACCATCTTGATGAATACCTGATTGATGACGAAAGGCATTCGCCCCGACAATGGCTTTATTGGCTTGAATAGCGAAGCCAGTAAGCTCACTCACAAGACGACTCGTCTTGTATATCTGGGTAGTGTCAACATTGGTAGTGAGATTAAAGGAATCTTGGCGAGTCTTTAGCGCCATTACGATCTCTTCCAGAGAGGCGTTACCAGCTCGCTCTCCAATGCCATTGATAGTGCATTCAACCTGTCTGGCACCATTGCGTATTGCCTCAAGGCTGTTGGCTACCGCTAATCCTAAATCATTATGGCAATGAATGCTTATTACGGCTTTATGGATATTGGGCACGTTAACTAAAATGCCTTGGATCAAATTGCCAAATTCCTGTGGTGTAGCATAGCCTACAGTATCAGGTATGTTTACTGTGGTTGCCCCAGCATCAATCGTAGCTTCTAAGATATGATAGAGGTAAACAGGCTCAGTGCGACTGGCATCCATAGGTGAGAACTCAACATCGTCAACATAACTTTTAGCTCGAGCCGCCATTTTCTGAGCCATCTCCAGAATTTCCTCGCGGCTTTTATTAAGCTGGTAGAGAAGATGGATATCCGAGGCAGAGAGGAAAACATGGATTCGGGGATGAGCTGCCTCCTTAATTGCCTGCCAAGCTCTATCCACAGCCACAGCATTGGCATGGGATAAAGCGCAGATTATGGGACGCCGAACTTCTCTGCTGATAAGTTGAACAGCTTCAAAATCGCCAGGCGAGCTAATAGGAAAACCGGCTTCAATAACATCAACGCCAAGCCTATCCAGTTGCTTAGCTATTTCTAGCTTTTCCTGAGCATTTAGACTTGCCCCTGCCGCTTGTTCACCATCCCTTAAGGTAGTGTCAAAAATGATTACTCTGTTCATACTTACTCTCTCCCATCGATAAGCGCGAAGAGCTTACCTACTGTGCGCCTAACTTCTTCAGCGCATGCAACTACGTCCTCCATCAGTAAGCCTGTTTCATAAAAGTTGCTGTGTAAGGATTGAGCATGTAAGAAAGTATGCCTGATGCTCTCGTCTGGGAGATTTCTTGCCAACTCCATTGCATAGTTTCTAAGGTCTTTATGGCTTTTAAGCCATATCTCTTTGCTCGCTGCCACTGCTTTTAATGCCTCAGCCATACTTCCCCACAGGAATTCACTGGCTTTCTCGGCATCACTAACTTCGATGAAACTAAAGGCATTTTCCAAGTAGTGGATACTTTGAGCTTTATATTTCTCAATCCTTTCTTTTACTTCCAAATCTAACCTTCTCATGCAGGAATTGTATACTCCAAGATGTCTCCCGTTTTAGCGTCTATCTTTACCTTTGCTATTTTGGCAGCTAAAGGTCCTACGTCGATATCCACGAGCCATGCATCATCTTCTCTGATAGCCTTAACAGGTCTTGCAAAACTGCGATACTTTTTAATAAAAGAATGGGCTATTACTGTAGCTTTTTCCGCTGTTTTTATCTCATCAGACATCTGCCTTCTCTCCCTTCTTTCACTCTTTAAGCTTAAGCCAAGGCATCATCGCTCTCAATTCCTTGCCCACGATTTCGACAGGATGCTCAGCTTCTTTCCGCTTCATGGCATTGAAGCTGGGACGACCAGCCTGGTTTTCCAAAATCCATTCTCTGGCAAAGCTGCCATCTTGAATTTCTGCTAGAATTTGCTCCATTTCCTCTTTGACTAAATCGTTGATAACCCGCGGTCCTCGAGTATAATCGCCATATTCAGCCGTGTCACTTACAGAATACCTCATGTAATTCAAACCGCCCTGATACATAAGGTCAACAATGAGCTTCAGCTCATGGAAACACTCAAAGTAAGCGATCTCAGGCTGGTAGCCAGCTTCCACCAAAGTCTCGAAACCAGCTTTGACCAAGGAGGATACTCCTCCACAGAGCACTGTTTGTTCACCGAAAAGGTCAGTTTCGGTTTCCTCAGCAAAAGTTGTTTCCAGAACCCCAGCCCTAGCACAGCCAATGCCCTTAGCATAAGCCAGAGCAACATCCTTTGCCTTACCCGAAGCATCTTGATGAATAGCAACTAAAGCCGGGATCCCTGAGCCCTCAATGTAAAGTCGTCGTAGTATATGCCCCGGGCCTTTAGGGGCTATCATGCTAACATCGACATCAGGAGGCGATACAATTTGTGAATAGTGGATATTAAAGCCGTGAGCGAACATCAAAGTTTTGCCTTTAGATAGTTCCTTCTCGATTGACTCATGGTAGATTAGCGGATGTAAATTATCTGGAGCAAGCATAACAATAATATCGGCATGCTTTGTTACTTCAGCGGCGTTGGTTACCTTGAAACCAGCCTTTTGCGCTACCTTCCAGCCTTCGCTGCCTGGTGCTTCAGCGACAATAACCTGGCAGCCACTATCCCTCAGATTCTGGGCATGGGCATGTCCTTGGCTACCATAGCCGATAATGCCAATCGTTTTCCCTTTGATTAAGTCTAAGTTAGAATCCCTGTCATAGTAAATTTTAGCCATAACACTCCCTCCTTCAGAGAAATCCTAATTTCTAATATCTAAATCCTAAACAAATCCAATTCCTTAATGTTTAGGATTTAGGATTTGGTGCTTCGGATTTTCACTGGGTGCCTCCACGAGTTAGAGCAACCCTTCCTGTTTTGGTGACCTCTTTAATGCCAAAGTTGCGGAGAAGTTCGAGTAGAGACTCTACTTTGTCCTCGTCGCCGGTGACTTCTACTGTTACTGAATCCGAGCTAACATCAACTATATTGGCTCGGAAAATATCCACAATCTGCATAATTTCGCTTCTTGTTGAAGCAGTAGCGTTGACTTTGATTAAGGCTAACTCCCTGGCTACTATATCTTCTTCGGTTATATCGGACACTCTAATCACATTGATTAGTTTGTCTAATTGCTTCCTGACTTGTTCCACCACTGCAGAATCACCACTGACAACGACAGTCATGCGAGATAAGCCAGGCTGTTCACTATGCCCCACAGCAAGACTTTGTATATTAAAGGCTCGGCGGCGAAAAAGGCTAGCTACTCTATTCAACACACCAGGCTTATCTTCTACTAAAGCTACTAGGGTATGTTTTGTATCAGCCAATTTACTCCTTTTGTGAGATATTGCCGCGGCTGCTTACCATTTCTACCTTTGGCAGTTCTAAAGTTTCGGATAAACTTCCCCCAAGCGGTACCATAGGATAGACATTTTCCTCCGGCTCAACAACGAAGTCGATAAGAAAAGCCCCAGGGTAATCCATTGCTTTCCGTATAGCCGGAATTACCTCCTCCCTGCGTTTTACTCTTATTCCAGGGATATCATAGGCTTCGGCAATCTTAACAAAATCCGGGTTCCAGAGTTTTGTATCAACATAGCGATGCTCATAAAATAACTCCTGCCACTGTCTTACCATCCCCAGATAGCCATTATTAATAATAGCTATTTTTACAGCAATATTCTCCTGCGTTATGGTAGCCAATTCTTGAATGGTCATTTGAAAGCCACCATCGCCAGCGATGCACCATACCATTTCCCCAGGGCAACCGACCTTAGCTCCTATAGCAGCGGGAAGCTCAAATCCCATAGTGCCCAAGCCTCCTGAGGAGATGAAGCTGTTTGGTTTAGTATAAACGAAATGTTGTGCGGCCCACATTTGATTCTGCCCTACTCCAGTAACTACTATGGCATTGCCTCGGGTAGCTTCATAAATCTGCTGGATAACATATTGAGGTAAAAGCTCGTCATTCTGCCTAATATCCAGTGATGGATGCTCATACCTCCACTGATCTAACTGAGAGAGCCAATCCAAATGTTCTCTGAAGTCAATTTCCTTATTCATAGCCTTTAATACATTCTTGACATCACCTACTATGGGCATATCTACCCGCACATTCTTTCCTATCTCTGCCGGGTCAATATCAATATGAACAATATGGGCATTAGGAGCAAAACCGCCGGTATTTGCCGTAGCTCGATCATCAAATCTCATACCAATGGCGATGATAAGGTCAGCACTTTGCACTGCCATGTTGGCATAAGCCATGCCATGCATTCCCATCATGCCAAGACTAAGAACATGGTTTTGGGGAAAAGAACCAAGGCCAAGGAGTGTATTAACCACTGGTATTTGTGCCTTCTCAGCTAATTCCTTGAGCTCATCATGAGCCTGGGAAATAATTACTCCTCTACCGGCAATGATAAGGGGTCTTTGAGCTTGGTTAATAAGCTTGGCTGCCCTTTTGACCTGAACTGAATGACCTCGGGAGATGAACTTGTAGCCTGGCAAATTAACCTTGTCAGGATAAACAAATTCTACTTCCTCTTGCTGCACATCCCTTGGTATATCAATAAGCACAGGACCCGGCCTCCCCGTCTGAGCGATATAAAAAGCCTCCTTAACTGTCCTTGCTAGCTCAGTGGCATCAGAAACAGAATAATTGTGCTTGGTGATAGGAAGCGTAATGCCTGTAATGTCTGCCTCTTGGAAGGCATCTTTACCAATAAAAGGCCTGGCTACCTGGCCAGTTATAGCTACCATAGGAGAGGAGTCCATAAAAGCATTGGCAATCCCGGTTACTAAGTTAGTAGCTCCCGGGCCTGAAGTAGCTATACATACTCCTGCTTTATGTGTTGCTCTGGCATAGCCATCGGCAGCATGGGCTGCCCCTTGCTCATGACGAACCAATATATGCCGAAGTTGGGGATATTGAGGGAGGGTATCATATAGCGGTAGCACAGCACCACCAAGAATACCAAAAATAACTTCTACTCCCTCTTTAATTAAGCTTTCACACAAAATCTGAGCGCCAGTCTTCTTCATAATAGCTCCTCTTAGTCAGCAAACACTGCTCCAGTGCTGGCTGAGGTCACCTTATCAGCATAGCGTTTAAGATAGCCAGCTTTGGCCTTTGGTTCAAAGGGAGGCAATAAGTTTAATCGCTGCTCTATCTCCTTTTGAGCTAATTCTACCTCTAATTTATGGTTAGGTATATCTATTTTAACAATATCGCCGTCTTTCACAGCAGCTATAGGACCCCTCTCTGCTGCCTCAGGTGAGACATGGCCGATAGCAGCGCCCCTTGTTGCTCCAGAGAAGCGACCATCGGTAATCAGAGCCACCTTATCATCCATATCCATGCCACTGACAAGAGAAGTCGGCGTTAGCATTTCACGCATCCCGGGTCCCCCTTTTGGTCCCTCATAGCGGATGATGATTACCTCTCCAGATTTGAATTCCCCTTTCATTATTGCCGTAGTAGCTGCTTCTTCACTATCGAAGACCCGTGCTGGGCCCTGATGGATTAGCATCCCGGGAGCTACAGCAGCGCTTTTCACCACTGCACCTTCAGGCGCTAGATTGCCAAATAATATACTAATACCACCGGTAATGCTATAGGGATTAGATAGGCTGTGAATTACCTCCCTATTCCTAACTTTAGCTTCCTTTATCGTCTCGCCCACTGATTTCCCTAATACTGTTTGTGCCTCAAGATTTAGCAATTGGCATATCTCCTGCATCACTGCTGGAATGCCACCAGCTAAGTCTAAATCTTCAATGTGATAATCGCTTGCCGGGCTTAATTTACATATATGGGGAATACGCTGGCTAATTTCACTTACCAAAGACAAAGGGAAGGCAATACCTGCCTCATGAGCTATGGCCATAAGGTGCAATGTAGAATTGGTGCTGCCACCCAAAGCCATATCTACTGCGAAGGCATTATAGATGGAATCTCTGGTAATGATGTCTTTGGGCCGAATATCCTTAGCCAATACATCCATAACTTGCTGGCCGGCTTTATGGGCTAATTGGATTCGCCGTGCTTGTACCGCCGGTATTGTCCCATTACCAGGCAAAGCCATACCCAAAGCTTCAGTAAGGCAATTCATAGTATTAGCCGTAAACATGCCAGCACAACTACCACAGCCAGGGCAAGCAACTCTCTCTAATTCCGCCAGCTCAGTTTCAGACATGTTTCCACTGATAGTCGCGCCCACCGCTTGGAAAACTGAGCTAAGGTCGGCTGACTTCGCTTGATTTCCCTGATAAAACTTTCCCGCCATCATAGGGCCACCACTTACAAATACGCAAGGCAAGTTAAGTCTTACCGCAGCCATCAGCATTCCTGGTATTACCTTGTCACAATTGGGGATAAAAACTAAACCATCAAAAGCATGAGCCTCAGCCAAAATCTCAACAGAGTCAGCAATAAGTTCTCGGCTGGGCAGACTATACTTCATTCCTGGGTGATTCATGGCAATACCATCACAAACAACTATAGTATTAACTTCAAAAGGCACTCCTCCTCGACTGCGAATTCCTTCTTTCACTGCCCGGGCAATAGACTGCAAATGAATATGCCCAGGGACAACTTCACTGAAACTGTTAATTACCCCGATAAAAGGTTTATCCCAATCGTCTGGGGAGCAACCTACAGCATAAAGTAATGACCTGTGAGGTGCCCGTTCGATACCTTTCTTTACCACATCGCTTCTCATCAACTTCTCCTTTAATTTAAAAAGTGGAAACTAGCATAAATAACTAGCAGGGTCGGTCTGTTTCCAAAGACTTTATTTTATTTAATCTTGGGATATGCCTGCCACCTTCAAAATTGGTGGATAGGTAGGTTCTAACAATTTCCAAAGCTAAATCAACATCTATATTCTCACTCCCAAGGCACAGGATATTGGCATCATTGTGTTCACGAGCTCGTTGTGCCATAAAGGTATCATGGCATAAAGCTGCTCTTATGCCCTTTATTTTGTTAGCTGCCATGCTCATGCCTATGCCAGTGCTGCATATTAAAATGCCTTGGGCAAAGTCACCCGAAGTCACTGCTTCAGCTACTTTTTGAGCAATATCGGGATAGTCTACCGACTCAATGTTATAGCAGCCAAAATCATGATAGTCATGATTTAGTTTCGGCAGAAATTCCATAAGCGCCTGTTTTATTCTGAAGCCGCGATGGTCACAACCTAGAGCGACACGCATGACCCTTTGCCTCACAATATTCTTTATAGGCTTTATCAATTTCATGTGTGGATATAATACCTTGACGCAAAATCGTAGGCACTTCGCCTGTGACATCTAGTATAGTTGATTCACTGCCACCAGGGCACTTGCCACCATCAATGATAAGGTCAACTTTATCTCCCAACTGTTGCTTAACCTCGTCAGCAATCAAAATGCTCGGCTTGCCACTGATATTGGCGCTAGTCCCAATTATCGGGTTTCCCAAGCTTTGGATAAGAGTTAGAGGGATGGCATGGTTAGGGACACGCACTGCTATAGTAGATTGGGTAGTGAGGTAAGTAGGCAATGAAGCTGCTTTAGGCAGAAGCAAAGTTAAGCCTCCAGGCCAAAAGTACCTTGCTAGGAACCAAGCAAGCCCAGGTAGCTGCTCAGCTACAGTGCTTACTTGAGATATATCAGCAAGGAGCAAGGGAAAGGGCAAATGCCTGGGGCGTTTTTTTACTGCATAAATTCTCTCTACAGCCTTATGGTTGAAGGCATCAGCTCCTAACCCGTAAACTGTATCAGTAGGGAAAGCAATTATCCCACCTTTTTTAAGTATTTGAACTGCTTTCCTCACTTGTTCTTGCAAAGCATTCATGAGAGCATTTACCAATCTTGCTTGTGGGCTCTGAGTCCTTCACTCCCTGTCATTCTAAGTCCTTTGTCTCTTGCCATTCTGAGGGAGGGAAGCGACCGAAGAATCTCATAACGCTCAGGATAGGCTCGGCAAAAAATCTAGAGCCCCTTCACTTCATTCAGGGTGACAACAAATACCTGCATTCATCGCCTTGACGCTAGTATAGCACAGTGATAATCTAGCATAACATTATCAGCGTAACTCTGAAATGGAAAACGAGCTACAAAGCCACCGAGTCTCTGCTAGCGATGACATTGAAGTCTCTACTTACCTAGAGATCGCTAAAGAACTGCGCGGTGAGCAACCAACATTTGAGCCTAAGCCACTGCCGCCAGGTGAAAAAGAAACCATAGTGGTGATTGATTTTGGCTCTCAGTATAATATGCTCATTGTCAGGCGCGTGCGTGAATGCCACGTTTACTGCGAGCTTGTGCCCTATGATACCCCCTGGGAGAAGATAGCTACTCTTAACCCCAAAGGGTTTATCCTTTCCGGGGGCCCCGCTAGTGTCTATGCTCCTGGGGTTCCTTTGGCTCCAACATATATTTATGAGAAACACCTGCCGGTAATAGGCATTTGCTATGGCATGCAGGTTATTGCCTATCAACTAGGTGGTCAAGTATCTCCGGGTGAAAAGCATGAATATGGTCATGCTATCCTACACATAAGTACTGAAGACTGCCCTCTTTTCGCTGGACTACCTACGTCTCTCCCTGTGTGGATGAGCCATGGTGACCAAATAATAGAGATGCCTCCCGGCTTCAAGGCCTTAGCTTACACCGAAAATTCGCCCATCGCCGTTATGGGCAATGATAAGGGCATTTTTGGACTTCAGTTTCATCCTGAAGTGGCTCATACGCCACAAGGGAAAAGCATATTCCAGAACTTTGTCTATCGAATATGTGGCTGTCAAGGCAATTGGACCCCTACTAGATTCATAGCTGAGAGCATAGATAAGATTAAGAAACAAGTAGGCACTGGCAGAGCTATCTGTGCCCTTTCTGGTGGCGTTGATTCAGCAGTTACAGCAACTCTTGTTCAGCGCGCTATTGGTGATAATCTGACTTGTTTATTTATCAATAATGGGCTGCTACGTCGTGAGGAGCCAGAGAGAGTGCTTAATACTTTCCAGCGCAATCTCAAAATGGATATAGTTCATGTAGATGCTAGCGAAAGATTTTTGAAGCGACTTCGCGGGGTAATTGACCCCGAGATGAAGCGACACCTGATAGGAGAGGAATTTATCCGAGTTTTTGAGGAGGAAGCAGCTAAACTGGGCCGGTTTGATTTTTTGGCTCAAGGAACTCTCTACCCCGACGTGATCGAAAGCAGCACTGCTATTGAAACTAAGGCCTCGACCAAAATAAAAAGCCATCACAACGTTGGTGGCTTGCCGGCTAAAATGAAGTTTAACCTTATTGAGCCATTGAGGTATCTGTTTAAAGATGAGGTTCGAGAGGTAGGGCTAGCCTTGAGCCTACCTGAAGACATGGTTTGGCGGCAACCATTCCCGGGACCGGGACTAGCTATCCGCATCATTGGCGAAGTGACCAAAGAACGGTTGGAGATACTTCGTGCTGCTGATTGGATTGTGATGAACGAGATCAAAAAGGCTAAGCTTTATCGTCAGCTATGGCAGAGTTTTGCTGTGCTTACTGGTGTCAAAAGCGTTGGCGTGATGGGCGATCATAGAACCTACGGCTATCTAATAGCAGTTAGGGCAATAAATAGTGAGGATGCCATGACTGCTGATTGGGCGAGGTTGCCTTATGACCTTCTGGCTAGAATATCAGACCGCATAGTTAATGAAGTGCCCAATGTCAATAGAGTAGTTTACGATGTCACCAGCAAGCCACCGGCAACTATAGAATGGGAATAAATATTAAAGGAGGAGAAAAAGATGAATTGCCCCTTTGAAGAGAGAGAAGAAGAGCAACTGACTTTAGAAGAGGATTTGGAGATGCTCCGCGAGGATTTGATAGGCGAACTGCAAGCTATAAATCAATATCAGGAGCACATAGAGAGCTTGGAAAACGAAGAGGCTGTGACTACATTGGAACATATTATTGAAGATGAGAAAGAACATGTTGCCGAGTTGATTAAACTAATTCAAAATCTTGACCCTGTTCAGGCTGAGAAATTTAAGAAAGAGATTTTGTAGAATGCTATGGCCAATAGACCTAAACTAAAGGGAGTGAAAAAGAACAGGGGTAAACATAAGAAAAGAAAGCGATAGCTATGACATTACCTCCAACCCCCTCAACCATAGAACCGGAATAAATCATTTAAGTTGCAGAAGCCATGGGCACATATATTTATTGGCGAGGGCAAAGATTTACAGCAGGAAAATCTGGCAAGTGTCCCATTTGTGAGCATAGGACTGTATGTTGGGAGCACCATTACATGGTCTCAGGATATGCTGATTTCATTATGCGTATTCGCAAAGAGCAAAACTTAGACCCTATAACAGGGAAGAGCCAATTGTGAAGATACTAGTTATTGGCGGTGGGGGCAGGGAACACACATTAGCATGGAAAATAGCCCAAAGCCCCAGGGTGGAAAAACTTTTTGTCGCTCCAGGGAACGCTGGCACGGCACTTATAGGTGAAAATTTAAGCATTCAGCCTACGGATGCGGAATCCCTGGGCAAGGTAGCCAAAGATAAAGGCATTGATCTTGTTATCGTTGGTCCTGAAGTCCCATTAGCTTTAGGTATAGTGGATTATTTTGATAACTTAAATATCCCCGTTTTTGGCCCCACCAAAGCAGCAGCTCAAATAGAATCAAGCAAAGTTTTCGCTAGAAATTTGATGGAGAAATACGGCATTCCCTGCCCCAAAGGAAAGGTTTTCTCTTCCTATTCTGAGGCTCGCGAATATCTTAAGCGACAACAATCGCCCATTGTCATCAAGGCAGATGGTTTGGCTGCTGGTAAAGGCACAATTATAGCTAACTCCTTGCCTGAAGCTAACAAGGCTCTTAGCGACATTATGGAGGCGAAAATCTTTGGCTCTGCGGGAGATAAAGTGATAATTGACGAATATGTTACCGGCAAAGAAGTAAGTCTGATAGCTTTCACTGATGGCAAAACAATCTCGCCTATGGTTCCAGCCTGTGACTACAAGAAAATCTGGGACAATGATCAAGGACCCAATACTGGGGGTATGGGAAGCTATAGCCCGCCGGGATTTTTTCCTGCTGAACTAGTAGAGAAGGCTAGCAATACTATTTTATTGCCAGCAGTAAAAGCGATGGCTAGCGAGGGAGCAACCTACAAAGGGGTAATCTACGCCGGGTTAATGGTCACCAACAAGGAGGAATTATCTGTGTTAGAATTTAATGCTCGCTTTGGCGACCCAGAAACTCAAGCCGTTTTGCCTCTTCTCCAAAGTGATCTGGTGGATATACTCTTGGCTGTGATTCAAGGTAATCTTAACCAGGTAAAAATAGAGTGGAGTGGTGATGTCTGTGTGGGAGTAGTTATGGCTTCCGCGGGCTATCCTGGAAAGTATAAAACTGGCTTCCCGATAAAAGGTTTGGACAAGGTGGATAAAGATTTGTTGATTTTTCATGCTGGAACTAAATTGGGCGATGATGTGACAATATATACTAACGGCGGGCGGGTGCTTACTGCGGTAGGCATTGGTGAAAACATGGATGAAGCTCGGAAGAAAGTTTATCGCAACTTAGCTAATATTTATTTTGAGGGCTGTCATTATCGCAAAGATATTGCTCTCAGGGAGATAATTTAAATGGCAAAAGTAGGCATCGTCATGGGCAGCAAGACGGACAGTGATATAGTCAAGCCAGCAATGGACATGCTAGAGCAGCTAGGCATTGACTATGAGCTTTCTGTTATCTCAGGTCACAGAAACCCAGAGAAACTAAGGGAATACGGTCTGAAAGCAGAGGAGCGAGGTGTTGAGGTTATCATTGCTGCTGCTGGCGGGGCTGCTCACCTCCCGGGCATTCTAGCCAGTTGGACAACGTTGCCCATAATCGGTGTTCCCTTACCTACTACTGAACTGAGGGGGGTAGATGCTTTGCTCTCTATAGCTCAGATGCCTGCTGGAGTCCCAGTAGCTTGTGTTGGCATTGGCGCAAGCGGAAGTAGGAATGCTGCTTTACTCGCCGCTCAGATTCTGGGAATAAAGCACAAAGAAGTAAAGAAGGCCTATCGTAAGTATAAAGTGGAGCTAGCGGAGAAATAATATGATTGAACGTTATTCCAGACCACAAATGAAGAAAATATGGTCAGATGAAAGTAAATTTGACCAATGGCTTAAGGTGGAAATAGCTGTTTGTGAAGCTTGGGCAGAACTGGGCAAAATCCCCGGAGAAGCCATACCTAAGATAAAGAAAGCTAACTATAACCTGGATCGTATCGCTGAATCACTCAAAGTGACTCATCATGATATGACCGCCTTTCTTAATTCAGTGGCTGAAAGCCTTGGTGAAGAATCGCGCTTCATCCATCTTGGGCTTACCTCCTCAGACATCATGGATACTGCTCTAAGTCTCCAGTTAAAAGAAGCAACTGATATCTTGGGACAAGACATCACCGAGCTTATCGCTGTATTAGAAAACAAAGCTATAGAGCACAAATATACTATTATGATGGGGCGAACCCACGGCGTTCATGCTGAGCCAATCACCTTTGGTTTAAAGCTAGCCCTGTGGGCTGAAGAGATGAAGCGTAATGCTTGGAGATTAACAGAAGCTAAGAAAGCTATCTCTGTAGGAAAGATATCTGGAGCAGTAGGCACCTACGCCACTGTACCTCCCCAAGTCGAAGAAAGAGCTTGTGCCAAATTAGGGCTTGCTCCAGTCCCTATATCAAGCCAGATAATCCAGCGTGACCGCCATGCCCAATTTATAACTACTCTAGCCATAATTGCTAGCTCCCTGGAAAAATTTGCCACCGAGGTCAGGAGTCTTCAGAGAACTGAAATTCTCGAGGTTGAGGAACCCTTCCAAGCCGGACAGACAGGCTCCTCGGCGATGCCTCATAAAAGAAATCCCGAGCTTTGCGAGCGCATCTGTGGACTTGCTAGATTGATAAGAGGGCATGCTTTGACTTCTCTGGAAAACATTGCCTTATGGCATGAGCGAGATATCAGCCACTCCTCCACAGAACGTATTATCCTGCCCGATTCTTGCTTAGTGATGGACTATATATTGTCTCTGTTTACCTCAATAATGAAAGGGCTTGAGGTTTATCCCAAGAACATGCGGCGTAACCTTGAGCTTACTCAAGGTTTAATCTTCTCTCAAAGAGTGCTTTTGGCATTAATAGATAAAGGGGTAAGTCGAGAAAAGGCCTATAAACTAGTGCAAGACAATGCTATGAAAGCCTGGCAAGAAAAGAGGAGCTTTTTATCCTTGCTTGAAGCAGATACAGCGATAACAGCTTACTTATCTAAATCTGAGCTAGAATCCTTATTCGACTACGATTATTACCTGAAGTATGTAGATAATATCTTTGAGCGCTTGGGGCTAACCGAGCTAAAAGAGGTCAGACAAACCGAAGTGGAAAGGTTAGCCCCAGAGGCGCTTTAGCACAGTTGGAAATGTCTGTTTTATTACAAACTGATTTACCTCTTCCCTTATTCCGCCGCGGCAAGGTAAGAGATGTCTATGACTTGGATGACAAACTTCTTATAGTGGCTACTGACCGCATCTCAGCCTTTGATTTTGTCCTGCCTTGTGGTATCCCTGACAAGGGAAAGGTTCTTAATCAACTTTCTGCCTTCTGGTTTGAGAAAACTGCTCATATTGTGCCCAATCATCTCGTCAGAGTAATTGATAGTTTGAATGCGTTTCAGAATGTCATTGCGAGCACCCCTACTGTCATTGCGAGGGCTGAAAGCCCGAAGCAATCTCAAAAGAAGAAAGATTCCTCGCTTACGCTCGGAACAAGCCTTGTTGGCCGCTCCATGCTTGTGGCTAAAGCTGAGCGTATTCCTGTAGAATGCGTTGTTCGAGGTTACCTATCTGGCTTGGCTTGGGCAGAGTATAAGAAAAGTGGCATTGCTGGCGGTATTCGCTTACCAGCCGGGATGAAGGAAAGTCAGGAATTGCCTCAACCTATCTTTACTCCTACTACCAAAAGCGAGACAGAGCATGACCGTCCTTTAACCGATCAAGATATAAAGAACCTTGAAGAAATATTTGCTACGAGACTGGGGCGAAGCAATCTCAACTTGATTAAGGAACTGGAGGAGAAAAGCTTGCTTATTTACCGCTACGCACGAGATTATGCTAAAAACAAGGGCATCATAATTGCCGACACCAAGTTTGAGTTCGGCTTTATCAATGGTGAACTAACGCTTATTGATGAGCTATTAACGCCGGACTCAAGTCGCTTTTGGGATGCTAGTCAGTATGAAATTGGGCATTCGCAGCCTAGCTTTGACAAACAACCAGTTCGTGATTGGCTTTCAACCTCAGGATGGAACAAAGAGCCACCAGCACCTATGTTGCCATTGGAGGTAATTGAGGCTACCACACAACGGTATAACAGAATCTATCAGTTGTTTACTGGAAAATGTGTCTAGCTAAAATTCGCATTACTCTAAAGCCTACTGCTATTGAAAATTACACCTTTGCGTTAGAAGGACCTTAGCCCCGGCATTGTGCAAAATCTCTCAATAGAGGAAGCAATGCCTCTCAGCTATAAAGAGTATACAGATGGAATGGAGCAACATAATTAGTGTCATAATTGCCATTCTGGTGATGATTGGTTTGCCTTTGGCTCTCCGTAAACGAAGGAAGGTTGGTCCCCAGAGGAAAGAGGAGCTTTGCCAGCACCTTCAAAAAATAGGAGTAAGGGCATACCTGGCGCAAATCGCAGATAACCGTGAGAAGGTAGGTCAGAGACGCTCTTCGGGAGAGAAGTCTATGGGAATTATTGAGCTAAAGGATAGAAATATAGATTTCATAAATATTACCGGTGTAGCTAGCCAGTATGGAACTCACTATTTCATTAATTATTTGGTGAGAAACCCGAATATGACGGAAAAACGAAAGTTGAAAAAGACGAGGTTGGTTAGAAGGAAAAGCGCACTCCTTTGGGGCAAAGTAGTAGGTATCGAATGGAAAGGAGATGAATCCTTAGCAAAGAGCCTCAATTTTGACTATGGGCTAGAAAATAAATTATTGCACTCTGAGCTTAAAGATCCGGGGGAAGGCATCTGGATTTTCCCTGAACCCAAGCACGAATATGTCCGGATAAGGACTGCTTATTCTCTTCCCTCCCCAGAGGCATTTGAGACAATAGGCATCATAGCTAGGTATGTTAAGTCATGGTGATGAGGGAATAAAAACATCAAAGTTCGATAACAATATCGCTGTGGTGTTTACGGCAACTTATTCAATAAGCTCGATACCAGTTTTCATTTACTTCACTGGCTTTAAGCTTTGTATACCAGGGAGTCCCATAGGTATTGGCTAATTCAGTTAAGCTTTGCAGCCTCCCAATTACAGTATTTTCTAAAAATGCCATTCTTTTCTTTCGGGAGCTAATTCGAGTGGCTTCTTGCCATAAGGCACGTCCAGCTAGAAAGCCTGAAGCTCCCGCTTGGCAAGCTATCTCAACCTCCTGGTAAAAAAGCTCGAAATTCACGCCGGCACTCAGAATAACCCAAGGAACTTGGCTTGCCTCATTAAGTTGATGACAAAAATCTAACAACCGGCCTTTATCCTTTTCATATTCAAGGTCAGATGGAAATTCGGACTTAAGCACATCAATGGGGAGGGCTGTGATTTGCTTGGCTGTTTCAATAACTAACCGCGGCTTTACCCTAGCGAAGTTTTGAGGATTGGCCTCTGCTTTCCCTACTTTATAGCTCACGGGCTCAACTACGAAGGGCATGTCTTCTACCAGACAATCGCCAGCTAGCTTCTGCACAGTATCCAGTTGTCTTCTAGCAACATCAATGTCGGGGCGATAATAGAGTAAAAGCTTTGCCCCTGTGGCTCCCATCTTCTTTATCTTTTTAACGTTCCAATCAGGCAATAAATCTGTGACTCTCGCCTCCGCTTCGCCTGAATAACCAGTCCCTTCTAAACTTACCAGCAATCCAGTGTCTCTGGGGAGAATGCTAGCAGCAATTGCCTGACCAGCCCCATAAACGGGATCAAGTAAAATAGCACTAGCGTGAGGGGCCAAGACTCGGCATAGGTCTAACTTAAAATCCACCATTGTCTGATAACCAATGCTCTCAGGATGTTTTTTATTGAGCATCCTCATCAGTGAACCCCTATGGTCAAAGGCACACATCGCCATGATGCCCTTCTCATTAGCTAACTGCTGCAAACCCCTTATCTTGCCTATAGATAGTTTTTTCATATTCTTAAGTGGCTAATACCTTCACTAATTGTAGCAAGTTATTATCTAATTCCTTTCTCTTCTCCCATGTTTCTCTCAATGGCGTAAAAGTTATCTTTCCTTTTAATTCTCCAACCATATAGCCCGTCTTGCCATTAGCCAGAGCGTCAATAGCAGCCGCTCCTAATTTGCTAGCCAAAATCCTGTCCCTAGCCGTTGGTGAGCCACCTCTCTGTATATGCCCCAGAACACAAACGCGGTAATCTAATCTCAACCTTTCCCACACCTGCTGAGCAACTGGAAATACTCCTCCAGCCTCATCTCCTTCAGCAACTACTATGATGCTGCATTTTTTGCCCCTCTCAAAGCTACGCTTTATATCAAGGCAAAGCTCCTCTATCTTCGTTTCCGTTTCTGGAATCAAGATATCCTCAGCTCCACCAGCAATTCCTACATCTAAGGCGATGAAACCTCTATCTCTTCCCATAACCTCAATGAAAAAGGGGCGCTGTAGGGATCCTGCGGTGTCTCTAATCTTATCTATGGCGCTTAGAGCTGTATTTATCGCCGTATCGAAACCAATAGCATAGTCAATGCCATAGACATCGTTATCTATGGTACCCGGAATGCCGATTATTTTTATTCCTCCCACCCCGGCTAAGGCTAATGCACCACGAAAGGTACCGCCACCACCTATGGTTATTAAGCCCTCAATGCCTTCCTGCTGTAAAATTGCAACTGCCTTCTTTAAGCCTTCCGCTGTTTTCATCTCTTCACAGCGAGCAGTCTCAAGGATAGTGCCACCACGCTGGATGATATTAGCCACTGCCCTTGCATCCAATCTCACCAAGTCGCCTTCCAACAGGCCGGCATAGCCTCGCCGAATCCCTATTACCTCTAGTTTATGTTTAACCCCGCAACGGACAACCGCTCTGATACAAGCATTCATCCCAGGAGCATCACCACCACTGGTTAAGACACCAATCTTCTTCAATTTCATTTGGTTATCCTTTATTGTTACTCAGCGCCCTACCGCTCACCTAGCAATTATAACATATCTAATAGCTGGTTTGGCTGAATAGCTCAACTATAGTAAAATATGATTAGAGTCAATGAAGCTGATATGGAGCAAGGAAAGTTTATGCAATCTTATAGAGGAGAAATTCTCTGATCATCACCTTATAATCGTCTCTAATCGTGAGCCATATATTCATAATTACGCCGGTGGTAAGATTAAATGTGAAACTGCAGTTGGAGGTGTAACCACAGCATTAGATTCCGTAATGTGTGCTACAGGCAGCCTCTGGATTGCGTGTGGGAGTACCAAGGCTGATAGGAAGACAGTAGACTTAAATAATAAGGTAATGGTCCCCCCCGGAGAGCCACTTTATACTCTGAAGCGAGTGTGGCTGACTAAGAAGGAGATAAATGGCTACTATTATGGCTTCTCAAATCAAGCACTTTGGCCTCTGTGCCATTCCACTTACGTTCAGCCCATGTTTGATGAATCGCAATGGAACACTTATAAGAGGGTAAATAGTATCTTTGCCCAAAGTGTACTGGAGGAGATAGGAAACAGAAAGGCCTTGGTTTTCATCCAGGATTATCATTTTGCTCTACTACCGCGTTTGATAAAAGAAGCTAGGCCGGAGACTGCAGTAGCACAGTTTTGGCATATCCCCTGGCCTAGACAACAAGTTTTTAGTACCTGCCCCTGGCAGGGAGAAATATTGGATGGCCTTTTAGGGAATGACCTTTTGGGCTTTCACACAGTGCGCCACTGCCGTAACTTTCTTACCACAGTAAACAGAGTCAGCAAAGCCAGGGTTAACTATGACAAGGCAGAGGTGATCTTGGATGAAAAGCAAACGTTGGTACGCCACTTCCCTATAAGTGTAGATTTTGAACAACTCTCCCAAGATACCCAGAAGGGCGAAGTTAAACGAGAAGTAAAAAGGTTGAAGCATAGCCTAGCATTGGAAGGGAAATCTATAGCCATTAGTATAGACAGGCTGGATTATACTAAAGGAATTCCTCAAAGGCTGATGGCTATAGAGCGTTTTCTAGACAACTGGCCAGAGTATAAAGGAAAAACGGTCTTTATAGAAGCGCAGGTGCCCAGCCGTACCCAAATCTCAAGCTACAGAAAACTACGAGAGGATGTAGATGCACTGGTGACCAAGATAAACCAGAAACATGCTTTAGGGGATTGGAAGCCCATAATCACTCTACCTGGACCTTCGCCCCCTAATACATTGGCAGCTCTAAGATGCCTGGCAGATTTATGCATAGTGAGTTCGCTACATGATGGGATGAACTTGGTGGCCAAGGAGTTCGTTGCCAGCCAGAGTGATAACGATGGCATTTTAATATTAAGCTCATCCACTGGGGCTGCCAGAGAGCTTGACGATGCTTTATTAATAAATCCTCTTGCCATCGACCAATTTGCTGCATCAATTAAGGAAGCTCTGGATATGCCTAAATCAGAAAAGCGTAGACGGATGAGAAGAAAAAGAAGCATAGTTAGGAAAAGCAATATCTATAAATGGGCTGCCGATATTTTCTCGGAATTAGCAAAATTATCGTAGCTACAAGCATAGCATGAAACATCTCCTCTCTTACTGGAACGTTGTTGCTGTCAGAATCAGGGAAGCAAAGCACATATTACTGCTAGTTGATTATGATGGTACATTAACCCCCATCGTAGAAAGGCCTGAATTAGCCCACTTATCACCAGAGGTAAAAGAGTGCTTACAAAGGCTGGCTAAAAATCCCCATCTAACCTTAGGGATAATAAGTGGCAGGACCATGGGTGATCTACAAGAAAGAGTGGGTATCGGGGGCATTATCTATGCTGCGAACCATGGTTTGGAGATAGAAGGACCCGGCCTTAGTTTTGTCCACCCAGCTGCTAGGAAGATTGCGCCCTTGCTACGTTCTTTATGTCAAGATATTAGTAAAGCTATAACAGGCATTAAAGGAGCTAGAATAGATAATAAAGGGCTAACATTAAGCCTGCACTATCGATTGGTAGATGAATCACAGCTAGATGAATTGAACAAGATTTTCACTGAAATCGTTAAAACTTCTCTTGCTTCAGGTCAGATAAGAATCACTCCAAGCAAAAAGGCATACGATATAAGGCCGGCAGCAGATTGGGATAAAGGTAAAGCAGTAGAGTTCATCGCCCAAAAACTTACTGGTGAGGATAAACCATTGATGCTATTCCTTGGCGATGATGTAACCGATTACGATGGTTTTCGCACGGTAGATATGAATGACGGGATTTCCATTTTCGTAGGCGAAGAGACTACTAAGCCTCCAGCTCAATATTTCCTATATTCACCAAGAGAGGTGTACCTGTTCCTCGGCATGCTGAGAGAGACTCTTAGTTCTCAATAATCTCTTTGGTGCTAGGAATCCTGGCGATAATTCGCTCATCAATGCGGGTAGCCGAATCCAGGGCTCGGGCTAAGGCTTTAAACAAGACTTCAACTTTGTGATGGTCATTGATGCCGGTGAGCACTTTGGCATGAAGGTTAATTCTAGCCTCGGAGGCAAAGGAAACAAGGAAATGGCGGATTAAATCAGCTTCCAAATCACCTATGCTAGCTTCACTGAAGGATGCTTCTATCACACTGTAGGCTCTTCCCCCTATATCCACTGCTACTGCTGCCAGAGCTTCATCCATGGGCACGATAGCATGTGCCATTCGGGTAATGCCTCGCTTTTCTCCCAGGGCTTGATTAAAGGCTTTACCCAGAGAGATAGCTACATCCTCGACTACATGGTGCTGGTCGGCACCTGTGGCTGAGAGTTTTATGTCAAATACTCCATGCTGAGCTAGCTGAGCCAGAAGATGGTCAAACATCCTTATACCTGTAGTAATCTTGAATTGCCCACTGCCATCAACATTCAGCTCCACCCTGACGTTCGTTTCTGCAGTTTCACGAGTCACTACCGCTTTCCTTTCAGCCATGCTTCAATTCCTCCTTTAGAGATTGCTTCGTCGCTTTGCTCCTCGCAATGACAAAGAGGGTAATCGCACAATGACAAGAAGACATATTGCTACCTTAACACATTCCTTTTAATGCCTCAATTAAGACATCGGTGTCCTCAGGTTTACCCACGCTTATCCGCAGATAATTTCTTAATCGTGGGCTATCAAAATAGCGGACAAAGATGCCTCTCTTTTGCAACTGACGCCAAATCTCTTTAGCCAGAGATTCTTCGCTGCGCTCAGAATGACAAAAAGGAAGCTCAGAATGACAATGTAAGGAGCAGAGGATAAAATTAGCACTGGAAGGATAGGGTTTTAGCCATTCTAGCTCTTTTAGTTTATTAAAAAGCCGTTCCCGTTCAGCAACTATTTTTGCTACATTGCCACGAAGATACTCTATATCTGACAGAGAAGCTAAGGCGGCTGCCTGTGCTGCGACATTAACATTATATGGTTGCTTAATCTTCATAAGGTAGCTGGCTATTTCAGTAGGGAAGATGCCATAGCCTATTCTTAAACCGGCTAGCCCAGCCCATTTGCTGAATGTACGCAGCACTATCAAGTTGGAATAGTTGGGCACTAAATTAGCCATAGTGACATTACTAAACTCAAAGTAAGCTTCATCCACCATCACAATTTTCCCAGTGTTGACAAGTTCCATTATCTCCTGCTCAGTAACAGTGTTGCCCGTAGGATTATTAGGTGAAGCGACAGAGATAACCTTAGTCTTTTCATCCAATATTCTCTTAATGCCAGCTAAATCGATAGCAAAATCTCCACCTCTAGGTACATCAACCACTTTACCACCACACACCTCAGTACTAAAGGGATACATACCAAATGTTGGTGGACAATTGATAACCTTATCTTCAGGTTTAAGGAAAAGCCTCAGAACAAGATCAATTAGTTCATCACTGCCGCTGCCACAAACAATGTGCTCACGATTTGAGCCGGTATATTTCTCTAAGGCTTGTCTAAGCCTTCTTTGTTCCGGGTCGGGGTAGATATAATAGTAAGGGTAGTTAGCTAAAGCTTGATAGACTTTGGGGGAGCAACCGTAAGGGTTCTCATTGCCATCGAGTTTAATTATCCTTTCTACAGATAATTCAGCCCGCTGGCTCAAAATATCCATTGGCTCAATAGGAGTGTAGCTTTTCATAGTTACCAATTCAGGTCTGATTAGTTCTTTCATATCCATTTCAACTAAAACCAAATGGTAAAAATAAAAAATCAAAATGACAACTTAAAATGTAAAACTTTTTATTTTTGCTCTGTATTTTTGCCTTTTGCATTTTAATCTTTTAGTTAGCTCTCATCCTTTTCTGTAGAGAGGCATCTCCCATTAAGGGAGAGCAAAATATTACTTAAGATTTCCTTGCATTCTTATCCTTCTTTCCATCGCTTGAGCGTGGGCATCCAACCCCTCAGCTTTAGCTATTATCACCGCTGCTTGGCTTAGTTCTCGCATAGTCGCCTTGTCTAGAGCGACAATATTGGTAATTTTTAGGAAATCCTCAACACCTAAAGAGGAGCTAAAGCGAGCACTGCCTTGGGTAGGCAATACATGTGATGGACCAGCAATATAATCCCCTAAAACCACCGGTGAATCTTCTCCAATAAAAATACAGCCCGCATTATGAATCTTGGGCATTATGGAGGAGGCATCAGATACCATGAGAGAAAGATGCTCTGGAGCATAAAGGTTGACCAGTTCGATAGCCTCATCAAAGTTATTGACCAATATAATCATTCCTCTATCAATAGCCTGGGTAGCGATAGAGCGGCGTTTCAACTTCCCCAATTGCTGAACCACTTCTCTCTCAACTTGATTAGCCAAACCAGACGAAGTAGTAATCAAAATCGCCTGCGCTAAAGGGTCATGCTCAGCTTGAGCTAGAAGGTCAGCGGCGCAAAGTGAAGGGTTAGCTGTCTCATCAGCCACAATCACTATCTCGCTTGGTCCTTGAAGTCCATCAATAGCCACTGTGCCATAGACCATTTTCTTAGCCAAGGTCACAAAGATATTGCCGGGGCCACAGATTTTGTCCACTTTGGGTATTGACTCAGTCCCGAAAGCTAAAGCAGCGATAGCTTGAGCCCCGCCAACTTTGAAAATACGCTCGACTTTTGCAATATCAGCCGCTACCAATGTAGGTGCCGGGATGCTGCCATTTTTACCAGGTGGCGAAGCCACGATAATCTCCCTGACCCCAGCTATCTTAGCTGGTATGGCTGTCATTAGCACCGTAGATGGATAGGTAGCAGTACCACCTGGAATATATAAACCCACTCTATCTAGTGGCTGGACTTGCCTGGCTAAATATTGGTTAACAAATATAGTGCCACTCTTACCGGCACAAACAAGATGGAAATCTCGTATTCTCTTAGCTGCTAATTCGAGCGCTGAGACAAGTCCCTTGCCTACCATATCGTAAGCTGCTGAAATTTCTTGCTTGCCTACCTCTAAGGAATCAAGTTCGACAGCATCTAACTTTTTAGCATAATAGAAAAGAGCTTCATCACCTTTATCACGAACGTCACCAATGATACGTTCCACTACTTCTTTGGGGGAAAGTTCTTCTCCAAAGACGTGCTTTATTTGTGTTGCCACTTGCGGCGAGACAATGAAAGATTCCAGAAAAGTTTTTCTGGTCAGCAATTGTCTTGCCTTATTAAATCCTTTGACTCTTATCATAATAATCTTTTCACCCTCACCTTAATTCTCTCCCTTGACGGGAGAGGAGAATTGGCTCGCAATGACAAAAGGGAGAGTTAATCATGAGAGCCCTCTGCGTAATGTTTGCATAAGAAATTCAATCCTCTCCTTTTTACCAGGGAAGTCAAGGCTGTCTTTGTTTCCGATTAGACAAGCAGTGGATTCGAAAAGCACAGCGATAACTTTTAAGTCATGTTGCGCCAGTGTTTCCCCAGTTTGGGTATTGTCAATGAGCAAATCGGCATCCTCGGGCAGGAAAACTTCACTCGCCCCCCAAGTTGGGATTACCTTGTAGGGGTTGATATAGTTATCTCGAAGATACTTATCCGCGATGTTTACGTACTCTGAAGCTACTCTTAATAGGGTAAGTTTACCACTTTGAATAAGCGATCTTAAGTCAGCAACGTCGGTTATAGGCATATCTTGACTCACTGCAGCCACAATTTTAACCATACCAAAGCCCAGATCAAGTAACTCCTTCACTGGGCTTGAGGGGAAACGATAGAGGTGCTCCAGCAACCAATCCTTACCGGTTATGGCTAAATCAAAATTGCCATTAGCCACTTGAAGAGGCATATCCTGAGGTCTGATTACCTTAATGCCAAGCCAATCTAAATCGGAAGAGGGGCGACGGTTCAATACTTCCTCTGTATACCCCTGAATATTAAGCCCAACCCGCTTCAAAAACTGCGCCGTAGGTAGTTGCTGATGTCCATCAGGCAAAGCTAGCTTGATTTCCTTCGCTTGCCAATGAGATTGCTTCGTCGCTTCGCTCCTCGCAATGACCTTACTAGGGCTTGTAACAACATTATTTCGGCTTGCAATAGCATTGCTAAAACAACTCAATATCTGGCTCAGATCTTTATTCTCTAAGCTTTCTCGGTTAGCGATTAGAAAGGCTGTGACCGGGAGTAACTTCATTAAGGGAACCAAACTTTGCTCCTTTATCTCATTTTCATTCCTTGCCCACAGTATTGCCAGATCAGCGCTATCTGGAGGATAAACTTCAGCAGCTCCCCATACCGGGAAAATCTTAAAGGCCTTCATCCTGAGATTTAAGGCAAAAACTTGAGCTAAATTAGGATACTCGCTTACTATGCGCCAGTTATACCGCTTGGCTAACAATCCGTCAAGATTGGATATCCCGGCTTGGTAGCTGGCCACCGCATATACACCACCTTCACCGTAATTTAGACTTGATATTTTTACTAAGGCGCTCGCTGGATACCTCGCCAAAAGTTCCTCAACCCAATCCAAGCCACATATTCCCAGGTCATAATTGCCTATGGCTACTTGTATAGGAATATCTTTCTCCTGAAATACCTTGGCCGAAAGGCAAGAGAACCTTCTCGATTGAAGGCGATATCGCCTCGTTTTATTGCTGTAGCCTTTAATGCCCATCCCTACCCCTTTAAGCAAATTAGCCGTAGACAGTAAGAACCTACCTTTAGGCAAGGCGAGTTTGATATGGCACGGTTGGTATTCCACAGATTATTTTACCTGCCCAGTATATTAAGAATCTCCGCCGCGGAGGCTACATCTCTCCGCTGCTTCTGCTGACGATCTATGAGCACAAATGGAGATGGCTTCTTAGTAACCGCGATAACCCAGCGATAGTTAGATGGCTCTCGTTCAGTGAAGGCGATTTCCACTGTGCGCTTCGCCTCACGAAGCGATTGAGCTAGAGTGAAGCATGTTCTCACTATCTCCAGAGTTGACTCCTCACCCTTAATTAAAATTCTGGATTCGGTGCCCTCTTTACTTCCTACTAATGGAAGCAATTTCATTATCGGGTCAATATAAAGGGCAAAGCCGCAAGCAGGAATGTTTTTCCCGCTCATAAAGGGAATAAGGTCATCATACCTTCCTCCCCCACCTATTTTCTCCTTATCAGCTAATAACTGGAAGCAAATTCCGGTGTAGTACTCGAACCCTCGTATTGCCGTGATATCAATTTCATAATTACAGCTCAGGCTGTCTAGCAATGTGGTGATGTTTATGAAATCCTCCATACTAGACTTGAAATCCGATGAAACTTGCTGGCACAAAGCTTTTGTATTCTGCAGGAAACCGCTTGACTTTCCCTTTAGGCTTAGAAGCAGAGATAGAAGTCTATCCAGTTCAGGTCTAGTTGATTTTGCCTCCATTAATGCTTGCCAATCTCCATCTAAAACACGGCTTGTTACTTTAGCCTCTTTGCCCGGGCCAAGCTTAAGTTCCTTAATCAATGCCTTCACCAAGCCAGCATGAGATAATTGTAATCTAATGTTAGCTAAGGCAAGCTTATGTACAACCTCTTTAGCCAATGAAATTATCTCGGCATCCGCGGCCAATTTAGTACCGCCTAAAAACTCAGCGCCACACTGCCACCTCTCCCTGTTCTCCCGGCCTGTTTCTTCAAAGGCAAAGATATTAGTCACATAGAAAAGTTTAGCTATCTCGTGTTCACTTAGATTGTTAATATAAAGCCTGGCTACGGGAATAGTGCCGTCTGGTCGCAAGACCACCCTCTCACCACTCCAGCCATTCCAATCAAGAAAGGAATATACCTTGCCTAACATACTTGGAGTAAGCGTTCCCGCAGCCGTGAATAGATGGAGGTATTCTAAGGTCGGTGTTCTTACCTCTTGATACCCATACTTACCACAGCAATTTCGAAAGGCATCTTCGATATGCCGAAAGCGCACCATATCCTCAGGAAGCAAGTCCCGCATTCCTTTACATTTTTTGCTTTCCATTTTTTTGACTTATTGAGTCGCTCTATTCTACACTAAGCTACTTCTGCCTTCAATGATAAATTTGTTGTTATTTAACCATACCCACCTGTCATTCTGAGCGTAGCGAATAATCTCATACCGCTCAGGGTGACAAAATAAATACCCTAAAATTTGTTGCTTTTTGTTGCTTAGTTTATAATTAATCTGAGGTTAAGCATAGATGGGTAGAACTTTACTTAGGATTTTCTTTCTTGCCTTGTTTATAATCACAATAGTTGGGGCTTTGGGAGGCAGCATAATTAGCGCTTCCAGTCCAACGATTGAAATTCTTCATGTGGAAGGCACCATTGTGCCAGTGGTGGCTGATTACATTGATCGAGGTATTAGCCAGGCTGAAGATGAGAATGCTACTGTTTGCATTATTGAATTAAATACGCCAGGAGGGCTTCTCACCGCGACGGAGAAAATAGTCCAGAGCATTATGAATGCTGACGTGCCTATCGTAGTTTACGTTTCCCCTAAAGGTGCCTGGGCTGCTTCAGCAGGAACTTTCATTACTTTATCCGCCCATATAGCCGCTATGACGTCGGGCACCACTATTGGCGCTGCCCATCCCGTAGCTGCTGGAGGAGAGGAAATACCAGAAGAGCAAATGAAAAAGATAGTCGAGTTCTCAGCCAAGTGGATGAAGACCATTGCCGAGGAGCGGGGTCGCAATATGGAAGAAGCTGAGCTAGCCGTGACAGAAAGTAAATCCTTTACCGATGTTGATGCCCTGGAATATAACCTTATTGATATGAGAGCTGATAACTTAGAAAGCCTTATTTCCCAAATCAATGGCTGGAAAGTTACTTTAGCCAATGGCGAGGAAGTTACTATTAACACTACGGGCTACGAGACAATTAGAAATGAAATGAATGCCATTGAGCAGTTCTTGCAAGCCATCAGCGACCCAAATATTGCCTACATCCTGCTTACCCTGGCTACCATAGGGCTAATCACTGAGATTTCCAACCCAGGGTTAATTTTCCCCGGGGTAGCCGGTGGCCTTAGCTTGCTCTTGGCTTTTTACTCCTTGGGAGTGCTTAATGCTTACTGGGGAGGTGTAGCACTTATCTTGCTTGCTATGGGGCTTTTTATCGCCGAGTATTTCACCACTAGTTTTGGGTTACTGACTGCCGGAGGTATAATCTCGCTGGTTATGGGGTCGCTGATCTTATTCAGCCATAGTCCAGGAATAGAGGTGAATCGTGGACTAATTGTCGGTGTCACAATTGCCATCGCCGCCTTCGCCATCTTCGTCATCGGTGCTATTATTAGAGGTCAGAAGAGACGCAAGGCTACTGGCGCTGAGGGCATGATAGGGAAAATAGCTATAGCTAAAACACCCCTTGACCCCACAGGCACTGTTCTAGCTGAAGGCGAACTGTGGGCAGCCATAGCTGAAGAGGGTAAAATAGCACCACGTGAGGAAGTGATTATAACCAAAGTAGAAGAATTGAAATTGCGGGTGACAAAAAAATCTAAAGAATAGGAGGGTAGTTTGCTATTCATGGAATCGCCTTTTGTCGAATCATTACCTGAAGAGTTAGAAGCACTATTTAAGGCGTTGTCTAAAGCGTTATTTAAAGTATCAGAAGCACTAGCTGTGGGAATAACAGGGCCTGTTATTGTAGTCATAATTTTTGCTGTTGCTTTTATTGCCTTTGTCATTTTTGCTATCATTAAAGATCGAAGACGAAAACTCGCTACCGGCACAGAGGATATGGTAGGTAAGGTAGCTGTAACGCAAACAGAGCTCAATCCTACCGGCACAGTTTTGGCTGAAGGCGAACTTTGGACAGCCATAGCCGCAGGGAGTAAAATAAAAACTGATGAGGAGGTGGTCATAACTAAAGTAGCAGGCTTGAAATTGTGGGTAACAAAAAAATCTAAGGAAAAGGAGGACAAATAACATGGTAACGGGTTGGATTTTTTACATTATTATCGCCCTAGCAGTAATACTACTTCTGTCAAATGCTCTCAAGGTCGTTCAAGAATATGAAAGAGGAGCTGTTTTCCGACTGGGCAGATTCGTTGGTCTCAGGGGACCCGGCCTTATTATCCTCATACCTTTCATTGAGCGTATAAGGAGGGTTGACCTTCGTGTAATCACTATGGATGTTCCGGAGCAGGAATGCATGACTGTGGACAATGTTACCGTCAGAGTTGATGCCGTAGTTTACTTTCGCGTGCTTGATGCAGCAAAAGCCATTCTTAAAGTAAATAACTATATCAAGGCAACCCACTTACTGGCCCAGACTACCTTACGGAATGTCGTCGGGCAATCTGAATTAGACGAGTTACTAGCTCATCGAGATCGGCTTAATGAAAAGATGCAAACGATTGTTGATGAAGGCACAGACCCTTGGGGGATAAAAGTAAGCATGGTAGAAACCAAGGAGGTACAATTGCCCGAAAATATGAAACGGGCTATGGCGGCACAGGCTGAAGCCGAGCGAGACAGGCGAGCCAAGGTTGTTCACGCTGAAGGTGAATACCAGGCAGCTGAAAAGCTAGCTCAAGCTGCTGAAGTCATGTCCAAGCAACCCGCAGCCCTACAGCTTCGCTATATGCAAACGCTAACAGCTATTGCTACGGAAAGAAGCAATACCATTCTTTTCCCCTTACCTATGGACTTGCTAACCGCCTTTACGAGTAAAGGTAACCCAGAAAAGAAATAGGCAGATGCTCCGGCCTGGCTAACCGGTTGGGCCGGAGTAAATCTTCCGGTAATTAAACCTGAGCAACACCAATCAGTTCAGCTAAATTGTGGATTCCTTTATCGCTCATAAAATGCTTTATCCCTTCCAATATATTAAGGTTGGCACGAGGGTTGGTTAAATTGGCGCTACCAACTTGTACTGCGCTAGCCCCACCCATAATGAATTCTAAGGCATCTGCAGCACAACCAATCCCACCGCAACCTATCAATGGGATATGCACGACCTTAGCTACTTCATACACCATATAAAGTGCTATGGGTTTGATAGCCGGACCAGAAAGTCCACCAGTAATATTCCCTAAGCACGGTTTTCTTTTGCTTATGTCAATCGCTATCCCTTTCACCGTGTTAATCAAGGATATGGCATCAGCTCCAGCACTTTCCACTGCTAAGGCAATTTCCTTAATATCAGTTACATTAGGGCTTAGTTTTACCATGACGGGCAAGCTGGTCACAGCTTTAACTGCTGAAGTTACTTCAGCAGCAAGTTTTGGGTTTACTCCAAACTCAATTCCACCCGCTGAAATATTAGGGCAGCTAATGTTTAATTCAATGCCGCTTACCCCGGGTATGCCTTCCAACCTGGTCACCACCTGAGTATATTCTTCTATTGTTTCCCCAGCCACGTTGACTATAACAGGAACTCGCCAGCTTGCCCATATGGGGGCTTTATCCTTGATCACAGCATCAACGCCAATATTCTCCAAACCTACAGAATTAAGCAAGCCACCCACTGTTTCCACCAGTCGTGGCTGAGGATTGCCCCTCCTTGGCATAAGAGTAGTGCCTTTACAAACAATTGCCCCTAGCTTCTGTATGTCAATAATCTTGCTATATTCCGTGCCATAACCAAAAGTGCCCGAAGCTGTCATCACTGGATTATCCAGCATTAACCCTTTAGGATGACGCGGAGCTAGCTGAACGCGAAGATTTAACGAATTAGTTCTCACAGCTATAATTTTATTATAGCAGGGTAGCCTCTGAAGCGATATGCCTTGTATCACCAGCTATGTTAAAATTTAACCAATGCCAGAAGTAGCTTACCTTATTCGCCCTATGGAGGATGCGGATATCCCCCAAGTAACTGAGATTGACCGCGAGGCTTTCCCTGGCGAGTCGCTGTTTCGCCCTTACACTTCATACAAGCAGGAGATTCACAATTCATTAGCCCACTACATAGTAGCTTGTATTGAGAAGGGGACTGGATCAAAACCAAGCCGGGAAGATAGGCAAAAGAAGTCCTGGCTCAAGCGCCTCTTGGGCCATCACCATTTAGCTATTAGCACGAGTGCGGTGCAAAACAACCTCTATGGTAAAGAATACATAATTGGCTTTGCTGGCTTCTGGACTATGCTAAATGAGGCACACATCATCGCTATTGCGGTAAGAAATAATTATCGCCGCAAGGGAATAGGCGAAGGACTGCTCATTTCAGTTATTGAGGTGGCTACTCAATTACATGCCAATGTAATCACCTTAGAAGTGCGTGCTTCTAATGTGGTAGCACAGGCACTTTATAAGAAATATGGATTTCGAGTAGCGGGCAATCGCCCAAGGTATTATTCAGATAACGGCGAAGACGCTGTGTTTATGAGCACAGGTA
>JABUBO010000020.1_pt1 | contig 41917 bp, 53 predicted proteins | sample 7240361 | NCBI WGS metagenome assembly JABUBO01 (sample SAMN07256346, study PRJNA390944) | subsurface metagenome | isolation source: Methane hydrate marine sediment | place: Pacific Ocean: Eastern North Pacific, ODP site
CTTGTTTCCAGCTCAATCTTTTTCATAGAGATTGCTTCGTCGCTTCCCCTTCGCTTTGCTCAGGGCTTCGGCTTACCCTCGCAATGACCCCTTGGTAGGAAGTATCATTAAATGCTACCAAACGCGGCCCATAATCCTCAAACTCAAGGATGCTTACCCCTCCAAGGTCTACCTTGAATTTGGCGAGATAGTCCAGCGGTAAATCCAAAGCTTTAAAGATGATAGCCAAGATGACAAAGTAATGGCTGACAGCTACCACCATGCCATCTTTATGCTCTGCTAACAAACGTTCGATGCTCGCCCAGGATCTTTCCTGTAGCTCAACAAGGCTTTCCCCACCAGGCAACCTTTCCGACCCTCCCCCCTGCCACCACCGCATCAAGAACTGGCTAAAGGTAGTGCTCAAACTAGACACAGACAAACCCTCCAATTCACCAAAACTAATCCCCTTAAGTCCGGCATCAATTTCTACAGGCAATTGATGCTGGCTAGCTATAGCCTCGGCTGTACTTACAGCTCGCTTTAGGGAACTGGAAATTATGGCATCAATATTCTTATCCTTTAGCCATGAGGCTAACTTATTAGCTTGTTTTAACCCAGCCTCGCTTAACTCAGTATCGCTGCCGCTTCCCTGAACACGCCGCTCTTTATTCCAATAAGTTTCACCATGCCTAACTAAGATAAGTTTCAAGAAATTGCCTCCTTTATCAGCTATCAGCTATCAGTTTTCAGCTAGGGACTGACTGCTGAATGCTTTTATGAACTAACTTCACTCTCTCCCCATAAGAGGGATGGTCATAAAATAAAATCTTTGCCCACTTACCAGGCTCAGCTTCAATCAAGTTCTGGTCAGTTAACTTAGTCATCAAGCCAATGAAAGCTTGAGGATTATTGCTTAGCTTCAGTGCAGCCTCGTCTGCTGCCAGTTCAATGCGACGATTATACCAATTAAGAAGTGGCTGTAATATCAACATAAACACAGCTAAAACCAGAACTAGCCAAGGAAAGCCAGCCACATCACTTATCCCTTGGAAGGAAAATAACACCACTCCAGCCGTAAGAGCTAGACTGGTTAAATAAAATGCCAGCAAAAAGGCGACTGGCCGAATCAGCATGAGCTTAGGAATATCGCGATGAATGTGGTGACCTAGCTCGTGAGCTAAAGTTACCTCTATCTCATCAAATGAATAACTCTGGAGCAAGGTATCACTGATAATAACACGTCTGGATTTGCCCCAGCCACTCAACATGGCATTGGCTGTAGTGGCTTTACTACTTAGATTCATGCTAAGCACATCCTTAACATCAACCTTAGCTCGCCTGGACAGATTCGCCAACCTCTCTTTAAGCTCTCCTTCCTTCAGAGGTTCCAATTTGAAGAACAGGGATATAAGAAGCGTAGGGGCTAGACAGGTGAGAAACAGAGTCAGCAAAAACATAATTAATCCCACAGCTAACCACCACAATGAAGGGAGACGTCCCATAAGCCAGTAAATAACTGTGACCAGACACAAGCCCAATAACAATCCCAGAGGTAAAGATTTAGCTTTGTCTTTCAGCCAGCCGACCACATTTTGGGTTGACAAGCCGTAGCGATGAGGCAACACAAAGTCCTGATAATAGCCCAGCGGTGCCACGATTATACCATAGCCTAATACTAGAATCATCAAATATCAGCTAACCACCACAATGAAGGGAGCCATTCCATAAGCCAGTAAATAACTGTGACCAGACACAAGCCCAATACCAATCCCAGGAGTAAAGATTTAGCTTTGTCTTTCAGCCAGCCGATCACATTTTGGGTTGACAAGCCATAGCGATGAGGCAACACAAAGTCTTGATAATAGCCCAGCGGCGCCATGATTATTCCATAGCCTAATACTAGAATCAGCAAATATAAGGCTGCTGACCATGGAGAAGCAAAGGGCAAAAAACTAACTAGCCTAGCGGAAACTCCTGTAAAGAGAAGAGCTAGTAGCAAAATAGCCCCTATCCCTAGCTCAAGAGATAGCAGACGCCGTGAGAGCTTACTATATTCCCGAGCTTTTTGCTGGCGAGCTGGGTCAGGGGCATTCTGAGCTAGAGTCATCATGTCTAGTCGCCTGAGGCTATTCCCCAGGCTCAGGGAGACATTCCTTTCAAAATGAGCTTGGTACGGTGAATAGCTTCAGGATATTGGGGGAAACCCAAGGCAACAACTACCTGTTCTGGCCTACCGCTACCTTTAGCATCACAGCGCAATCTCATTCCCAAAATACATATAGACCCTTCACGGAGCCTGCCCTGAGCAAGATTCTTCGGTCGCTTCTCTCCCTCAGAATGACAAGCAGCGAAGGGTTCAGGATGGTGGCCGATAACCCATAAATCATCTATTAAGTCTCGCAAATCATATAGCTTCATTTTGTCACCTCGGGAGTGATGCCAGGGTAACTCCCTGGCCTGAAGCAAGGAGTGAAGTGAGGCCTCTACATCTTGCTTGCTTTTCCCTGACTTTACCTCAACACGGTACTCGGCGAAAGCAAGGCAAGATTGGAGCGAGGGGATATTTAGCCCTACCTGCCAGGCATCGAATATCTCAAACCCGCAAGGCAATTGACTCTTCACCCACATCATAAGAGATTGAGGAGGCATCCAGCAACTTAGCCATACATCCATGAGTTCAGCCTCACTGGTTACCCCTACAGCTAAAGGCGCTGCGAGTGAAATTCGTGGATGGGGGGTAAAACCTTGAGAATAAGCCAAAGGTATTTTTGCCCGCCTGAATGCCCTTTCCCAAAACCTCACCACATCAAGATGAGAAATAAACTTAACCTCATCCCCACGACCAAACCTAAGACGCAGGCGTTGCATCTTTTTCCCTGGTCACCATAACTTTCTCTATCTTCACCCCTCGCATTTCAGTGATAACGAATTTCAGGTTCCGATACTTCAATTGCTCACCTTGCCTGGGTATCCGCCCAAGACAGCTCAGAATAAAGCCCGCCACAGTCTCATAATCACCAAGAGGCAGTTCTAGTCCTAGTTCATCGTTAGCCTCCTCCACCCGGAATCCACCATCCAACTGAAAGACATTATCACCGGTTACCACGAAGTCCCTATCTTCCTTAATCAATTCATGCCGAATATCGCCCACAATCTCCTCAGTGAGCTGCCCCAAGGTAACCATTCCAGCTATACCCCCAAATTCATCGACAACAATTACTACGTGATAACCGCCGTCTCTTATCTCGGTGAGAAGCTCTCCCAGATGCTTGCTCTCTGGCACAAAGTGAGCCGGTCGTATCAAACCATCAATAACAATTTCTTCGCTTGCACAGTTATCAGTTAACTTCATAAGCACATCTTTAGCAAACAAGATACCCACCACATTATCAGTATTATCTTTATAGACGGGAAAGCGGCTATAAGGCGTTTGAGCATAGATAGCTAGAAAAACGCTTAGCTTCGTTCCTTGCTCTACCCAGGCGATTTCCGTCCTGGGAATCATTACCTTACTTACCGGGCGATCAGTAAACTCAAACACTTTGTGCAGCATCTCTGCCTCATCCTCTTCTACCACTCCTTCATCCTCACCGGCGCTTATAACGGAGCGTATCTCACCCTCGCTCACTAGCTTCCTATCCTCCTCAGTCTCAGCCACCATTTTAATAAACCCTAAACCAATACGATCCAATGCCAAGACAAAGGGATAAAGGCACCACTCTATTATCCTCACTGGATTAATATAAAGCAGCGATAGTCGCTGAGCACGGTGGACAGCTAAAGTCTTGGGGATAACCTCTCCAAAAACTAAAATCAAGGCTGTCACTCCAACAGTGGCTATGATTGGCCCCCATGGCAAGCCAAAGACAGCCACTGCCATAATAGTGCCCAGCGTAGCTGCCGCCACATTTACCAAATTATTACCTAATAAAACAGTGGCTAAAAACCTCTCTGGTCTATCAGCAGCTTTAGCTAGCTGCCTTGCTCCCTTAACACCGCTTTCTACCAGATATCTTATGCGAAGCTTGGGCAGAGAGATAAAAGCTGCCTCAGCACTGGAAAAGAAAGCTGACAGAGCTAAGCAGAGTAGAAAGGCTAACAAAAGCCAACTATCGGCGTCGTCCACCTATCACCACCCCCCAAATCCTCCGCTAAATAAACTGACCATACTTTTACAATTAAACCCTTGGGTTAAAATCTTCCCTTATATAAGTTATAATAACATTAGCTAGCAAGCCTGTCAAAACAAAAACTTTTGACAGGCTCCCAATCCTATGATATTGTAGGCTTTGTTGATTATTTTGGTCAACAAAGCAGGGATTCAATGAAGCTCTCCGCTAAAGGACGGTATGGAACCAGAGCGCTTTTAGATTTAGCCCTTCACTGGGGTGAGGGACTAGTTCCATTGAAAGATGTTGCTCGAAGACAAGAGATTCCACTGCCCTACCTGGAGCATTTAATCGCGCCTCTTATAGCAGCGGGAATAATAAAGAGCACTCGCGGGCCTCGGGGTGGAGTTTCACTGCTCAAGCACCCAGAGGAGATTAAGCTCAGCGAGGTGATTCAACTTCTCGAGGGCTCGATTGCTCCGGTAGAGTGTGTCGATAATCCAAAGTCATATCCTTGTTCAGACCTTTGTGTCACTCGCGACATCTGGGGTGAGGTAAAAAAAGCCATAGACGGAGTTTTAGAATCTACGACTTTACAGGATCTGGTCGAGCGGCAAACTAGGAAAGAGGCAACTGCCAGGTGTAAAGTCAGAGAGGTAGTATGCCAGCTAAGATTGACAAAGTAGACTTGTTTCTTGCCCGGAGATAAAATAGCCTTAATAAAAGAAGTCCTATTGAAATGCAAAATGACAGAGCAAAAGTTAAAAAGTTTGCATTTTGAATTGTCATTTTGACTCTTGCCCTTTGATTTTTAATTTTCTATAGGGAATCTATGTTTCGAGCAATGTCGGAGTTTATAGTAGAGGCTGAAGCTAGAAGGAAGGAGGTTAATTATGCGAGAGAAGATAGAAGCAGCACTAGAGCAAATAAGACCTGCTTTGCTAGCAGATGGCGGTGATGTCCAGCTGGTAGATGTCAGCAACGGTGTGGTCAAGGTGAAGCTCACCGGTGCCTGCGGAGGCTGTCCAATGGCGACCATAACCTTGCGACAGGGAATTGAGCGTGTGCTTAAAGAGCAAGTGCCTGAAGTTAAGGAAGTGATTGCCATCTGATTAAAGGACTATGCTATAAGAAAGAGACAAAAGGGGAACTAGCTAGGGACTGAAATGCCAAAGGCTTTTATTTGTCATTCTTGTGATGAGAGAGTGGAATTCTCCCCTGAGAAGCGACCTTGCGAGGCGCTCAGCGGCTGGCTTACGGTTTCGCACTGGAAAGGCTTGGGAGCAGTTGAGCAGTACAATTTCTGTTCCTTTACTTGCCTTAAAAGATGGGCAGATGCTCAGGTTCCCAAAATCCCCGAGGTGTTCCTAAAGGCTTTTGAGAGAAAAAGGGATAAAAAAAGAAAGGCTATGCGAGGAAAATACAACCTTGAAGGAGGAATCGCTCCATGAGAGGATCGGGGCTTCCCAATAACCCCAGAAACAAAATGCCCTTCCAGCGGTTCATAATTTTTATGTTTGAAGAGGAGATCGAGCGGTAAAAATGCCTATCTATGAATATTTTTGTCCACATTGTAATCTTAAGTTTGAATTACTTCGCCCCTTATCCCAGTCAGACGAAATTGCCTCTTGTCCTTATTGTCATAACGGCGCTAAGCGAATGTTCTCTTCCTTCGCTTGCCCTTCTAACCACACGGAAGAGGAATCCGCCTCGATCGGTGGAAGTTCCCCTTGCAGCACATGCTCTGCCGTAAGCTGTGCTGCTTGCAAAAGATAGTGCCATCGGCGATTGAAACCAAAGGAGAATGAGCAAGTGTTAGAAGTAAAAGGGCTTAAACTAACGCTAAATGGCAAGCCTATAATCAACGGTTTAAATCTAGAAGTGAAGAAGGGCAAGATACATGGCTTATTGGGGGTAAACGGGACTGGAAAGACAACGCTGGCTAACTTACTAATGGGGATAGGTTACCCAGATGAGGGAAGCATAATATTTGAAGGTCGAGATATCACCAAGTGCACAATTTCAGAGAGGGCAAGGATGGGGATAACTCTGGCCTGGCAAGAGCCGGCAAAGTTTGAAGGGCTTAGCATAAAGGAATATTTGAAGTTAAGCAGGAATTTGGACTCAAACGAGAGCGAAAGTTATCTCTGGATGGTCGGGCTTTCCCCAGCAGAATATCTAAATCGAGCCGTTGATGTGAGCCTAAGCGGAGGAGAGAGAAAAAGGGTGGAGCTTGCCTCCGTCCTGGCTATGAAACCGAAATTGGCTATTTTAGACGAGCCTGATTCTGGCATAGATGTAATCTCACTGCCCCATATCATGAATGGGATAGTTGAAATGAGTAAACAAGGCTCTGCGGTGCTTTTAATCACGCATAGTGAAACAGGCATAGAAATAGCAAATGGGGTCTCTGTGATGTGTGCCGGAAAGATAATTAATACCGGAGCACCAGAGGAGATGTGTCAGTGGTTTAAGAATAATTGCCGGACATGTGACCATATCGGTGAGCCAGCTTATGAGGGGGCTTAAGAAATGATTGTTGTCAACGAATACGAAGCGATACTCGAAGCCTACGGTAAGGCAGGTGGGAGTCTTGATGCCCTAAGAAGCAAGGAAGTAGGCAATCTTGTTATCCATAAAAATAGAGTCCTCAGTGCTAACGAGGTCAAAGGGATAAAAGTAGAGACAGAAGAGACAGAAACTGGTGTTAATATCTACTTTTTAGTGGAGGAAGGGGCGAAAATCAAATACCCAGTCCACTTATGCTTTGGTGTTTTGCCTAAGGAGGGGCTGCAGGAAATTATATTGAGAGTAGAGGCACAAGCCAACAGCGAGGTAACCGTGATTGCCCATTGTATTTTCCCCAATGCCATCAATGTAATACATAAAATGGACGCCGATATAAAAATTGGGAATAACGCCAAGTTTTGCTACCAAGAAACTCATTATCATGGGGAGTCCGGCGGAGTTAAGGTTATCCCAAAGGCAAAAATCGAGGTAGGCAAGCAAGGTGTCTGGCAAAGCACCTTCACCTTGATCGAAGGCTGCGTGGGCATGTTGGACTACGACTTTGAGATTTTTGGCGAGGAGAAAAGCATAAATGAGCTTTTAGTAAAGATCTTTGGTAAAAAGGAAGACGATATAAAAATCGTAGAGAAAATCCACCTTGATGGAAGAGGAGCCAGGGGTTTGGCAAAAAGTCGTCTGGTATTAAACGATAACGCCAAAGCAGTGGTTATGGGCGAAACGTACGGCAATGCCCCTTTTGCCAGAGGTCATGTTGACTGCCTCGAAATCGTGAATGGAAAAGGAGTGATAGCAAGAGCAATACCAATAGTATATGTGAAGAATGAGCAGGCAAAGGTTACTCATGAAGCCGCTATAGGTAGTATAGATAAGAAGCAGATGCAAACATTGATGGCAAGGGGATTAAATGAGGAAGAGGCAGTTGACGTCATCGTAAAAGGTATATTGCAGTGATCGAAGTAAGAAAGGACTATCTTTTCGAAATATTGCCCTAGGGTTTTTCTTAAGCGGGTGGGGCCAACGAGGGTTCTAAATTTTCAAACGAAAGGAGGCTAAAAACATGAAAATCGTAAGCCTATGCAGCAAAGGCTCCTGCTGCCCAGTAGTCAAGATAACTGATGAGCAAGTGGAAATAGGAGAGAAAGACAACACCTGCATTCTCACTAAAGACCAGTGGAAGACCCTCAAAGAGAAGATACTCAAAAAAGAACTCTAAGACAAAAACCACAAAGTCAAACTCCGTAAGCCCCACTCGCTCCACAGAGAATTATTTGCTAAGGTAACCTAGGATGGGTTTGTTAAGGCTAGAGAGAGGATAAAAGTTCATGCCGAAAATCAATCTTCTCGATTCTAAAACCTGCACCTTGGTAGGGCTTGTCACCAATATAGCTCTAGCAATCTTCAAGTTGCTTGCCGGTATATTTGGCTTCAGCTACGCCATGATAGCCGACGCTATTCACTCCATGTCCGATTGCCTCGCCACCGGGACTGTTTATGTAGGCCTACGAATTGGAGAAAGACCGCCAGACGAGAGCCATCCTTATGGTCATGCCAATGCAGAAAGTATTGCCGCCTTCCTGGTTGCCCTCATAATCCTCGCTACCGGCGTCTTTGTCGGCGTTTCCGCTGTCGATCTTATTGCCCAGAGGCACCTGGAAACTCCAGCCACGATTGCTCTAGCAGCGGCTGCCATTTCCATAGTTATAAAGGAGGGGATGTTTCATTATACGCTCAAAGTAGGAAAGAGGAACAATAGCCCAGCCGTTATCACCAATGCCTGGCATCACCGCTCAGATGCTTATTCCTCAGTGGCTGCTTTGGCTGGCATACTTGGAGCAAGGCTGGCTTTTCAATATTCAGACCCCATAGCTGGACTTGTGGTCTCAGCCCTTATTGTTAAGATGTCCTTCCCCCTTCTCCGCTCAAACATCGGAATCCTGATGGATGAAAGACCAGAGCCAGCAGTTTTAGATAGCGTCAAAGCCACAGTCTTAAAGGTTGGAGGAGTTAAAGCAATCGATAGTATCAAAGTACATCGCCGTGGTTCTACCTTCACCATTGATGTAGAAGTAGCTGTGGACAGCAACCTCACCGTGGAGCAAGGTCATCGGGTCGCCTCCGAACTAAAAAACAACCTCCAGAACAAGATTGAGCATGTGCAGGATGTCATGGTCCATGTTAACCCTTATCAACCAAGGCAGATTTCAGAAAAGAAGTGAGTTATGTTGAAAACCAATAGAGATTTGCCTTTAGTGGAAAAGATTTTGAAGCTGAAAAGGGATAGGAATGCCGTAATACTCGCCCATAATTATGTTCGCCCAGAGGTTCAGAGAATGGCGGGCTTCGTTGGTGATTCCTTGGAACTCGCCAGGAAGGTAAAAGAAGTAGATGCAGAATATATTGTATTTGCAGGTGTGGACTTTATGGCAGAAATGGCGGCCATATTAAATCCCGATAAAAAGGTTATACATCCAGACCCGTGTTCTAAATGTGCCATGGCAGCAAGGATAAAGGCTAAGGATATCTTAAAGGCAAAGGAAAAATATCCAGATGCCGAGGTTGTCACTTATATAAACTCTTCGTCAGAAGTGAAAGCGGTTTCAGACGTTATCTACACCTCCGCAAATGCGGTAAAGTTAGTTAAGAGCATGAAATCAAACAGAATAATCTTTGCCCCAGACAAGAATCTTGCCCATTATGTAGCCACACAGACGGATAAAGAGCTAATTCCAGTCCCGGAAAACGGATGCTGTCCCGTCCATCATGCATTAACACCAGAGGATATCGCCAGAAATCTTGAGAGGTATCCAGAGGCGGAGGTAATTGTCCACCCAGAATGCACGCCAGAGATTATAAAGCTTGCAGATTTTGTTGGCTCGACATCCGCCTTAATCCACCATGTTAAAGAAACCAGTGCAAAGACAATCATTGTAGGCACAGAAATGGGCATAATCTCAAGGATGAAAAGGGACTCACCAGAGAAAAACATCATACCAGCCTCTAAATATCTGGTATGTCCTGATATGAAGATGCTTACGGCTGAAAAGGTGATAAAAGCGATGGAGCAAAAAGAACCAATTGTTCATGTAGATGAGGATGTTTGCCAGGGTGCCAGAAAAGCACTGGAAAGGATGTTTGAGCTTTCCACTCCGGAAAGGTAGTCCCTTGGATAAGTGTATGCTTAAAGAGCACCACAAACTAAAGAAGTAGATCTAGCCTTGGAATTTTGAGATAACCACAAATAATGTCTAGCTTTGTTTTCTTGTCATGTCATACAGTCCAATAGATATCTCACGCATTATTCCGGGTTAACGATTTTTGACTCCACTTCATATATGAATTACAATTCATATAAACAAGGGTTCATATGACGGCAGAGGAGAATCAAGCAAGATTTTTAAGGTGTATTGGGGAGCCTACGCGACTCCAAATACTTAAGCTGCTGACTAAGGGTGAGAGATGTGTTGGTGAACTCGCCAGGGTTCTGAATAAAGAACAATCCCTCATTTCCCACCACCTCAAAGCCCTTAAGGAGTGCAACATCGTGAAGGATAGACAAGAGACTCAGAAGGTTTACTATGAGATCACGAACGATAGGTTAGCCAAGTTAATTATTGATAGCGAAGTCCTGATGAAAGAGCTATCGCTGTGTAAGTGTCAGGAGATGAATTATGGAAGAGAAGAAAATCAAGGAAGTGGTGAAGAGGAGATACGCTCAGATAGCTAAGCAAGACCAACAGATCTGTTGCCCAAGTTGTGCTTGCGGAGCCAGCCCCCTGTCCCAAGCTGAGGCTATCGGATACTTGAGAGAGGATTTGGAACATATTCCAGAAGAGGCAGTTATAGGTTTGGGTTGTAGTAATCCCACCACTATAGCAGCCCTGAAACCGGGCGAGGTAGTCCTGGATTTAGGGTCGGGGGCAGGGGTAGATGTATTCTTGGCAGCTAATAAGGTTGTCCCCACCGGCAGGGTTATCGGAGTTGATATGACGCAGGAAATGGTAGACAAGTCAAAAGACATCGCCAGGAGTTATGGCTACTATAATGTAGAGTTCCGCCTCGGGGAAATTGAGAAACTTCCCATCGAGGATGAATCTGTGGATGTCGTTATCAGTAACTGCGTTATCAATCTATCACCAGATAAATCTAAAGTCTTCAGGGAGGCTTACCGGGCTCTGAAGCCCGGGGGAAGACTCATAGTCTCTGATATAGTTTCTGGGAGAGAACTCCCCGATGAGATAAAGAATGACCCTGATGCCTGGACAGGATGTATCGCCGGGGCTTTAGAGCAGCAGGAATACTTGGGCGAGGTAAAAAAAGCCGGCTTCGAGGATGTGATGGTGGTGTCCAGCAGAGAATTCTATATAGAGAGCAAGGGAAACGGAGCTATAGAAAAGCTTCTGAGCATTACTGTGAAGGCATGTAAGTTGAGAAAATGAGGCGCAATATGGCCCAAGAAAGGGAGAGAAGGCTTGGAGTTTGGGAGAAATACTTGAGCCTGTGGGTAGCACTTTGTATTGGTGCCGGGATAGGGATAGGAAAGGTTTTCCCTCAAATCTCCGATATATTAGGTGGGCTAACTGTTGCCAACGTCTCTATCCCGGTTGCTGTCTGCCTGTTCCTGATGATCTATCCCATAATGGTACAGATAGATTTCAGCCAGGTGGCAAAGGCAGTCAGAACCCCAAAGCCAATAATCACCACTCTTGTTGCCAATTGGGCCATAAAACCCTTTACCATGGCTTTCTTCGCCTGGCTGTTCATGGGCATAGTCTTCAAGGATTTCTTATCTCCTGAAGTGGCCCAAGAATACCGAGCCGGGATGATTCTTCTTGGAGTTGCCCCCTGCACTGCTATGGTTTTGATGTGGAGCTATCTGGCAAAAGGGGATATGGGGCATACGCTGGTAATGACTGCCATAAACTCGCTCTCAATGGTGCTCCTCTATGCCCCGCTGGCCCAGTTTCTCCTGGGAATTTCGGGAATTGTCATACCCTGGAAAACGATAGCCTTTTCCGTGGCAGTCTATATTTGTCTCCCCCTCTTATGTGGCTACTTCACCAGAACTCAGACGATTAAAAGAAGAGGTATAGTATGGTTTGAAACAAAACTCGTTCCTCCCCTGCGGACCGTGTCGATAACCGCCCTCCTCATCACCCTGGTGATCCTATTCAGTCTGCAGGGAAACATAATCACGGAACTTCCGGCAGCCGTGGGTATGATTGCCGTCGGGATATTCTTAAATATCCTTTTTGTCTTTGCCCTCACCTACCTCATCTCTAAACCTATTCGCCTCTCCTACGAGGATGCGGCACCAACAGCAATAATCGCTGGAAGCAATCACTTTGAGGTAGCCGTTGCCGTAGCAACGACCGTATTTGGCCTCTCTTCAGGAGCAGCGCTGGCTACAGTTGTTGGCGTTCTCACGGAAGTCCCCTTTATGCTCTTTTTGGTATGGCTCTGTAGGAAAACAAGGGGGTTCTTTTACCAACCACAGCTTCAATACGCCGATGGTGACAGCGAGGGAGCAAGTAATTGATAGCCCAGTTTTTCATTGTATTTAAGGATTACCTTATCGAGGTATTGCCCTTCCTGGCCATAGGGTTTTTCCTCAGTGGCTTGATCCACGAATTTGTTCCCACGGGGTTGGTAGAAAGACACCTCGGCGGGCAGGGAATAAAGCCTCTTCTCTATTCCACCCTCGCCGGGACAGTCCTTCCCATTTGCTGCTTTGGCTCTCTTCCGGTGGCGGTGAGCCTACATCAGAAGGGGGCGAGGTTAGGCCCAGTTTTAGCCTTCCTGGTGGCAACACCGGCTACCTCTGTAAGCGCTCTCTTGGTTTGCTATGCCTTGCTGGGGATAAAGTTCACCGTGTTTATATTCTTTGCCGTGATTTTGATGGGGTTAGTTATGGGTGCTATTGGCAACCTTATCAAGTTTGAGTCCAAGGGTTTGGCAAACCCCCTTCAGAAAGCAGAGATTGCTACAGATCCCGTTTGTGGCATGAGCGTGGATACAGAAAAAGGATTAACAAGTGAGTATGAAGGCAAGAGCTATTACTTTTGCTCTCCCCGTTGCCAGGCGACCTTTGAGAAGGAAGCGCAGAAATACGCCGGCGAGCATGCGAAGGGTGCCAAGGAAAGATTGATCTCTGTTTTCAGGTATGCCTTTGTGGATATGGTGAAGGAGATCGGCCCTGAGCTGCTTCTTGGTCTGGCCCTGGCAGCTCTGGTGGCAGCGATTACACCTATAGGGAAATTTGTGGGAAGCTATCTCAGCGGCGGATTAGGGTATCTGTTCAGCCTTGTTTTTGGACTTTTGATGTATATCTGCTCCACCGCCAGCGTTCCCTTGGTTCATGCATTCGTTTCGCAGGGTATGAACATCGGCGCCGGGATGGTGCTGCTCTTAGTAGGTCCGATTACCAGTTGGGGAACTATCCTTGTTCTGAGAAAAGAATTCGGCGGCAAGACCCTGCTTGCTTATTTAATGGTCATTGCTATAATGGCTTTGGTTTTGGGCTGGTGCTTTTCGATGATATAAATTCTAAATAAAAGGAGGAAGTATGAAAGTAAAGGCAGAAAACTTTTACCAAATCCTGTCACCCAGATGGACAGCTCTCATCTCGACTATAGACAAAGAGGGCAAACCAAATGCCGCACCATTTAGTTTTGTTACCCCCGTCTCTTCTAACCCACCTTTGGTGCTTTTTGCCGCAGCACCACAGCGACATACTTTAGCTAATGTGAGGGAAACCCATGAATTTGTGCTAAACATTGTGCCGGAGCAACTTTTGGATAATCTTTGGATTTGCTCCAAGGCATTTCCAAAGGGAGTGAATGAAATAATTGAGTCCGGCCTTAGCGAAAGAAAGTCCAGGATGGTTAAGGCACCCGGCATCAAGGAGTGCCTTGCTTGGATTGAATGCCAACTTGAGTTTGAGAGGGAGGCAGGAGATCACGTCCTTGTAGTGGGAAAGGTAATCAATGTAGAGTGCCAAAATGAATTTCTCAAGCAAGGAGAGTTCGATGTTTCCCGGGTGAAGCCAGTGATGCATATTAATGGCAGGAGATTTGCCGTTGCCGAAAGAACAACACAGCCCAAAGTGCAATAATACTGCTATCGCTTTAAGGCAAAAGCTAATGGAGGCAGGTAAGATAATCATTCTTATAACCACCGGTAGCGAGGAAGAAGCTCACAGGATAGCTGACCAGCTACTTAATCAAAGGAAGGCTGCCTGTGTAAATATTGTGCCTAAGGTAGACTCACTCTTCTGGTGGCAAGGCAAGCTCGATTCAGCCCAAGAAAGCCTTATAGTCATCAAAACCAAAGCATCCAAGCTCAAGGAAATCACTGAATTGGTTAAAAGGGTTCACAGCTACGAAGTCCCTGAGGTAATCGCTCTACCTATCGTTGGCGGCAACGAAGATTATCTCAAATGGCTTGATACTACCCTAGAATGATAAAGATACCAAAAATTGGCTATCAAATAGATCATCATCATGTCTGGAAAATTAGGTCGTAGAAAGAGTATACTAAACGAGTAGTCAGCAATGTAGTGCGAGGCTTTAGCCTCGTGCACGACCCTAAAGGGTCGCACTACGAAGCTGGTGGCTAATAGCTAAGAATAATGGATGAGGTCATTATTTCCAAGGCCATAGTTGAGAGCTATATAAAAGACCTGCTTGAGGCAATGGAACTCGATGTTGCTATAGTGGGTGCTGGCCCAGCAGGAATGACTGCCGCTTACTACCTGGCAAAGGAAAAGGTTAAAATAGCCATATTTGAGAGGAAGTTAAGTGTTGGCGGAGGTGTATGGGGAGGTGGCATGATGTTCAACAAAATTGTAGTCCAACCTGAGGGTAAAGAAATCTTAGATGAATTTGGCATTACCGCCACCGAATACCAGAAGGGCTATTATGTCGCCAATGCTGTAGAAGTGGCCTCAACCCTTTGTTCTCTAGCTGTAAAAGCTGGAGCCAGGATATTTAATCTAATCAGCGTTGTGGATGTAGTCATCAGAGAAGCTGACAGAGTTAGCGGCCTGGTGTTAAACTGGAGCCCTGTTTCCATGGCGAACTTGCATATTGACCCTTTAGCCATAAGGTCGAAACTGGTGATAGATGCTACCGGGCATGACTGTGAGATTTGTCACCTGGTCACTGAGAAAGTAGGCGGGAAGCTGAGGACAACAACCGGAAAGATAATTGGAGAAAAATCAATGTGGGCTGAGGTAGGCGAGAGGCAGGTTGTAGAAAACACCAAGGAGGTTTACCCTGGATTGATAGCCACCGGTATGGCCGCCACTGCCGTCTTTGGCTCCCCAAGGATGGGGCCAATATTTGGTGGTATGCTGCTATCAGGCAAAAAGGCAGCTAAATTAGCTATAGAGTTGCTCAAAAAAGGCTAGAATTATTATGTCAAGAAGATTTTAATTGTCCCCCTGAACCAAAGCTCTGAGCAAAGCGAAGAGGCTAGTGAAGGGTCTCTAGATTCTTCCCCTTCACTTTGTTCAGGGTCAGAATGACAAGCGGAGTTGCTAGAATTATTATGTCAAAAACAATCGCTGAAATTAACCAGAAAATTAAAAGGGGCAAGGCAGTGGTGGTCACTGCCGAAGAGGTGATTGACATCACCAGGGAAAAAGGTGGCAGACAGGCAGCAGAGGAAATTGATGTCGTCACCACTGGCACTTTCAGCCCCATGTGCTCTTCAGGTGTCTTTCTCAATATCGGCCACTCCAAACCCAGAATAAAACTCGGCGGTGGCAAGGTTTACCTTAATGATGTTCCAGTCTACACCGGGTTAGCTGCAGTGGATGTCTTTCTCGGAGCAACTGCTCTCCCTGACGATGACCCCAGAAACAAATTTTATCCCGGCGAATTTAACTACGGCGGTGGACATGTCATTGAGGAACTTGTGGCCGGAAAAGATATCAGGCTAATAGCCACTGCTTATGGCACCGATTGCTATCCCAGGAAAAAGCTAGAAACATGGATCAATCTCAAAGACATCAATAATGCCATTCTGTTTAATGTCAGAAATGCCTATCAGAATTATGATGTCGGTGTGAACTTGTCAGATGAAACGATTTACACTTACATGGGAGTGCTAAAGCCAGAATTGGGCAACGCCAATTATTGTACCTCAGGAGAGCTTTCCCCCTTGCTCAAGGACCCTTATTACAAAACTATAGGCATAGGAACTAGGGTATTTCTTGGTGGCGACATTGGCTATGTTGCCTGGCATGGCACACAGCATAATCCACACGTTTTGCGCACAGACAACGGCACACCTAAAGGGCCTGCTGGAACCTTGGCACTCATCGGTGATCTGAAACAGATGAAACCGGAATGGTTAGTCGGAACAAGCATGCTTGGCTACGGCTGTACGCTAACTGTGGGCATAGGCATTCCCATACCCATACTATCCGAGGAAATCCTACGCTATACTATGGTAAGCGATGCTGCTATCTTTGCTCCCATTGTGGACTACTCTGAAGCCTATCCACAAAGGAAGCCAGATATTTTAGCAGAGGTTAGCTACGCTGAACTCAAAAGGGGGCATATAACCATTCAAGGAAAAGATGTGCCCACGGCATCCTTATCCAGCTATCCTAAGGCAATAGAGATTGCCAATATCTTGAAAGGCTGGATAGAAAGAGGAGAATTTTTGCTCACAGAACCTGTAGCCCCTCTACCCGGGGCGGAGTCAGGCATAACCTTTAAGCCACTTAAAGAAAGGCCAATAATGGAGTAAGTTTAAGCGAAGGGCTCGGCATGACAAGCAAAGTTGCTAAAGAATTTGATAACGGAGTGACAAGATGGATATCTCTAGAAGAATAGTGCTTCATTTTCCTCCCCGTGTGACAGGACAGCCGGTTGTTTACCATCTGGCCAAAGATTTCGATCTCACATTTAACATTCTTAAAGCCTCGATAACGCCCGGAGAAGAGGGCTTGCTAATCATGGAACTAAGCGGTGACCAGAGAAACTATGATAAAGGCATCCAATATCTCAATGAAGTGGGGGTAAAAATCCAGTCCTTAAGCCAAGACGTAGTCCGTGACGAAGCCAGGTGCACTCACTGCGGAGCTTGTATCAACCTTTGCCCCACTATCGCTTTCTCTTTAGAACCAAAAACCAGGAGGGTGCTCTTTGACCATAATAAGTGCGTCGTTTGCGGGTTATGTGTCAAGGCTTGCCCTCCCCGAGCTATGAGACTGTATTTCTGAGCCTTTAGCTATGTACCAGCCACAGGCCTATCGCCATTGGATTAAGGACAGCGACTTAGTTTCCTTCAATGTAGTAGTAAAGCAGACAGACTTATATATCCGAGCCCGGCGCAACCTCAAGGAGAAAGCTCTTAAATCCGTGTTAAAACACCGTGCCTCTCTTGAGAAATACATCGAGCATCACCCACTTTTTCTAACTACATTGGAACCTTACCAGACTGAGAAAGACGCTCCAGCCATCGTTAAAGAGATGACCAAGGCATCGCAGTCAGCTGGCGTCGGTCCCATGGCCGCAGTTGCTGGCGCCATTGCTGAAGCCGTAGGCAAAGACTTGCTCCCCTTTTCACCAGAGATAATTGTGGAAAACGGTGGCGATATCTTTCTAAAGATATTGAAGAAGAGACTAGTGGGAATTTATGCCGGCCAATCACCCTTTACAGGAACAATCGCCCTGGAAATCAAGCCAGAGGAAACACCTTCAGGTATATGCACTTCCTCGGCAACCATAGGTCACTCCTTGAGCCTGGGCAGTGCCGATGCCGTTATCGCACTTTCACCTTCCACTCCTTTAGCCGACGCCATAGCTACTGCTATAGGCAACGTGGTTAAAGACGCAGAAGACATTCCTAAGGCAATCGAGAAGGCTCAAAGAATAGAGGGACTACACGGCATAGTTATCATCAAGGATGACAAAATAGCAATTTGCGGCAAAGTAAAAATTGTGCCTCTTAGCTAGAGTTCTTATTTAAAACGCACATGCTGAACAAGTCTCCACTGTGAAAACTATGCTCTTGCTAACCATATTGCCATAAGCGTCGGACACTGTTACCGTAACGGTAACTTCAACTGCCCCATCCGGGGCAGTCCAGGTAATCATAGAGCCCTCCCCGGAAATCTCGCCTCCGTCAATCTTATCTCCACTGGCCAACCACTCATAGCTTAACTCATCGCCATTAGGATCAAAAGCAACACACTCAATATCGTAGCTTTTACCCTTTAAGACCCTATACACACCTGAGTCTACATCCAAATATTTAGGTTCTTTGGCAGTGACAACTAGCTCTTTAATAATCGGCGGACGGAGGACTGCTACGCTAATAGTCAGCATTCCTGTGTCTTCACCACCATAGCCATCGCTGACGACAACTGTGATAGTATAAAGGCCTTCTGCCTCGGGAGCAGTCCAGGTAACTATCGAACCTGTGTCAGAAATATTACCTCCGCTAGCTGACCACTGATAACTTAACTCATCATCATCGGGGTCTTCAGCATGACATTCAATACGACAACTGCCTGAAGGAGTCACCCAATCCGCATCGGCTATCAAGCTGATAGTCGGTGGATGATTGTCCTTCACCTCGATAGTTACAGAACCAGTAGCTTCGCCACCATTGCCATCGGTTACCCTGACCATGATATTATAGATATCTTCAGTCTCGGGGGCAGTCCAGGCAACAGTAGCTCCATCCCCATTTATATTGCCCTCCCCGGCCGACCACTCATAGCTTAACTCATCACCATCTTCATCCCAAGCGACGCACTCAATTACACAACTGTCCAGGGGACCAATTATGCTCTGCTTGGCTTCGATACTAGTGACGAGCGGCGGGTGGTTAGTTGGGGAGCAACCACCCAGGAAAAAAATAGTAATGAGCAAGACAGCAAAAGCAGACATCCATTTATTTAGTTTAAAGAAAGCTAATTCCATTCCAAACCCTTTTCTTCCTATTAACAAAGCAGAGCTGAGAATCCAAAAATCTCCCGGTATGAAACACTAATATAATCAAACCCACGAAATTAGGCAACTCTCGTCCTTGGAGCTAGACTTTGTAAAGGATTCTTATCTATTCCTCGCTGGGATTTCCCTGATTGTGCTTCTGTTCCTGTGATCCTCCACCGGAGATTTCTCCTGGCTTGTGATGTCGCGCTTCCAATCTTTCTTGGATTCTTATTCGGGTCTCCTCGCCCACGTTACTGAATTGAAGATTGAGTTCTTCCTGATATTGTTCCATTTTCTGCTTCCCCTGAATTCTCTCAATGGCGTTCTCCAAATCAAAACTTGAATTTTCAATAGCATTAAGAATCCCCTCCTCTGCCTGCTCTGGCACCTTTTCTAATACGCTGGCTAAAACTTGTTGCTGGCGGAAGTGGTTTTCTTTTAATTTTTCAATCAATGCCTCGACATCTTTACCTTCTTCTCTTACTCTTTCCATCCTTTGAACAGCTCTTTGAAACTGCTCCTGGAATTTTTCACAGTGCTTCTCAGCAAGTTGGCATTTCCCTTTGTCGCACAGTTCCTTAATTGCTAAAGCATCCTCATTGGCAAATCTCAACGCCAGCTCAGCCTTTTTCTGGGAATTAAAAGCGAAAGAAAGCCGGATGGCTCTTCCCCAACCTTTCACAAAGTAAAAGGGTGAATCGGGCAGAATTCCAGGATCAGAAACCTCGCCAATAGAAACGTCCTCTTCCCCTGCTCCATCTTGCGCCCAAACTGGACTTGCTGGAAATGCCAGCCCGATAATCACAAAACTGGCAAGGATGGCAAAGAACTTTTTACTCATATTTTTATCCCCCCTATTTTAGTATTTTAACTCCGACCTTAAAAGTATATAACGAAAAAAAGAACATTTGGTTTAGACTTCACTGATAGCCCCCATTATCTCATTCCATCTGCCAGTCTCTCAAGCCTGGATCCAGAGCACCACACAATATATTCCCACCCCTATAAAGACAATGGAGACTATTATGCGGATGATTTTCTCAGCGCGGTTGACCGCGTTTAGCCAGGTGGAAACCCTGGCCACGCCAGCGGATATTAGCGTACCAAATACTAAAACGGGAAGCCCGGTGCCAATGGCAAACACCGCAGGTAGTGCCACACCACCGGTAGATTTAAGAGCTAAAGGTATCAATACTCCAAAGAACAGAACAGCACTATAAGGGCAAAAGGCCAGAGCAAATATAGCACCCATCAGGAACCCGCCTATCATGCCCCAATCAGCGACCTTTCCCCCTATCGAAGCTAGCTTCCCGCTTCCCAAACCAAAAGAAAGCCTGTCGATGTTTAGCATTAACAAACCTACCACAATCAAAAGCGGACCTAAGATTTGCTCGCCAAAATCCTGAAGAAATGAAGCAACTCCAGGGATCTCAAGGCCAACCACGATGATCAGGATACCAAGTATGGAATAGGAAAACATGCGCCCCAGCGTGTAGAGTATTCCAGTCATAACGGCGTACCTGCGTTCTGTCACTTTGCGGCTAACATATGCTACGGCAGCAATGTTAGTAGCCATAGGGCAGGGACTGATAGCAGTTAGCAGCCCCAGAAGCAGCGCTGAAAGCACGGGGATATTAAGACTACTGGAGAGCTCCTGTATTATGCCACCCAATTCCATTACTTTACTTCACCAAGGCTTATTTCGATCTTGCTCTTCACTTCTTCGACGAATTCTTCATCATTGCCCAGGAGCAGCCATATATCATCTGTCACATCATCAATGTGCTCGGTACCATCTCTTATCGTGTTGACAAACAGGGATGATGTAAAAGCGCCATATTTCTCAACAACGGCAGCGTTTTCCCCATCCTGTACATTGACTACCTCAAAAGTTAGCTTGCCGCTAGTCAACTCATCCGTAAAATAAGTCTTTATCGTATGGCGAATGCCCTCTTCCGCATAGATGCAGCCACCGCAGCGCTGTGTCCGATGAAAGTAGACAACTTCAACCCTGTCAGCCAAGACTGAAGGCGTGTCTGAAGTTGGAGGTGCAGTAGAGGATGCTGTACAACCTAACATTAGAGACAGAATTAAACATGCCAAGAGAAGGGGATATAGAGTCTTGATTACCATACTAACTGTCCCTGTATTTATTCCTTTAAAATGGCCTTCACGATGAACTCTTTTGCCCGCAAGGGGAAATCTTATCTTCACTCTGCTACGTCCTCCGAAGCGACTGTCCCGAGCAGCCTGACCAGTGCCTCCTTGTCTTCAGCGAATTCAGGTTTACTTAAAGCAGAACAGTCCTTCAAGCGTTTTTGTCCCCTCATCATAGCCACGGCGAAAGCAAAGCAGGTGGGGAGGCCGCATTCCCGACAGTTGGTCTTGGGCAAAAAGTCAACTATATCCTTCGCCTTTATCTCTCCCTTTCTCTCATAAAGGGGAGTGATACTTTCCCGCCTCTCCCAGGTATCATTTATCAACTCCCTGAGATAATCCAGAATCTTTATCGCATCTTCCTTATATAGCACCTGTCCCACATCTATCCCCTGCGGCATAAGGCTTGTAAACCCTGTCTCCATTTTGAAATTAAGGCTTGGCACTCTAGGGGTATACACCGCATTCTTAAGGATAGCGTTAAGGTAAGGAAAAACCTCGCTGATATCATTGCTAAGCTCAGCTCTTACTGCAATCCATTCCGGATGACACAAACTGCGCCTGACCTTCGTTATCTTGTAGTTACGGAGAAGCATGGCACACCTACTATTTTTTAACCCCAGCATATTGTCGTTTATACTCCTTGAGCAAGGTCTCTGAGTAATCATTATCCGCAGCAAATGCCACATAATTGTAAATCTTGACCCTTTGGAGCAATTCCTTTTTGATAGCCTCATCATCAGCTAGCTTCAGGTCGGCAACCTCCTTAAGAATGCTTTCCAAATTCAAGATGCCCACCTGGAAACCATCAGGCAAGGTCAGCTTCTTTACCATCCTTGCAGCCGCTGCGGGGCAGCACGGTTTCTCCCCTTGCATTTTCCCTCCTATCTACGTAATCTCTCCTCAATCCACTTCTTGATTTCCTTGACCTCAGGAATTCTGCCTTCTGCCATTTTTACTCCATCCACAATAATGGCAGGAGTAAAGAAAACTCCTCGAGTCGATATCTGCCTAAAGCCCCTTACCTCTGTCACCATCACCTCCTCACTTTCTTTGAACTTTCCCTCCTTCTCTAATTCCTCCAGTGCCTTGTTCACATTCTTTTCAGCAGCAATACACCTAACACAGCCCGGTCCACAAATCTCGATCTTCATAGTGCACCTCCTTAATTCTATCTTCTCTCAAGATAAGATAAACCCGGCTACCCAGCCAACGAGGGTTCCCAGAATAATGATGGTCGGGATATAAACCAGAGCCTTCTTAAATCCAAATACCCTCCCTATAGCCAGCCAATTAGGTAAACTGATGCCTGGGCCAGTAAGCAACAGAGCTAAAGCAGGACCCTTGCCCATTCCCAGACTCATTAGAGTATCCACAAACGGAGCCTCAGTCATAGTGGCAAAGTAAGTTACTGCCCCAATCATAGTAGCCAAAAAAGACTGCCTTAGCCCGGCTCCTCCCAGCCAGATCTCTATCCATTCCTGTGGCAGAACAGCACCGATAATTCCGACTGTAAACACGCCAATCAGAAGGAAAGGGGATATTGTGCGCACAAACCACCACGACTCTTTTAACCATCCCTTTATCTCGTCCCAGCTTTTAACTCGCCAGGCATAAAAAGCCGCTACTGCTGTCACCCCGGCCCATACATAAACCTTACTTAGGTAAGAACCCCCTCTCACGGCATAATTGGGAGCCAGAAGGGTGACAACTAACAGTAAGAGCAGTATGACATCCTTTCTAGTCATCACCTTTCCACCAGAAGTCTGGATAGTTAGCGCCCTCTCTTGTTCTTCCTTGCGAAAGGCAAGGTACATCACTGTGCCAACGATAAAAGACACTGATAGGGCGGCTACCACCCTGGCTATGACCATCTGAGACCCGAGAATCGAACCGGTATAGACCAGGGCTAATATATTAGCCGCTGGAGCAACCCAGAGAAGGATGAAGGCGGGGCCAATTCCTGCCCCGCCGTGATAAATGCCACTAGCAACAGGGATAACAGTGCACGAGCAGACTGACACGAGGAAACTTCCGCCGCCAGCAATGACAAAGGATTTAATCTTGCTGGCAGCGCTGCCCAGATAGCCAATAATTGTCTCTCGGGAGACAAAGGATACTATTGCCCCAGCTAAAAGGAATGCCGGAACAAGGCAAGTGAGCACATGCAAGGCAACATATCCTTTCAGGGCATTTAGCCCGGCCTGTAAAAGTTGTTCAGCCATTCAATTCCTTCAAAGTAGAAGCATTTATGCACATAGCCAAATATGATTGTCAAAAAATTTATTTGCGTATTGCTCTCGGCCCAACTCGCATAGCGCGACTTAGCCTCTCTCTATCCCACAATATAATCTCCTCATTAACCAGAGAGCCACGGAGTACTTCAATTAGAGCGGCAACATAGCTATTCATCGCCTGCTCATCAATAGCATAAACCATCCATAACCCCTCTCTCCTAGATTTAACAAAGCCAGCACCTTCGAGTATGCCAAGATTGCGTGAGGCGCGGGACTGAGAGATGTCCAGTGCTTGCATTATCTCGCAAACACAGCATTCTCTTTCCAGGAGGACTTTCAAAATCCTAATCCTGGTCTCATCAGATAGAGCCCTAAAAACTTTGACTAGCTCACGCATGCCTTGAGTTCCCCAAGACTATATGCACATTTTCGCATATAGTGTATAATATCGGGGCGGGGTTTTTGTGTCAATAGTCTATACTGGCTTATATAATTAGGGGGCACATTGGATTCTTATAGTTCCCAGTGTGGTTGCCACCTTAGAGTTGTTAAAGCTAGAATATAGACTTAAAACAGTACATCCACAATGAATAATAAGCTGACTAATTTTTGTAGAAAAATTTATCACGACCCTTTCAAGAGATACTTAGTCATATCTTTAATAATCTTGGGTACAGTCCTTCTATTTACCGGTCAGGAATCGGCAATGTCGATTCCCGGCGAAGGTCTTGAAGTCCATTTCTTTTACGTTTCGGGCTGTTCACCTTGTGAGGAACAAAAGCCATTTAATGAAGAGTTAGCCAACACATACTCAATTGCTTTCATTTATCACGATGCTGGGGAACCTGAAGGGTCTGCTCTATTAACACAAATGCTTGCCGATGTAGGAATAAAAGGAAAGCAACTACAATTTCCGGCAACAATTTTCGGTGGTCAAGCTTTCCTTGGTTGGAAATCAGCAGAAACGACGGGCAAAGAGATTGAAAAAACTTTGCAAGAATGTCTGGCAGGAATTTGCCCGGAAACAGGGAGAGGGGAACCCGAAGATGAAGCAACATTGCCCATTGTAGGGAAAATAAAACTTTCCGACTATTCGCTTCCCGGTTTAGCCATAATTCTGGGGCTTGTTGATGGCTTCAATCCCTGTGCTATGTGGGTGCTTGCTTACCTTATATCCTTAATTATGACCTTAAAAGACAAGAGAAGGATATGGCTACTCGTTGGCTCCTTTGTTTTTGCCTCGGGGGTATTGTATTTCCTCTTCATGACAGCTTGGCTTAACGCTTTCCTCCTCATTGGCTACTACAAGCCAGTGACAATAGTGATCGGATTAGCAGCTTTGGGTGCAGGGACATTAAACATAAGGGAATTCATAAGAACAAAGGGGGCCATTGTCTGTGAAGTAGGAGATGAAGAATCTAGGAAGAAAACGATGAGGAGGATGGAGAAGGTTGTCTTTTCCCCCTTGACCTTAGCCACGGTAGCCGGAATCATAGCTCTCGCTTTTGCGGTAAATCTTATTGAATTCGTCTGTTCCGCGGCGATTCCGGCGACTTTTACCCGCGTCCTATCCTTGAGCCATCTCTCAACCTTTCAATATTATGCCTACATTCTACTATATGACCTCTTTTTTATGCTTGATGATCTTATTATTTTTGGCTCGGCTGCTCTTGCTATGACTTCAACCTTGGGAGACCGATATGCCAAGTATTGCAGACCATTCGGGGGAACGATACTGTTCATTCTGGGTGTATTACTCCTTTTCGCCCCCCATTTGTTACCTTAATTGAAAACGCTGGCAAATATCGAGTATAATATTTGTGTTTGTGGTGAGCGTAGCCTAGTGGTTTAAGGCGCCAGGTTGTGGCCCTGGAGATCGTGGGTTCAAATCCCACCGTTCACCCTTGCGCCTATAGCTCAGCGGACAAGAGCACCGGTCTTCGGAAGATGAGCCAGGCATGATGTCTCATATAGTCTGAGATGGTTACGCTGTCCGCTCCGACCCCCCAGCCTACGATGGGACACAGCTAACCACAAAGGCTACCACCGACGGGAAGCGGCACGGGGAGCGTCAAAACGGGGAGGTTCACGATGGCATGGGTAGAGCAGCGGTTTCGTAATTCTAGGTTAAGGGTATCAAGAGATGGTTTTAGCTTCAAAACAGTGCTATTCCATTTTTGGTTTCAAAGCTAAAATACCATTGGGTAACAACCCGTTGTTGGCAAATTAACGCCAAATTTCTAGCTTCAGTTTGAGCGTGAAATACTGCTAAGACTGCTAAGAATAATTGAAACTCCCTTTTTCTAGCCTCCCATAAAATGATTGTCCACGCTCAAGTCAGCCTTGCTTTAATTTGCATTTAAAATCAGGTTCAGAAATACCTTAAAACGCTTTTTTTACTTTGTGCACGTAAACCGCTTAATTTTAGCCTCGTTGAATTAGATTTTTGAGTGTAAAAAATGATGGTATTTTTTGAAGCTAATATGGCAGGAATATGCAAAAAACAGTATTTTAATTTGAACCTATAATTGCCAGTTAGAAGCTTGTATCCTCAGATTGTTGTGAAGTAAAATGAGATGATGAATTGGATTGGTATATTAGTAGGTATTATTGGTGTTGCTATAGCGATATACTTTGGTATAGCTTCAAGGAGAAGACGTGAACTAGTATATTCAGTCAATTCAGTTCGCACAAGAGTGGTTATTTCGGGGCAAACAAAGGACCTTGATGTATTCTATGATGGCAGTTCATTGGGAGATGTAGATATTACGGCTGTTCAGCTAGCATTTTGGAACGCAGGGAATGAAAGCATCCGAAAACCTAATATTCTTGAGGAAGTTGTTGTAAAAACTGAACCACCGGTGCGTATACTGGAAGCATCTATAAGAGCTCAATCGCGAAATATTGTAGGATTAAGTCTGCTAGATTCGCCCAACTCAAGAAAGATTGGACAAGTGCCCATATCTTGGGATATTTTGGAAAGAAATGATGGCGCTTCTATTCAGTTACTATATCTTGGAGAACCGGAGGTCGATGTTTCGGTACAAGGTGTTATTGAAGGGCAACGGGAGATTAAACGTCTAAGTGTAAGTACAGATTTTAAATCACCACAAGACCAAAAGAAATCGTTTAGAAAGAGTGTTTTGATAGCAACTGTTTGCTTCATAATACTTCTAATTTCAATGGCATTGTTGTTTTTCAGAAAGTTGGATCCTGATTATATAGCTATAGTTTTTTCTGGTTCAGTTATGATATTCTTAATTTCGACTTTGAATGCAATATCTAAAAAGCGTGAAAAGTATCCTCCATTTGGCTTTTAAACCCTCTACCTCACGTTTTTAAAAGGTGATTTTAAGCACACCCTCCACCACATTAGCTTGAAGTAGCCTAATTTAGCCTCGTTTTGTTTTCCATTGGAAATCAGCCTCAAAAATGCCTAAAAACACCTTTTTTACTTTATGAGCGTAGACCGCTTAATTTTAGCCTCGTTTAATTAGATTTTTGAGTGTAAAAAATGATGCAATTAATGTAATTATTTGAAGCTAATATGGCAGAAATATGGGAAAAACGGTATTTCCATTTAGGAACTTATTGTAGAAATGTGGTTAAATTCGCAATAAGAGGAGGTTAAAAATGGGAAGTAAAGCAATAATAATAGCAGATTTGGCAGCTGGTTTATTGATTGGTATGCAGTTTTTATTAACACAAGAAAAGTATAAAAGTTGGGATGAGAAGCTATTAAAGAAACTACAGGTAAACATATTTGATAGTGATTCATTCAGAATAAAGACAATGCTAATACCTGGATCTTTAACAGCGGTTATTATGTTGGGGATAATTATACAGGGAACGATTGTAGATCTTACCGAAGGTGCTCTTAACGTAGGACATATTTTATTGTCTGCCATCAGTTTGACAGGAGGAATGATAATAGCGATTGGCATTATATTTCTTGTAGTATGGATAAAAAATAGAGTAAGACGCTTCCGGAAATTTAATCCTATGGTGATGGTGTATTTAGTAGGGATGGTATTAGGAATAGCCTTTTTGTCTGTCTTAATGGTGGTCGTTGGAAGGGTATCTACTCATATTATAGCCCTTATTGTAGCATTTACAGTTGGCGTAATGCTTATGGGGGTATGGGCTGGGGGAATGAGGTATATCCAGCAGTATTTAACTTTTACGAATGGGCTGTTGATACGTTTGGGAATACTGATTTTCGTAAGTAGTAAGTTTTTACAATTGATTTATATGTAAAATAATTTTATTATAGAATATAAGATATTTCTTCCCTTGAAGAAGGACGGTCAAAATGATTGACATTAGAATAAAATATCAAGCATCCATTTTCGTGGACGCTAATGACATTACTCCTTCTCCAGATATAATAAGCCCGCTTATCGACATTTTTCGAGATAAAACCTTCATCCCCAATACGTTTCAAGAGATAGGTCCTGCATCTCCAGTCCCAAAGGTAAGGCTTAGGCTATCCACAACGAATAACGAATGGAATATTGCTTTCGCTACACATAGGATTAATATCGATAAAAATCCAATTGAACCGAGAGGAAGCAACCTAGGCGAATTATCTGATTTCTGTTCAGAGGCTATGGATTTCTTCGGAAGAATACTAAATAAGTTCAATAAAAGAGCAAACCGCCTTACTCTAAATACTAACGGACTATTTGAAGAAATGACCGAAACCCAGCTTTCTACTATATACACAAAGTTGTTCAAAACAACTAAGTTCTACAGCGAAAACCCTCCGTTTGAATGGGATTGGAGGTCTGTTTCAGAAATACCTATCAAAATCTTAGAACTGACGGATAGCCTTTACGTTATAACCATATTAAAACGTGTAAGGGGCGAAATTGGTGGCCAAAGTGGTGTATCCAAGTTGGATCGCATCCAATGTTCCCCAGATATCAACACCTCTAGTCAAAATACTAATTATCGATTTGGACTACCCCACATCAAAAACTATTTTCCGCAGGCTCTTGAAATTCATAACATGCTAATTGAACAGATGGAGGAATATATTAATGCCTAGTTTCATTTTAGAAATAGACAGTGGCACAAGTCATGATTTAGCTGAGCAAAGATTATTAAACCTCCTGATTGAGACTGATTATCCTGATTCAGCTCAATCTACACTGCCCTTACTTCTGAATATTCTTCAGAGTAAAGCAGCTCATATATCAGTAGTTGACGAGAATTATATTAATCAAAGTCGCTTACTGAAACTAAAAAGACAGTTTACTCCTAAAATACTCAATTTGATATTGGAGTCAGTCTTTGAATACGGCATCGATTCACAAGCAGATGTATTCATTCGTAGTCAGATGAAGGAAAACTCTCTGGTAACCAAAAATTGGCTCAATGAAATTTTTGTCGAACATTTTTCAAACCCTGTTATTCTTATTGGCATCCTTCGTATTATATCTCGACTTTTCTATTACGCGGTTTACCCAGAAGGTCAGCTTATGGCAACTACAGCTCTTTCACACTCTAACGTTGAAGTTCAAGAATGCGGAGTCCGTGCTTTCGAAAGTTGGGGAACCTTAGATAGTCTTCGTATCCTTAATAACATTAAAGTAGTTACGCCTTGGCTTCAAGATTATGTTAACGAGGTAGTTAAAGACTTAAGTAGAGGGCATAATGTCCCTGTTGGTTAGAAAAATCGACAAAAGCAAGTGGCTACAGAACAACATTATTGCTGATGAAGATGTTTCCGCAGATGCTATCACTATTTGCCTAAGAACGTCTGAAAATACACTCAGCGTCTGGAAGGTCTCGACTGAAAACGATATTGAAGAAGCTATTCTTGCCATGGTATCTGGTGGTGACCACCTTGAGTCTATAGATATAATAACAATTGATTGTCAACACATAGCATCTGATAGGATAAATTGTGTCCAAAGTTTAGAACAATCGCTTACTCGTGTTCGAGACCTTAAAAACGCACATTACGATATAATTGACTTATCTTACCGTAAGCTGGGAGTTATTTCACAGTATATTGTTGACTGTTTTAAAAAGGGGCAAATAACCAACCGCTGTGAAGAAGGTAAAGTCGTCAGATACACTGAAGGCTATCTCAAGGGAATTATTCAAAAAGCCATAAACAAAGGGCGATTGAAGAAAGAAGATCTTCCTGATTCTATCCAAAATAAACTTTAATAATTTCTCTCCTATTCTCTACCATTGCCATTATTCTAAAAACACCTTATGGCTTTCCCGACGTCCTGTTAGTAGGGTAGGACGTTGCTTTGGCAGTCGGTGAAGATACTGGCAGGACGTTAAGGAAGTTAATCAAGTAGCCGCCAGTTCCCAGGTATATATATAACCAAAGAGAGGAGAGTGGCCGTGGAGCCACTCTCTTCGTTTACCTTGCCATGCCCCCACTATGCGTGTTCGGTTAGCAGCACCAGAGGTTTGTTCGCTATACGCATCACGTTACCTGTTACACGTTTATGAATCTTAAAGCCGACTAATCCAGCCGCACTATAGAGCTCGGTTAGTCGCTGGATGGGCATGCCACTCCGGTCGACGACCCTGTAGCCGCTGCGGAAGTCGCCAAATATAGCGATCACCGCGCCTGCTCCTGAAGCGAGAATCCCAGTAATCATACCGATGGGACTAACTTACAAAGTGATATAATATACGGGGGCAGGCCATAATGAGAATGGTAAAAACCAAAAGGAAAAGAAAGCCGTATAGCGAAAGAAATGACCTTGAAAGAATTAGATCCAATTGGAGAAAAATAGAAGGGCTATATCACAAGGGAGAATGGTCAAGTGTCGTAATAAGATCAGCTACAGCTACTGAAATTGCAATAAATCTTGTGATAAGAGAGGAGCTTGCAAATAAACGGAAGCTTGAGAAAGACTTTGTCGAAAGCCTTTTAATTTGGGCGAATGGTATTCAAGGTAAAGTAAACCGGCTGATACGTCCTCTTCTAACAAACCCAGAAGACACTAGAGTATTTAGAGATTTGAGTTCTATGATTAATGATATAAACAATGAACGTAATTCAGTTGCGCATAGTGGACAATTTAAAAGGAAAACAACTGCAATAAAAATCGTCAACTCATCTAAGGAAGTCATAGAAACATTGGTAGGACGATATAAAGGGAACTTTGAACTTAAGGATATTTTATAATACCGGATAAAAATGAATCACACAAAACATAGGAATTGGAAGGTTTCTATGGAGTAGCTAGAGCTTAGAGCAGATATGAATACGGAAGGAAAACAGATAATAGATAAGTCTTAGTTCAAATAATCAAAGTTAGAATATGTGAAATAAGCAGCATTAAGCATCTAGTAAGTTTTTCAGCTGGGGGGAGTGTGAGAAAGAAAGCTATTCCAAATCTATTCGACCCATCAAAGGACGTGAGTTATAGGTTAGATCTACTTATTCAGCTCCTATATGATTTCGATTGCCACGAAAGATTCTACGTAATCCGTGACCTTACGGGAGAATGTGGCATTTCGGCAGAATACAAAGACCGGATCACCGACTTTCTTAAAATTCCTACAAGTAATGTTGAATTTTGGAGTATTGACTATTCTATAGACTGGCTTTATGCAGCCCTGTTCCTTTCTCAAACAGAACCCACCGGTTCTATTTATGATAACGTTGGAAATATCATTAGAGGCAACAATGAGGATGTAGACATTCTACTGGCGCTCCGGGCTGAGGACAAAATCCATTTGGTTATGATAGAAGTAAAAATCGAGATACCTTTTAGTGAATCACAGCTTACCTCAAAGGTTAGAAGGCTCGAGATGCTCTTCGGTACAGACGGTAAAAGGTTTCCCCATATTTACCCTCATTGGCTACTTGCTTCTCCATACAGGAGCCGAAGGATTAGCACGAAGGATTGGCCCAGCTGGATGACAAACGCAGATGATGAATATTTGTGGTATGAGATAAAGAAGAATTTCCATAGCATGAAGATAACAAGGTGTGACAGCAAGGGAACTCCATGCAAACATGGTGCCTATTGGATTCTTGAAGGACGAAAAGGTGTAAAACTAAGTGTGAATCTTACTCTGCAGGAACGCCAAGCTATCTTGAGGAATATTTATATATCTGACCAAGTAAAACTCCCTCTTGAGTCTCTTGGTTCAGAGCAGTCGACAGTTGACATTTATTACTCGATCCCTGACTTCGTTTCAATTCTCCATGCGGTCTCACAAGAAGCAGAACGAACTAATGATACTAGCCGTGCTGAATTTCTTAGTGAACTGCATGACAGGTTGTCAACACTTTTATATGACGAAGGAGCAATACTCCCATAGGAAAGTTATTTGAGGTATAATCCGGCCCACGAACACAAGTGTAGAATAGTATTGGCGATACTCTTTGGTTAAGGAGCGAAATATGAATAATTGGTTCGCAGTGCATTCATTAGAAGCCTTCCAGCAAAATCCTAGGATGCTTGGATTCGTAGCCAAGACTAAGCTTGATGGGTCCGTTCTCAAAGACCAGAACGACAAGCCTATGCCGGCTATGGACAAGGTCTTGGAGGTAAAGCCGAGGGATCACATTGTCTACTACTGTAGGGGTGACTATGTAATTAAAGGCATCTATGAGGTTGTGAGGGCTTGTTTCGCTGAAGAAACAAAGTGGCCGGATTCGCCTTTCCAATTTAAAATAAAACCAATAATTGAGTTAGATGAACCCTTTGACTTTCGCGTTTTGTTGTCCTCACTTGACATGTTTAGAGATTTAGAGGATATACGGAAATGGGGAATGCCTCTTCGTGGTACGTATAACGCCCTTAAACGTCTCACCGACCACGACTATGCAACGATTGAAAAAGCCATAGTTCAAGCTAGAGACCAGGGCACAGTGAGAGAGGATTACGAGATTGAAGGAAAACTTAGAAACTATAGGCAACACCTTCAGATTCAGTACAAGATAGCGGAGTGGGGCATAGAAAACGGATATCGAGTGCATATTGCAATTAATGACAAGGGCAAGATAAAAGAGAAGCTTAACAAAATACTCTCGGATATCCCTAGGTTTCACTCAGACAAGATTTTGGAAATTGCGGAAAGGATTGATGTGCTCTTTTTTGATAAGGAACGAGATATCTTGACGCATGCTTTTGAGGTTGAGCATACTCCAACTATGTATTCCGGCCTTCTGCGATTGAATGATATTGCCGAAACCTGCCATAGAGGAACCACAAAATTCTATATCATCTCTGATAAGGGCAATAGAGACAAGTTCAATCACGAACTCGAAAGACCCTCATTTCAATTGTTGAGAGTGGATAAGTGTGAGTTTGTAAGCTACGAGGAATTGGGGGAAGCGTGGAAGCAATTACAGAACAAATCTGTGCCGTTGTTCTGAGCAGCAGTATTCCACTGACAAGGTGACTAACGCTGTTTCTCAGCCGGTAACTGGTAGGTTCTTGGGTGACAATGAACATAATTGGCATTGACTGCGCAACTAAGCAGGCCAAAATTGGTCTGGCTTTCGCTTTGTATCAAGATGGCAAGGCTATTGTGCGAGATGTGAAAATTGGCAGTGAAACCACAACGGTGTTGGTAACTATCAAGGACTGGTTAGCCTCGGGGAAATTGACACTTCTTGCCTTGGACGCGCCACTTGGCTGGCCCACCGATTTGGGGGTGAACTTACATTTACATAAAGCAGGAGAATGCATAAATGTAGACCCCGATATAATGTTCTCACGCTATACCGACCGGAAATTATGGCCAAGGTTATCCAGGAAGCCGCTCGAAGTCGGCGCAAATCTAATAGCCAGGACTGCTCACGCAGCATTGCGATTACTGGGACAGTTACGAGAGGAAACCAAGTTAACGATTCCTCTAGCGTGGGATCCTAATGTCACTGAGACGTGTGCTATTGAGGTATATCCTAGAGCTACTCTTGAGATGATTGGTATCAAGTACGAGCAACGGTTGTCTGCGATACGTGAGATTGACGCCCTGGTTATTGAATCGGGAGAGGACAATCTGACGAGTGAGCATAGTTTAGATGCAGTAATATGTGTACTCGCCGCAGTAGATTTTATAACTGGTAAGTGCCCAGCGCCAAATATGAGTGAGAAGGTTCTTGCGGATAAAGAGGGCTGGATTTGGGTGCGGGGAAGCCGTGGAAAGATGAAAAATTAGAAGGGATGATGCGTGACTGTTGACCTTAATCAACTGCGCTCTGAAAGAAGAGAACTCTTTGATCGATGCGTGAAGGCGAGTTCCTTCAATGAGCTATTAGAAATTGAGGTAGCAATTGCAAACTCGATTCGCCACGCACAAGCTACTCCCAGGTTTACTCAGAGCGAGAGTAACAATCGCTCATTTTGTTACCTCATTGCACTTTCTAGCGTTTTGCTACTCTCGCTGACACCATGAACCTAAGTCAGGGTGCCATACTATGCGTTTAACATGGATTATACGCTAGGCCTTTCAGCAAGGTCGGCCTTGTCTTATATTTGTCCATATTTGTCGCGTATTGTTTAATATTGTATAATTTAGTACTATATGGTACATTATGGACAAGATGGCAACACTTAAGGAATTGCGACTAAACAAGCTATTGAGTCAAGCTAAGTTAGCCAGACTATCTGGCGTTAGTAGAACCACAATAGTAGCGATCGAGAACAATCAACATACGCCACAACCTCTGACAATACATAAGCTGGCTAAAGCACTTGGCGTAGACCCAACAGATATAGATGATCATGATAGAACTAAGCGATCTTCTTAATAAACTAGATTACGATACGTCTTTACATTACAAGCGGGCAGATGGACCGACTGACGTTGAAACAGCACATCTATTCCGTGCCGCTCGTGATGCAGGGGTTAGCGGCATTTACGTGTTTGAAGCAAGCCCAATCGACACGTATAAATTACTGAGCCCGAGACCCGTTGTTTACGTGGCTCGAGCAAATACTGAAGAAGAAGCAAGGCAAATTCACCGCAGTCTGTGGAATCTCGGATATGCTCCGTTCTTACTCATTTTACTACCGCACCAAGTTAGGATTTATACGGGCTTTGATTATTCAGAAGAATCGGAAGAACAAGGTCTATTGGATGTAGCCAATAATCTGGAGCAACTTGTTGATCTATTGTCTGATTTTAAGGCTCACTCGATTGATACCGGATTCATCTGGGAATCTAAATACTATAGAGAAATAGATCAAGATCAGCGAGTAGATAGACGCCTACTTAGCAACCTGGAGCAATTGGGCAAAGCCTTGGAAGATTCTGGTCTTTCTGACGAACTAGCTCACGCCTTAATCGGTAAATATGTTTACTTGAGCTACCTGAAAAGTAGGGGAATCTTAACAGACGAGTGGATTAGAAAACAGCAAATAATGCCCCAAGGCGTATTTTCGCATAATGCAAACGTGGTCAGTTTGCAAAAGCTAGTAGTAGCTTTAGAAGAACGCTTCAATGGCAGGATCTTTCCTATAGATTTTCAAAAGGAAAAGACTCTTGAGGATAAACATGTTTCTTGGGTAGCCTCGGTATTTAGTGGATCTGAAATCATAGAAGATGTTCCGGAATCAGTTTACCAGTTATGTTTTCCATTCCGAGCTTATGATTTCAGCTACATTCCTGTTGAGACCCTTTCAGCTATCTATGAGCAGTTCATCCGTGATAGGAAAGAGAAGGGAGCAATTTACACACCAGAAGTCTTGGCTGACTACGTACTTTCAGAGATGGAGTGGGCCAAGCCTCTTGAACGAGGTATGAAAGTGCTCGATCCTGCGTGTGGCTCGGGCGTGTTTCTAGTGCTAGCTTATCGACGTCTTATTGAAAAAGAGATATACCATTTGGGCTTAACCGAAAAGCTCAAACTTGAAACGCTGCGTGATATTTTGCTAAAAAGCATCTACGGAATCGAGCGGGAACGTGATGCTTGTTATGTAGCTGAATTCAGCTTGATCTTGACCTTGCTCCATTATACAGAGCCACGCGATTTGAATAGTCTAAAGTTTAAATTCCCTGAATTACACAATAAGCAAATATTCGAATGTGATTTCTTCGATATCGAAGGTGAAAAAGATGGAGCCAGGTTTTGGCAACGGGGGCTTAAGTTTGATTGGATTACCGGTAATCCTCCGTGGATTGAACTAAAGCCGGATACAGAGGGAGTGGAATGTGTCAGGGCTTGGATTGAAAACCCCAATAATGAGAAGGAGCATCCTGTTGGTGGTAACCGAGTGGCTGAAGCATTTAGCTGGCTCGTCACTGACTTACTAAACCAAGATGGACTCATCGGACTCGTACTACCAGCTACAAGTCTTTTCAACCGGGAATCTGGAAAATTTAGACAATCTTTCTTTACGAAGCACGAAGTTCTGCGAGTTACAAATTTCGCAAACCTTAGAGACATTCTCTTCGGGAGAGAGAAAAGTGGCGTATTACCCGCTATGACCATGGTTTATCGCCCATCGGTAGATTCACATCACAAACCACACATCATACATTATGGGCCATTTTCCGTTAATCAGATTACTACGAGGAGAGATAAACCGTGGGTTATTACAATCAACGAAAGCGAAATAAAGTCGATACCACCTTATGAAGCCGAACAAGGAGAAATGTTAACCTGGAAATTGGCATTGTGGGGAACATATCGTGATAAACGAGCTATAGAGCGCATAAGGCACCTTTCCCCAAATACTCTTGAGGATTTCTGTAAACAGAATGGATGGGGCGAAAGATTGCCAAGGGAGGGTGCACAGCTTCGCACTGAACGCGAAAACCCACGATGGTTCAAAGCCAATATAAAGGGACAAAAGAAGTTTGATACAAAAACCTACGATGCGATAAAACCACGCTATCGTTTCTCAATTCCAGATGGCAGTGTTCTTCAAGAAATTATAGATGACGTTTATATACGGACGGGTAAAGATACACTATATTTAACTACACCAGCACCTCATGTTATCTTGTCCGCTAGTTGGCAAAACTTTGCTATATACAGCGATTATGATTTTGTTACTCCTCCGCGACAGATGGTCATCTCAGCCCCAAGATCGCCTAAAGAGAATGAAGACTACCTGCGAGCACTGACGATCTATCTCAGCTCAAGTCTAGTTGCATATTATCTATTCTTCCAAGTCCCTCAGTGGGGAATTTTTAGCCAGCGAGGAAGTGTGATAACAAAGGCGGTTCGAAAAATACCCACACCGCTTTTTACCACGAAACAAGCAAAAGAGTTCGCAGATTTCCATAGAGCGTTAGTTGAGAGAGAACGCTGTGACAAAACTCGCTTTGTCTCAGACTCGTTACAGAGACGAAAGATCTTTGGCCAATTTAATACTGTTGAAGGAAGCTCTTCGTTATCAAAGGCTCTTAAGACCCTAACGAGCAAGGAAAAACAGGAAATCGATCGTTTTGTTTGGGAAAAGGATGAGGAGTTACAGAGAGACATCGATAATAAGGTATACGACCTTCTAGAGATCCCTGAAGACATTAAGCTCTTAGCAAGTGAGTTTGTGCAAACTCGTTTACTTCTAGACAAGCCCTCAGTGAGAGAAAGAATAACCAGAAAGCCTACCAAAGAAGTATTATTGGCCTATGCTAGACAACTCCAAAAGGAGCTTGATAGTTTTACCACGGGCACAGCCTATCATCGAGTAAATATTACTCATTCTAATGATTTGATTCAATGTGTAGTTGAAATCACTAAAGAAAACGCTCCTATTGTGGTAAATGAGGATAGCATTAAGAGCGGAGAATTGACTACTGCCAGACTGTTAGAAAAACTTAGTCAGAGTCTGCGAGAGCGAGTTAGCCAATGGGTTTATGTACAGCGCGGATTGCGTCTTTATGACGGCCCTAAAGTCTATATTTATAAAGCACCGCGTTTAGTTGATTGGACACGAACCCAAGCAATGGACGATGCTGCGGACATCATCGGACAGGCAATAGTAAGCACATGAACGCTGACTATACAATTACAATCAAGCCTAGCGAAATATATTTCGGAGTTTACCGCAGTCTATTTAGACAGCAAGTGCATCAGTTGATTGCTTGGGGACATCGCAGTGCTCGTCATAGTATACAATCGAATAACGAAGAGGAGCCAAATATTACCGGTTATATTACTGAAGCCATTAGGGCACGTCTCGTGACGAACAGCCCCCCATGGTGTGTGTATTACTTTGTTCATGAAGACACGCCGATAGCGGCAAGTGGTCGTTCAGGAAGGTCTAGACCTAGACCTGATATTATTATTGAAACAAACTTAGGAGGGCGTCCTGAGTACGTTTTTGAAGCAAAGCGGTTAAGAATAAATGGGTTCGAAGCAAGCAAATATATCGATTCAGATGGTATGGGATGCTTCGTGAGTGGCCTATATGCTTCGAGATATGATGAAGCAGCTATGCTCGGTTACATCCAGAGCGACTCATTGATTCACTGGAAAGATCAAGTAAAGAAGACTATTGATGAGAATGCGGAACAATTGTGTTTAGAATCTCCGCAGTATGATAAAACAGTAATAGACGTTTTCCCCCTTGAATGGGTCAGTGAACATAAACGAGTTAAAGCAGGACATTCCATTGCTATCTATCATATTCTCTTAGACTGCTGTGCCTAGTAAGCCTATGGATGGGGTATATTGATTAGGAGCGAGGTAATAGATGAAAACCCTTGCCCAGGTCATTCCTACTTCGGAGCAATTAGCCATTATCTCACACCCCCGTGCGGGTGTTCAGCTGATAAGGGGAGCGGCTGGCATTGGTTAATAACCCCGCAAGAGGTTTTACCCTCTCACTATATATAGGGCATTGAGTATTGTTGTTGGCGAGGTGAAGCTCAGGTCTGCCAGTCCTAAGCAATATAGCCGCTTGTCTATCGTGACGGCACCGGCGGCAGCGGTCGTTACTGTGGCTGCTGCCAGGGTGGCATCTTTGGTGAATCCCTCTGGCTGCTGATTGTCGTGTCCGGTACCAGCGATGAACGCCAGCTCCTCGGCCTCGGCGACTGCTCTGGCGAAGCTATCAACCAAGAGGTCAGCCAGATTCTGTATAAGGGCAGAGGCAGAGTCGAGTTTAAGGAACCAAAGACAGAATATAGCAGGCGTAGGGTCGGCATGACGCCAAAGCTGGCACTATTCTTCAGAGAATATAAGGCTGAGAGGGAATCGCTTCACTGGCAGCTAGGGGTGCCGCTCACTCTTGATGACCTCGTCTTCGCCAATTACGATGGGAAGCCGATAGACCCTAGCACCTTGACCCATAATTTTGGTAGAATAGTAAAGCGTGCAGGGTTGAGCGCCCGCTTCCACGATTTGAGGCATAGCTATGCATCTCTGATGTTGGCGTCTGGCGTTCATCCTAAAATAGTCTCCGAAGCGCTGGGACATAGTACGGTGGCCATCACCCTGGACATATATAGCCACGTCACCCCAGGGCTTCAAGAGGCGGCTGCGAAGCAGCTTGACTCCCTGCTGCCAGTTGGAGTGGCTCGAGCGGCATGAAAGCGTCACGGGGAGGTTTAGCTATGCGTGCGCCTATAGCTCAGCGGACAAGAGCACCGGTCTTCGGAACCGGGGGTCGTGGGTTCAAATCCCTCTAGGCGCGCTACTGAGTCACCCTCTTTTGCTAACATTTTGCTAACATTTTGCTAACATTTTGCTAACGAACTTCCGTTTGAGCTGTTTCCGGCTCAAGCAGCGTATCAAAACGCAAAGCCGCTGCTTCCTGGAGTCCTGGCACCACATGGCTATAGGTATCGAGTGTTATGCCTATATTTGCATGCCCCAGCCTTTCAGAGACTATCTTGGGATGCACGCCAGCCTTAAGCATTAGAGTAGCGTGAGTATGCCTGAGGTCGTGAAAGCGAATATGCGGCAGCCCAGCCTTCCGAATGAGCCTGCCAAAACCATGGCTAACTGTGCTCGGGTCCAGAGGGCTGCCATCAGGATGGGCAAACACCAAATCGCTACCAGCCAACCTTTCCCCAAGCAGAGCTTTCTGTGCTTCCCGCTCAGCGTGATGCCCACGCAGTAACTTTGCTAGAGACGGTGATAGCGACACCAAACGCCGACTATGAGGACTCTTAGGCTCTTTTATCACGAATTCCCCACTGCTTAGCCTATATAGAGTTTGAACTACAGAAATTGAAGCCCGCCCCAGGTCTATATCACACCACCTTAGCCCCAAAAGCTCACCACGCCGCATCCCGGTATAGAGAGCTGCGTAAAATAAAACGTAGTAGGGTGTCCTTCGGGCAGCATCAAGAAACCTGGGAACATTCTCAGAGGCCAGCGTGGACATCTCGATCCGACCAGGCCGCGGTGGAACGACAGCTTCAGCCACATTCCGAACTACCACCCCCTGCTTCACAGCATGGCTTAACGCCTCTGACAGAACACGATGTTGGTGTAACACGGTCCGACCAGAAAGACCCCCCTTCCCATCAAGCCGGCCATGTGATAGGGCACCTGAATAGTAATTTTCAAGATGCTGCGGTTGAAGCTGGCAAAGTGGTATTCCACCCAGAGCAGGAACAATGTAGCGGTGCACAATAGCCCGATACCCTTCAGTCGTCCGAGGTGAGGTGTGTATTGCAGCATAGCTCTCAACCCACTGCTTTAGATATTCACCCAGGCTTACCTTTTGAGGCTTGACATAGGCACCTCTCTCCAGGGAATGTAGGGTTTCCCTGAGTTCCCGCTGCGCATCCCCCTTTGTCCCTTTGACCGTCTGCCATTGTTGGCGACGTTTGCCCGTCTGAGGATCTCTCCCTACATCAATAATGATGCTCCAGGAACCTTTACTCCGTTGCTTAATATGTCCTCTCATTGCTGCCTCCTTTCTTATGAGTAATTTTATAGATAGGGATTACATATCCAAGCTATCAGCGTAGCAATTTTGGCTTTCCAGGACACCGGTTGCAGGTATAAAGGATGTAATCTCTTCTAAGCAGGATTTCCTCCAGGGAATTGTGGATTTTGGGCTCTAAAGCATTAAGGTCAACAAACAGGGTTGAAAGATTAGCTACAGTTCCACTACTTAAACAAAAGCCTAATAAAGCCCGACACCCCTTCTCATAAAACTCTGTATCAACATCGTGCTGATTGAAAATTTCTAAAAGCTCTATCCCCTTTGGGTGGCTAAACATCTGCTTTCCCTCAAGAAGCGCGCCCCCTTCTAGTGAAATCGTCAAATCCTTCCAGCGAAACTTCACTTCTCTCATATCTTCCCCCTCAAACTTATCTTGCACATAGCCAAGTATCCAATCCCTGAGTCCTGATGTGAGGTGTGAGAGATTGCTCGTGTCGTCACTCGCAAAATCCAATTTTAGCCCTGTCAGAGCTCCCCTCCGAATCTCCTCTTGCAACTTCTCACAATTAGCTATATATAGCTTGTATTTGTTCTCCCACTCACCATATTGCCTCCAAAATGTTGGAATGGGTAGGTGGCCTTTTAGACTGCTATAAAGACGATTTGATTGAGTGAATGTAATGGAGTTTGCCATAACACGGGGAAGAACAGTTACAGGCTGTATCCTAATTCCTGCTTTCCAATTCTCAATTAGCTGCCGCAACTCAGCTAAATGATCTTTTATGGCATCCTTCAATATCTCCATCCTGGCATATCTAGCTTCCTGCTCTTGCTCAGCTAATTTGAGATGTCGCTTTAATGTTCTATCGTCAGTAATACCAAATTGTGCCTTTATCTCGGAATCAGTAAGACCTCTCTCGCGAGCTTTGCGCAATTTCTCCCTATCAAAAATTGTTATTTTTTTAGCCATTTTTTGCTCCTTTCATATTTTTCTAAAAGTTTAGCACACTAACTCTATGTTGTCAAGTGCTTTTCGGTGTTATTTGGTGTAATTCCATTTCACGGCACCTCCAATTTCAGGCTTGACATTGGCAATTATACCAAGTAGCATTACGGGTATCAAGCCGATACCCATTTGTAAAGGGAGGGAGTTGAAGTCATGAATAGCGATGATCTGACTATGACCGTAGAAGCTGCGGCGAAGGCTCTCCACATCTCCAGGAATCTGGCTTATGAAGCCGCCCGAGATGGCCGACTGCCTTGTATCCGCATTGGGCGCCGCTTACTCGTTTCTCGTCGTGCACTCGAAAAACTACTAGCCGACCCCAAACCTTTGAACCTCACACCGGCAGGAAAATAACCAAAAGTGAAAGCACCTAGCTTCAAAGTTGAAATTCACCCCCCAAGAAAGATAGCAATGAGGACAAAAGCGAAAACACTACACAAAAATAAAACCAGGGCGAAAGCTTGCTGCTAATCTCCCTGGTGCCCCGCCCCCGATGCTGGTGCAATGAGTGAGCATCTTAATTATAGGCAAGAGTTAGGTTTTTTGTCAACCCCTGATGAGGATGGGGTCGACTTTCCTTGCTCACCCCCTTTTGTCCGGCATTACGCCGACCTGGGGTTGACCCAGAACTACCCCCCTGAATTTTACTGGCCCAACATCTCGGCGTTAGAGGAGAAAATCCAGGAACTCGAAAATGAAATCGATGAGTTAAAAGGAAGGCGCATTCTATATAAGTATATTCAGCCCATAAAGCCAACACCCAAGTGGAAAGGGTTTGCGGTTGAGAAATGAACCAACCCAAGATTCAGCAGCAAGGGGGTATCTACCACCTTACCTGGGACGAAGGCATCGAAGCACAAGTTGCTAAGGTCCGGGAGCATAGAGATGGCAGAATCACTGCCGAATTGAGCGTCACCACTTCTCTCCCTGGCTATAAACCTTACCTATTAGGCCGCAGTCTGTTCAACCTCTTGGCCATTCGCTCAAGGGTTGATATGGCGAAAAACCTGAAAGAACGATGTCCTGAAATTGAGTGGGAAGAAGCTCTGGAGCAACTATGTCACATAGTCCTCGAAGATTTCCATCGAGGCGAACCTGTCACAGAAATATGGACCACCGATGATATTAAACCCCCCGAGTATCTCCTCTATCCGAA